>Ga0335078_10013457_pt1 | contig 12123 bp, 12 predicted proteins | sample Lox_Sample_32_FD_206711 | JGI IMG/M metagenome (GOLD analysis project Ga0335078, IMG submission 206711) | Soil microbial communities from Loxahatchee National Wildlife Refuge, Florida, United States - Lox_Sample_3.2 | ecosystem: Environmental > Terrestrial > Soil > Wetlands | place: USA... | reverse complement strand
GAACGCGGGCCTGCAGGTGATGAGCTGGGCCGACCGGCAGGAGGCGCGGACCGGGCGCCCGTCCCGGGCGGCGTCGGTGATGGGCCGGTTCCTCGGTTCCTGACCCCTCGTCGGCCCGGCGCCGCGGCCACCGGGGCGCCACGTCAGGACAAACGATGGTCTCGCCGCGATCGGGCCGATACGGCCGCACCCGACCCCGAGCAAGCACGGACAGAATTCGCCCGAAGCCGCGCAGGACTGCTAGCATCACCTGCGTCTCCCAGCGCCGCTAGCTCAATTGGCAGAGCAGCGGACTCTTAATCCGCGGGTTCGGGGTTCAAGTCCCTGGCGGCGCACCCGTACTGACCTGCACCGATACATGATCCCGGCGTCAGTGTTGATCTTGCATGGGGCCAGACTGAGGCCACTGTGGGGCCGTCCAGAGGCCGTCCGCGTGAGCCGATGGAGGCGTCGCCGCCGGTCATCCGCAAGGTTCACTGGGTGGGCAGCGCTTGCTGGTCCCGCTTACCGGGGCTGAACGCGAGCCCAGAGGTCGTTGAAGGAGACGCTGTCGTAGAACGCGGTGCCGTCAATGACCTTGCCGTCAGCCAGCTTCATGATCCAGGCGTAGCTGTTCTCGTAGGGATGGCCGTCGCTGGCGATCCCGCGGCCGTCCCAGATAACGATGACCGTGTCGTCGTCGGCGTAGACCGCGCGGATCGTGACCGGGCGGAATGGCTCTGTCACCGTGAACCGGGCGCCGAACGGGGCCAGGACCTCATCGATAAACTGCTGCTTGCCGCGGTACTCCTTCGATGCGGCCGAGTGTCCCTCGATACGCCAGACCATGTCGGGGGCGAACACGTCGGTGATGGCACCGGTCCCCTGGCGCCAGGCATCGAAGGCTTGGCGGATGATCTCCCGGTTAGTTTCTGCACGCGTGGCCGAGGTCTCCGTCATCTGGTTCCTCCGTTGCTCGGCCGGGGAGCTGGATCCCTGCCGCTGCGTTCTCTTGGGGCTTGCCAAGGCGGTAGCCGTACTTCTCGGACACCGCTATCAGGCGTGCCAGGTCATCGGGGGTTGGCGGGCCGGGCTCACCGGTGATTGGCCGTCCTGCTGTCGTGGCTGTGGATAGGAACCACAGCGCCAGGCGGGATCATCCCCCGCATGACACAAAAGTCGCGGGATGCGTGGTGGGCCGGTGAGGAATTCGACGGTCAGGCCAGCGACGTCCAGAATCGTCATTCCTGGCCCGGCGTCGATGTGCGGAAAAATCTTGCTGTCGTGCGGCGACATCAAACTCTCCTGGGCGTGCCGAGCGGATGTGGCGCGGCGGATGCCGGCCGGTCAGGAGGGGCTGGGCGGCGGTCCGAGGATCTCGATGCCGTACGAGGCTGCGGTGGCGGCCAACGCTGCGAGGTCGGGCGGCGGTGCAGGGGGCTGTTTTAGCCGCGCTGTCCTGCGTGCTCGAGGATCGCCAGCTGGCCACCTGTTGCGCTTCCACCCGCCCGGACCCGAATGAGCGCGCCCAGGAACCGGACGGCTCTTTGCTCCTCGGGCGTGAGGATGGCCGGCACGTCCGGGCGATTGAGCCGGTCGAACGTGGTCATGACGACGCCACCTTTCCGGGACGGGCCGCACGGACGGGCCTGCTGCGACGATCTAGACGTATGCGACGCTAGGCCCCACGGGCGGCGAGCAGCATCTGTCATTTGACCGTGACCCCCGCATGCGACATGGCGCCTCGCTCCGTCGCCGCGGTCAAGGCTGGCTGTGGTACTCGTCCCGGTCCTCTGGGTGGAGGGATGCAAGGGCGTCGCGCAATGCTGCCCGGGACGTGATGCCGAGCTTGGGAAAGATCTGGTACAGGTGGGCCCCGACGGTCCGGTGCGACAGGAACAGCTGCTGGCCGATCTCCTTGTTGCTCAAGCCGGCGGCGGCCAGCATCGCGATCTCGCGTTCCTGCGGCGTGAGCGAGTCGCGTGCTGGCTGATCAGCGCGGGCCCTGGTCTGCCCGGTCGCGCGCAACTCGCCGGCGGCCCGGGTTGCCCACGGCCTGGCGCCGAGGCGCTCGAAGACGTCAAGGGCAGCAGCCAGATATGCCCGCGATTCCTTCGTCGCCCGGGAGCGCCGCAGCCGCTCCCCATAGCAGAGCTGTACCCGGGCCCGGTCGAAGGGGAAGCGGTCAGCGCCGGGGATGGCGAGCGCTGCCTCGAACAAGCCAGGGGCGCTGGCGTCGGGCGCGGCGATCGCCTCTGCGCCTGCGGCCAGCAGGGCGAGACGGGGTGAGATCGCGGCGATGCCGGCGTCGCGCATGGCGGTGACGTGGGCGGCGGCCTCGGCGTGCCGGCCGGTGCGGACGGCAGCCTCGACCAGGTCCATAGCCACCCACAGGGCGAGCGGGACGTAGGAAGCGAGGACCCCAGCAGGGCTGATCGCCGCCGCATGCTGGTAGGCGTCTTCGAAGTCGCCACGCCCCTGTGCGGCGAGCGCGTCCACATGGTGCCCGGCGGCCTCGGCCTGACCGACTCCTCTCGGCGCGGCCCACCGGGTCATCTCCTGAGCCAGGATCCCTGCCATGTCGTACTCACCGCGGGCAGCCGCGAGTACCGCCCGGCGGTGGCGAGCTGTCCACGCCACCAGCGGATAGCCAGTGGCCTCGCCGAGCTCGAGTGCCTCGTCGGCTACCCGCTGAGCTTCGTCCCACCGGCCGGCCATCGTGTCATCGAGGCACAGGTTGGTCAGCGCGTTGATGGCCGTGGCGATGTCGCCGCCGTCGCGGGCGCCACGGATCACCCGTTGCAACGGTTCCGTGCATCCAGCCAGGCGGTCGATGAAGACGGCCGCGGCGCTGAGTGTCACAATGCGCCAGTGGTCTGCCTCCTCGTGGAGATGGCCGACCGCGGCATCCATCTCGGTGAGCACCCGCGCGGCCGTACGGGCAGGATCGCCGATGGTCTGCCTAAGGAGGGACAGCTCCAGCGGTATCGGCGGCCTGAGGCGGCCGAATGCTGCATCGAAGGCAGGCCACAGCTCGGCACGTCCCCCTAGGTAGCACAGCAGGAAAAGCGTATGCAGGGCCTGGATGAGAGTGTCGTCGCTGGCGTCATAAGGCCCGGGTCTGGTGTCGATCGCGCCGGTCAGCAGCCGGTGCGCGGTGTTGACGTTGCCATCTCCATTCAGCAGCATGTGAGCGGCCGCCACCGCGGCTGGCAGTGATCCCCCAGGTTCCGGGTCGGCGCTGCGGGCGGTGGTGAGCAACTGCGAGACACTGCCTGCTTCCCCGGTAGCCCTCGCTCCGAGGTAAGCGGCCTCGGCGAGCCGGCGGCTCCGCCCGGGGCCACCCGGGCTCAGGTCGGCACCGCGCAGCAGCGCGGCTATCGCGCCGGTGGCATCGCCGCGCCGCATGAGCCGGTAGGCCACCTGCTCGAGCAGCATCGCTACCTCCTCATCGGGCCCCGCCGCCGCTGTGGCCAGGTGCCATGCCTGCCGTTCAGGCTGATCTGCGAGGTGGTCGGCCAGCACACAGTGAGCCCGGCGCCGGTCGCTGCTGGTCGACAGCTCGACGATCGCGGAACGGGTCAGCGGGTGGCGGAAGACCAGCAGGCCGGTGCGGTCATCGACGTGCACCAGTCCGGCCCGTTCGGCGGGGGCGAGGTCGTCTATCCCCGGCTGCTCGGCGGCTGCCTGCAGCACGCGCAGGTCCCCGCTGCCGTCCAGGACCGCGAGCAGGAGCAGCCACCGGGTCGGTGCGGGAAGATCTGCGGCCCGGGATGCGAACAGCGCCTGCAGCCGCCGGCTCAGCGGCAGGACCATCGGCAGAGCCTCGGCCGCCGCGCGCTGACGCCCGCTGAGCGCCGCCGGGAGCTCCAGCAGGGCCAGCGGGTTCCCGTGCGCCTCTGCCACAACCCGCTGGCGCACTCGCAGCGCCACCTCCGGGAAGCGTGACCGCACCAGGCCGTGCGCCGCCTCCTCGTCCAGCGGCCCAAGCTCGTGGTCCGGCAACCCGGCCCGCTCGAAAAAGCTTTCCTCGCCCGTCCGTGACGCAGCCAGGAACCCGACACGGCTGCCGGCCAGCCGGCGCGCCACGAACCCGAGCACCCCGGCGCTGGCCCGGTCAAGCCACGGAAGATCATCGACGATCACTACTACCGGGCTGGCAGCCGCCGCCTGGCGGAGCGCCGTGAGCGTCGCGACAGACACCCGCAGCCGATCCGGCGGCGGTCCTTCACCGAAGCCGAGGGCGACGTTCAGCGCATCCCGGTGCGCGACGCTGAGCTTCCCGAACTCGTCGAACAGCGGAAGCAGGACCTGGTGCAGCCCGGAAAAGGCCAGATCGGCCTCGAACTCCGCCCCGGCAGCCCGCAGCACCCAGCTGCCAGCCTCCGCTGCCACGTCGGCCGCCGCGTCCAGCAGGGCCGTTTTACCGGCGCCCGGCTCCCCGAAGAGGAGCAGCGCCTCCCCGCCAATCCTGGCCTGCTCGACAAACGCGCCGATCAGCGTCAGCTCATCGCGCCGTCCGACCAGAACCTCTGCCAAGCCTGCCGCCGGTTGTTCAAGCTGTCCAATCGAGGTCAGCTCAGAGCGTAGAAAGATCCTTCCCGCAAGATACGCCTGCCGATCTTCAGGCGCGAGTAGTCGCCAGTGATCAAGGTCGTACCGGTCATCTGACTGCCGTCGGCCGGCGTGCGGCCGCCCAGACCGAGTCATTTGACAGATTCCGCAGGCCAGCATGCTCATTCATGATCGCAGCGGAGCACAGCCCAGAGGAGCCGATGGGGCCTGGCCACTCGAAGGGAACGAGCACATGCCTGATCAGAGCCGCTTCCTGCAAGGCCCGTTTGCTCCTGCCGAGGATGAGGTCACCGCGTTCGACTTGCCAGTGACCGGCAGCGTGCCTCCCGAACTGTCCGGGCGCTACTTGCGCAACGGGCCGAACCCGCTGGGCCTGGACGATCCCGGATACCGCTTCTGGGAGGGGCACTGGTTCCTGGGCCCGGGCATGGTGCACGGCGTTCGGCTCCGCGACGGGAAGGCTGAGTGGTACCGCAACCGCTGGGTTCGCTCCCGGCTGCTGGCCGAGGCACTCGGCGAGAAATGGCCGGCTGGGCCGGTGCACGCCGACATGGACTTCGCCGCCAACACCCACATCATCGCCCACGCCGGGCGCATCCTGGCCACCGTGGAAGCCGGTCCGTTGCCCTACGAGCTGTCCGGTGAGCTCGAGACCCGGGGGCCGTGCGACTTCGCCGGGACGCTGCCCGGGGGGTTCGCCGCACACACCAAGCCCGACCGGCGAACCGGGGAACTGCACGCCATCGCCTACTTCTGGGCCTGGGACCACGTGCAGTACGTCGTCATCGGCGCTGAGGGCCAGGTGAGCCACACCACCGACATCCCGGTCCCGGACGGGCCGATGATGCACGACTTCGCGCTCACCGCCAGCTACGTGGTCCTGCTCGACCTGCCGGTCACCTTCAGCATGGACGCGGTATCGGCCGGGCTCAAGCTCCCGTACACCTGGAACCCGGCGCACCAGGCCAGAGTCGGACTGCTGCCCCGCGACAACCCTTCGGCCGGCGTCCGCTGGCTCGAGGTAGACCCCTGCTGGGTCTTTCACACCCTGAACGCGCACGACGACGGCGGCCGCGTGGTCGTCGACCTGGTCCGGTACGAGGGCGCCTACGATGTCTCGGCGCTGGCGGGGCACGGGCCGCTGACGCTGGACCGGTGGACCATCGACCCTGCCGCAGGGACGGTGACCCAGCAGCGCATTGACGACCGCCCCCAGGAATTCCCCCGCGTGGATGACCGGGCCATCTCCCGGCCGCACCGCTACGGCTACAGCGCGGTGATCGGTGCTGTCGGCCGGGCCACCGTCTCACCCAGCGGCGACTTCTCCGACGATGCGTTCGCCAACGCCCTGCTCAAACACGACCTGGCCGCCGGCACGGTGCAGGCGCACCAGTTCGGCATCGATGCCACCGCCGGCGAGGCCGTCTTCGCCCCGGCCGCACCCGACGCCGCCGAGGACGACGGCTACGTCATGGCCTTCGTCCACAACCCCGACCGCGGCGCCGCCGACCTGGTCCTGCTGGCCGCCCAGGACTTCACCGCCGAGCCGGTCGCCCGCGTCCACCTGCCCGCCCGGATCCCCCTGGGCTTCCACGGCAGCTGGATCGCCGACCGCTGACGGCCAGAGGAGGGGAACATGGAAACCGGCGCCCTGACGTTCGCGCTGATAAGCCTGGCCGGGAGCCTGGCCTACGTCGCCGTGGTGGTGGTGCTGCACTTCCTGCCCACCGGCTACGACCTGGTCCACAACGCGGTCAGCGACTACGGCGTCGGCCAGTACGCGCCGCTGTTCCGGGTCAGCCTGTGGGCGGGCTCGATCGCCGTGCTGGCCCTGGCCATCGGCCTGACCCTGGACCCGGGCGCCCCGCCGCTGCTGACCCGGGGCCTGGTATTCCTGGGCCTGGTGGCCGCCTGCCGGATCGGGGAATCGCTGTTCCCCACCACCGTCGAAGGACAGAAGCTGACCCGGACCGGCGCGATGCACTACCTGTTCGCGATCTTGACCTTCGGGTTCACCTACGCGGCGATCTCCGACCTGACCCCCGACCTGGTCAAGCTCTACCCCTGGCACGCGCACAGGGGGACGCTGGACTGGCTGTCCGGCGCGATGCTCGTCGGGCTGATCCTGGTCCTCGCCACGCTGCTGCCCAGGCTGCGGCACGTCTTCGGGCTGTGCGAGCGGTTCTTCCTGGCCGTCACCTACATCTGGCTCGTGGCGGTGGCCTGGCTGCTCGCCGTCAGGGCCGGCTAGGAGCCCGCGCAGGCACCGAACGCCGGACGAGGGAGGTAACCAAATCATGGGCATTCTTGATGACCGCGTCGTCGTGGTGACCGGCGGTACCAGCGGGATCGGCCTGGCCTCGGGCCGCCGGTTCGCCGCCGAAGGGGCCACGGTAATGATCGCCGACCGCAACGCCACCCAGGGCGAAGCCGCAGCAAAGGCGATCCGGGGTCCCGGCGGCCGGGCCACCTTCGTAAAGACCGACGTCACCGATGACAGCCAGGTCGCTGCCTTGGTCCAGCAGGCCGCCAGCGACCACGGCGTCATTGACATCTGGTTCAACAACGCCAGGATCGAAGGCGGGATCGCCGAGCTCGCCAACCTGGACGACCGCACGGTACGCGAGCTGCTCGACACCAACATCAAGGGCGTGTACTCCGGCATGCGCCACGCGGTCGGGCCGGACCGCGGCATACCACCGCGGTGATGTGCTCCTGATAGACGCCGGACCAAGCGTGACACCAATGCAGGGAGCGAGCTGAATCACGCACCAAACCATCCCACGTATATCCCGCGCGGCGTCAGCCTGCCCTCGCCACGCCTGCGAGGAAAGCCGTGGCGACGAGCAAGGAGCCAGGTCCAGCCCTCGATCGCCAGGTTCAATGCTCCTCACTGATCTTGGACAGACAAGCGGACTCCTAGTTGCAGTTTTAGTTGCAGTTCGCCCCGGTGCGTGCCCGTTCGCAGGTGTCCACGCCACGAGCGTGACCTGCGCAACGATCGCGCATGAACCCGCGCGGACGCGCTCCGGTCAAGCTCTTAATCCGCGGGTTCGGGGCTCAAGTCCCTGGCGGCGCACCCGTCCTGAGCTTGTAAGTCACTTCCGGCGCCTCCGCTGTCCGGTGCCCAGGGCCGCAATTTGACTACCCGCAGTACTAGACCGATGGCTGCTTGCGGACGCCGAAGCGAAGGATGTTGACGGCTCCATGCCGCGTGCTGTCGAGCGGTTCCAGGTCTATCCTCGCGAGACCCGGGGAGGAATAGAACCGGATGCCGTCGCCGAGCAGCACCGGGAGGACATACACCAGGATCTCGTCCACGAGATCCCGCTGCAGGCATTGACGGGCCACGTCAGCACCGAGGATTTCGAGGTTCTTCCCGGCCGCGGCGTCCAGTGCCGTGGCGACCGCTGCCCCGATGTCGCCGGTGAGGTACGTGACCCCCGGGGCCGGCGGGTCCGGCGGCCTGTGGGTGAGGACGAACGTGGGCCCGTCGAAGGGGTAGCCTTCGTCGCTCGATGCTGCCCCGCGCTCCTTATTGGCGTCCATCCTGTCTCCTACCTCGTCGGTCCGCCGGCCGACGAGCATGGCGCCGGTGGCCGCGGCGATCTCCGCCAGCCAGGCCGCGTCCGGCGCCACGAAGTCGAAGATCCAGTCCATCGCGTCGCCGGGACCAGCGATGAACCCGTCGAGCGACATCGACCTGTTCACGACCACCTTGCCGCTCATCTCGCTACCGCCCAGCCGTCGAACTTGATTGCCACAATCGCGTCTCCGTCCTCTGTCACGGGCTTGTCCCCGGCGGTCCGTGGTGATGACGTTACCGGCGCCTGGATCTCATCGGCCGGCGAGCGAACCGGCACGCAGCGGCGTCACCACGCCGACCGGCCCCGTCCTGGCCATCCCGGCCTGGTCTCAGGGGTCACGGGCGGCGGCCTGGTCCGGCTGCATCGGACCGTCCACATCCGTTGTTAGCAAATTCGTTTTCGTTAGCAATATCAGCTGGCTTCATGGCTCCCGGTCGGCTGTCTCCATTGCGACTGGCCCACCTCGGGTCCTGGCACACCCTGTGATGCAGCCGGCAATACTGCGGCCGGAGGAGCTATACTCGCTGGAGGGCCGACATTTCCCCTTGATCCGCCAGGAGGCAGGTGGCATGTCCAATCTGAGCGACCTGATGAAAGACATTTTCAGCCAAGAGGGTGACACGATAACTGGTGCGGGCGACATCCTGGGAACTCTGGCGGACCTGGGGGGAACCATACAACTCGCTGTCTCCACAGTGGAATTGTTCGTCGGCCAGGACAATCAGCTCCAGGACATACTTAACGCAATTACCGAAGACTTCCAGCAGGTGGATCAGCTGATAAACGCCGGAGACAAGCTCGCCCGCATGCGAGATGTCGACCTAGGCATCAATGCTGCCGAAGGTGTCTTCCAACAATTGCCTCAGATTCTCACTGGGCCTCAGCTCTCCCCCGAATTCATTCTGGAACAGATACAGATATGCCTCGATGCCCTGAATTTCTTCTCAAACTACGATGACAAGTGGCAGGTAGTGTACGGCGAATTTCCATATTACTCCGACGGATGGTCAGGGAGTCTAGCACCGTCAGCTCCCGGTGATGGACTGGTCTTTAACTACACGTACACGCTTCCACAATTCTTGAGAGCAATCTATATCTTCCTGACCACCGTCAACAGTCTCGCACCGTCGTCTTTGCCAACATATGCTCCGGCGCTTCAGCAAGCTGCAGGGAGACTGCAAACGATCCATGACACCGTCGTCACGGGCATCGTGCCGACGCGCGTGCCCGGCCCCTTTGATGTCGGCTGGGTCCAGGACCCGTACACTGAGGGGCAGCAGTACGTTTCCAGCTGGTACTCGAGCAACCCGGACTTGCCGTGGCCGTACGGCGCCGTTGAATTGTATTCAGGCGCAAACAACGTCGATTCGTATCTAACGCGAGTAAGTCCGCTGCTGCCGGACAGTGCTTGCTGGCTGGACCTGGGATTCTACTCTGTCGGCCTTCCGGACCCCAATTACGTTCCTGAGGAACAGTTCCTCTCGCTGCTCGAGCTGCGCATTGCGATGGCGAAAAAGCATTTGTACCTGCAGCTTGGCATGCTCACCGTGCGGCAGACAATTAATCAGCTGAACCGGATCACCGGTCAGCCGCTGCTCGGCGGCGACTCCTACGACGCATGCAGGCCGGCGGAAGCGGGGGCGATCTTGGGAATCGACCTGTCGACGCCCGGATCAACAGCGCTAACCACCCTGTCTGACTGGTTGGCGGCTACCCCGCCCTATTGCGGCGGCCGCATGTACTGCTCGTCCAGCAGGACGGTACCTGAGTTCACAGGGCCGCCGATTCCCGGTCCAGCCGTCATAGTCGCAGAGGTCCTCGGTGACCAAGGCGTGGGTTGGCCGAGCGTTAGCGCAAGTGTGGACGCCGCGGTAGCGCTCCTGCTTCTGTCTCAGTGAGCGCGACATCTCAGGCTGGCCGGACCGGCCTGCGCACGCCGCCTTATGACCGGCTCCAGCATCCGGGTTTGTCTAGGCCAGTTCGCGTCAGCGGTTTATCAAGGTAAACGATCACTCGAGTTCACGTGATCATTGAGATGGCGGAGCGTTGAGGTATAGCCGTGAGACTTCTGTGAACGGCGTGTTATTTGCGTTGGGCGGATCTGCCCCGAGCTCTACGGTAGTTCCGATGCTGATGGCAGCTATCGCCACCGCTAGCATCTGACTCTTGCTATTATCGGCAAAATAGAACCATTGCCCGCCCTGGAAACCCGGAGGGTTTGCTGTATCCGTCGCATTAATATAGACGGAACCGTCAGGAGTCTCGGTTCCGTCGGCGGCCGGCCCTACGCCATTTACCTTACACGTGTACCATGCCATCGCGTGCCTCCATGTGTTGACTGCTGGAGTTCCGGTGTGATCATATGACCCCGCACATTTAAAGTGAAAGGTAGCGGCTCCCCCGTAGTCCTGCGCGGACAGCACCGCCCAGCGCCCGCCCCGGCCGAAGCCGCTTGCCCCATCGGCCATCATGCTTGCCCGGGCCGGCCGTTCGCCTGTAGCGGATCGGGCCATGGCCACGATGGCTGGGCGCGCAGCAGGCGTTATGGTCGGGAACGTGGCCAGTTCGGTGGCACGTTACGACCAGATCGCCGATTTCTACGAGCAAAGATCCGGCAAGACCGTCAGCGATCCGGCCACCGCGGCCCTGCTGGACCTGGCCGGGGACGTCGGCGGGCTGCGGCTGCTGGAGGTCGCCTGCGGGCCAGGCCGGGTGGCGCGGGAACTGGCGCGCCGCGGCGCGTGCCTGACCGGGCTGGACATCTCCGCGGCCCTGCTGGCCAAGGCGCGGGCCCGCGAGGCGGCAGAACCGCTGGGCATCAGCTACCTGCACGCGGACGTGACCGTGAGCGGCGTGCTGGGAGGCCAAATATTTGACGGCGTGGCGTGCAATTACGGGCTATCCGACATCGACGACCTCGACGGCGTGCTGGGCAACGTCGCCGGGGCGCTGCGCCCTGGCGGCTGGTTCGTGTTCTCGCTGCTGCATCCCTGCTTCCCCGGCTGGGACAGCGACGCGCCCAGTAGCTGGCCCCCCGGCCAGGGCTACTACCGGGAAGGATGGTGGCTGGCCAGCAACACCGGGTACCGCGGCCGGGTAGGCGCCAGCCACCGGATGATCTCGACGTACCTCAACTGCCTGACCGGTCACGGGCTGGTGCTGGACCAGGCCGCCGAGCCGCCCCCCGGCCCCGACATGGAACGGCGGCGCCCACCGGGCGCTGCGCCCGTGCCGTTCTACTTCGCCGCCCGCTGCCTGAAGCGATAGCCGCAGGCAGTTCCGGCCGGAACCGTCACGCTGAACATCAGCGCGTGTCATGGACTCGCGGTATCTCACCACGCGCGCTCGGCGGAGGCCGTATTCCAGTTGACCCGGCCTCCCGGCGGCGAGAAGACTTGGCGCGTGCATGCGGTGGTAGCGACCGTGCGCATCGAGGATGTGCAGGCGGCTCGCGATGCGCTGGCCGGGCTGCGGCTGAACTTGGTGCCAAGGGCACCCGGTTTCGTCACTGCGTACTGGCTGGCGCCGGTGGACGGGATCGGCCTGTCGGTCATCGTCTTCGACACCAGGGAACACGCCGACGAGGCGGCCGCCTATCCGCTTCCGCCGCTACCCGGTGTCACGCCGCTGACCTTGGAGATCCGCGAGGTGTACGCCAGCGCCTGAGTCATCGGTTGATGCCGGGTTCGTTTCCCTCGGGGTGTTGCGCGGCGTCAATCCCTGGGTTCCCTGGCCCCGTCCAGCAGGGCGAGCAGCATGCGCCGCAGCGCTGCCTGCTCCCCGGGGGCCAGGGGGCGCAGCAGGTCCGTCTCGATCTCGGCCGCGACGGAGGCGAGGTTGTCCGCGACCGCTCGCCCGCTGGCGGTGAGCTCCAGCACCCGGCGCCGCCGGTCGGAGGGATCGACCTGGCGGCTGACCAGGCCCTGCTCGGCCAGGGCGTCGACGATCGGCACCGCGTTGCGCGGGTCGACGCCGATCAGCT
>Ga0335078_10013456_pt1 | contig 12124 bp, 12 predicted proteins | sample Lox_Sample_32_FD_206711 | JGI IMG/M metagenome (GOLD analysis project Ga0335078, IMG submission 206711) | Soil microbial communities from Loxahatchee National Wildlife Refuge, Florida, United States - Lox_Sample_3.2 | ecosystem: Environmental > Terrestrial > Soil > Wetlands | place: USA... | reverse complement strand
GTACTCGCCGCTCGCCGGCCGAACCCACGCGCCGCCGATGAACTCTTCGAAGCGGCGATGGTGATGGTCGAGCCACTGCGTGACTTCTTTGGGATCTTCCGGCGCGGCGCCGTACTCCATGGTGTAGAACTTTTCGGTGATGCTGCTCATGCCGTTCCTTCGGGGGCTGAAGCCCGGTCGTTTTTGATTCCGTCGCCCCTATGGGGCTTTTCATCATCCTTTTGCCGTTTTCCCAGGACTGCGCTCCGCTTGTCCTGGGCTATTTTCCATGCATCCCTACAGGATGCTTTTTCGCGCTGAACGCTGTCCAGTACCCCAATGAACGGCGATCGTTAGAACCTGTCGCCAATAGTTTTCTCCATTTCGGCGGAAACGCCGAGCGTAAACACTACTGGAACATCCTTGCCTTCGACATGAATCTCCCTACACTGAGGAATGAAGGCGCCTCGCATTACACAGACGTCATACCAGCCGTCGACAACTGGGAAATGAACTGCTCCCAAACTATCCGCAATAAACGTCTGTTCGAAAGCATTTCCAAAAAGCGCATCACGATAAACATGCACATGAGCGCCCCCGATCCTCGCACCCTCGCTGTCCTTTACCAAAACTTGGCACTGACGGCTGACCGGGGCTTGAGCATGTGCCGCAAGCAGCGCCGCGGAAATCAACCAGACCGAAAATTGCATGGTGTCTCCTCACGCGATCGGATGCCGGTACGTCGCCGAATACCGCCCAGTTAGATGATGCTCTAACTGGCGCTCGATATCGCCCAGCATTCCGCTGGCGCCGAACCTGAACAGTGACGGCTCCAGCCACGGCCTTCCCAGCTCATCCTTCATCAGCGCCAGCCAGTCGGTCGCCTGCTTCGCGGTGCGGATGCCGCCCGCCGGCTTGAATCCCACCGCCATGCCCGTGCGCTCGGCATAATCGCGGATGCAGCGCACCATGACGAGAGAGACCGGCAGCGTGGCGTTCACGCTCTCCTTGCCGGTCGATGTCTTGATGAAGTCCGCGCCGGCCATCATGGCCACCCAGCTTGCCCGCGCCACGTTGCGCAGCGTCATCAAATCTCCCGTGCCCAAAATCGCTTTCAGATGCGCCGCCCCCGCCGCCGCCTTGAACGCGGCCACCTCGTCATACAGCGCCTGCCACTCGCCGTTGAAGACGTGCGCGCGCGTGATGACGATATCGATCTCCTGCGCGCCGGCCTCCACGCTACGATGAATTTCTTCCACGCGCTGCTCCAGCGGATTCAGCCCCGCCGGAAATCCCGCCGATACCGCGGCCACCGGAATGCCCGAGCCTTCGAGCGCCTTCACCGCCGTCTCGACAAACGCGTGGTAGACGCACACCGCGCCCACAGTCAGATGCAGCTCCTCGATTCCGAGCCCCTCCACAATATGCCGCTGCAGCGGATTGCGCGCCTTGGCGCAGAGCCGCCGCACGCGATCGGCCGAGTCATCTCCACTTAGAGTGGTCAGGTCCATGCAGGCAATGGCGCGCAGCAGCCACGCCGCCTGCGTCTCTTTTTTCACGGTGCGCCGCGAAACGTGCGTTGCCGCGCGCCGCTCCACCGCGCTGGTGTTCACGCGGACGGCTTCCACCCAGTCCGTATTGAGCGGCATGCGCCGGTTGGGCTCAAGCGTGCGCCCGTTGAGAACCACCGGAATAGGCTGCACAGAATGGGGTGCGTGATTCGTGGATGGGATGGGTTGAACGGCCATGATACTGACTCCGCAAACGTACTCAAAACGCCGAATCGATAGAAAAGACTGGCCCCTCCGCGGCGCAGAGGAGCCTGCTTAGAGAGAAACGATCTGAAAAAGAAGGATAAATCGCTCTCAGCCGCAAAGCAACCGGGGATTTCAAGACCTCGCGGCCCTCGGTTACCTGGCCGGCCCGTCTACCAGCTCAGCCGAAGCAGCGACACGGCCTGGCGCGGAAGCGTCGTTTCAATCGTCGCTTTCCCGTCCTTCACGTCGAGCCATTCGGGCGAAGTAAGAAGCTGCAACTGCCCGGCTGCCTGCAACTTGGCGTATTGCTCCGGGCTCGGTGATTGCGGTGCGCCCAGGTTCTTCCATAGTGTGTATGCGTTGCTGTGCGTCTCGTCGATGCGGTAGTGCTGCAGGAGCACGCGCTTGACGGCTGCCGGAATGCCGGCGATCGTCAGCTGCACCTCGGCGGCCGGCGCAGGCACGTCATCGTCGTGATAGTTCCAGACCATCACGGCGGCCTGGCGGTCGGCTTTTGTCGCGAAGGCATCAATGTCCGGCGCCTGCTGCACGCTCGCGCGCACAAGCTTGCTGAGCGGAATCGCGCCCGTGCTCGCCGTCGTCACGCGTTCGCCCGCCATCATCCCTGCCATGCGGAAAAGATTGAGGATCGGCTTGTCGATGCCGTTGGTCGCCAGCGTGCGGAATCCCGCGAAATACGGCTGGTTCTCAAACTCGAAGGCCCAGGTAATCATTGCGGCCAGGTTCACCTTCGTCTCGTCCTGCAGCTCGAAGAGGGCCTTCATGGCGGTCGCCGTATAAGAGGCGTAGAGCGGCCCGTTGCGGTAGGCTTTGGCCGGATTTCGCTCAGTGGAGCAGGCAGCGCAACCCTCGGGATCGGCTTCGCTCAGAATGACGGGCAGACGCGCGAATTTTGGATATTTGCGGACGATGCGAAATCCCGCCTGCGCCGCCTCCAGCTCATTCGCAATGATCATTCGCACGTGACCGTTGTACATGATGGTCTGGCCCTTGGGATGAAACGAAATGAAGTCGAGCGGAATCGCGCCGCCGGTTGCAGCGCTCTTATCGTGCAGGCAGTGATTCAGGAAGCGATTGAGAAACGCCTCGGCGTTGGCGTTCGCCGGGCCGGTGCTGGCCGGGCCGCCGACCTTCGCATTCGGCAACGCGGCGCGCACGCCGGCCACCGCATAGTCGTACAGCTTGAAGTACTCCGCCGGCGTGCCGTGCCAGTAGACGATGTCGGGCTCGTTCCACACCTCGAAGTACCATGTGCTCACCTCTTGCCGGCCGTAGCGCTCCACAAGATGCGCAACGTAATGCCGCACCAGTTCGCCCCACAACGTGTAATCCTTTGGCGGATTGTTTGAAGCCCCGCTCATGGTCGGCATAGGATCGTGAATCTGATACTCCGTGATCCCCGGCACCGTTGCCGCCAGGTCCTTCGGCATAAAGCCCAGCTCCACGAACGGCCTCACGCCCGCGCGCTTGAACTCGTCGAAGGTCTGGTCGGTGATGGTGAAGTCGTAGACCGGCTTGCCGTTCTCATCGAGGCGGAAGACATTCGACGAGCTCCACTTCAGCTCGGCCACGCCATTGCCTGAGGTAAGCAGATGATGCGCGCGAATGGTCACTGGCGCCGCGCTCAGGTCGCGCAGCTCGCCGAGCAGTTGCTCGCCGTACTTCATGGTGGTGTAGTTCGACTCGTCGTAGCCGAACCAGCTTGAGATGGGTTTGTAGGCGCCAACCGGCTTGGCCAGATCGACCTGAATCGATACCGTACCGGAAGAGGGTGGTTGCGCCGCAATCTTTGCTGCGCGACCGCACGCAAGAACCGCCGCGATCGTCCAGATCACCTTCGCTGCGACCCAATCACGCATTCTGCTCAATGAAGTGCCCGCCAGGTCTCGAATTTCAACTCACGCCATCATAACGGAGCCTGCTTGCCGCTGGTCAGGTCGCGAATGATCTCCACTTCGCGTTCGCGGTAGGGCGTTCCGTCCGGATGAAAGACGTCATGAAACCAGATCGTCGGCGGCTCCAGCACATACGGCTTCCTCCACGAGTCCCACGGCAGGTACGTCTGGCTTTTGCCGGCCACCAGGCCCCAGTTGATGGCGCCCACGCGATACTGGTGCGCAATCGGCAGAATTGTATCGAAGGTGCTGCCATTGCCGCGCGCCATGTATTCCGTGCAGATCAGCGGCCGATGAAACTGCTCGAGCTCCTGCACGCTTTTTTCAAAGTGCTCGGGCCAGCCGTAGTCGTGAAACGTGATCACGTCGGAGTTTGCGATCTGCACCTGCGCCATCGCTGGCATGGCATCGAGCGAGTTCCAGTCCCCGTGCCAGATTCCGCTGGTCAGCGGCTGCGTTGGATGCGCGCTGCGCGCCCACGCGAACACCTGGGGCATCAGCGCCAGCACGCGTTCAGTTTTGTCGGGTGGCTCCTCCTTTTCGTAGGAGCCCATGTTGCCGTTGTCCGGCTCGTTCCAAACATCCCACGCCAGAACGCGCGGATCGTTGGCGAACGCCCCCACCACGCCCTTTACATAGGCCTCGAGCTTCGGATATTGCGTGGGATCCTCAAGCACCGCGGCGCCCGGCGCCTGCACCCATCCCGAGTTGTGCACGCCGGGAATCGGCGGGTGCTGCGGGCCCAGCCTGGGATTCGGGTCCCAGCATGAATCGAAAAGCACAAACATGGGCCGGATGTGATGGCGCGCAGCGATGGTCAGAAATGTGTCGATGCGCTTTTTGAAGTCTTCCGGATCCTGCTCCCACATCAGGTTGTGCAGAAACACCCGCATGGTGTTCATGCCGATCCCTTCGGCCCATCCCAGCTCGCGATCGATGGTCGGCGCATCGAACGTATCCGCCTGCCACATCTCCAGCTCGTTGATCGCTGTCGATGGCAGAAAATCAGCGCCCACCGGCCACGGCTGCGCTGCGTACCACGCATTCGCCTGCGCCTCGCTCCAGCGCTGCGCGGACTCTGCAGTCTGGCTCTCTTGTGCGCGCGCGAGACCGAGCGCCAGGCAGAGAACAGTGCATGCCGGCAGAATCCGCCGCGCCGCTTTCAACCTCTGCAGCGCCGATCGCTCCCGCGACCCCGTCCTTTTCATTCCGCGCCAAACCGTTCCATCAGCGCATCGAAGTCTTCCAGGCGCGCGTATTCGATGATCACCTTGCCGCGCCCGCTGTGGTCTTCAATGGTGACTTTGAGTCCGAGGGTGCGCTGCAACCGTTCCTGCGCGTCGCGCACGTTAGGGTCGACGGCCGGCTCCGGCTTCGCTTCCTTCTTGCTCTTGCGGCTCGGATCAATCAGTCCCTGAACGTAGCTCTCGGTTTGGCGAACAGAAAGCGAAAGTGAAGCGATTCGGCGCGCCGCTTTTTCCATCTCCTCGGCGTGCTCCAGTGCCAGCAACGGGCGCGCATGCCCGAAGGTCAGCTCTCCCGACTCTACCCGGGCCTGCACAGAGGATGGTAATTTCAACAATCTAATGAAGTTAGATACGGTGGCGCGATCCTTTCCCGTGCGCTGCGCCATCTGCTCCTGGGTCATGTGGAACTCGCGCGAGAGCCGCTCAAACGCGCGGGCCTGCTCCATTGCGTTCAGGTCGGCCCGCTGCAGATTCTCAACGATGGTGATCTCCATCGCCTGCTCATCAGAGACCTGGCGCAGAATCGCCGGAACCGTCTTCTTGCCGGCGATCTGCGATGCGCGCCATCGCCTCTCCCCTGCGATGAGCTGGAACCGTCCGCCGGCCAAAGGACGCACCAGTACCGGCTGCACCACTCCATTTGCCGCAATCGAGGCGGCCAGCTCCGACAGCTGTTCCTGATTGACCTGCGAGCGGGTTTGGAACGGGTTCTGATCGATCAAATCGAGCGGAATCTCGCGAGGCCTGCCGCCTTCAGCTTCGACGGTTGAGGTTGACTGAACGCGGGGTAACAGCGAGTCGAGCCCCTTGCCCAGGGCGCGACGCTTGGTGTCGGTGGTTGAGATGTTCATCTTCGAAGCTCCTCAATAGATGCAGGGCCGGCCAGGCAAGTTTGCACCTCGGGCCGGTGGTGTGCCTGTCTCCTCATGTATAGGGCCAGAACGGCCCTCTACGGCGTGGCAAATCCGGCGGGTTGGCCTTTCGCTCGGCGGCACGGGGACTCTCCATGTGGTTCCGCGCGAGGAACTCCTGCGCCAGGGCAAAGTATGCATCCGTCCCGCGGGAACGGGGGTCATAAAGCGCGGCCGGTTTGCCGTGACTCGGCGCCTCGGCAAGGCGCACATTACGCGGAATGACGGTCTGATAGAGAATCTCGCGGAAGTATTCGCGCAGAGTTTCGGTCACCTGCTGCGCCAGGTTCGTGCGGTCGTCATACATGGTCAGCAGGACGCCTTCGATGGTGAGCCCGGGATTGTAGGCGGCACGAACGCGCTCGAGGTTCGATACCAACTCCGAGATGCCTTCCAGGGCAAAATATTCCGCCTGCATCGGCACAATGAGCGATTGCGCAGCCGAAAGCACATTCAGCGTTAGCAGATCAAGGGCCGGCGGGCAATCCAGAACAATGATCTCAAAGATCGGCTGAACCGGCTCCAGCGCCTTTCGCAGCCTGAGCGCCCGGTCTTCGGCGGCTGTCAATTCGATATTCGCGCCCAGCAGGTTCTTCGAGCCCGGCAGGAGCGAAAGCCGGTCTACTTCAGTGGGCAAGATGACCTGTTCGGCGAGACTTTCCTTCATGAGGACGTCATAGACCGAGTGCCGATTGTCGTCGCGCGGAAAGCCAAGGCCGGAGGTGGCATTCGCCTGCGGATCGCAGTCGACGAGGAGAACTCTCAGCCCTTCCAGGGCCAGGCATGCAGCCAGATTGATAGCCGTCGTGGTTTTGCCCACTCCGCCCTTCTGGTTCACGAGCCCGACGATCTTCCCCATGGCATTCCAGAGTAAAGCGAGGAGCTCTTCGCGGGCGAGGCACTTGCACTGTGGGAAACGCGGCAGGCTTGTGGAAAGCCTCCGGCGACGGGAACGGAAAACCTGCGGCAAAGCCTTACAAGATAACGTCTTGAACCCAGCCGCTGCGAGAACAGAGGAACCTGTCAGAAAAGCAGGCGTCAGTGGAAAAGCGGATTGATTTCGCAGCAAAATTGAGTGTTTTAGCGGAAGTCCCAAAGTGGTAAACCCGCGGTCTTTGGTTCCACGTGGAACATCGCGCCATGCTCGATCTCACCCCTGCGGGTATCTCCCCGCTTACCTCACAAACCGCCGGCGTTCCACGTGGAACATTGCCGACCGGCAAAACCGCGCCCATCCGGAAGCAGACCTCGTGACCCCCTTTTGATTCGCTTCCCCGTTCCGGTTCACTAGCCGCCAGGCATTCCCATGGGCTTTGTCCGCGCAGAAAAATTGTTCGTCATCACGAGCGCTCCGCCACAAACGGGTCTACTATCAATCCGGACCGGGAGTACGCACGTGAAAGCCCCTCATTCAATCGTGGATGGCGTCATCGGCGTCATCACAATGAGCCATGGCAAGGTCAACGCCCTCAGCAAGGTTCTCCTCGAAGACATCGTTGCCGCATTCGACTCGCTCGAGAACTCGTCTGTGCGGGTCATCATTCTGCGCGCGGAGAGAGGCGCGAAAGTCTTCTCGGCGGGCCATGATGTAAGGGAGTTGCCAACCAACGGCCGCGATCCGCTCACCTATAACGACCCGCTGCGCCAGGTGATGCGCAGGATCGATCACTGTCCGCATCCGGTGATCGCGATGGTTGAGGGCTCCGTGTGGGGTGGCGCCTGCGAACTGGTTCTCGGTTGCGATGTCATCCTCGCCGCCGACGACTCGACTTTTGCCATCACGCCGGCCAGGCTCGGCGTTCCCTACGACATTCACGGAACGCTGAACCTTATCAAGGTCGCCGGTATGCATCTGCTCAAGGAGCTCATCTTCACCGCGGAGCCGGTTCCCATGCGACGGCTTGCCGACTTGGGCGTGATCAATCATGTTGCCCCCCGCGAAGAACTGGAATCCCTCACACTGAACATGGCCCGCCAGATCGCCAAATGCTCTCCACATGTCCTGAGCGTCTTGAAGGAAGAGATGCGCGTCCTGGCCAACGCACATCCGTTGAACCCAGAGACATATGAACGCCTCCAGGCGCTGCGCCGCGAGGTCTACGACAGCCACGATTACCAGGAAGGCATTCGCGCATTCCTCGAGAAGCGCGCTCCCGCCTTCCTCGGCAACTAATCGGGCACATACGAGCTCCCGGGCCGCACTCCCTGCCCATCTCTGGATCGCATCAGAAAGCTCGTCGGGATCAAGTTCAGGAGCTGACCAACTGGCCCAGGAGAAGCAGCCGTGAATCGCTTCCCGGCAAACGCATCGGCTGCTTCCAGCAGAAGTCCGCGCCGGCCTTGGCCTTGAGCCGGTCTGCATCTTCATCCGTCGTCATCAGCGCCAGCCAGCCGTTTGGCGCGACCAGCCGCGCCGCTCGCGCCACGGCCACGGGCATCCTGTCCACGGCACGCAGGATCACGCAATCGAAAACCACGTGCAAAGCCTCAGCGCGCTTGGCCCAAACTTGGGTGGAAAGGCTCAGCACGCGGACCGCCTCTTGAAGAAAGGCAGCCTTCCGCCCTTGCGACTCAGCCAGAGTCACCGCGATGTCGGGCCGGCAAAGAGCGATCGGAATTCCCGGCAACCCTCCGCCCGATCCATAATCGAGCAGGAAGGTGATTCCGTTCGGCAGAATTCTTGCAACACAAATGGATTCAATGAGATGCCGACTGATAATCTCCTCTTCATCGCGAAACGAGCTTAAGTTGATTCGCTCACTCCAGCGAACAAAAAGCGAAAGATAGACGCTGAACCGGTCTTCGGTTTCGCCATTCAGCGGTTCCAGGCCGAGCTCATGCAGCCGGTCGTTCAGTCGCGCGCCCATGCTTACTTCTCGTCCCGAGCTGCGCCGACCTGCGGGGGATGCCAGGCAGCGGCCGCCTGCACAAAGGCTGAGAAAATGGCTCGCGACGCACTGCTCTCTCGATAACTGCGCTCAGGGTGCCACTGCACGCCGACTACGAAATGCTCCGGCGCATCCAGCTCCACCGCCTCAATCACGCGGTCGCCACTCGATACAGCCGTGACGCGCAAGTTGTCGCCCGGCCGTTGAATCGCCTGATGATGGCTGGAGTTCACCGCAATGAGCACATCCGATGTAGCCGAAAGAATCCGTGCGAGTCTCGATCCCTTTGCGATGCTCACGGGATGAGCTTCCACGACGTCTCGCCCCGGCCGATGATTCACCGTGGTCTTCAGGTCCTGGATCAGCGAGCCGTTGCGCCATACGTTGAGCGCTTGCGCGCCGTGGCAGATGGCGAGAATCGGTTTGCGCAAGTTGAACGCATCCTGCAGCAGAAGTTCATCGGCCGCCGTGCGTGCGGGATCATCCTCGGCACATTCGGCGACACGCGTTTCGCCGTAACGTTGCGGGTCCACGTCGTGCGGGCTTCCTGGCAGCAGGATCCCCTCCGCGCTGGCCAGCAACTTCGCCACGCGTTCCTGCGATTCATGCAGCCGCACCACGAGGGGCTCCGCGCCGGCAGCCTTCAGCGCGTCCACATACTGCGGCAGCGCTCGCTCGTTGTACTCCCGGCTGCTGCTTGTCGGCTCAGGGATGGCGATGCGGACGGCCATGCGTCCAGTGTAAAGCGACGCGATGTGATCGCCGGTTGAAGAATGGCACTTTATTCCTTCAAGCGAGCAAGATCACTGCCAATGGACGATCCCGTCGGCATCGTCAATGAGCACAACGTCGTACTTCTCGATCATCGGCATCAACTGTTGTTCAAGTTCCTTCTTCCATAGTTCGCCGTCATAAAATTTCGCTTTCATCGGTTCACGCGAAGCAAGATCGGGAAAGCCGCGCATGAAAAAGAAAGTGTCTTCGTCTTCGATGGAGAGCAGCGGTCCGATGATCTTCATGCCAATCTCCGCATGCGCGGGCATTGACTTCGTGCGAAAGACTTCGAGAAACTCCGCTCGCTTGCCGGGCTTGAGCTTGTAGGTGCGCATTTCAATGATCATGCGATTGCCTCCCATGGAATTCGCGCTCAGGAGCAAAGAGGCCCGGGGATTGAATCGGGTTTGCGTCTACGCGACCGGCGCCGCCGCCTCACGCCCGCTCCGCGACGGTTGCTCGACCATCTTCGCAATCGCTTGGCGCAGCCGTTCGGTCAACTCGCCGTTCTGGCGAACCGTCATCCCCTTCGTTTCGATCGGCTCACCAACGCGGAGCACCAGCTTGCTCGGATAAAAGTGCCGCGTGTGCATCGGCAGCAGCTCATACACTCCGCTGAGCGCGATGGGAACCAGCGGCACCTGCGCGCGAATCGCCAGATACGCTGCGCCGGAAAGGAACGCCCGCAGCTCGCCATCCGGCGTCCGGCCGCCCTCGGGAAAGACGAAAAGCGGCATCCCCGCGCGCAGCGCCTTCACCGCGCCGCCCAGGCTCGATAGCGTGGCGTGGGGATTTTCAATATCGATCGGCATCTGGCCCGATCTCCCCAGATACCAGCCGATCAGCGGCCAGCGCCACAGATCCTTCTTGGCCAGGATGCGGAACTGAAAGGGCAGTGCGGCAAAAATCACCGGCGTATCCATGTACGAGGTGTGGTTCGACGCGTACACGGCGACTGGAAACTTCTTGAAATTTGCCGCGCCCTCGATGCGCAGCTTCGAGAAGGAAAGCCGCACCGCGGTACGCGCCCAGAACCGCGCGATTCGATGTTGCGCGCGGCCTCGCTTATCGACCACAGAGATCACCAGCGCGGTCGTCGCGCAAACGGCCGTCACCGCCAGCAAAAGCGGAGCCTGCAGCACGTTGGTGCGCCAGCGGTAAAACCGCGGCAACGGATTGGGCCGTATGCTCATCCCGTTTCGCTCTTGGCAGCCAGCAGAAGCGAGCGCACCTCACCCACCAGGTATACGGAACCCGCTACCACGGCTACGCCGCCCGCGGCGCGGCTCTGCGCAATATGCACCGCCTCCGCTACTGATTGTGCCGCATCAGCGGGTGTTCCGGTAGCCGAGGCTGCATTCTTGAGATCATCGATTGCCGCGGCGCGCGCCGTGTGAATAGGCGCCAGAATCACCTGGTCAAAGAGCGGAAACAGAATCTGCGCCATCTCCGCAATGGGCTTATCACGCAAACAGCTGAAGACGAGCACTCGCGGGCTGCGCACTTCCAGAATGCCGTGCAGGCCGGCCCGCAGCGCCCACGCTCCCGCCGGGTTGTGCGCGACATCGAGAATCCATTCCACGTCGCTGTTGGCCACTCGCTCGAGTCTCCCCGGCCACCAGGTGCGACGAATCCCCTCTTCCAGCGCCGCTGGCGTGATAAAAAATCCGCGATTCACCGCCAGCTCCACCGCCGCCGCGACGGCCAGCGCCACATTGCGCTGTTGATGCGCTCCGGCGAGCGGCGACTCAACAGCAACCGCCGCCCCTAAAGCCTCAATCGAATAGGGCCCCTTCGTCCCGGCTGCGGGCATGTAAGCAGCCGCGTTCACCACGCGCACATCGAGCTCTGCGGCCGCCTCACCAAGCACCTGGTTTGCCTCGGGATGCTGCGCCAGCGCAATCATTGTCCCGCCGCTCCGCAGGATGCCCGCCTTCTCCCGCGTGATCGCCGCAATGGTCGAGCCCAGCCATTCCATGTGGTCGAGCGAGATGTCGGTGATGATCGAGAGCAGTGGATTCACAACGTTGGTTGCGTCCAGACGTCCTCCCATGCCCACTTCCAACACCGCGATTTCGATCTTCCTCTCAGCAAAATAAAGGAAAGCCAGCGCCGTAAGAATCTCAAAGTAGCTGGGCAACTGGGGCAGGTCGCCGCGCAACATCAGATCCTGCGCCGCATCGTGCACCTGGAAGTAGAGGCGGGCAAAGTCGTCGTCCCCAATTTCCTGCCGCCCCACGCGGATTCGCTCATTCGGCCGTTCCAGATGCGGCGAGGTGTAGAGCCCGCAGCGCAGAACCGACGACGCGAGGATCGACGCAAGGGTTGCCGCGGTCGACCCTTTCCCGTTCGTGCCGGCGATCAATACCGATGGAAAATTGCGCTGCGGATTGCCGAGGGCCCCGAGCAGCGTGCGCACTTCGTCCAGCGAAAACTTCCGCCTCGCCTGGCCGGGCTTGCCGTAGAGCTCCGGTACGAGCGCGTTCAGTTGATCGATGGCTGCCGCGTAAGACATGGAAACTCCAGTATAAGATTCCGGCGTTTCCATCATGTCCCGAACACCCTCAACGAATGTTCGCGCCTTCATTGCGCCAAATCGCGCCGGAGGACCTGCACTTGTATCAATTCTCCGAAGGCCGATCTGCTCTGTCG
>Ga0335078_10013455_pt1 | contig 12124 bp, 9 predicted proteins | sample Lox_Sample_32_FD_206711 | JGI IMG/M metagenome (GOLD analysis project Ga0335078, IMG submission 206711) | Soil microbial communities from Loxahatchee National Wildlife Refuge, Florida, United States - Lox_Sample_3.2 | ecosystem: Environmental > Terrestrial > Soil > Wetlands | place: USA: Florida... | reverse complement strand
CCCGCATTCGTTTCAGTCAGACTGGGGCCTTCTCCATCACAACATGGCCAGAATGTTTCGAGGCAAGGCACTAAGAGACGTCGCGGAGACCCGCAAACGCGATAAAGTCATGGACCCCTCGAGGCGTCGCCGGACATAATGGTGAGTGCTTGAAAGAGGACCAAAGGAGCCTTCTCGCAACCTCTCTGGCTCATTTCATCAATGATGGTCTGACGGGAGTTCTCCCGCTTGCATATCCTGTTTACCTCGTCACCTACGGACTCTCAATTCAGTTGGTATCAATTTTCACGTTTCTCCAGAACGCACTTTCAATAGTCGTGAGCCCCGTCGTTGGAAGGATTTCTGATGTGAGAGGCAACTTCAACGGAATGCTTGCCATGGGCCTCCTCATTTTCGCCGTCGGGGCCGCAGGCTACGCAGTTTCGGGAGACTTCTTTGAAGGGAGTATTCTCGTCGTCGTGCTTCTACTCTTCACACTATTGGTCGGGGTGGGCAGTTCGTTCTACCATCCCCTCGGTGCGACTGTTCTGAGAGCCAAGTGGAAGGAAAGCGAAATCGGACGGGCGCTGGGCCTCAATGGATCGGCAGGCAGCATCGGGAGGATAGCGATGCCCTTTGCGGCAGCGTTGCTCATCACAGACTTCGCTCTTTCATCGGTTAGCCTCCTTGCCGGGTTCAGCGTCATCGGAGCCCTGGCCGTCTTCATCGTTCTGCGAAACGTCAAGTTTGCGGCCAAGCCACGCACCAGCGTCAGCCTAAGGGACTCGTTGCTTCCTAACCGAGACCTGCTGCGAAGGATGTTCCCATTGACGGTAGTCTCGTTCTCGAGGGGATTGTTCACTGGCGTTGTGCCCTTCATTCCTCTCTATCTCACCCAGGTCGACCACGTCAACGACCTGACGGCGGGTTTCCTGTACAGCGGGACGCTCGGAGTCGGAATCATATCCACCATCATGTTCGGATTCATGCAGGATAGGCTGGGGCCCAAGGTTTCGCTGACAGTCTCAAACCTGGGAGGGGTGCTGACTCTGTTCATTTTCGCAGCAAGTTCTGACCCGCTTGTTGTCGACAGTGCGGTAGTTGTCTTTGGACTTTTCAGCTACAGTGCGTTCCCGCTTCTGCTCGGCCTGGTGCACAACATGACCGATTTCGACGAGATGACCAGTGCGAGCTCGATCGTCTGGGGGATCGGGAACAACGGCGGAGCCGCCGTGGCACCGCTTGTGATCGGCGCGCTCGCGCTGCCATCAGTATTCGGAACGCTTACGGCAGGATTCATTGCCGCCGCAGCAATAGGAATCCTGTCGGTGATTCTGATTCCATCCGTCCATTCCGCTCGCCGGGTATCACTGGTCGCACCCAGGTAGTCAGGCGAGCGCAGGCTCGATTCATCGTTTCCCTTGGCCTTGGCGCGGGCTAGGGCCCCCTTAGGGTACTCTGCATGCAGGACATGCCCTGACGTCTATCCAACAGCGGCGATACGCTGATTCGGATTCATCGAAGTCTTTAGGTAGCCTCAGAATCGCAGGCGATCAGGATGCGACGTCGATCTCGAGCGAGAAGTTCAGAGCTCGCACTCTACGGAGGCTCTCCCGTGAGGACTGAACCACTCCCGGTGATGCACCCAGGAGGGACAGCCATAGGAGAGGAAGAAATCAGGGCCGTGACCGCTGTGCTGCGCAGCCAGTCGCTTTACAGGTTCTATGGGCCCTATTTCAAGGACGTAACCGGGGCCTTCGAGGCAGATCTCGCGCACTACGAGGGGAGCAAGCACGCGCTCGGACTGACATCTGGAACCGCCGCCCTCCACACAGCTTTGGTTGCGCTCGGAGTTAGCCGTGGGGACGAAGTGATACTCCCGACCTACGCTTGGGTCGCATGTCCCGACGCCGTAGTGGCCGCAGGAGGCACCCCGGTGCTCGCCGACATCGACGATTCAATGACCATCGATCCAATGGATGTGGAGAGGAGGATCACCAAGAAGACCAAAGCTATCATGGCCGTGCACGCTCGGGGGGTTCCATGCGACCTAGGAGCGCTAAGGAAGATTGCCAATCGCCATTCGGTGCCCCTGGTCGAGGATGTGGCTCAGGGAGCAGGAGCCACCTACAGGGGCAGGAAGCTGGGAAGCTATGGGGAAGTGGGAACCTTCAGCTTTCAACTCAACAAGATGATCACAGCAGGAGAAGGCGGAGCGTTGGTGACAGACAACAGGAGGACATACGAGCGATGCGTAATGTTCCATGACATAGGGACTCCCTATAGACAGTTCTCGGGCCAAGGAGTGAAGTTCGAAATTGCGCCTTTCCCTGGTGTCAACTACAGAATGAACGAGATAACGGCGGCCATACTCAGAGAGCAACTCAAGAAGATGGATGGCGTCGTGAGTGAAATACGGAAGAGGAACATCCGGGTGAGAGAAGGGATCAAGGAAATCAAGGCGATCAAGTTCAGGCGATCAAACGACGAGCAGGGGGAATCAGGGATCTCTCTTGTCTTCTTCGTCGCAAATCGTGCCAAGGCAAGGCTCTTCAAGGATGCTCTTGTGGCTGAAAACATCAGGACCACGAGTGGGGGGTATCCGACCGTCGTGTACGATCCGAGAGTCGTTGACGGCCACACATTCATGCACTGGGGTCACATAATCAAGGACTTGAACATCAGAGAGCACGCGAAGTCGCTTGACCTGATGACCAGGGCGGTCCATCTGGACATCAGCCCCTTGCTCACCGACGCCGATGTCGATGACATCGTTGAAGCGGTCAGGAAGGTATCTGCGGCTGTACTGTGACGGGATTGTCTGGAACTTAAAAGCTCCAGACCTGCGGCTCTGCGCTGGATGACATCCGAAGTAGGGATCGGGCTGATAGGCGCAGGAGCCATCGGAAGGGTTCATGCCAACAACATACACAGGAACATCAAGGGAGCAAGGCTCACCGCGGTCGCGGACATAGACCAAAAAGCAGCGACGGCGGTTGCAGGAGATGCCAAGATATATTCTGACTTCCACGAGATGATACGCGATCCCTCGGTCGAAGGAATAATCGTCTGCACCCCCCCGTTTCTGAAGCTAGAGATCGCGAAAGAAGCGGCAGCTGCAGGAAAGGCGATCTTCTGCGAGAAGCCGATTTCGGTAACGCTCGAAGAAGCAGACAGGATGGAGGAGGCCGTGAAGAACGGTGGGATTAGGTTCCAAGTCGGTTACCAGCGGAGGTTCGACCCTTCATACATGAAGGCGAGGCACGCGATGGAGACCGGGGAGCTTGGTCAACTCCTCCTTCTGAAGGAGCACAACAGGGATCCGCCGGGGCCCATTCTTGGCTGGTCGACGCTGCCTGCCAAGAGTGGAGGCATATTCCTGGACACGACTAGTCATGACTTCGACGCCGTGAGGTGGCTTGCGGGCAGCGAAGTGGAAAGGGTCTATGCAGAAGGGGCTGCACTGGTTTATGATGACCTTCGCAAGAACGGGGATTTCGACACCACCACGGTGGTCATGAAGCTCGCTAGCGGTGCCTTGGGCTACGTGGACTCCTGTTACAACACAGTCTACGGTTTCGACGCCAGGCTCGAGATGCTCGGGACGAAGGCCGCTGTCTCGGTGGACATGGGTGAGAAGTCGTTCGCTCACGTCAGGACCTCGGCTGGGACGAGCAACGAGTACTTCGACGGCTACGCAGCCAGGTGGGCCCAGGCCTATCAGGACGAGATAGCGGACTTCGTCGACTGTATCCGGACAGGGCGAGAAGTCAGGGTCGGCATTGCCGACGGCCGAGAGGCGCTCAGAATCGGCCTGGCTGCCAGGGCATCCATAGCCGAAGGAAGACCCATCCCCCTGATGAGAGACTAGGCTACATCAGTGGGACGAGGTAGTCGTAGTTCTTCTTGACAGATTCTTCCACGGTAGTGGTGTGGGCGAAATCCACCTCCACCATCAGCCAGCCTCCGTAGCGAACATTCTTCAGGGCCCCCATGATCGCCGGAAAGTCGCAGAGCCCCTCGCCCAAATCAACGAAATCATTGTCATAGTCAATGTCCTTGGGGGCTTTCCTTATCTTCAGGTCTTTCAGATGGACCAGGCAGAGCCTGTCCTTGTAGCGTTCGATGAAGGCAGGCAGATTCATGCTCAGAGCTTCCTGGTGAGCCGAGTCGAAACAGACGTCGGGGGAAGTTGGCATACAGGCCGCGATGAGGTCGTCCAGCTGTCTTGTGGTCTCCACGTTGCTCTTGACGTGTGGGTGAAGGCCCACCTTGAGACCTCTCTTCCCGAACTCCCTCAGATGCATCTTGGTTACATCTGCGGCGCCAGCAGCGTCCTTCTCGAAGAGGCAGAGCCAACCTGACTCCGCACCCATGCGATGGGCTGCCTCAGCCTGGTAGACCGTGTTCTCGTTGATCGCCATGGAGGGAACGTCGAGCCCGGCCGCCTTCGCGATGTCTTTGATCATTTCCGGTTTCTTCATGAGCTCATCGGGGAGCAGGTTGTACTCGATGCCGATTCCCGTATATCCGGTATTGGCGACCGAGTCAACGATTCTGCGGAACGAGGGGACGTCGTTAATCTTGCCCCAGGCGATGGCGCTGCACGATAATTTCATGTTGGACACCCGCTATCGGCCGAAAAAGGCCCTCTTTAGCTGTTGAAGGTGACGGTGTTGAATATCACGGTCGAAGACTGGCCGCTGAAGACAGGGTCAACGTAGAACCCGTTCACGACGCTCTTCTGCCACACCAGTGAGCCAGCACCGAAGAAGGGCTTGATCGTGCCGAGCCAGATGTACGGTGCGTCGTTGTACACCTGGGTATAGGCGGTGGTGCAGAGGCCGACGAGCTGATTGGTGTCCGAGATGGACGTGAACCCGTTGACACACTTCTGCACCGTGGGGTTCGAGTAGATTGCCCAGTTGTTCGAAGAGGTGGCGTTGTTGACGAATAGCAGCCAGCTATCTGCAGGCGTGTCTGCGGCTGGCGCGAATGTCCCCGTACCAAACCATGTGAGTTGCGAGATAGTCGATGCTGCTCCCAATGACTGGGTGTATGACTGGGTTCCTCCGGTGTTCGGGTAGGTGTACTGCGTCGACGGAGTTACAATGATGTTTACCTTGAGTCCCAGCTGTTGCAGGTCGCTCTGCACTATCTGGGCTGCCGTGTTGCAGTAGTCGCACCCCTGTACCACTCGGAAGTCCATGGCAGGGAGGGTGGATGGATCTATGCCGGCGTTGGTCAGTATCTGTTTGGCGGCAGTCAGGTTATACTGGTACGGCGAGGCCCCGCCCAGCGCATAGAATTGGCTGAAGACAGGATACTCTGGACCTATCATAGGGCTTAGCCCACCGAAGAACACCTTCTGCGAGATGTCCGTATAGTTGACCGCCCGCACTATTGCCTGCCTCACAGCCGTTATGTTGGTGGGCGACCTGTGGGTGTTCATGGCAATACCTACGAATACGGCTGCCGAGCTTGGGAAGTTGAAGACCCCGTAGGTAGATGGATTGCTGACCACTGTGCCGTAATCCTGTGCCAGAATTCCGGCTATCTGGGCGGTTCCCGTCGTCAGGTCAGTGTATCGGGTGGTATCCGTGGCCACTGTCTGCACCACCACGGTCTTCGCGTGCCCCGGGTCAAGGTAAGGATCGGCGGCTATCTGGGCGGCCGACAGGCCGTTTCCCCAGTAGTTCGGGTTCTGGGTGAATTTTACGAATGCCCCCTCGGATACCTGGCTCACCACGTAGGGGCCGGTACCAGGAATTGGGTTCTGGTTGAAGTAGCTGTTGTACCCAGAGGATGTGCCGAATCCTCCGTGGTCAAGCAGCCATTGTGTGTCAAATATCAGGCCGATGTAGACCACCAGAGTCCCGAGGAAGTAGTTGAACGGGGCCTTCAGGTGGAAGACTATGGTGGAAGAATCTGTTACGTAGATTGGCCAGTTCGTGTTCTGCATCATTGACAGCGCTTGCGCACTCGGGTTAATCAGTCCGCTCGAGTTGAGCAGCCTGATCTGGGTCGGTCCGAAAGTCACCTGTGAAAAGTCGAATACGTTGTACGACTCGAGGAACGAAGAGCTGTTCCCGGATAGGTAGTAGAAGCCGTACATCTCAGCCCACACCTGATATGAGTTAAGAGGGTTGCCGTCGGAGAAGTTGACGTTCGGCCTCAGGTGGAAGGTGTAGGTCGTCCCGTCGGAGGACTGAGTCCAGTTGTCTGCCAGTGCGGGGACATAAACCAGCTTTCCAGAGTTGTACAACTGGTTCGGGTCGAGTGTTATCAGCGGCTGATATACGGTGTACGTCAGCCAATTCGGGTACGGTATCTCACCCAAGGCGTTCAGTTGGTTGAGGTCCCCGGCAGGCCAGAATATGTCGTCAATCGTAAGAGAGTTCCTCGTTACACCCCCTGTGCTAGACGTGGTCGTCGTGCTGATTGCAGAGGAGGTAGTGGTTGTCGTGACCGAGCTCGAACTGCTAGTAGTGGAGGATGTCGAGCTCCCACTGGACGTCAGGAAGTAGGCGGCGACGGCTGCGAGGGCTATGATGACCACGACGACGACTACCGTCACCGTCCTGCTGATGGCACCGCGCGTGGGCGAAGAAACTTGCAAAAAGTTACTGGCGCGGGCGTTGCCAACTTCGTTATTTAAGCAATACTAATCCTGGTGGAATATTACTTTCGACGCCGTGCGCCTGCGCTACGCCGTCTTCTGCAGAAAGTGGCAGGCGGCTGTGTGCCCCTCCACTATCTGGCTCAAAGCCGGGACTTCGGTGGTGCAGATCGCCTCGGCGAACGGACACCTGGGGTTGAACTTGCACCCGCTCGGCGGATCTATGGCGCTTGGGACTTCTCCTGCTATCTCGATCTGGAGAAGGGTTCTGTTCCAGGGGTCGGGTGTCGGGGCGGATTTCATCAGGGCCATGGTGTAGGGATGCCTCGGTTTCATCAGGACAGCGGAAGTGGGGCCGTACTCAACGACATTGCCCGCGTACATCACCGCCATGGCATCAGAGAGGTAGGCAGCCACGGCGATGTTGTGCGTGATCAGCATGTACGACAGGGAGAACTTTCGTTGGAGCTCCACCAGAAGATTCAGGATCTGGGCTTGCACTGAGGCGTCGAGGGCGCTCGTCGGTTCGTCGAGAATCAAGAGTCGGGGGCGTGTTGATATGGCCCTGGCAATGGCCACTCTCTGCTTCTGGCCACCGCTGAGTTGATCTGGGAATCGCTCGACGAAATCTTCGGATAGCCCCACAGCGATGAGGCTCTCAAGGGCAGACCTCCGAACCTCGACGTCTTTCATCGGGGTGAGTCCCCGGAGAGGCTCGGCCACTATGTCCCCGACCTTCATCATGGGATCGAGGGAAGAATCAGGGTCTTGGAACACCATCTGCAGTTTGCGATAGACGTCCTTGTCGTCCGCCTTCCCATCGTCTATCCTCTGACCGTCAAAATAGATCTCGCCCCCTGTCGGAGGGATGAGGAGCGCGAGAGTCCGCGCGAGGGTGGTTTTGCCGCAACCGGACTCCCCTACCACGGCCAGCGTTTTCCCGCTAGCCATGGAGATGGAAACACCGTCCACAGCCTTGATGACCCGCTCCTTCGCCTTGGTAAGCGGATTCATCCCTCTGGTGGACTTGAAGTACTTGCGCAGATCGACCGTCTTCAGGAGCTCATTCGCCATAGAGAAAACACGCGACCCTGTGGTCCTTTTCGACTTCCTTGAGCTTAGGTTCCTTCCTGGCACAGATGTCCATGGCGGCCGGACACCTTGGATTGAACCGGCACCAATCTCTTCTGAGCGTAAGATCTGGGATCGTGCCCTTGATCGGAGTCAGCTGCTTTCCTTCCCGGTTGCCCGTGGGGATGCAGGAGAGCAGGCCCCGGGTGTACGGGTGCCTGGGGTTAGAGAACAATGTATGCACCTCGGCATCCTCAACAATCTGCCCTGCATACATGACTACAACCCTGTCCGCCACTTGGCTCGCTACCGCAAGGTCATGGGTGACAAGCATGATCGTCGTGCCAAGCTTGTCCTTGATCTCCTTCATGAGCTTCAGGACCTGCGCCTGCGTTGTGACGTCGAGGGCCGTGGTGGGTTCGTCGGCTATCAGGAGCTCCGGCTGCTGTGAAAGCGCCATGGCTATCATCGCCCTTTGTCGCATCCCGCCAGAGAGCTCGAAGGGGTAACGGTTGATTATGTGGTCAGGATCGGGGATTCTGACCAGGGTCAACATCCTCTCCGCTTGCTCCCTGATGTGTGGAGGCAACTTCCATGCCCTTCCGGGTATTCTGGGGATCTTTTCCGGGACCCCCGGTTCCTCCTTCCGGCGCCTCAGAACGATGGCCTCGCCTATCTGCTCGCCTATGCGTTTCAGCGGGTTGAGGCTCGTCAGGGGCTCTTGGAAGATCATGGCAATCTCCGACCCGCGGTACTTTCTTGCTTCGTTTGGACTGAGCTTGGTGAGATCCGTCCCCTTGTACGATATCATGCCTCCTCTGATCTTCGCGACCTTCGGAGGGAGGAGGCCTATGGTGGCTAGTCCCAGTGTAGTCTTGCCGCAACCCGACTCGCCGACCAGCGCGATGAACTCCTTCTCCTCGACCTTCAGGTTGATGGAGTCAAGGGCCCTGACCTCTCCCCTCGAGGTCCTGTAGTCCACGCTGAAGTCGGTCACCTGAAGGACCGTTGCCATCCTATCTGACCCCCAGGGTCTCCTTGATGCCGTCACCGAGCAGGCTGAAGCCTATTACCCCGATTGAGATTATCAGGCCTGGAATAAGTGCGAGCCACGGGTCCGACAAGAGCCAGCTGTTGTAGGCGGCCACCATCTGCCCCCAGTCAGGGGCTGGGGGTTTGTTCCCAAGTCCCAGATACGTTAGCCCCGAATAGACCAGGATGACGGTGCCGATGTCCAGCGTCGCGTACACGAGCATGGTCCCCGATATGTTCGGAAGGATGTGGCGAAAGAGGATGTGGCGAGGCCTCTGGCCGGACAGCCGGGAGGCCTCGATGTAGTTCTGATGGGCGACCTTCAACGACTCCCCCCTTGCGAGTCGAGCGTAGGGGGGCCACCAGGTAATCATCAGCGCGACACTCATGTTGCCGATGCCGCCGCCGAGGATGGCACCGATTACCATTGCGATCAGGAGCACCGGGAGCGCGAAGAAGACGTCGGTAACCCTCATCAGTATTTCGTCGAGCAGGCCCCCGCGCAGTCCGGCGAACCCACCGAGCAGAGAGCCGACCAGCACCGCGCTCCCCACAACCACGAATCCAATCATGAAGTCGTAGGGAGTGGCGACTAGGATCCTGCTGAAGACATCGCGCCCGATGTTGTCTGTTCCGAAGGGGTGGGTCAGCGAGGGAGGCAGAAGGACAGCGCTGACTTGGTTCGGAAGAGGGTTGGCAGGATAGGGCGTGATCTGGAGGTTGAGGAGCGCAGCCACTTCCATCACAAACGCGGTGATGAGGAAACCCACTACGATGACAAGACCGACGAGCGACTGCTTGTTGCTCGTCATGAGACGGATTGTGGCTCTGACCCTCCTCCCGACCCTTAGATGATTCGGGGATGGTGTCGGGTTATCCAAGTCTGATCTCCGGGTCAGCGAATGCGTAGAGAACGTCCGCCACCAAGTTTGTGATGATTATGATCGCGGCGAAGACGAACACGGTTGCCATGATTCCTGGATAGTCGCTACCCTGCAGGGCAGTGAACGCGTAGTGCCCCAGCCCCGGGTAGCTGAAGAGATACTCGACGAAAACGGAACCTGTCAGCAGGAAGGTCATCACCAGGGAAGAGATTGTGATCAGTGATATTGCAGCATTGGGCAGGGCGTGCCCGTAGAAAACTGAGCCTTCTTCGAGCCCTTTCGAACGTGCCGTCCTGATGTAGTTCGTCTTCATGACGTCGAGCAGGGAGCTCCTGGCCACCCTGGTGATGACCCCGAAGCTAACCAGCGCGAGGGTCAGGGCAGGGAGAATCAGATGAACTGATGCGTTCTCGAAAAAGGCGAAGTTTCCCTGTATGAGGGAGTCCAGGATTGGGAACCCGGTGATGGATGGCGAAGGAGAAACCAGCAGGGGGTCGTAGGCTCCGCCCGTGGGGAGGATTCGAAGGTAGAGCGAAGTTACCACCAGTATTATCACCCCGACGAAGTATGGCGGGGAGGAGTAACTCGCAAGGTAGAATACGCGGATGGCGCTGTCAACGGGGGAGTTTTGGTACCTTGCTGCAAGAATCCCAAGAAGTAGTCCTATCGCCACGCAAATGACGAATGCGAGGAGGACAATCTGGAGCGTCAGAGGGAGTGTCTGGGCTATTACAGATGAGACAGGGATGAAACCCCGAGAGGGGGATACGCCCAGGTTGCCCTGAAGCATCCCAGCAATGTAGTAGAAGTACTGGACGTAGATCGGATCGTTCAGGTGATACTTGGCAGAATAGGCTGCAGCTACCGCCGGATACTGTGCCGCCTCCCTGCCAAGCCATGCGTAGATGACGTTCCCCGGTATCAGATGGGAGAGAACGAAGGTAATCGTGAGGACTACAAATAGGACGAAGACCGCGAAACCCCCACGCCTAAGCAGGAACCTCAGGAGGTTCAAGCGGGCCGTTCCCCCTCGAAGGCTAGAAAAGGGTTCTTCGGAGACTTCGGGCGAATGGCAATGATTTGCCGGCGGTGGGTTCCAGGACGCTACCCGGGGTCAGCACTCGTGACAGACCCGCGGTTCATGGTGCCAGGTTCATCCCCGGACCTGTTCCAACGATTAAAATAGCGCACCACGGTCGGCAAGGGTAATGCCGTCGGCGCCCCGGGACGGGGCACAGCTCGTCGCTGAGTTCCTGAAAAGGTCGGGCGTGAAGTACCTCTTCGGCATTCCTGGGCATGGCAATGTTTCGATCTTCGACGCCGCCAGGGAGATGGCCCCCGACCTGACCGTCGTCCCGGTGAAGCACGAGCAGTGGGGAGGACACATGGCGGACGGTTACTTCAGGGCGAACAGGAGGGTACCTGCTGCTGTCACCACGTCTGTAGGACCCGGGGCGACGAACCTTGCGACTGCCTTCGCCACGGCGTATGTCGATTCCTCCGCATTCCTGGCTCTTACGGGCCAGATTCAGACCTATCTTTTTGGGAGGGGGATCTTCCAGGAAATCGAGAGGCAGCACTGGGTAGACTACGCCAATGCTATGGACCGCCTGGTCAAGGGGTCGTGGACGGTCACGAGCGCGGCCCAGCTCCCACGAGTGATGACCGAGGCGATGAGGACGGCGCTGGGCGGGAGACCTGGGCCCGTGCTGGTGGACATCCCCATGGATGTGCAGGTTGAAAGGACCGATGCCCCCGTTCCGAATCTGAGCAAGTTCCTAGTGCGGGGGAGGATTAGACCTGATAGTGAGAAGGCCGTTGAGGCAGCGAAGCTCCTCCTCGGGGCAGAGAGGCCGCTTCTGCTGGTTGGGGGAGGGGTCGTGATGTCCGACGCGAGCAAGGAAGCGGTCGCCGTGGCCGAGTTCCTAGGCGCCCCGGCGCTCTGCACCTTTAGGGGGGACTCGAAGGGCGGCTTCCCCGAAGACCATGAACTGTACGGCTTCCATCCGGGGAACATAGGAAACGCGGTCTCCAACGAGCTGGCGAAGAATGCAGACGTCATACTGGCCGTAGGGGTCACCTTCAGCGACGAGACCACAAGCTCCTATGTCCCGGGAGTGACGTTTCGTATCCCTCCGACGAAGCTGATACACATAGACATCGACCTGCATGAAATAGGGAAGAATTACCCGACTGAGATTGGCATTGTTGCGGATGCGAAAGCTGCTCTGGTGGACCTCCTCGCAGCGATGAAGACGATCCGCAAGAAGGGAGGACCGGGGACGGCACCCTGGGTGAAGCGATTCAGGGAGCTCAGGGGGAAATGGGAGGGCGAGATGGAGAGGCTGAGGAAGGAGTCCCCCATGGGGATCCCGAACATGGTGGCCACGCTGAGAGGGCAGCTGCCGAAGAGCACGATAGTCACGGTGAGCGCTGGGCTCCCCCAAGAGATAATGTCGCAGCAGTGGATTGCCTACAGCCCCCGGACGTTCATAAGTTCAGGAGGGTATTCTACAATGGGGTTCGCGCTCCCGGCGAG
>Ga0335078_10013454_pt1 | contig 12125 bp, 12 predicted proteins | sample Lox_Sample_32_FD_206711 | JGI IMG/M metagenome (GOLD analysis project Ga0335078, IMG submission 206711) | Soil microbial communities from Loxahatchee National Wildlife Refuge, Florida, United States - Lox_Sample_3.2 | ecosystem: Environmental > Terrestrial > Soil > Wetlands | place: USA... | reverse complement strand
TGGACCGCCACCACCACGATCTGCAGCGTCATGCCCATCCCCACCCCGAACACCACCATGTAGGCGCTCGTGACCCCCAGCGGGGTGTGGTCGCCGAGGTGGGTGAACAGCCACATGCCGAGCCCCATGAGCGCCGTGCCGGCCACCGGGAAGGCCTTGTAGCGCCCGAAGCGCGTCACCAGGCGACCCGACAGGATCGAGCTGACGAGCATGCCGCTCATGAGCGGCAGGAGCAGCACCCCCGAGCGCGTCGCCGACTCGCCGTCGACGAGCTGGAGGTACAGGGGGAGGTAGATGATGACGGCGAACATGGACGCCGTCACGAAGAAGGTGGTGGCGAGGGCGGCGCGCACCACCGGCTCCCGGAACACGTGCGGGGGGAAGATCGGCTCGGGCGCCCGACGCTCGCGCACCACGAGCCCGACGGTCATCACCACGGCCACGGCAACGAGGGTCAGGATGGTGGGCGAGCCCCAGGCGTAGGTGGTGCCGGCCCACACGCTCACGAGGATGACCGGCGTGACCGCGGCGGCGGCCAGGGCCGCCCCCACGAAGTCGATCGACGCCTTCCTGGCCGGCTGGGGCAGGCGCAGCACGACGCTCGTGATCACGAGGGCGAGCGCCCCCACGGGCAGGTTGATGTAGAAGATCCAGCGCCAGCTGAGGTGGTCGGTGAGCACGCCCCCGGCCAGCGGGCCCCCGATGCTCGCCAGCGCGAACACGGCGCCGAAGTAGCCCTGGTACCGGCCGCGCTCGCGGGGGCTCACGATGTCGCCCACGATCGCCATGGCCAGCGACATGAGACCGCCCCCGCCGAGGCCCTGCAGCGCCCGGAAGGCGATGAGCTGGTCCATGGACCGGGCCAGGCCCGACAGCGCCGAGCCCACCAGGAACACCACGATGGCGATCTGGAAGATGCGCTTGCGCCCGTAGAGGTCGGAGATCTTGCCGTAGAGCGGGGTCGACAGCGTGGTGGTGAGCAGGTAGGCGGCCACCACCCACGACAGCCGGTCGAGCCCGTGGAGCTCCCCCACGATGGTGGGCAGGGCGGTGGCCACGATGGTCTGGTCGAGGGCGGCCAGCAGCATGCCCAGCATGAGCCCGCTCAGGATCACGAGCACCTGGCGGTGGCTCAGCCCCCCGCTGGTCTGGTCGACGGGGACGTGGTGGGCATCGGCCATGACCCGACCGAGGCTACCGGGGCGCCCGGGCACCCCCGGCCGCTGCGCCCCCTCAGCAGGCGGCGGGCACGGTGGCGCACGCCTCGCGCTCGTCGAGGAAGGCCCACCACGCCGCCGCCGCGGCGGCGGCGGCGGCGCGCACCTCGGCGAGGGGCGCGTCCAGGGCGGCGACGGCGTCCACCGTCCAGTCCCCGTGGTCGGCCTCGAGCCGAGCGTGCACGTCCCAGAACCGGGTGCCGTACTCGTCGACGCCGTAGCGCCGCCGCAGGCCGTCGCCCTTGGAGGCGGCCACGGCGGCCGCCTGCACCTCGTAGGCGCCCAGCGCGGCGAGCACCGCCGCCGGCGACCCCGGCGCGTCGTAGCAGTCCAGGAGGGCCTGCGTGGCCGGCATGGCCTCGGCGTGCGCCGGCGCCCCCACGGCGTCGGCGAATCCCTCGAACAGCTCGAGGTGGGGCGCGGGCGTGGTGCGCTCGTCGTCGAGGTTGGCCTGCACCAACCGGCGCGCCTCGGGGACGTCGATGTCCGCCAGGGCCCGCTCGAGCACGCCGGGCAGGGCGGCCTCGAAGTGCCGGTACTGGCCGGCGTAGGCGGCCAGCTCGTGGCGCTCGAGGGTGCCCGCCTCCCAGCGCCGGTAGAAGGGATGGTCGAGGAGCCGGCGACCGGCCAGCACCTCGACGAGGACGGCGTCGACCTCGGTGCGCACCATGGGCGGGGAGCGTAGCCGAGGCCGCCCCGCCCGGCCCGGGACCGGCGGGCAGGGACCTGCGGTCGCCCACGACCCCAAAGTTGGGGAAATCGCCGCGCCCGTCATCCGCCCGGGCCGTGGCGCCGAACACCTCTGCGATCGAGCCGCTCGTCGACCGTGGAGGTGGGAGATGGGAGTGAGCAGGCGCACCTTCCTCGGACGGGGCACGCTGGCCGTGGCCGCCGCCGGGGTGCTGTCCTCGGTGCCGGGCCTCTCGGGCCTGCTCACCTCGGCGGAGGCCGACGGTCCTGCCGTCGACGCCGGTGCCGGCGACGCCGGTGCAGCCGCCGGCGGGGATCTCGCCGAGCCCCTGGTGGCCCACGTGCGCGACGTCACCACCGGCGAGATCAGCGTCTTCAACGGGACGCGCGAGGTCGTCGTGCGCGACCCGCAGCTGGCGGGACGCCTCGTGCGCGCCGTGCGCTGATCGTCCGCAGGCTCTGCGTCACCGGTACCACCCACGAACCGATCCACCGCAGTGTTCCCTGTCCCGACCCACACGCTGGAGGCAAGTCCATGTCATCGCACCGTGAAGCCCCCGAGATCGCCAAGGACCCCGTGGCCGACAGCACGGACCTCTACGCCTTCGTGAGCCCCGACGCGCCCGACACCGTCACGCTCATCGCCAACTACGTGCCGCTCGAGGGCCCCGACGGCGGTCCCAACTTCTACGAGTTCGGCGACGAGGTGCTCTACACCATCAACGTCGACAACGACGGGGACGGCGACGCCGACGTCGTGTTCGAGTTCAGCTTCCACACCGAGGTCACCGACCCCGGGACCTTCCTCTACAACACCGGTCCCATCACGTCGCTCGGCGCGAGCACCTGGAACCGGCGCCAGAGCTACTCGGTCACCCGGGTCGACACCGAGCGCGGGCGGCGCACGGTGCTCGGTCAGGGACTCGCCTGCCCGCCGTGCAACATCGGCCCGCTGTCCACGCCGGACTACACCGCCCTGGCCCAGGCGGCCGTGCACCAGCTGCCCGGCCGTGTGCAGGTGTTCGCCGGCCAGCGGGCCGAGGGCTTCTACGTCGACCTGGGGTCGATCTTCGACCTCGGCGTGCTGCGCCCCTTCGAGCAGGACCACACCACCTTCGGCCTGAGCGGCACCGGGCTCGGGGCCATGGCCGCCGGCGTCAACGCCACCAAGGGACTGAACGTCCACAGCATCGCCATCCAGGTACCGGTGACCGAGCTCACCGCCGGTCGCGCCACGGGGCGCACGGCCGGATCCCCGAGCAGCGTCATCGGGGTGTGGACGGCCGCCTACCGCCAGAAGGTGCGCATGTGGGACGGCGACGGCCACGTGTGGGCCGGTCCCTACGTGCAGGTGTCGCGCCTGGGCAACCCGCTCGTGAACGAGGTGGTCATCCCCATGGGCAAGAAGGACTACTGGAACGCCCAGCCCCCCGGGGCCGACCGCCAGTTCGCGTCGTCGTTCTCGGACCCCGAGCTGGCCCAGCTGCTGCCCGTGCTGTACCCGGGGGTGTTCCCCAACCTGGCCGCCTACAACGCCGGGGCCCCCGACCGCGCCGACGTGGTGGCCATCCTCCTCACCGGCATCCCGGCGGGCATCGTCCCGGGGTTCCAGAACTTCACCGGCACCACCCAGGCCGACATGCTGCGGCTCAACGTGGCGCTGCCCCCGGCGTCCGCCCCGGCCAACACCGGCCTCCTGGGCGGGGACGTGGCCGGCTTCCCCAACGGGCGGCGGGTCTTCGACGACGTCGTGACCATCGAGCTGCGGGCCCTGGCGGGCGCCACCCTGGGGCTCGTCGACCCGTCGTTCACCCCCGACGCCGCCGCCGGCGCGGTGAGCCAGGGCCTCACCTCCTCGCCGGGCGACCTGGGGGCCATGGGGACCGAGCACTACCTCTCCTCGTTCCCCTACCTGGGCGTGCCCTCGAGCGGCTTCGCCGTCCCGGCGGCCTGAGCGGTGGGGGCCCCGTCGGGCGCCGAGGGTCCCCTCGGCCCCAGCCGCCAGGGCAGCGTGGTCCTCGACATCGGGCCCCACGCCGGGGCGCTCGTGGTGTACACCCCCGCCGGTCTGGCCGGCGCCGAGATCGAGCTGCGGCCGGCGGGGGGGACCTGGCAGGGCCACCACACGGCCGTGCGCCGGCGCGACGTGCCCGGGCACCGTTGCCACGCCGGGGTGTTCGGGTCCCTGCCCCCGGGCCCCTACGAGCTGCGGGTGCGCCACGACCCCGGGACGTGGCCCGTGCTCGGCGCCGAGGTGGTGGCGGGTGCCGTCGGGGAGCTCACCTTCGTGGCCGGGGGGGCGCCCGCCGCGCCGTGACCCGCCCCCGACCGGGCCCGGCGGTGGGCGCCGGACCCGGTAGCACGGCCGTCACGGCACAATGGGGAGGTCACATCGGGTCGAAAGCTGTCCTACAGCGCGCCCACAGGTAGCGCCGGTTGACTCGGTCGTAACGACACGAGGCAACGCCACAGCTGCCGCCAGCCCGAGACGAGGATGGCCATGAGCGACACGCCCGATCCGGCTCCGACGCCCCAGGAACCCGAGCCCGACGCGCCCTCGGGCGCCGGCGGCGGCCCGGCCGGGGCCCCCGGCCCCCAGCCTCCCCCTCCCCCCGACACGAGGCCCCCCTTCAGCCCCCCGCCGGCGTGGCCCGCGCCCCCTCCCGGCTACAGCCCGCACCCGGGCTACCCCGGCCATCCGGGCGCCCCCGGCTACCCGTCCCAGCCGGGCACGGCCGCCCCCGGCGACGTCTGGCTCCGGCCCCCCGGGGCCCCCGGCGGGCCCGTCCCCCCCGGCCAGGTGCCCCCCGGCGCCGGGATGCCGCCCGGGCCCGGACAGTGGCCCGGCGGCCACTGGAGCCCGCCCCCGGGGCAGTGGGGTCCGCCCCCCGGGCACTGGGGCCCGCCCCCGGGCTGGTACCCCCAACCGCGCCCGGTCCAGAACCGCCCCCTGCGCGTCATCACCGTGGCGGCCGCCGTGGCCGTGATCGCCGCCGTGGGCGTGGCCGTGGGCAGGACGTCGATCTCGAACCAGCCGGGGATCACCGGCAACTCCTCGAGCACCTCGCTGCCGGCGGACGCCAACACCGTGGCCGCCAAGGTCGACCCCGGGGTGGTCGACGTCACCACGCGCCTGGGCATCGAAGGCGGGGAGGCCGCCGGCACCGGGATGGTGCTCAGCTCCTCTGGGTACGTGCTTACCAACAACCACGTGGTGGACGGGGCCACCAGCGTGAGCGTCACCGACGTGGGCAACGGCCAGACCTACACGGCCACCGTGGTGGGCACCGACGCCTCCGACGACATCGCCGTGCTCAAGCTGCGCGACGCCTCGGGGTTGCGCACCGTGAGCCTCGGCAACTCCTCGTCGCTGTCGGTGGGCACGGCGCTGACCGCCATCGGCAACGCCGGCGGCGTGGGCGGCACGCCCAGCGTGGCCGGCGGCCAGGTGACCGCCCTCAACCAGTCGATCACCGCCACCGACGAGTCCGACCAGTCCACCGAGCAGCTGAACGGGCTGATCCAGACCGACGCCGCCCTGCAGCCCGGCGACTCCGGCGGCCCGCTCGTGAACGCCAAGGGCCAGGTGGTCGGCATGGACACCGCGGCGTCCACCGGGTTCGAGTTCCAGTCGGGCCAGAGCGAGGGCTTCGCCATCCCCATCAACAAGGCCGACGCCGTCGCCAAGCAGATGATGGCCGGGCAGTCGTCGAACACGGTGCACATCGGGCCGGCGGCGCTCATCGGCGTGGACGTCGAGCTCCCGCAGTTCGGCTCGGGCGCCCTCGTGGTGAACGTCGAGCCGGGCACCCCCGCCGACGACATCGGTCTCGTGCCCGGCGACGTGATCACGTCGCTCGGCGGCCAGAGCGTCTCGTCCCCCACGTCGCTGCGGTCCCTCACCTCCCGGCATCACCCCGGCGACAAGGTGCAGGTCGGCTGGGAGGACGAGTCGGGCGCCTCGCACAGCGCGTCGATCCAGCTCGTCACCGGCCCGGCCCAGTAGCAGCCGCTCAGCCCACCCGCCGCCAGTAGATCACGGCGTCCTCCCCGTCGACGGCCGCCGGCACCGTGCCGATCTGGCGCCAGCCGAGCTCCGCGTAGAGCGCCCGGGCCGGGTTGGAGGCGAACACCAGGTTGAATTGGATGGCGTCGAACCCGAGCAGCGGCGCCCGGCGCACGGAGTCCTCGAGCAGGGCCCGGCCCACGCCGCGCCGGCGCCACCGGGCGCCGACCACGTAGCCGGCGTTGGCGATGTGGGCGGCGCGCCCCACGAAGTTGGGGCGCAGGTAATAGGCACCCATCACCACCGCGCCGGGCGGCCCGAGCCGGGCCACCACCGTGGTCGTGCCCGGCACGTCCCAGGTGGCGGCGAAGGCCGCCGGCGTGAGCGGTGGGGCATGGGGGAAGCCCTCGCCCCTGGCCACCACCGCGGCGAACAGGGCGTACAGCTGGTCGAGGTCGTCGCCGGTGGCGGGCTCGAGCCGAACGGGCTCGCCGCTGCGCAGCGTGACGACGGCGATGGCCCCGGATCCCGTGCGTGGGCCGGGCCCGCTTGCAGGGGGACGGTCCATCGGCGCCGAGGTTAGACAGCATCCCGCCCCCCCTCCGCCGTGACCTGGGTAAATTTCGGTGCGAGCCGGTCCCCGGACCCGGGGCGGCGCGGCGGCTCGGTGACTCGGGTGGGTGGCATGGGAGTCGGCGCACTGCGACAACGGCGGCTGCGACGCGGGAAGAAGCCGGCGAGCGCGGCGCGCCTTCGCACGTACGGCAGCCGGGCCGAGCTCCTCGCCGGCGTGTACCTGGCCGGGGACCTCGGCGTGCTCGGCGTGTGGCTCGTCGACCCCTCCGACATCGCCCGCCCCGGCGCCCTGGCGGCGATCATGGTGGTCGTCGGGTGCGTCGGGGTGGCCATGGTCCTGGCGCGGCGCCGGCTCCCCTCCTCCATCGGGGACCTCGCCATCGGGGGCAGCCTCGTGCTCATCACGCTGGCCGTGCTGTGCTGCCCGCTGCGCACCCACGTGGGGCTGTTCGAGCCCTATTACATCTGGGTGGGGTTCGCCTCACCGATGTGGGTGCCGCGCCGGCGCGCCCTGGCCTACGTCGCCCTGGCCGTGATCGCCTCGGGGGTCGTGACGCTCGTCTCGGACCACGCCGCTGCCGACGCGTTCTGGTTCGTGGTGGTGGTGACGCTCGTCGTCGCCTACGTCACCGTCGACGCCCTCACCCGGACGCTGGTCGAGCGCGAGCGGCTGGCGGCGGTCGGGGAGATGGCCTCGATGATCACCCACGAGCTGCGCAACCCCCTGGGCGTGGTGGCCAACGCCGTGTTCCTGGCCCGCCACTCCCTCGGTCCCGGGATCGACCCCGCCGTCGGCCAGCACCTCGACATGGCCGAGCGCGAGGTGGACAAGGCCAACGCCATCATCAGCCACCTCGTGGCGTTCGTCCGCCCCCGCAAGCCCATCCTGGAGCCCGTGGCCATGGACGACCTGGTGGCCGAGGTCCTCGAGACCACGCCGGCGCCGGCGGGCGTGGCGGTGGCGGTGGCCGTCGGATCGACGGCCCTGGTGGTCGACCGGGGGCAGCTGGCGGAGATCCTCGTGAACCTGGTCGCCAACGCCTACGACGCCCTGGAGGGCGAGGGCGCGTTGCGCATCGCGGCGGCCCGCGGGGACCACGCCGTGACCGTCACCGTCGAGGACAACGGCCCGGGGTTCGACGGCGACCTGGCCGAGCGCATCTTCGAGCCCTTCTTCACCACCAAGCACAGCGGGACGGGCCTGGGGCTGGCCATCGTCCGCCGGCTGGCCCAGGTGAACGGGGGGGACATCACCGTGGTGAGCCAGCGCGGGCGCGGCACGCGCTTCATCCTCACGCTGCCGGCGGGGCGCACGGCGGCCGGCCCGCCCCCGTCCCCCGGTGCCGCCCGGCGCGGCGCGGCGGCCCACGCCACGCCCCGACCGTGACGCGCCGGCGCGGCGTCGCCGGCCTGGTGCTCACGCCCGGGGCGGGCGCCGACCGCAACCAGTCGGCCCTCGTCGCCATGGACGAGGCCCTCACCGGGGCGGACGTGGCGGTGGCGCGCGTCGACTTCCCCTACCGCCAGGCCGGGCGGCGCGCCCCGGACCGGCCGCCGGTGCTCGTGGCCACCGTGGTCGAGGCGGCCGGCGCCCTGGCCCGCTCGCTGCGGGTGGCGCCGCGGCGGGTGGCGGTGGGTGGGCGCTCCATGGGCGGGCGCATGTGCTCGATGGCCGTGGCCGAGGGGCTCGCCGCCGCCGCCCTGGTGCTCGTGAGCTATCCACTGCACCCCCCGGGCAAGCCCGAGCGCCTGCGCACCGAGCATTTCGGGTCCATCGGCGTGCCGTGCCTGTTCGTGTCGGGGACGCGCGACGCCTTCGCCACGCCGGCGGAGCTCGAGTCGGCGGTGGCGGCCATCCCCGCACCGGTGACGCTGTCGTGGGTGGCGGGCGCCGACCACGGCATGCGCCGGCGCGACGAGGCGGTCGCCGCCGTGGTGCGGGACTGGCTGCTGGGCCTTCCCGTCTGAGCCACGACGCGGTCGCGCCACCGCACCCGGTGCGCGCGCACCACGCCGCCCGACGGCGGTGTGACGACGATGGGGATCCGTTGGCCCAACCGTGGTTCACCGCCCTCGGCCGGGGGCCGATAGATCCACGATGGCCACGGCGGGCACCGGTGTCGCACGCGCACCCGGGGCGACCGATCCGGACCCGCCCACGTCGCCGCGGCGGCCCCGTCCCGTGCGGGTCCTCCGGCGCCGGGCACCCGTCGTCACCCTGCGGGGCGCCTCGGCGCTGCACCGGGGGCGCAGGCGCCCCGCCCATCGCCGGCGCTACCCGCGTCCCGAGACCCGGTCCCGGTGGCTGGTCGGGCTGGCGGTGGTGGTGCTCGGCGCCATGGCGAGCGGCGTCGTGGCCTCGGCCGGGACCAGCACCGTGGCCGTCCAGGCCACCACCACGGTCGTGGTCCGCCCCGGCGACACCCTGAGCGCCATCGCGGCGCGCTACGGCACCACCGTGGCCGCCATCACCTCGCTCAACCACATCGCCGACCCCGACCAGGTGCGCGCCGGCACCACGCTCAGCGTCCCGGTGGCGCCGGCAACGACGCCCACGGCGCCGGCGGCGGCGGCGGCGGCGGTCACGGTCGTGGTCCGACCGGGCGACACGCTCACGTCGATCGCCGCACGCCACGGCACCACCGTGGCCGCCCTGGTGGCCTACGACCACATCACCGACCCCGACGTCGTGCTGGCCGGCAGCCGTCTGGCCATCCCCCCGCCGCCCGTCCCGCCGGGGTGGGGCCCCGGCGGTCCCCTGCCCCCGCTCCTGCTGGCCCATCCCGAGCGCATCGCCCTGCGCCCGGACTTCGTGACCGCGGCGGCGGCCATGCGCCTGCCGGCCAGCCTCCTCGAGGCACTGTGCTGGTGGGAATCGGGCTGGGCGTCCACCGTGACGTCGTCCACGGGCGCGCTGGGCTTGTGCCAGCTCGAGCCCTCGACGGTCAGCTACGCCCGCGCCAGCCTGCTCCACCAGCCCTGGCTCGACCCCATGGTGGCCAACGACAACATCGCCATGGCCGCCGCCTATCTGAAGGACCTGTCGATTCGTGACGGCGGCGACCTGCGCACGGCGGTGGCCGCCTACTACCAGGGCCTCGCCTCGGTCCAGCACAAGGGCCTCCTGCCTTCGACGCAGACCTACGTCACCGGCATCTTCAACTACTCGACCATCTTCGCCGCCGCCGGCTGAGGGCCCTCGGCGCCGGGCCCGTATCCCGGGGGCGATGGACGCCGGCGCCAGGCGCGCCACGCCGCACGACGCCGCCCCGCTGCCCGCCGCCGGGCTCGAGGCGGCGCTGGCCCCCTTCGGCCCCAGCCGCGTCCTGGCCCGGGCCGCCTACGTGGACCCGGCCGTGTTCGCCTGGGAGCAGGCCGCCTTCTTCGCCGGCGGCTGGACGTGCGTGGCGCTGGAGGCCGAGGTGCGGGCGCCCGGCGACCAGCGCGCCGTCGCCCTGGGGGGCTCGTCGGTGCTGCTCACCCGCGACGACCGGGGCGTGCTGCGGGGATTCGCCAACACCTGTCGCCACCGCGGCCACGAGCTGCTCCCCTGCGGCGAGGCCCGGCGCGCCACGACGGTGGTGTGCCCGTACCACTCCTGGTCCTACTGGCTCGACGGGTCGCTGCGCGCCGCGCTTGGACGCCTGGGCGTGGTTCGAGCCGGCCGAGCACGGCCTGGTGGAGCTGCCCACCCGGGCCTGGCACGGGCTCGTCTTCGTGCACGCCGGCGAGGTACGTGCGCCCCTCGAGGCCCACCTCGACGGCCTCGAGGGGCTGGTCGCCCCCTACGAGCCCGAGCACCTGGTGGTGGTGGCCGACCACGCCTCCACGGTGGAGGCCAATTGGAAGGTGGTGGTGGAGAACTACCAGGAGTGCTACCACTGCGCCACCATCCATCCCGAGCTGTGCCGCATGAGCCCGCCCCGCAGCGGCGCCAACGACGAGCGCACCGGCCCCGGGGCCTGGGTCGGGGCTGGAAGGGGCTGCGCGACGGGGCGGCGTCGGTGTCGATGACCGGCGAGCGGCTGCGCCCCGGTGCTGCGCGGCCTCTCGGGGCGCTCGGTGCGCGAGGTCGTCTACCTGGTGGTGTTCCCCACCCTGCTGCTCAGCCTGCACCCCGACGACGTCATGACCCACGTCCTGTCCCCCCTCGGGCCCGGGCGCACCGGCGTGCGCTGCCGCTGGGCGGTCGCCCCCGAGGCCGTGGCCGCGCCGGGGTTCGACCCCGCCGGCGCCGTCGAGCTGTGGGACCGCACCAACCGCCAGGACTGGACGGCGTGCGCGTCGGTGCAGCGCGGCCTGGGATCGGCGCACTGGCGCCCGGGTCCCCTCGGCCCCGACGAGGACGGGCTCTGCCAGTTCGTGACCATGGTGGCCCGCGCCCACCAGGGCCGGGCGCCCGCCGCCGGCCCTGGTCCGGCGCGCTGAGGCGCCCCCGCACCCCGGCCTCGGGTACCGTCGCCCCCGACGACGAGAGCGGAGGAGCCATGGCACACGAGGTGCGCGGCGTGGTGGCCCGGTCCACGGGTGCCGCGGTCACGGTCGAGACCGTGCTCGTGCCAGACCCGGGCCCGGGCGAGGCCCTGGTGCGGGTGCAGGCCTGCGGGGTGTGCCACACCGACCTGCACTACCGCCAGGGCGGCATCAACGACGACTTCCCCTTCCTCCTCGGCCACGAGGCCGCCGGCGTGGTGGAGGCCGTCGGTCCCGACGTGGCCGGGCTGGCGCCCGGGGACTTCGTGGTCCTCAACTGGCGCGCCGTGTGCGGCCGCTGCCGCGCCTGTCGGCGGGGCCGGCCCTGGTACTGCTTCGCCACCCACAACGCCACCCAGCCCATGACCCTGGCCGACGGCACCGCCCTGGCGCCCGCCCTCGGCATCGGCGCCTTCGCCGAGAAGACCCTGGTGGCCGCGGGCCAGTGCACGCCCGTCGACCCCCGGGCCCGGCCCGAGGCGGCGGGGCTCCTCGGGTGCGGGGTCATGGCCGGGCTGGGGGCGGCCATGTTCACCGGCGAGGTGGGGCCCGGCGACGCCGTGGCGGTGTTCGGCTGCGGCGGCGTGGGCTGCGCGGCGGTGGCCGGGGCGGTGCTGGCGGGGGCCTCCACGGTCATCGCCGTCGATCTCGACCCCCGCAAGCTCGAGCTGGCGTCGGGCTTCGGCGCCACCCACACCGTGGACGCCTCGGCCGAGGATCCGGTGGCGGCGGTGCGGGCGCTCACCGACGGCAACGGCGCCGACGTGTGCATCGAGGCGGTGGGCAACCCCGCCGTGATGGAGCAGGCCTTCTTCGCCCGCGACCTGGCCGGCACGCTCGTGCAGGTGGGCGTGCCCACCCCCGACATGCGCATCGACCTGCCCATGATCGAGTTCTTCGGCCGGGGCGGGCGCCTCAAGCCCAGCTGGTACGGGGACTGCCTGCCGTCACGGGACTTCCCCATGCTCATCGACCTGTACCTGGCCGGGCGCCTCGACCTCGACGGCTTCGTGTCCGAGACCATCGCCCTCGACGACGTGGAGGCGGCCTTCGAGCGCATGCAGCGGGGCGAGGTGCTGCGCTCGGTCGTCGTGCTCGGCGACTAGGAGACCATCATGCGACTGGGACTGCAGATCCCCAACTTCACCCTGCCCGTGCCCGAC
>Ga0335078_10013453_pt1 | contig 12126 bp, 17 predicted proteins | sample Lox_Sample_32_FD_206711 | JGI IMG/M metagenome (GOLD analysis project Ga0335078, IMG submission 206711) | Soil microbial communities from Loxahatchee National Wildlife Refuge, Florida, United States - Lox_Sample_3.2 | ecosystem: Environmental > Terrestrial > Soil > Wetlands | place: USA... | reverse complement strand
CGTAGTCGAGCGGCGACAGCATCAGGTACTCGAGCCCGGCATCCGCCAGCTCGGCGATGCGCGCGCGGACTTGCGCCGGTGTCCCCAGCAGATAGCAGGTCCGCAAGTGCTCGAACGAGCGATGCGTGCCCATGACCCGCTCGATCAGCGGCCGCTGGATGCGCAGCGCCGCCGCCTCGTCGTCGGTCGGGACGATATGGGTCATGTTGACATGCGCGAAGGTGACGCTGCCACGCGGCCGGCCGATCTCGTCGAGCCGATTGGTGATCTGCGCCCAATCGGCGATGACGCTCGCGTTCGAGCCGGCCGCACGCGCGATCCAGCCATCCGCGCGCCGACAGATGCGCTCCAGGACGGTTGGGGCAATGGTCTCCGGATCGGGCGACAAGTCGGTCTTGAGCTTCGAGCCGCCGGCAACCCAGAGCCGCGGCCGGGTCGGCAGCGGCGGGTCGATGGTCACCCGGTCGAAATGATAGTAGCGGCCGTGATGGGTCACCTCCTCCCCGGTCCACAGCCTGTCGAAGATGTCGAGCGCCTCGTCGGTGCGCCCGCCGCGCTCGCTCAATTTCACGCCCGCGGCGGCGAATTCGCGCGCATCCCAGCCGACGCCGACGCCGAGCTGGAACCGACCGCCCGACAGCATCTGCAGACTGGCGATCTCCTTGGCGAGGAACACCGGGTTGCGGATCGGCGGGATCAAGATGCCGGTGCCGATCGTGATCCGGCTCGTGCAGCCGGCCGCGAAAGCCAGCGTTTCGAGCGGCGACAGCCAAGCGGTGCCATAGAGCCCGCGTGCGGTCAGCAAGTGCTCGGCAACCCACAGCCCCTCGAACCCCATCGCCTCGGCGCGCGTCGCGAAGTCGCGCAGTCGCGCCACCGTCGCGTAGTCGCGGGCAAACGAGAAGCTCGGCAGCATCAATCCAAACCGCATGGGTCACTCCCGTCGTTGTCGTCCGCCCCCCGGACGGCGCTTGCGCGTTATTTCGGGGGGAAGCAATCTCGTACAGAAAGGGGCCAGGTCGCACGGAGATTGCTTCGTCGCCGGGCGCCTCGCAATGACGGTTGGAACCGAGGAGACCCGCGATGACCGAATTCCGCTATGACCATGTCCATCTGCGCAGCCCCGACCCCGATGCGACCGCTGCGTGGTACAAGAAGATGTTTGGCGCCGAGGTCATCCACTCGGTGATGTCGAACGGCATCGAGCGCACCGACATCCGGCTCGCAGGGGTCAACCACTTCATCGCCAAGGTGCCGGAGAGCGCAGAACTCGCCGAAAAGCCCGAGAACAGCTTTGTCGGACTCGACCATATCGGCCTGCGCGTCAACAACATCGATGATGTCGTCGCGGAATTGAAGGCCAAGGGCGCCGATTTCACGGTCGAGCCGCGCACCATCCGGCCCGGCGTGCGCATCGCGTTTGTGCGCGGCCCCCAGAACGTTTTGATCGAATTGCTCGACCGCGATGTGATCTAGCCCACTTTTCTGCGCGCCAACCAGCCCCATCTGTTCGCGCAGCGGTTTTGGAGCGCGCGATGGTGGTGGCGCCGGAACGTTTGCCTGGAGCGGCGATAGAGGCCGCCGAATGGGCGGTGCCGAGCCGCGGGTCAACCTTCCTCTTTGCCGCGAAGGTCGCCGCCCATCGCGCCCGCCGGCTGCTCGCCGACCTGGTGTCCGGGCCGCGCCGCTGGGGCAAGGCGGACGGCGGAGCGTTCAGCGTGGCGCTCGGCGAATCCGCGACCCCGCTGTGGGGGGAAGAGCGGCCCGAGGAACGCGCCTATCAGCTCGGCAAGGTGCAGAACCTGCGGCGCGCGACCGCGGCGCTCGACGGCGTGGTGGTCCCGGCCGGCCAGGTGTTCGGTTTCTGGAAGCAGATCGGGCGGGCGAGCCGGGGCCGCGGTTTCGTGACCGGCCGCATGCTGCAGCAGGGCTGCCTGGTGCCGGCGACCGGCGGCGGGCTTTGCCAATTGTCGAACGCGATCTACGCGGCCGCGCTCCAGGCCGGCTGCGACATCGTCGAGCGGCACGCCCATTCGCGCATCGTCGCCGGCTCGGCCGCCGCGGCGGGGCGCGACGCGACCGTCGCCTGGAACTACGTCGACCTGCGGTTTCGCCCGCGCAGCCCGCTGCGCATCGAGGCACGCCTGACCCGCGACGAGTTGGTCATCCGGCTGTGCGGCGAGCCGGGTTCACAGCCCGCAGGGCGGCTGCCAGACCCCGTCCCGGCGACGCCGCCGACGATTGCCCGCAGCTGCGCCACCTGCGGCGAGGTCTCTTGCTTTCGCCATGAGCATCGGCCCGGCGCCGCGGAGGCCGGCCGCACCGTCTACCTCGTCGACGAGAACTGGCCGGAGTTTCAGGAGTATGTCGGCCGACAGCACCGACCCGAGGACGTGTTCGGGCAGCCGATCGACGGCGCGCGGTGGCGCCTGCCACGCTACGACTGGCACGCGCGGGGTTACCGCCGTATCGGATCGGCCCCGCTTCAGACCCTGACGCGAATGGTGGCGATCCGGCGCGCCCCGGCGCAGGGCACGGCGCGGCGCGGCGCGGAGCTGCGCGGCGCCGAGCGGATCGCGCGGCGATTGGCGCGCCTGCTGACGCCAGACGCGACGCGCGTCTGCGTCGCGCAATCGCTGCTGCCGTTCCTGTGGCAGGACGGGCATCTCGGCGGCCGCGAGGTCGCGGTGCTGATGACGCGGCTGCCGATGGCCGAGCTGCACGCCAGGCTCGATCGCGCCCATCTGGCACACCCCGAGCGCGCCACGCTCGGCGATTTCCGTGCCACGCCGGCGCTGGTCGCGGCCGAAACAGAAGCACTCGCCTACGCCGCGCAGGTGATCACCCCGCACAAAGACATTGCCCGGCTGTTTCCCGGGAAGGCGCTGGTGCTCGACTGGACGCTGCCGAAGGCCCGCTCCGTGATGCGCCAGCCGTCGCGGCGGATCGCGTTTCCCGGTCCGACGGTCGCGCGCAAGGGCGCCTACGCGCTGCGCGAAGCGGCACGCGCCTTGGGCCTGGAGCTCGTCGCGCTCGGTGGCGAGCTTGAGGGACCGGGCTTCTGGGGCGACGTCGTCATGACGAAACCGGTCGAGGCCGCCGATTGGCTGGGCATGGTCGCGGCCGTCGTGCAACCGGCGATCGTCGAGGAGCGGCCGCGGGTGCTGTTACAGGCGCTCGCCGCCGGGGTCCCGGTCATCGCTACCCCGGCCTGCGGTCTCGGCGCGCAGCCGGGCGTGTCACTGGTGCCGCCGGACGATGTGCCGGCGCTGATCGACGCGCTGCGATCGGTGACCGGCTAAAACGGCGAGCGAGGCTAGGCCGCGACCTCTTCTTCCGCGTCCTCGCGTTCGGGCACCGGCCCCGAATCCTGGCCTTTCGCCTCGGGATCGCGATCGACCAGCTCGATGACCGCCATCGCCGCGTTATCGCCGTAGCGATAACCGGCCTTGATGATGCGGGTATATCCGCCGGGCCGGTCCTTGTAGCGCGCGGCGAGCGTGGTCAGGAGCTTCTCAGCGAGCGCCCTGTCCTGCAGCTTGGCGATCGCTTGGCGGCGGACATGCAGCCCGCCACGCCGCCCCATCGTGATCAACCGCTCGACGACCGGCCGCAAATCCTTGGCCTTGGGAAGCGTCGTCTTGATCTGTTCGTGCTTGATCAGCGCCGCGGCGAGGTTCTCGAACATCGCCTTGCGGTGAGCCGAATAGCGGCTGAAGCCGCGCCCGTGCATACCGTGGCGCATGTCGTGTTCTCCCCTATTCCCGCTCGCCGGCTCTCAATACGGCTCGTCGATGCGCTTGGCCAGATCCTCGATGTTCTCGGGCGGCCAGTTCTGGATTTCCATCCCCAGATGGAGCCCCATATTGGCAAGCACCTCCTTGATCTCGTTCAAGGATTTGCGCCCGAAATTCGGCGTGCGCAGCATCTCCGCCTCGGTCTTCTGCACCAGGTCGCCGATATAGACAATGTTGTCGTTCTTCAGGCAGTTGGCGGAGCGCACCGACAGCTCGAGCTCGTCGACCTTGCGCAGCAGGTTCTTGTTGATCAGCGGCTCGCCGCTCGGCTCCTTCTCGGTGACGCGGCTCGGCTCCTCGAAATTGATGAAGAGCTGGAGCTGGTCCTGGAGGATGCGCGCCGCCAGGGCGACCGCGTCCTCGGGGGTCACCGCGCCGTTGGTCTCGACCCGCATCGACAGGCTGTCGTAGTCGGTCACCTGACCGACGCGCGTGTTCTCCACCCGGTACGACACCTTGCGCACCGGGCTGAACAGCGCATCGACCGGGATGAGGCCGATCGGCGCGTCCTCCGGACGGTTGGCGGTCGCCGGCACGTAGCCCTTGCCGATCTCGACGGTCAACTCCATCGAAATGCGCGCGCCGTTGTCGAGCGTGCAGATCACCAGGTCCGGGTTGAGGATCTCGATGTCGTGCCCGGTCTCGATCGCGCCGGCCTTGATCTCGCCGGGGCCCGTCGCGCGCAGGCGCATCCGCTTCGGCCCCTCGCCGTGCATCCTCAGCCCGATGCTCTTGACGTTGAGCACGATGTCGGTGACGTCCTCGAGGACGCCCGGGATCGAAGAGAACTCGTGCAGCACGCCCTCGATCTGCATCGAGGTCACCGCCGCGCCCTGCAGCGAGGACAGCAGCACGCGGCGCAGCGCGTTGCCGAGCGTCAGCCCGAAACCGCGCTCGAGCGGCTCAGCTGTGACGGTCGCCGCGCGGAGCGGGTCGTCGCCCGGCTCAACCGCAAGCTGTTTCGGCTTGATCAGGGTTTGCCAGTTGCGCTGGATCACAAAAACGTCGGTCATCGGGCTGTTGTCCTATAGACACCCTGGCCGGCGAACGAGCCGGCGGAGATTCCAGTTGCGGCGCGCCAAGCGCGCCCGGCGCAGGGTCAGACCCGGCGCCGCTTGGGGGGACGGCACCCGTTATGCGGGATCGGCGTCACGTCGCGAATTGAAGTGATCGCGAACCCCACGCTCTGCAAGGCCCGCAATGCAGACTCGCGTCCGGAACCGGGCCCCTTGACCTCGATGTCGAGGGTCCGCATGCCGTGCTCCATGGCCTTGCGGCCAGCATCCTCGGCGGCGATCTGAGCGGCGTAAGGTGTGGATTTGCGCGAGCCCTTAAACCCCTGGCTGCCCGACGACGACCAGGCGATCGCGTTGCCCTGGGCGTCGGTGATCGTGATCATCGTGTTGTTGAACGTGGCGTTCACGTGGGCGGTGCCGGAAGTGATGTTCTTGCGCTCGCGCCGCCGCAACCGGGGGGCTGCCGTGCCTCTTGCCATCTAGGAGTCCAGTCCTTGAGTTGGGCCTGCCAAGCCGGGCTATTTCTTCTTGCCGGCGATCGGCCGGGCCGGACCCTTGCGCGTGCGCGCATTGGTGTGCGTACGCTGGCCGCGCACCGGCAGCCCCTTGCGGTGCCGCAGTCCGCGATAGCATCCCAGGTCCATCAGCCGCTTGATGTTCATCGCCACGGTACGGCGCAGATCGCCCTCGACCGTGTATTCGCGGTCGATCAACTCGCGAACCTTGAGCACCTCGTCGTCCGTCATATCGTTAGCCCGCCGATCGAGCGGGATGCCGACCCGGTTGCAGATCTCAAGCGCCTTCGTCCGGCCGATGCCGTGGATATAGGTGAGCGCGATCGGCACGCGCTTCTGGTTCGGGATGTTCACGCCGGCAATTCGCGCCACCTGCGCATCTCCTCAAATTCGGGCATAGCATTGGGGACGTGGGATCGCTCCCCCGCGAACCGGGGATTATACGGATCGGCGGCCTGACGTCAAATGGTCGTTAACGGCGAGTCAGCCGGCAAGCACCCGCTCGATCTCGCGCGTCACCTCGTCGATGTCGCGCATGCCGTCAACCGTTTCGAGTACCCCCTTGGCGCGGTAATAGGGAAGGATCGGCGCGGTCTGGCGGCGGTAGACCTCGAACCGCGTCCTGACCGCCTCGGGGCGATCGTCGGGACGCTGCACGAAATCGGTGGCGCCGCACACGTCGCAGTGGCCTTCCTGTTTGGGCCGGTTGTAGCGCTCGTGGTAGCTGGCGCCGCATTCCCGGCAGCTGAAGCGCCCCGCCAGCCGGTCGATAAGCGCCGCCTCGTCGACCTCGATCAGGATCACATGGTCGAGCTTCAGAGCGTGTCGTGCGAGCATCGCGTCGAGCGCCTCGGCCTGCGCCACGTTGCGCGGGAACCCGTCGAGGATGACGCCGTTCCGGGCGTCGGGGGAAGCGATGCGCCGCTCGATCGTCTCGATGACGATGTCGTCGGAGACGAGCGCACCGGAATCCATCACCGCCTTGATGCGGCGTCCCAGCTCGCTGCCCGATGCGGTCTCGGCGCGAAGCATATCGCCGGTGGCAAGCTGGACCAGCCCATGCGCCTGTTCGAGGCGCTTGGCCTGCGTCCCCTTGCCGGCGCCTGGCGGCCCCAGCAGGATCAAATTCATCCCCGGCGTCCCCTCAGCCGCGCCTTCTTGATCAGCCCTTCATACTGGTGCGCGAGCAGGTGCGAGTGGATCTGCGCCACCGTGTCCATGGTGACGCTGACGACGATCAAGAGGCTGGTGCCGCCGAAATAGAACGGCACCGAATATTGCGAGATCAAGATCTCCGGCAGGATGCAGACGGCCGCGAGATAGGCGGCGCCGATCACGGTCAGCCGGGTGAGCACGTAGTCGAGATAGTCGGCGGTGTTCTTGCCCGGCCGGATGCCCGGGATGAAGCCGCCGTACTTGCGCAGATTGTCGGCGGTCTCCACCGGATTGAAGACGATCGCGGTGTAGAAGAAGCAGAAGAAAATAATGAGCCCGATATAGAGGACCATATAGGCCGGCCGGCCGTGCCCGAGATAGGCGGTGATGGTGCCGATCCAGCCGAAATCGCCGCCGCCGCTCTGCTGAAAGGTCGAGATCGTCGCCGGCAGCAGGAGCAGCGACGAGGCAAAGATCGGCGGGATGACGCCCGAGGTGTTGATCTTCAGCGGCAGGTGCGAAGCCTCGCCGCCGAACATGCGGTTGCCGACCTGGCGTTTGGGGTATTGCACCAGGATGCGCCGCTGCGCCCGCTCCATGAACACGATGAAGGCGACGACCAGGATCGACATCGCCAGGAACAGCACGATGAACACCGGCGACAGCGCGCCGGTGCGGCCAAGCTCCAGGGTCGCGGCGAGCGCGTGGGGCAGATTGGCGACGATGCCCGACATGATGATCAGCGAGATGCCGTTGCCCACGCCGCGCGCGGTGATCTGCTCGCCGAGCCACATCAGGAAGATCGTGCCGCCGACGAGCGTGACGACCGTCACCAGGCGGAAGAACAACCCGGGATCGATCACTGCCGACTCGGCGCCCGAGCGCATCCCCTCAAGGCCGGCCGCGATGCCGTAGGCCTGAACCGCGGCGAGCAGCACGGTACCGTAGCGCGTGTACTGGTTGAGCTTCTTGCGGCCGCTTTCACCCTCCTTCTTCAGCGCCTCGAGCTGCGGCGACACCGCGGTGAGGAGCTGGATGATGATCGAGGACGAGATGTACGGCATGATCGCCAGCGCGAAGATCGACATGCGGCCGAGCGCGCCGCCCGAGAACATGTCGAACATGCCGAGGATGCCGCCGGCATTGTGCGTGAAGATGTCGTGCAGAATCGCCGGGTCGATGCCGGGGATCGGGATATAGGTGCCCAGGCGATAGGCGACCAGCGCAGCCAGGGTGAACCAGATCCGGCTCTTGAGCTCGGTCGCCTTGGAAAAGGCACCGAAATTGATGCTGGCAGCGAGTTGCTCGGCGGCTGACGCCATATCCGTATTCCCTGCCCCGCCCTGGGACCGCTTATAGAATAGGCGCTCGCACGCTGATTCGGAAGGTCGCGCGCCGCTCCAAGACCCGCTGCGACGCTAGGCCTCCGCCTCGGGCGCGGACGCGGCGCCGGCCGGCAGCACGACCGTGCCACCCGCTTTCTCGACCGCCGCGATCGCCGCCTTCGACGCGCCGGCGACCGCGATCGTGATCTTGGTCTTGAGCTCGCCCTTCGCCAGCAGGCGGACGCCGTCGCCCAGCCGCCGCAGCACCCCGGCCGCGACCAGGCTCTTGCCGTCGATCGTGTCTTTCGCCGCAAGCTTGTTGGCGTCGAGCGCCTGCTGCACCCGGCCCAGGTTCACGACCTTGTAGTCCTTCTGGAAGATTTTGTTGTTGAAGCCGCGTTTCGGCAGGCGCCGGTGCAGCGGCGTTTGGCCGCCCTCGAAGCCGTTGATCGCGACGCCGGTGCGCGCGGTCTGGCCCTTGCCGCCGCGGCCCGAGGTCTTGCCCTTGCCGGAGCCGATGCCGCGCCCGACTCGCTTGGCGCGGTAATGCGCGCCGTCGTTGTCCCTGATCTCGTTGAGCTTCATCGTTCGATCCCCGGATCGCGCACCCTTGGCGCACGCCCCTATTCAACCACCCGGACGAGGTGCTTCACCTTGTCGATCATGCCGCGCACCGACGGCGTGTCCTCGAGGGTGCGGCGGCGGTGCAGCTTGTTGAGGCCGAGCCCTTTGAGCGTCTGCTCCTGGTCGAAGCGGCGGCCGATCGGGCTGCCGGTCTGGATCACCGTCACGGTCTTCTTGCCCTGCGGCGCGGCGGAGGCGGAGCGGGCCATCACGCCGGCTCCCTGGCCTCGGCCTCGCGGCGCGGCAACAGGTCGCTGACCTTCTTGCCGCGGCGCGCGGCGACCGCGCGCGGGCTCGTCGCATGGGTCAACGCCGCGAACGTCGCCTTGATCATGTTGTGCGGGTTGGAACTGCCGACCGATTTGGCGACAACGTCCTGCACGCCCAGCGCCTCGAAGATGGCGCGCATCGGGCCGCCGGCGATGATGCCGGTGCCGGGTTTCGCGGCGCGGATAATCACCTTGCCCGCGCCGTAGCGATCGGCAATGTCGTGATGGAAGGTGCGGCCCTCGCGCAACGGCACGCGGACGAGACCGCGCCGCGCCTGCTCGGTCGCTTTGCGGATCGCCTCGGGCACCTCGCGCGCCTTGCCCGAGCCGTAGCCGACGCGGCCCTTGCGGTCGCCGACGACGACGAGCGCGGCAAAACCGAACCGCCGGCCGCCCTTCACCACCTTGGCGACGCGGTTGATGCTGACCAGCTTCTCGGCGAATTCGCTTTCTTCGCTCCGCTCGCGCGGCTGGCGATCGCTGTCGCGGCGGCGCCGTTCGCCGCCTTCGCCGCGGGGGCCGGGCGGGCGATTGCCACCCGAACCGCGCGGGGGGCCGCCCTGGGTACGTGCCATAGAATACCTCGCTCAGAAATCGAGACCGCCCTCGCGGGCGGCGTCGGCCAGCGCCTTGACCCGGCCATGAAAAATGTATCCGCCGCGATCGAACACCACCTGTGCGATCCCCGCCGCCTTGGCGCGCTCGGCGAGCGCCTTGCCGACCGCCTTGGCGGCTTCGCTATCGGCGCCGGTTTTCAGCCCCTGCTTGACCGCCTCCTCGAGCGTCGAGGCGGCGGCCAGCGTTCGGCCGGCCGCGTCGTCGATGATCTGCGCGTAGATGTGACGCGACGAGCGGAACACCGAGAGCCGCGGCCGCAGCTTCCCGGCCTGCCGCAGCTTGAAGCGCACCCGCTGGCGGCGGCGGCGGAACAGCTCGTCTGGTTTCTTCGCCATGGCGGTTACTTCTTCTTGCCTTCCTTGCGACGGATGATTTCGTCGGAATACTTGATGCCCTTGCCCTTGTAGGGCTCGGGCGGGCGGTACGAGCGGATCTCGGCGGCGACCTGACCGACCCGCTGACGGTCGGCGCCGCTGACCGCGATGAGCGTCGGGCGCTCGCAGGCGATCTGGATGTTCTCGGGAATCGGGTACGGGATATCGTGGCTGTAGCCGAGCTGCAGGTTCAGGGTTCGCCCCTGCACCGCGGCGCGATAGCCGACGCCGTTGATCTCGAGCGTGCGGGTGAAGCCCGTCGAGACCCCGTGGATCATGTTGTTGACGAGCGCCCGCGTCGTGCCCCACATCGCGCGCGCCTGTTTCGACTCGCCGTTGGGCGCGATCTTGACCGACCCGTCGGCGACCGTGGCGGTGACATGGGGACTGACCGTCAGGGCCAGCCTGCCCTTGGCGCCGCTGACGGTCAGCACCTCGCCTGCGAGGCTGACCTGCACGCCGGCGGGAATGGCGACCGGATGTTTGCCGACACGTGACATCGCTTTTCTCAGTCCTCTCGGGTCAAAAGACGCGGCACAGCACTTCGCCGCCGACCTTGGCGGTGCGCGCTTCGCTGTCCGACATGACACCGCGCGGCGTCGACAGGATCGAGATGCCGAGCCCGTTATAGACGCGCGGCAGGTCGACAAGCTTCGAATAAATCCGCCGGCCCGGTTTCGAGACCCGTGCGATCTCGCGGATCACCGGCTCGCCGTCGACGTATTTCAGCTCGATCTTCAGCTCGGCGACGCCGGGGCGCACCTGTTCGCGCGTGTAGCCGCGGATATAGCCCTCACGCTTGAGCACCTCGAGCACATTGGCGCGGTGCTTCGAGGCCGGCGCGGCGACGACCGCCTGGCGCGCCCGCTGTCCGTTGCGGATGCGGGTCAGCATATCGCCCAGAGGATCGCTCATCGTCATGCGGTCTCTCCCCTCACCAGCTCGACTTGACCATGCCCGGGATCTGCCCGGCCGAGGCGAGCTCGCGCACCGCGATGCGCGACAAACCGAACTTGCGGTAATAGCCGCGCGGCCGCCCGGAAAGCGCACAGCGGTTGCGCACTCGCGTCGCCGAGCTGTTGCGCGGCAGGCGGGCGAGCTTCAACTGCGCCTCGAAGCGATCTTCGGGCGGCGCGTCGCGGTTGCGGGCCAGCGCCTTGAGGCGCGCCCGCCGCGGCGCGATCGCCTTCGACAGCTTGGCGCGGCGGTGGTTCTTCTCGATCGAGCTCTTCTTTGCCATCGGCGATCCGGTCTCCCCAGTCAATCCGTTTAACTGGCGGTCAGTTCATGAACGGCATGTCGAAGCCCTTGAGCAGCGCTTTGGCCTCGGCGTCGGTTTTGGCGGTGGTGACGATGACGATATCCATGCCGCGTTGGGCGTCGACCCGGTCGTAGTCGATCTCGGGAAAGACCAGCTGCTCCCTGAGACCCAGCGCGTAGTTGCCGCGCCCGTCGAAGCTGCGCGCCGAGACACCGCGAAAATCGCGCACCCGCGGCAGCGCCACGTTGATCAGCCGGTCGAGAAACTCGTACATGCGCTCGCGCCGCAGCGTGACCTTGACGCCGATCGGCATGTTCTTGCGCAGCTTGAAGGTGGCAATCGACTGCTTGGCGCGCAGCACGACCGGGTGCTGGCCGGTGATCGCGGTTAGATCGCCGACGGCGGCATCGATCTTCTTGCCGTCCTGCACCGCCTCGCCGACGCCCATGTTGACGACGATCTTTTCGAGCCGCGGCACCTGCATCCTGTTGGCGTAGCCGAACTCCTTCGTCAGCTCGGCATGCACCACCTGCTCATAGCGCTCCTGAAGGCGAGACATGGCTCTCTACCTCACTTGTCCAGCACTTCGCCCGAGCGACGGGCAAAGCGGACCTTACGCCCGTCGACGGTCTTGTAGCCGACCCGCGTCGGCTTGCCCGAGCTCGGGTCGAGATGCGCGACGTTCGAGACGTGGATCGTCAATTCCTTGTCGACGATGCCGCCGGGGTTGCCCATGGTCTGCCGCGTGTGGCGCCGGGCGACGTGGACGCCCTGTACGATCACCCGCGCTTCTGTCGGGAAGACGCGCAGAACCTCGCCCGACTTGCCCTTGTCGCGGCCGCTGATGACGACGACGTTGTCGCCCTTCTTGATCTTCATCTTCGCCATGTCACAGGACTTCCGGCGCGAGCGAGGCGATCTTCATGAACTTGCGCGCCCGCAGCTCGCGGGTGACGGGCCCGAAGACGCGCGTGCCGATCGGTTCGTTCTGGCGGGTGATCAGGACCGCGGCGTTGCGGTCGAAGCGGATCGCGCTGCCGTCGATTCGGCGGATCTCCTTCGCGGTGCGCACGATCACGGCGCGGTGGATATCGCCCTTCTTGACGCGGCCGCGCGGGATCGCCTCCTTGACGGAGACGATGATCACGTCGCCGACCCCGGCGGTCTTGCGC
>Ga0335078_10013450_pt1 | contig 12128 bp, 10 predicted proteins | sample Lox_Sample_32_FD_206711 | JGI IMG/M metagenome (GOLD analysis project Ga0335078, IMG submission 206711) | Soil microbial communities from Loxahatchee National Wildlife Refuge, Florida, United States - Lox_Sample_3.2 | ecosystem: Environmental > Terrestrial > Soil > Wetlands | place: USA... | reverse complement strand
ATCCACGAAGCGGAGCGGTCGGGCAAGTCGGTGAAGGCGCTCCTCGTCGAGCACCAGCTCCTGACGAGCGCCGAGGTCGAGCAGCTCCTCGGCGAGGCGGCCCTCCTCAAGCTCACGGATCCCGTGCGGTAGGTCGTTCGCGTACCCTCGGGGTTAAGTCCCTCCGCTCTGTCCACGGGTCCGCGGAATGGCAACCATCGAAGAGACGACCGTCGCCCTCGGAAACCAGACCTCGGACGAATTCCGCAAGGCGTCCGACGTGCTCGGCCGCGTCGGGCTGACCCAGTACGAAGCCCGGGCGTACATCGCGCTCGTGGCCCGGGGTCTCGGCGACGCGGCCACCCTGGCCACCGCGGCCGGGATCCCGCGCACGAGCGCCTACAAGGTCCTCGAGTCGCTCGCCGAGAAGGGATACGCCAAACCGACCGGCGGAAAGCCGATCCTGTTCCGCCCGACGCCCCCGCTCGATGTGGCCGAGACCCTCAAGAACGCGATCCAGGAGGTCTTCGAAAAGCTCGCGATGCTCCACCGGGAGGTGGCCGAGCACGGAGAGCCCCAGCTCGTCTACCTGCTTTCGGGTCGGGAGAAGGTCCTCCAGAAGATCGGGGAACTGCTCGACCAATCGACCGGCGCCTTCATCCTGACGACGCCCCAGCTCGCCGAACTGAGGGACGAGCTCGGGAAGAAGATCCAGCATGCGGTGAAGCGCGGCGTACGGGTGACGTTCATCACCCTTCCGCTCCAGCGCATTCCTGAGGGCGTGGAATACGTCCCGCGAGAGAATCTCCGCGCGACCGAAGCGCTCTCGGACGGGGCGCACGCCCTGCTCGCGGCCCCGGGTCTCGAGGCGTGCGGGTTCACGGACAACCCGATCCTGATCGCCCACCTGAAGCAGTTCCTCGAGCTGGTCCTCGAGAAGGGGCCGGACGAACCGGCCCCGTGACGCGGCCTGCGCAAATGGCGCGCGGGAATCGCCCGCCTCCGGCGGAGCGCGTTCGCGAGCGCCTCGCCGCCGTGGCCGGTTCCGAGGTCGCCCGGACGATGCCCTCCGGATACCATCGCCTCGGTCGCGTCCTCCTGATCCAACGCCCCGAGTCGCTGGCGCCGTACGACGCGCTGCTGGGCGACGCCTGGCGCACGGAGCTCGGAGTCGAGACCGTCCTCGTGAAATCCGGACCGGTGGAAGGGGAGCTTCGGACTCCGCGGGTCCGGTGCGTCGCGGGCGGGCGCACGGAGACCGAGGTCGTCGAACACGGAGTGCGGTGGCGCTTCGACGCCGCCCGCATCATGTTCGCCACCGGGAACCGGGAGGAGCGGCGGCGCGCTGGCCGGCTCGTGCGCCCGGGCGAGGTCGTCCTCGACCTCTTCGCGGGGATCGGCTACTTCGCGATCCCGGCGGCGCTGGCCGGGCGCGCCGAGCGGGTGTGGGCGGTCGAGAAGAATCCGGTCTCGGTCCACTACCTACGCGAGAACGCGGTCCTGAACGGTGTCGGGGATCGGCTCACGGTCATCCCCGGGGATAACCGGTCGGTCGGCCTGCCGGAAGGATCGTTCGACCGCGTGTTCCTCGGCTATCTTCCGAGCGCTACGCCCTGGGTGGCCCGCGCCGTTTCCCTCCTCCGAAGGTCGGGCGGCTGGCTCCACGTCCACACCGTGGCCGACGTTCGGGAATCCCTTCGCGACTCCGCGGCGGGAGTCGCGCGGGCGGTCGAAGCTGCAGGGTCGCCCCCACCTTCGGCGGCGCAGGCGCGTGTCGTGAAGCCGTACGGCCCCGGCCGCAACCACGTCGTGGTCGACGTGCGGGTGCCGCCGCGCTAGGCTGCCCGGACGCTCGGTGCCTTCGCGCGCAGGGCGTGCATCGCGGCCGGGAAGGCGGTCGCGAATCGTTCGATATCGGCGGGCGGGTTCGAGAACGATAGTCGGACGAACCGTTCCCCGTGGGTCGGGGAGAGGTAGTTCCCGGCGCGGACAAAGACGTTGTGGCGGCGGAGCATCTCCTCCTGGACGGCCTCCGGGCGCACGCCGGTCGCCGCGATGTCGATGACCATCATGTTGGCCCGCGACGGGTAGACGGGCAGCGAGGTCCCGGCAACTCCGCCCACGACGTCGCGGATCCGTACGCCGTTCGCGCGGGTCTGGCGGACGACCGCGCCGATCCATTGGGGCTTCGTGCGCAGCGCGGCGAGCGCCGCGGCCTGGGAGAGGACGTTGACGCCGAGGTCGTTCGTGTTGAACCGCGTGATGCGCTTCAGCAGCTCGGGACGGGCGAGGAGGCCCCCGAGCCGCATCCCGGCGAGCCCGCAGTTCTTGGAGACGGACCAGACGGTGACGGTCTCCTCCGGGGCGAACTCCGCCGCGAGCGCGTGCCCGTCCGAGAAGTCCCGGTAGGTCACGTCGTTCAGGAGGAGGAGGTGACGGTCGTGCGCGATCTCCGCGATCGCGCGGACCTCGTCCCGGGGGTATCCCGACCCGAGCGGGTTCAACGGGTCGATGAGGAGGATCATCTTCGTGCGGGGGCCGACGGCCTCCTGGATGCGGTCGGCCGTAAGGCGGTAGGGAGGAGCGTAGATGTCGAGGTTCTTGGTGACCGCTCCGCTCAGCTCGACGAACCGGTGGATGATGAGGTAGCTCGGGTCCGAGGCGATGACCTCGTCGCCGGGCGCCAGCAGCGCACGGGCCGTCATGTAGAGGGCCTCCGTGCCGCCTCCCGTCAGGAACGGACTCTGGCCGGACAGCCCGAAGTCCTTCGCGATCGCCTCGAGAAGCTCGGGGTCGCCGGTCGCGAGCGGGTAGCCAATGTACCGTTGCTGGCGGATCGCGGTCTCGAGCGCCGACCGGATCACTTCCGGAGGGACCAGGTGGTTCGTGTTCTGGCTCAACCAGGCGATCTCGTCGTGATGCGCGTGCGCGTAACGGAAAGCGTCGGACGCCGGGGTCGACACGGGCCTACGACGGTCGCTCCGGGTTTAAGCGCTTTCGTGGAGGCCGTTTCCCGCCTCACCGAGGAAGGTCGTGACGATGCCGCCCGACTGGAGGCGCGCCGCGGTCCGAGGAAATCCGTTCGCGGCGAGCAGGCCAAGAACCGCGGCCCGGTCGGGCAGGGAGCGGAGCGACCGAGGAAGGTAGCGGTACGGTCCCGCGCTGCCGACCGCCCCACCGAGCCACGGAACGACGTTGTCGAAAAAGGCGTGGAAGAACCGGTTCATCGTGGGCGAGACCGGCTCGGTGATCTCGAGCGTCAGGAAGACCCCGCCGGGCCGGAGCACCCTGCGCACTTCCCGGAAGGCGACGGAAAGGTCCGCAAGATTGCGCGCCACGAACGCGTTCGTCACGAGGTCGAACGCGCCGTCCGCGAACGGCAGCTTGAGTGCGGTTGCGCGAGCGAAGTCGATCCGCCCGCGCTCCGAGCGCCCGACGGTGGAACCGACGGCGTTGTCGAGCATCGCCCGGGTAAAGTCGGCGGCGACGACGCGCGACGACCCGTAATGGCGGGCGACAAGCCGGGCGAGTTCGCCCGTGCCGCATCCGATGTCGAGAACTCGGACGAGCGGACCCGGCCGACGGAACCGGTCGAGGTCCCAGAGAGCCCTCGGCCGCCAGAGGAGGTCGTTGCCGAGTGACGCGACGTGGTCGAACCACTCGTAGCCGCCCGCGATGTGCGTGAACATCCGTCGGACGTCGCGCTCGAAGCTCGGCAGCGACCGGTCCGGGAGGGGGGAGCCGTCCGCCGCGCTCGGTCCTGCCGTCCTCCCCGAGGCCATCGGGTCGGCCACCGGAGCGGCCGCCATAACGGTGGGGGTCAGCTGCCGGGCTCGATCAGCTTCGCGAGTCCGTCCAGGCGCTCGGCGAAGTCGGGCCGGAAGTTCGCGAGCCCGCTCGCCCGGGCCTCGGTGAGCCATCGTCGCGCCTCGGGCCACGAGGCCCGCTCCACGGCCAGATGCGCGAGCCGGAAGAGCATCTCCGAGGTCTCCGAGGCGGCCTGCAGCTCGCGGGCGAGCGTGAGGGAATCCTGGTAGTGCGCCTCGGCCGCGGCGTAATCGTGCTCGGCCTCGGCGATGATCCCTTCGACCATCGCGATCTGTTGGGCGCCGAGCCGGTCCCCGATCGGCGCGAACACCTGGACCGCTCGGGCGAGGGGGGGGCGGGCGAGGTCCGTTTGGCCGCGCTCGGCGTGCCATTGGGCCAGGTTCAGGTTGCAGTACCCGATCCATATCGGCGAGCGCGACCGGTCGGCGGCCTCGATCGCCTTGTTGAGGTCGCGGAAGGCGTCGTCCGGCCGGCCGGTGTGGTACTCCATCACCGACTGGTTCATGAGCACCCGGGCGCGCGCCCCGAAGTCGCCGGCCGTCTCGAACAGCTCGGCGGCTCGGCTGTAGAGCTCGAGCGCCGGGTCGATCCGCGTCGCACCGACCGGCACCAGCGTGTTCGCCACGTCCACGAGCGCGTGGCCGAGTTCGAGCGGAGTGCCCTCCCGCTCGGCGATCTCGAGCGCGGCCCGCTGGTGCCGTTCCGCCCGCGGGAAGTCCCCTCGACGCCAGGCGACGACGCCGAGGACCCGGTGGCCGGACATGACGTCCCGCGGCGAGCCCGCCTTCTGCAGGCGGTCGAGCGCCTCGATCGCCAGCGCCTCGGCCGAATCGTACTCGCTCCGCTGGGCGCGGGTCTCGGCCAGTCCGAGCAGGGCCCGACCGAGCTCGAGCGCCCCGCCCCCCTGGGTCCGGGCGAGGTTGACGGCTTCCGTCAGGAGTTCGTCCGAGCGCACGAGCACGCCGAGCTGCTCCAGGAGCCGGCCCTGTTCGGTGAGGAAACGGACCTCGACGCGCGGGTCGCGGTTCGGCTTGCGTCGCTCCGCCTCGAGCGCGCGGCCCAGGTGCGAGACCGCGGTCTGGAACGCGTAGTCCCGCGTCGCGGTGTTCGCGGCCTTCAGGTTGTACTCGACCGCTTTCGGGTCATCCCGACCGAGGTAGAAGTGTCGGGCGAGCTCGGAATCGCTCGAGCCCGGTTTCCCTTCGAGGGCCCGGCCCGCCCTCGCGTGGAGGAGCCGGCGTCGGGTCTCCGTGAGGCTCGTGTAGATGTCCCGGCGGACGGCTTCGCTCACGAACTCGTAGACCTCGCCCCCCTTCTCCCGGACGAGGCCGTCATGGACGAGACGGTCGAGGCTCTCCGTGACCCGTTCTTCGCCGCTCCCAGCGACCGCGGAGAGGTTGGCGAAGTGGAACTCCTTTCCGAGGACGGCGGCGTACGTGAGTACGCGACGTTCGCGGTCCCCCAATCGCGCCACCCGTTCGAGGAGGATCTCGGTGACCCCCTGGCCTGCGGTCGGCGATCCGCCCGCAGGGGCCGTGTAGCCGGTCGCGAGCCGGACGAGCTGCTCGAGGAACAGCGGGTTCCCGTCGGTCTGGGCGTGCCAGCGACGCACGTCGTCCCGGTCCGCGGCTCGGCCGCCGAGGATCCATCGGACGAACTCCTCCGTCTCGGGGACGTTCAACGCCCGGACCGGTATCGTGAGGAAGTTCGGCGCGGCCGACAGCGCCTCGATCACCTCGCGGGTGCGTTCGGGTATGTCGGCCGCCTCGGCCAGGGTCGCGGTGATCGCGACCGACGTCGTCGGCAGCTCCCGACCGAACCGGAGGAAGAACTCGAGCGTCGAGGTATCCGCGAAGTGCAGGTCGTCCACGGCGATGAGGATCGGTCGCTCCTTGGCGCGTTCGAGAAGGTGCCGTTCGAGGTCCGCGAAGAGTTCGTCCCGGCCCGCCCCGGACCCTTTCGCCGGGGTCAGTCGGATCGGAGCGAGCAGTCGCTCGAAATCGTCGGACATCGGCGCGGCGTTCGCGCCCTGGGTCCCCGCCGGGATCGTCTCGGGCCGGTCCGCAAGGACGGGCATCAGGAGAGGAGGAGGGGAAGGGGTCCACAGGGGAGTGGTGGCTCCGGCCCCACGCTCCTGCTCGGAGCCGAGCAGCTCGCGGAGCAGCGAGAACGCCGGCGGAAGTTCTTCGGGAAGCGCCCGGCCCGAGAGGACGGTGCATCCCCGCTTGCCGGCGATCTCGATGAGCCCGTTCATGATCTGGGTCTTGCCCACTCCGCCGGGGCCACTCAGGAGCAGGCCCCCGCCGGCTCCGCCGAGCGTTCGCGACAACAGGCGCTCCGCTTCCTCGCGGATCTCCTCGCGGCCGAAGATGGGCGGACGCGGTGCCGACCGGGAACCGCGGATGGCTACCACGGTAGAATCCAGCCCGTCCCTAGCTTATAATGCTCGTTCGTCGCGCGGTCGAGGGGAAATCGCGGTCACCGCCGGCCTCGGCCGACCGGGGGTCGGCGGCGGGAGGCCCAGCTGGTCGCCCAATTCGAGGAAGGCGTTGGCGTACTGCGGTCGCAGCTCCGTGAAATTGAGCTCGACCGCGGTGGCATAGGCGCGCCGCGCTCCTTCGAGGTCCCGGGTCTTGTAGCGCAGGCGTGCGAGATAGAACGTCGCCTCCGCCTCGTCCCCCGGCAGCTGGAGGCGTCGACAGGTCTCGATCGCCTTTTCGTAGGCGCGCTCGGCATCCTCCCACTGACCCCGCCGCTCGGCGATCTGGCCACGGTTGACCTCCACCTGTTCCCGCCCGAGCTCGTCCGAGAGGTGTTCGAGCAGCCGGGCCACCTGCTCGTTGTTCCGCTCCGCCTCTTCGAGCTGGCCGAGAGCGAGGAGCAGCTCGACGCTCGAGATCAGGGCGCGCCCCATCGACCGGGTGTCGTGCCCCCGTTCCGCCGCCTGCTGCGCCTTCTCGAGATACTCAAGGCCCTCCTGCGGCCGAACTTCGCCGGTCAGGACCCCCATGTTGTGGTAGCCTCGGGAGAGGTCGATCCAATCGCCGACCCGTTGAAGACGTTCGATCCCGTGCGCGTACCATTCGATCGCGATCTCCCGAACGTCGGGACCGAGCAGCGCGAACGCGTTCCCGATGTCGATCGCGAGGCGTCCCAGGAACGGCTCGACCTCCTCGGACCCGACCAGGTCGAGCGCCCGCTGGCACTCCTCGAGCGATTCACGGTAGGCCCCCCGCTGGAACGCGACCCGCCCGAGAAGGCGATGGGTCCGCGCGCTCCCGAGCCGGTCGCCGACGTCCTCGAACAGCCGCTGGGCTTCCGTGCTCCGTTGAACGGCCGTGTCGAGGTCGAGGTTTTCCCGGGCGACCTCGGCGCGGGCGAGCAGGAGACGGGCGCGCACCCGTGGGGTCTCGGTACCGAGGCGCTCGAGCGCTTCCGTGAATCGAAGGTCCGCGCTCGGGAAGTTCCCGAGGGCGTAGTAGAGGTCGCCGAGAGCCTCGGCGACCTCGGCCTGCTCGCCACGACGGTTGCCCGGCAGGGAGGCGAGGTCGAGCAGGACCCGCTCGAGATGATGGGCCGCGACCTCCGGTTCGTCCGCGGCCCGCGCCGCTTCCGCGGCGCGCCGGTTGTACTCGTACGACTTCGTCGGGACCTTCCCGAGGAAGTAGTGCCGACCGAGTTCCTGCAGGACGGGCAACGGCGGGTCGGGATACATCTTCTCGAGCACCTCCGCGATCTTCCGATGCAGTACACGTAGGCGGCTCTCGGTCAACGACCGATAGATCCGTGCCCGGAACTGCTCTTCGGTGAACGCGAATCGGTCGCCCCCCGCCCGTTCGACCAGCGCCCCGAGGTGCACGAGCCGCTCGAGCTCCTCCGCGAGCACCTCCTCGTCGACCGTCATCGCCCCGACGAGCAGCGAGAAATTGAACTCGGAACCGATGGCGCTCGCATAGGCCAGGATGCGATGCTGCTCGGGCGACAGCGACTCGAGCGCCGGATTCGAGCCGCCGCCGAGGGGACGCGACCCCGCCGCTCGCTCCGCCATGGTCCTCGTATTAGTCGCCGGTCGGAGTTAAAGGACTGCCCTCGAATCGTCTGTCGAGCTTCGCCGACCGGTGGCGCTCCCGCAAGGGTTATCTAACGCCTCCCAGGTCGGCGGCGCACCATGGCCACGGCCGAGCCGACCGCGCCTTCTCCCGCTCCTCCCGGATACCGCGGGATGTCGATCAACCGCAAGGTCTCCTTCTGGGCGTTCGCGGCCCTGGTCATCATGGCGGTCGCGTTCTACGTTTGGTGGGGCGTCGCCTTCGGGGTCTGGATCGACAACGGCGTCTACGCGGTCACGATCACGCTGCTGCTCTTCGGGCTCGCCGGAATGTGGCTGGTCCTTCCGAACCCACCGGCACCGCCTGCGCCGAGCCCGTAGGCGGCGCGCCCACCCGTTAGAGCGGGCGGCCGGCGAGCGCCCATCGGACGTCGGTGGCCGATCGGCAGACAACGCAGGCGCCGGGAACGCCGAGCTCGAGGGGAAGTTCGCTCTCCGGGGTCCCGAGAAGCCCCCCTTCCACGGCCGTCTCGATGGCGTGGCCACACTCCTCCTTTCCGCACCAGCCCAGGATCGCAACGTGCTTGAACTCCTTCAGTTCGTCCAACGAGCCGATGGTCCGGAAGGCATCCCGGAACTCGCCGAGCGCTCGGTCGTAGAGCGCGCGGTCGAACTCCTCGAGTACGCTGTCCACGTCCTGTTCGAGGGTGTCGAGCGCGACGGTGCGCTTGCGCCCGAGCCGGTCGACCGCCGTCGCCGTCCGGGCGCTCGCCTCCCGGCGGCCGACCTCCAGCCGGACCGGGACTCCCTGCAGCTCCCAACGGTAGTACTTCGCCCCCGGCCGCTCGTCCCCCGAGTCGAGGTGGACGCGACGCCCGTGCCGGTGGAGCCGCTCGACCGCGAGCGTCGCCGTCACTTCGGGACCGGGTTCGGGCCCGGCGCTCGGGATCGGGACGACGACCACCTCGTACGGTGCGACCGACGACGGGAAGACGGCCCCCTTCGCGTCCCCGTGGACGGCCACGATGGCTCCGAGCAATCGCTCGGAGAGGCCGAACGTAGTCTGGTGGACCAGCTTCTGCTCGCCGCTCGCATCCTCGTAGCGGATGCCGTAGGGTCCCGAGAAGTTCTCCCGATATTGGTGGACGCTGCCGATCTGGAGCGTCCGACCCCCGCCCACCGGGATGTCGAAGGCGATCGAGTAGTGCGCTCCGGGGAACTTGTCCCAATCCGGACGGCGGACGGCCACGTACGGGAGCGCGAACGCCGCGGCCATCCGTGCAAAGGCGTCCAGATTGGAACGGACCCGCCGGTCCGCGGCCGCAAGGTCGGTCTGGCAGGTGTGCTCCTCGAAGAAATGGATCTCGCGTACTCGCAGGAACGGACGCGTGGTCTTCGTCTCGTAGCGGAACGTGTTCACGATCTGGTAGACATTGAGCGGCAGGTCCCGATGCGACCGCACCCAGAGCGCGAAGATAGGGTACATCGCGGTCTCGCTGGTCGGGCGGAGGACGAGAGGGATGTCGAGGTCGGAGAGTCCTCCCTTCGTGACCCAGTAGACCTGGGCATCGAACCCCTTGATGTGCTCCTTTTCCTTCGCGAACTCGTTCGCGGGGATGAGGGCCGGGAACTCCACGGGCGAAGAACCGGTGGCCTCGATCTCCCGGATCATCACGGCGTCCAGGTGACGCCGGGCGAGGAACCCGTAGGGGGTCCAGACGTTCATCCCCTTCACGCCGTAGCGCTTGTCGGTGAGGTTCGCGGCGTCCACGACCGCGAGGTACCAATCGATGAACGCGGTCGACTTGTCCGGGAGCGCGGTCATGCGAGGTGAGGAACGGGGGACGCCGGGAGTATTAGGGTATTCGGCCGAAGGGGTGCGCTCGGTCCGGAGAGCCCCGGGTCGAGCCGCCGAGACGTGGAGGCGGGAGCTTCGCACGGCGAGGCCCAGGTCGAGAGAAGTCGACACAAGTTGTTAAGCCAACATTCGACCATGGCACGCGGGCCATGCGCCTTGTCGTCTGCATCGACCGCGACGACGACCTTGGCCGCAAAGCCTCGGTCGCCGGGCCGGTGGTCGGCCGGAACGCCGTCGTGGACGCCGCCGTTCGGCTCGCGACCGTCGACCCCGAGGACTCCGACACCAACGCGATCTTCGCGGCCGTGAGCCTGCTCGACGAGCTTCGGGGCGCGGGCGAGGAAGCGGAGGTCTGCATCCTGACCGGCTCGCCGAAGGTCGGGATCCTCTCCGACCGGCGCGTCGCCGACCAGTTCGACCATGTCCTCGCCCAGCTGCACGCCACCTCCGCCTACCTGGTCAGCGACGGGGCCGAGGACGAGTTCCTGTTTCCGATCCTGGCCTCCCGCGTCCGCGTGGACGGCGTTCGCCGGGTCTACGTCCGTCAGAGCGCGAGCATCGAGTCGACGTACTACACCCTCGTGCGCGCGATGAAGGACCCGAAGCTGCGCGCGAAGACGATCCTTCCGTTCGCGCTCGTCCTCCTCATCCTCGGGATCGCGGCCGCGGGGGGCGTGCTCCTGTGGGGGGTCATCGGGCTCGCGATCGTCCTCGGTATCTACCTCATCTTCTGGACGTTCGATATCGACGAGGCGATCATCGACTCCGTCCGTTCCGCGTCGACCGACATCCGGACGGGTTCGGTCGCGTTCGGGTTCGGTCTCTTCTCGATCGCGCTCGTGGGTCTCGGCTTCCTTTCGGGCTTCAACCTCTACAACTCGAACCTGGCCGAGCCCGACATCATCCGGATCCTGCTCTTCCTGCAGGCCGGTCTCTTCTACTGGATCCTCGCGGCGATCGTCTGGGAGACCGGGCGGGCGATCCGACGGGTCCTCGCCCGCGGCCGATTCCCCCGGTCGTTCGCGGTCGCGACCACCTCGATCATCGGGATCGGGTGCGTGAGCTACGGGATCGTCTTCCTCGTTCGGTATCTCCAGCCGAACACCGTGTCGCCCCAACTGATCCTCATCATCGCGCTCATCGCCACGGGCTTCGGCCTCGGGATCGGGGCCGGCGTCCTGCAGCAGTACTTCAAGGCGGTCGCTCGTCGGGCCGTTCCCGAGCCGGTGTCGTAGCGCCCCGCGCCGGCCGTCCGGGTCCGTCCCTCTCTATCGGATCGGTACGACCTCGGCGACGCGCTCCAGGTCGGCGATCGGCACCTCGAGACCGGAGCGCGTTCGCAGGGTCTCGCGCACGGTGGCCACGCCGTGGCCGAACTCGGCCGCGCGGGCCGCGAGGCTCGCCAGGTCCTCCCAGTAGTTCCACGGAAAGACGACCCAGACCCAGGCGTCGCGGGGGATCTCCTCGGCGAAGTAGGTCGGAACGAACTTCGAGTGCCCGATGTGCAGGAACGCGGCCGTCTCGAGCCGGGAGGGGTGCTGTTCCGCGATGTGCGCGGCCGCGAGCGTCAGGCTCTCGCCCGTGTCGGTGATGTCGTCCACGACGAGGACCGTCTGGCCACCGACCGGGCCGCTCAGGCCCTCGGTGAGCTTCGCGTTCCCGTCCGGGGTCGCGGTCACGCCCCAGTGCTGGGCGCGCAGCGAGACGAGGCGATGGACGCCGAGCCGGTCGCAGAGGAGCCGACCCGGGACCCAGCCCCCGCGGGTGAGGGCGACGATCGTCTCCGGGACCGCGTGCGCCGCACGGACGCGCTCGGCGAGCCGGTCGGCCCACCGGTCCGCGTCCGCCCACGTCGTGAGACGACAGCGGGGGAGGTCGGCCATTCGGTAGGTCGACCCCGCCCCGCCCTTTTCTCACTTACGGGTAGATGCCTCGGATCTTGATCGCGTCGACGACCCGCTGGATCGCGAGGCAGTACGCGGCCGTCCGGTTGTGCACCTTGCGCTCCACGGCGATCTTGTGGACATCGCTGTACGACTGGACCATGACCCGCTCGAGGCGCTGGTTGACCTCGGCGAGGGGCCAGAAGTACCCCTGGATGTCCTGCGCCCACTCGAAGTAGCTCACGGTGACGCCGCCCGCGTTCGCGAGGATGTCCGGGAGCACGGTGATCTTCTTCTCGAAGAAGACCTTGTCCGCCTCGGGGAGCGTCGGACCGTTCGCGGCCTCGCCGATCAGCTTCGCCTGGACTTTGTCGGCGTTCTTCGCCCCGAGCTGGTTCTCGAGCGCCGCCGGGACGAGGATGTCGACCTTGAGCTCGAGGAGCTCCTCGTTGGAGATCGCCTTCGCGCCGGGGAACCCGACGACGGAGCCGTTCTTCATCTTGTACTCCTCGACGGCGTGGGGGTTGAACCC
>Ga0335078_10013449_pt1 | contig 12128 bp, 6 predicted proteins | sample Lox_Sample_32_FD_206711 | JGI IMG/M metagenome (GOLD analysis project Ga0335078, IMG submission 206711) | Soil microbial communities from Loxahatchee National Wildlife Refuge, Florida, United States - Lox_Sample_3.2 | ecosystem: Environmental > Terrestrial > Soil > Wetlands | place: USA: Florida... | reverse complement strand
TGTGTCAAGGCCGGTTCAGCGTTTTGTCAGGATTCGGTCAGGAGGGAGGCGCCGAAGCGAACGCAATTGCCGGCGAACGATCCAGATAAAACGTGCTGACCCGATAGACGGATCGTCGACTCGAAAACTGACTCGAAGCGGTGATCTAAGAAATCACCCCCGGTTGACAAGTGCCCGTCGCGCGAGCAATCGGGATAAATCCTCACTGACGGCGTACTGTAGACTCAACAGCTCTCGGGTCCAGAATAGGCACCTGGGAAAGACCGTTTGTTATCGCCTGGCCGTATAGTCGCTTTGCCGTGCCCGTGCTCATCGTAGTCCACAGCGCGGTCAAATCCTCATGAGCTTGGCCAGCTCCGGTGTTGTCAACCATCGCTCGGTTACTTTTACCTTCGCGCTCCTCGGACCGCGTAGAGCGGAGTCACGCGTCGTTTGCGTTACTCCGCGGCACCCTTCTTCTCGCATAATCGTTTGGTTGGTAGTATTTGTGATAGGCTGTTGCGCCTTGAGGAGCAAGCCATGCCTACCACCAAGCCCACCGAAGAACTTTATGCCGAACGTTTAAGCCGGAATGTGACCGCCATGCGCAATGGCCAGCCAGATCGTGTCCCCTTGCGTGCTGGCGGCTGAGATCACCGCGCGTTACGCCGGCTTCACTTGCCAGGAAGTGACCCACGATTACAACAAGGCTTTCGAGGCCGTGATCCGCTGCTGCCGCGACTTCGATTGGGATGCCGTCGTGCCCAACATGGTTTGGGTGTGGACGGGCCTGACCCAGAGCATCGGGCTGCGTTACTACGGCGTGCCGGGCATCGACGTGGGCCCTGAGGTAGGCTTTCAGTACCGCGAGCCCACCCAACAAGACGCGTTCATGACCCGCGACGATTACGACGACCTCATCGCCGATCCGGTGCGATTCCTGTATGAAATCTGGCTGCCGCGCGTCTGCACCGAAGTCAGCGCCAAGGGTGCGCCTACTTCCTTCCGCAATAACCTGTCCTTCGTGAAGGGCGGCATGGCGATGCTGAATTACTTTCACGCGCTGGGACCGCAGGTGGAGCGGATGCGGTGGGAATGCGGTACGGTTTCGGCCATCTGCGGCATGCTGAAAGCCCCGCTCGACATCCTGGCAGACAAGTTCCGCGGCTACATGGGCCTGGCGTTCGACCTGATGGAGATTCCTGACAAGGTTCTGGCGGCCTCCCAGGCACTGATGCCGCACCTGGCGTGGTTGGCGCTCACCAGCGCCGATCCTGAGCGCAAGGTGCCCATCCCCATCTGGATGCATCGCGGCTGCACGCCCTTTGTTTCTAAGCGGCACTTTGCGGAAATCTACTGGCCTACGCTCAAACCTATTGTGGAAGCCTTGTGGGCGCAGGGCAACCAGACGCTGTTTTACGCCGAAGGGACGTGGGACGCCCACCTGGAGGACTTCGCCCAATTGCCGGCGGCCAGCATCATCTACCATATCGACCGCGGCGACCCCGTCGAGGTGCAGCGCGTCCTGGGAGGCAGGTTCTGTCTGAGCGGTGGCGTGCCCAACACCATTTTGGCTTTCTCGACACCCGACGAAGTAAAGGCGCATTGCCGCAAGCTGATTGAGACGGTCGGTGAGGACGGCGGCTACATCATGGATGCCAGCGCCATCATCCAGAATGACGCCAGCATCGAGAATCTGAGGGCCATGACGGACGCGACGCTTGAGTACGGCGTCTACCGCTCGCCTTCGTCCCCCTCGGCCAAGGTGCCCGTCGAGCCCGTCCCCGCCGCCACCGCCGGCCTCCCCGCCTGGGTCACCGCCCCAAAGGCTCGCCCCGGAGTGTGCTTCTCCTTCGCCGAGAAGGAAAAAGACCTTCCGCCCATCTGCGGCGACCGCGCCCTGATCGAGCGCATCTGGAACGAGAACGAGGCCCTGGCCTATACTTACATCTGGCATGGTGTGCTGAGCTTCTGACCCAACTTTCCACGTCACCTGCGTGAACACTCCGCCCATAATCCGCGCCTCGTTGTGGGTGAGGTTCAACCAGCCGCAGGCGGCGAAGCTTAACGGTCACCTTGTGTTTATGTACGCACGGGCTGCAGTTCAGTTCAAAGTGACCCACTACCCCAACATCTGTGAAGTCCGATATAGAGTTCTTACCGCGTCTACGCCGATGAGTCTCTCAAGACCTGGCTCCCCTCAAACCGATGGTTTTGGCTCCTTTCTATACCGGTGCTGACACGTCACATTCTTCGCATTTCTATCCGCCCGAATGCCCATGAAACGCGTGTGCCGCAAGTGGTCGTCTGGGGTCCATTCAAGAAACTCAAACTGCCCCACGAGCACTGGCCTCAACCATCGGCACTCTTTCATTTTCTCCGCGGTGAGCCCCTCTCCCCACCGCCCGCTTCTAGTTTCCGGGAGGTTCGCGAACGGGCAAGCCTCGATCTCCAGCGGCCTGAACTGCGAGCGCCTTTTGCAAGTCATACCGAGGAGTCATCGCTAGCGGTACTCGATACCAATGTCGTCGGAACTGTGCCATAATCGGCCCAATGAAGAGGTGTGTTGCAACCCGGCTCCTGGCAGCGCTGATCGGCCTCGCGACGGCGCACGCCGCACCGGTCGGTTCGACGCGACAGAACGCCCAGCTAAGCTTAGTCCAGATTTGTGCCGTTGTCTGGCTTTCCGCGCGCACCTTGAAACAAATTCTCCCGCGTCAACGCCGGTCCCCAAGACTGCGTCGGCGTCGTCCTTCACTAGCATCATGCTATCGACCGCCCACAAGCACTCGGGCTTCCTGGGATAACCTCTTTCAGCGCCCTCCTCCCTCCTTTTCCTTCGCGTAGCACGAGCTTTCATTGCCCTGACTGCCCCGATGGTTCAGCAGATGTTCGAACTTATGAACCAAGGCTCTTTGGCGAAAACGTAATTGAAATAGGACAGGAGTGTGCCATGCGCCATTTTCTGCGTTCTCTATTCCCAGGGGCGGCACTTGCCGACCGCCAAATCCATCAGATCAATCTACGCCGCGCGGAGCTCAACCAACTCGATGACGAGGCATTGAAGTCCTTCGGCCGGCGGGCCCGCGATCTGGTGGAAGTGATCGCCGTTACCGCGGTAGTTGCGGCACGCGTCCTGGGCCTGGTGATGTTCGATGTCCAATTGCACGGCGCCCTGGCATTGGCCGGCGGCAAGATCGCCGAGATGCAAACGGGCGAAGGGAAAACGCTTGCGGCCGTGCCTGCCATTGTCTGGTACACCAAGCAGGGCCGAGGCGTCCACGTGATGACGGTAAACGACTATCTCGCCCGGCGCGACGCCCAATGGATGGGTCCGATCTACCAGTTCTTGGGGCTCTCCGTGGGCTGCATCCAGCAGAACCTGAACACCCAGGAACGGCAGCGGGCCTACGCGTGCGACATCACCTATGCCACCGCTAATGAGCTTGGATTCGATTATCTTCGCGACCAGCTTGCCTTGTATCCCAGCCAACAGGTCCATCGGCCCTTCGGCACCGCCGTGATCGATGAGGCTGACTCGCTGCTGATCGATGAGGCCCGATTGCCGCTGGTGATTGCGGGCGGCCGGTGCGAGGAGGGCGCGGCGGTTCGGCTGATTGACCGGCTGGTCCGTCACTTCCGGCCTGGAGTCCATTACACGACGGACGAGTATGCCCGTAACGTTGTGCTCACCGACGCCGGCATTGAGGCTGTGGAGAACACCTTCCGCCGCGGCAACCTGTTCGCCGCCGAGAACCTCGGGTTGCTGGCCGACGTGCAGAACTCGTTGCACGCTCACGCGCTGCTGCGCCGCGACGTCGATTACCTGGTGAAAGAGGGAGCGATCGAGTCGGTGGATGAGTTCAAAGGGCGGATCGTGCAGGATCGGCGGTGGCCGGCAGGTTTGCACACCGCCATCGAGGTGAAGGAGGGAGTTCGGCCCAAAGATCAAGGCCGGATTCTGGGCTCGATCACCATGCAGAACCTGGTTGGCCTCTATCCGCACGTCTGCGGCATGACTGGCACCGCCGCGACACAGGCGGATGAATTTCGCAAGGTCTATGACGTTGACGTCGAGGTGATTCCCACCAACAAGCCCGTGATTCGCGTGGACTACCCCGATGTGGTCTTCGCCCAGGCAGGGGAAAAGGAGCGGGCTGTAATCGAGGAGATCCGCCGGGCCCACCTCGCCGGACGCCCGGTGCTGGTGGGCACCGCCAGTGTCCAGGAATCGGAGCGCCTGAGCGCCCGTCTTCGGGACATTCCTCACCACGTGCTGAATGCGCGCAACGAGGAGGAGGAAGCCAGGATCATCGCGCGCGCGGGTGAACTTGGGGCGGTGACGATCTCCACCAACATGGCGGGGCGCGGCACCGACATCCGGCTCGGACCGGGCGTGGCCGATCTGGGGGGTCTTTGCGTGATCGGGACCAACCGCCACGAGAGCCGCCGCATTGATAATCAGCTTCGCGGACGCGCCGGGCGCCAGGGCGACCCGGGCAGCTCGCGGTTCTTCGTTTCGCTCGAAGACCCTCTGCTGGTGAAGTACGGCGGCGATGAGCCGTCGCATCAACGCCACCCGGAGCGTATTCAGCGATTGGTGGAAGGTCAGAATCTGGAGACCCGGCAGTTTCTTCACAAGTACGAAAGCGTGATCGAAGGCCAACGGCAGGCGATGGAGCAGCGCCGCCAGGACCTGCTCACGGGAGCGACGCCTTGCGGCTCGGAGCTCGAACGCCTGGTGTCGCTGGCCACCATCGACGACCTCTGGTCTGACCATCTGGCGGCGGTCGCCGAACTCCGCGAAGGCGCGCCCTGGGTAAACTGGGGCGGCCGCGACCCTTTGCACGAGTATCTGGTCGGCGTGCACCGCCTTTATCAGGACCTTGAAGCGCGTATCACGGAGGAGGTCCCCAAGCGCCTGGCGAACGCCGAGGCCCGCGGCAGCGATCCCTCCGAGCGCGGCGCCACCTGGACCTACATCAGTCACGACCAGCCCTTTGGCAGTCAGGGGCAACGCTTTCTGCGCGGGATGGTGCGCAAAGTAAGAAACCGGAGCTTCTGGGGCTAGTATTCCAGCCGAGTTGATGCCGCTCACCACCCACGAAAGGCGCGCTCACGCCGTCTGTACCACAGGGTTCGTTGCAGCCTCAGTGGCGCGGCTGAGCAGATCAGGCGACCCCATGACCCGGCATTGTCCCTCAAAGTTTGGTCGTGGTCCCTTCCACCGAAGCTCGTCCACCGACTCAAATACGGGTACATCGAGGCGCAAAGTCGCGAGCTTCCGAAACAGCAAGGCGTCATCCCAGGAGTTGAACAGCGATGTAGCCAACCGCCGAGCATTGCCAATTGACGGATGCCACTCCCGCCAACTTCTGGGAATGTTCTCAAGGTGCAGATACCGGGACAAGGTCGCGGCTGCGGCTTTTTCTCCCCAGCCAGGTATGCCTGGAAATCCATCGGCACTGTCCCCGAGCACGGCCAGGTAGTCGGGAATCGATTCGGGCTTCACACCGAACTTTGCCTCCACCGCGGCTTCGTCGCGCAGGAGGCCCCGCCGTCGGTCTAGCTGAACAACTCTTGTGCCCCTAACGCACTGGCCGAGATCTTTGTCCGGCGTGCAAATGATCACCTGCCGGACGTTGTCATCCCGCGCCGCCTTGGCCGCGGCGGAAGCGAGCGCGTCATCGGCTTCGTATTCGACCATGGGCCAAACCATCACACCCATCGCCTCGAGAGCTTCCTCAAGGACAGGAAACTGGGAGAGCAACGCCGAGGGTACACCTTCGCTGGTCTTGTACCGGGCATAGAGGTCGTTCCGAAAAGACTCCACGACCTGATCGGTGGCCACGCCGATGTGAGTTGCACCATGCTCGATCATGGACAAAACGGACCTGAGCACCGCACGCACGGCGCCGATTTCTCGCCGATTCACATCTTGTGCGGCGGGGATGGCATAAAAGTGGCGGAATAACTCATACGTCCCGTCAATCAAGTTCACATCCATATGGTTCCGAGTATACGGTAATACTCCGGGCTTGAGCGAATCGACGATCTTCTAACTGTTGCAGACCGATCTCTGGCCGGGCGAGGTTATCGGGACGAATCGCCGAATGGTGGGTCTGTCTGTGATCCCTCCATGGGGACAACATTCGAGGTTACCATCCGGCAGGCGAAAGAATGCGGCCGGGGTTCGCAGGCCGGGGACGTGCGACACGCCCTGAGGACCAACCCGATCAAGAACCAAGGGCGCTGGTAGCGCGTGTAGAGCCAACCCGAAGTAGGGCCGTCCGACGAGAGCACGGTGAAGGTGAGGGCCGACCAACCGACCGCCAGAGCAAGAAGCATAGCCCGGTGTCAGTCCTGGGCTACAGCGGGTAGCGGCCGTGTTCGCGCGCGGTCTCATACATCGCGAGCACGTTTTCGACCGGCACCAAAGCCTGAATGTTGTGGACCGCGTTGAAAACAAAGCCTCCTCCGCGGCCGAAAGCCCGGATGCGCTCGCGGACCTCCCGGCGCACCTCCTCGGCGGTGCCGAAGGGAAGGGTACGTTGCGTATCGACACCGCCGCCCCAGAAGGTGATCCGGTCTCCGAATTTCTTCTTGAGCACAACCGGGTCCATGTCTGCTGCCGACGTCTGGACAGGGTTGAGGACGTCGAACCCCGCGGCGATGAAATCCTCGATCAAAGCCCACACGGACCCTCAACTGTGGATAAACGTCTTCCAGGAAGTGTGCTGATGTACCCAGTCATTGACCTGTTTGTGAAAAGGCAAGAACGAATCGCGGTAAATGCGGGGGGAAATGAAGGGGCCGTTCTGCGCGCCGAAGTCAGTCCCCGACAGATAAGCCACCATCGGCCGCTCCCCGACGGCCTGGTGAATTTGCTGCAGGTTCGCCAAGTTAATCTCCGTCTGGCGCTCGAAGATCTTATGAATGTAGTCGCGTCGCGTTTTCAGGCTGATGTACCACTCCTCCACATCGCGGATTCCCTTAGGATGCCGGAGTGCAGGGCCGGGAACCCGTGCAATGTTCCCCAGAGACAGTGCCCCGAGGTTCAGGACGATCGCCTTGGCAGTCTCCGTGTGGAGTTTCTCGGCCGAGTGCCGGTAATGCTCCAACTCCTCTGCGGAGATCGGTGCGAACTCTTCCAGATTGTCCTCCACGTTGAGTCGGCGGTCGTCCACGGTCGTCTGGCGGACGATGACGTCAAAGTAGAATCCTCCTTGGGGCATCCGGCCGCTCGGTGGCGCGGAGCGGTCTCCCTCGGGATACAACAGCAGATCGCCGTTCGACTCTGCGACCGTGTTAAAGCCTCCTGGCACGAGGACCGGAGTGCCGCCGAAGGACGTCCACTCCTTCCACCCTTCGAGTTTGAATCCGAACGCCGTCCCGGTGCCGAGTAATATGACGGTGTCGATTCCCAGCGCCTCCTGAATGTCCGGCTTGACCTCGCCCAACATTTGGAACGGCTCGATGAGTTTGACGGCAGTGCCCGGCAGATCGAGGCCCAGCGTCTGGCGAAGCTTATCAACCATGTCCACGTGCATTCCCGACACGGTCGTCGCGCCGAGGTCGCAGGGGACGCGGTCCGCCTCGCGGTGTTCGAGAGTTGCTTGGACGCGCTCACGTGAAGTCAACGGTATCCCCCACGCCGTCAGGGCAGAACACGAGCCTTCTCCAAGTGCCATGTGAATTCAGCGGCCAGTTTAGCTTATGGCCTCGTCGGGCGTCCAGGGCGTCAGTCCCGAAGCGAAGCGGCAGGTCTGCGCAAGTGCGCAAGTGGGGCAGTTCGCGTAATGCCCTGCCCGGCCGAAAGGGGGCGATTTGGGCTACAGAAAAAGCGAAGAAGATTGGTAAAAGCAGGTGGGACGCGGGCGGTGAGAACCCAGCGACCGCTCCTGCGCCTGCCCGCTCCTCGCCTGCGCCGGCAGTGGCGTAGGCGCTAGGCGTAAGTGCTGCTAGCCGGACAGTGCCCCCGGTCATGGGCCTTGCGGTTGATGACCGAGTACCCCGACAGAAGGGCAGAGCAGCGGCCCGCCCCCCAAAGGTCAAAGCTGCCCACGTTCACACCGGTTCGCGACTACGTTTCACGTGCAGGTAGTGGGTACCGTCCTCCGCCAGCTATTGAGGGGATAGGGGAGCGATTGTCCGCGTGTAATAGCCGGGCAGGACTTTCTTCACGGCGCTTTCAGGAGCGTTTCGTCTTGATTGCCCTTAGTCATTTGCCCATATAGTTCATTCAACTCTCAACGCATCCACAGGGTTGATAGACGTGGCACGCTTGGCCGGAATGATTCCGGCAATGGCGGCGGCTGTCGCTAGCGTCCCGATCGCCGCAAGCATTACGGTGAAATTGACGCTGGTGATCCCGTAGAGCTGCGATTTGATGTAGCGCACAGACCACATGGCAACGGGCGCCCCGATCAGGAGGCCGAAAACGGCCTGGAGCATAGCGCCGCGCAGGACCATCGCGACGACGTGGCTGCGCTCAGCGCCGAGAGCCATGCGGATGCCGATCTCAGACGTGCGACGCACCACCGTGTAAGCGGTCACGCCGTAGAGGCCCAGCGCCGCGAGCAACAGCGCAAGCACGCCGAAGAGCGCGGTGAGGCGCGCAATCATCCGCTCGTGCGTGAATTGATAGTCGATCTGCTGCTGAAAGGTCTGGAACTTGACCACGGTGAGGTTGGGATTGATGCTCGCAAGCGTGTTGAACGCCAGTAGCTCCATATTGTTGACGGGGCCGCGGGTCTCGACGATGATGGCGCCGGCATACAGAGAAAGGTCCTGTTCGACCGGCCCCTCGGCGTTCAAAGGCCGCTGCGTCAGAGGGACAAAGTACATGGAGTGGTTCTTCCAGTAAACACTGGTGTACATGGTATCCTCCACGACGCCGACGATCTCGTAAGCACCATCCTTGCCGGGGTCCGGAAAACCAAATCGGTGGCCGAGGGGATTGCGTGTGCCGAAAAACCGCTTGACGAACTCCTGATTCACCACGGCCACGGGCGGCGCATTCAACAAGTCCTGAGGTGTAAATCCCCGGCCCATGACGACGTGAGTCCCCACGGAATCGAAGTATTCGGCGTTGCCCTTGACCCAGGAGGCGCCCTTGTTGAGATCGGGGTCACCTTGTATCTTGACGCCGGTGCCCCAGTTGTTTTGTTCCAGGGGCGTGTAAGTCGCCAGGCCCACCTTGACCACGCCGGGCAGCGCGTGGAAGCGATCTTCAATGATGCGATAAAGCGCCTCAACCTGAGTGGTGGCGTAACCCGCTGCCTGCGGATTGATGTGAATGATGTAACGGTTGCGGGCATCGAGCTTCATATCGGCGCCGCGCGCCTTATTGAGGCTTTGCGCGAACAGGCCCGCAGCAACCAGCAGAACAAGCGAGAGCGCTGCTTGCAGAACAACCAGCGCGCGCTGCAGCGAGGAAGCGCCTTGCGCCGTGGTGCGCGCATTCGAGCGCAGCACGTCGGCGGGTTGCGCGTGCGCGGCGATCCATGCCGGGGCAATGCCGAAGAGAATGCCGGTGAGGACCGACAGCCCGAGAGCAAACGCGATCACTGCCAGAGACGGGGCGGGGTCAATGGGAATGGCTTGTTGAGTGGGGAAGGCGAGCGCCAGCAACATGCGTGCGCCCAGGAAGGACACGCCGAGGCCCAGAAGTGCGCCGAGGCCGGCGAGAAGAACGCTTTCCGTGAGCAACTGGCGAATTACGCGGCTGCGCTGCGCGCCCAGCGCAATGCGGATGGAGATTTCGGAGCGACGGCCCATCCCGCGCACGAGCAGTAGATTGGCAATGTTGGCGCAAGCTACGAGCAGAACGAGAGCGGCGATCCAGGTAAGCAGGTGTAGCTGATCCTTGTATTCGTCTTGCAGATTCTGGATGCCGCCGCCGCCGGGAGTGAGCACGACGTGCGCTCGCGCGAGCGCGGGTTTGTTGCGTTCGGTCTCGAACATCTTGAGCGTTGAGAACTGCTGGCGGAGCAGGCCGCTGGCTTTGGCCTGCAACGCGGGCCGAGATACACCCGGCTTAACGCGGCCGATTATGTACGCCCACCGCACTTCCGGATCATGCAGGTAAGGCGCGCCAATGATCGCGTCCATCGACTCGAGCGGCAGGTAATATTTCGGAGGCCGGCTGGAGAGGCGGTCGCCATAAAAGCCCTGGGGCGCGACGCCGATGACGGTGACGGCCTTGGTGTTGATCCAGAAGGCGCCGCCGATGACGGATGGGGCAGCGCCGAGATCCTGCTGCCAAGTCTCGTAGCTCATCACGGCGGTGATCGGGGCACCCTTCTGATCGTCCGCGTCGACAAAGAACCTGCCTGCGGCGGGCGTGAGGCCGAAGACGCGAAAATAGTTTGCGGAGACGAAGGTGCCCATCACCGACCGGCCAGCCGTCTGCGGGCCTTCGCGGCGCACGGTTAGGGGACGCCAGGCGTAGCCCGACTCCGTGGCTGCCAACTCCTCAAATTCCGTGAGGTTCTTTCTGAATGAGTAGTAGGTTTCCGTGGCGAAGAGAGAATAGTCGCCATTGTCGTTGGTGCCCGAGTCGACGCAACACTCGTCGTCGTCACCGATGCGGATCAGGGTTCTGGGGTCGGCCACGGGTAGATTGCGCAGGAGAACCGAGTTGACCAGAGTAAAGATGGCCGAGTTGGCGCCGATGCCGAGCGCCAGCGTGAGCAGCACGGTCAGGGTGAACCCCGGCGACTTGCGCAACTGGCGGAGACCGTACTCCAGATCCTGCAGCAGAATCCTCATCGAAAGACCTCCGAACACACCTAAGTGTGCAGAGCGGGCAAATCCCTTGACGAGCGAGATTTGTCCTGTGACTAGCTTTAAGCCGCCGAGCGGAACAAAAGATGTCGAGTCGATTCGAGCGCTGGATTGTGCGCCACGGCGCTAACTGCAAGGGTTGAAAGCAGAATGGCCGTGAGCAGAATACGTCCACATCATTTTCGGCGTCATGAAATGCTGCCCGTCCACTCATTCGGAGTGCCCAGCCTGGGAACGGATAAACTTGATTCACCTATCGTTTCCTTGCCCGCCGTGATCTGCACCATTTGGTTGGACGAAGGTCTTGCACAGAGGTTAGGTTGTTCTGAGTTGAACGTGCTGTTCCGCGCTCGCAGTTACGGCAAAGTCACCGAAATAGAACAGATATCGTGAGGATGTCTGGCCCCCGGATATCGGCCTCTCGGATGTTTCTCCCGCGATCGGCTTGCGACGACGACCCTCTGGAGCGCCCAAGGCGATGGCGTCTGCCTAACGGCGTAGGGTTGACCTAAGCGACCAACTCCCGCGTCGTCGGCCACTCAGAGAGATCATTCTCGCGGCGGCTCGCTGGCCTGCTACCAGTCTCATAGTGTCCGAGTACCCCGTGAGGCGGGCGGAGTCGCCAAGGCGAGAAGGCGGGCCGGCCCCGTCTCCGGCCCCTCGGCCACAGGTCCACACTAGTAGATCGATTCCGAAAGAATGTTGCAACGCTATCTGTTGTGGTGTAGGCTGTTGTCATCCCCATCGGTGGGAGGTGACAGCTATGCCGTTTGTCAGCAGACGCCCGAGATTGGACCTGACGCCCGAGGACACCTCGTGGCTGCAGCAACTGTCGCAGTCGCGCTCCGAACCGGCAGGGAAGGTCCAGCGGGCACAGATTCTGTTGCGTTATTACGCCGGCGACACCGTCTCCACGATCGCTGCCGCCCTCAGCACCAATCGACCACGGGTCGAGCGCTGCTTGGCCAAGGCTCTCGAGTTGGGCGTGCGCTCGGCGTTGCAGGATCTGCCGGGTCGGGGCCGACGGTCGACGTTGAGCGCCGAGGGGCGGATTTGGGTGGTGGCGCTGGCTTGCCAGAAGCCCAAGGATTTGGGTTATGCGCAAGAACTGTGGACTACCCGACTGCTGGCCCAGCACGTACGCAAGCATTGCGTCGCCGCCGGCCATCCCAGTCTGCGACGCCTTTCGCGCGGTACGGTGTCCAAGATTTTGTGTGCCAATGCCGTTCAGCCCCATAAGATCCACTACTATCTGGAGCGGCGCGATCCGATGTTCGAGATGAAGATGAATCAAGTCTTGCATGTGTACAAGCAAGTGGAGATCTGGCACAAGGCGGGGGCTCCCTCGGAGTTGACCGCAG
>Ga0335078_10013448_pt1 | contig 12128 bp, 11 predicted proteins | sample Lox_Sample_32_FD_206711 | JGI IMG/M metagenome (GOLD analysis project Ga0335078, IMG submission 206711) | Soil microbial communities from Loxahatchee National Wildlife Refuge, Florida, United States - Lox_Sample_3.2 | ecosystem: Environmental > Terrestrial > Soil > Wetlands | place: USA... | reverse complement strand
AGTGCCGCGCCAGACGACTCCGCCACGCTTCAGGGTTAGGATCATCGACCGCAGCATGATGTAAACGAACAGGGTCGAGCTCACTGGATGCAGGAGGAAATAGTAGACCGGAACATCCGATTTCCAGGACATGCCCAGGTAGATGCCGAAGATCGAGAGGAGTGCGATCGCGTAGGGGAGACGCGCCCAACCGTGCGCGAATAGAATCCCCAAGAACGGCATGAGATTAAGGAACGCGAGCATGAAAGCCGATCCCAGAGCCCGCGGCACTTGGTAAGACATGATGGCAAAGAAATTCTTGGTGAGATTCTGCACCATGCCGAAAGTGCCCTTGATCCAGCGTAGAGAGATCAGGTTTTCTCCAAAGACGTTACGCTGGGCGTAGCCGGCATTCTTCACCAGCTTGCCCAGTTTCATGTCGTCGAGCACTTCAAAACGCATCGCCTGATAAGTGCCGATGGCGTCGTACACCCGCCGCCGAACCATATTGAACGCGCCCGCACCCATGTGGTCTTTGGCTTTGGGGTCGGCGACTTTCCAGGGACGATGCCCGAACACAAATAACGCCTGAAAAAAGGCGATCATCATTGTCTCGCCCGGACTGTGCATGACCATGTGGGGAAAAAGCACGAGGTGATCAGCATGCTCGCTCTCGGCGTAGGCAACAGCACGGCTGAGGGCGTCGGAGCGAAAAAGCACATCTGCGTCGGTAAAGAGCAGCCATTCGCCGGTTGCCCGGCTGGCGGCCGTCCACATGGCGTGAACTTTTCCCAGCCAGCCGGGCGGCAATTCAGCCACATGAACTACTTGCAGGCGACCACGGGCTTGAGCTGTGGCCGCGATTTCATCCATACGCTCCCCGGTGCGATCGGTTGAGCGGTCGTTGACCGCAATGACTTCGTAGTCAGGGTAATCGAGCTGCAGCAGGCGAGCCAGCGCCTCCGAGATATGGTCTTCTTCATTGCGAGCCGCAACGATGATGCTGACGCGCGGAGCGGGGGTGGAGAGACGCTTCGGGTCCCATTCAGGACATGCGATATCCGCTACGTTGGGCATCCCACGGGCAGCATCAAGCACGCGCGAGACCCAAATCAGCGCTAACAACAGACCTGCGATCCAGTAGAAATAATTCATCCAACCGGAATCCTGTTGGATTCGAGCCGTGGTTGAAACTGGACGGGCGTAGCAAATCTCATGCCGTAAAACAGTACGGCAGACGAGACCGCCATGGCGATGACGGGAAGGATGAAGGCGGCTTCGAGCGAGCGGCGGTCGGCAACGTAACCCATGAGCGTAGGCGAAGGAACATCGCCGAGAAGATGAAAGATAAAAATATTAACCGCGATGGCAGTAGCCCGAATATGAGCGCCAACCGCATTGACCAGCGCCGTATTGAGCGGCGAGGTGTTCAGCAACAGCAGAAACGCGGCCACGGCTATTGCTGGCAGCATGATGGGACCGCGGAAGAATAACGCGACGATCATTACCGGAACACCCAGGCCCATGCTGAGGGCGGAAACAAAGTAGTAAGAGCCTTTCATACGCGGCAGCAGCAGATCGCCGAGCCAGCCGCCGATTAACGATGCGAGGATGCCATCGACCACCACGATAGCGCCGAACATCAGGTTGGCGGATTCGAGCGTATAACCGCGGGCGCGAGAGAGAAAGGTCGGCATCCAGACTTGAATGCCGCCCAAGGAGAATGTAGCTGCGGCCATACCGAGTGTGACTGTCCAAAAGGCGGGGTTCTTCACCAGGCCGAGAAGCGTCCCGCGCTCGGGAGTTTCTTTTAAAGAATCAAATCGGCCGCGCTCGGGTTCGGGGATGAACAAAAGCGCCAGCGCGAGCAGGAAACCGGGGAACGCCGCGATATAAAAAGGAAAACGCCAGCCATGTTCTGGCGCAAGCTTGCCGCCCAGCAGGTAGCCGGCTGCGGTGCCGACGGGGATGGCGAGATAAAAAATTCCGAAAATGCGTCCGCGCTGTTCTTCAGGAAACAAGTCCGCAACGAAAGTGGGAGCGATGGTCACAAAGGTAGCCTCGCCGATTCCGACGAGGGTGTGGCGAACCAATAGCTGCCAATAGGTATGGGTGATGGCCGTCAGCAGCGTGAGTCCACTCCAGAAGACTGCCCCCAAAATGATGATCAACTTCCGCGAATAGCGGTCAGCCAGGGGCCCGGTAAATGGCGCGGCGACCATATAAAAGCCCAGAAAAGCGCTGGTCAGATAGCCTACCTGGGTGTTGGTGAGATGAAATTCGTCTTGCACCAGCGGCTGCACAGCAAAGAGGACCGAGCGGTCGATGTAGTTCAGCAGGTTCAGCGCGGTGAGCAAACCCAGCGCAGTCCAGGGATAGAGTTTCGTCGAGGTCACTTGGCGAAGGAATATAACATGGTTGAGAGCAGGCTGGATGCGCCAGTATGGAGCTTGAAATCCACAACTCGTGAGAAACTCTTACGTTCAAGCGGGAGGACGGATTCATGAAGCAGCACAGAAAACGCAGGACAGGATGGAAGGTTGCGCTCTGCCTGGCAGCGGGCCTCGTGACAACGGGGAAGCAGGCTATGGCGCAAAACACTGGGCCCACGGCGCGGGAAGTAGTGGCGGCCATCCAGCAACACATTGGCGTCGCCTGGAAGACACCAACCGTGGACACCCTTAAGGCGGGGAATCCGGATACGCCAGTCACGGGAATTGCGGTCACGATGATGGCCACCATGGAGGTGCTGCAACGCGCGGCGGCGAACGGTCAAAACCTGGTGATCACGCATGAGCCGACCTTTTACAACCACCTGGATGTGCCGGAGGGAATGGATGAGAGCGATCCGGTGTGGAAAGAGAAACGCGAGTTTATCGACAAACATGGGCTGGTGATCTGGAGACTGCACGATCACTGGCACGAGAGAAAGCCGGACGGAATTCAAGTTGGAATGACGAATGCGCTGGGCTGGGAAAAATATCAAAATCCGGAGAACGAACACTTATACACACTTCCAGAAACCACGCTCCGCCAACTGGCCGAAGAAGTGGCTGAGAAGCTGGAGTCGCCTGTGGTGCGGGTGGTGGGAAATCCGGAGATGCGATTGACCAACATTGCGTTCGTGCCGGGCTACCCAGGCTTCGGACCAGAAACGCATGCCCTGGAAATGAATAACGTGGACGCGCTGCTGGTGGGAGAAAGCACGGAATGGGAGACGGTAGAGTATGTGGCGGACGCAGTCAGCCAGGGGAAGAAAAAAGCGCTCATCATCATGGGGCACGTGCCGTCCGAGCAAGCCGGGATGGAAGAGTGCGCAAGGTGGCTGAAAACGTTCGTCAAGAATGTTCCGATCGAGTTCATACCGACGAAGCAGCCATTCTGGACTCCGGCACAGTTAAATGCGCGACAATGAATGTTTCTTGCTGCCTCCCGCTAAACCACTTGGATCTTTTCACATGAAAAAACTCATCCTGCTCTTTCCTTTTCTTCTACTGGCTGCTTCTCTTGCGGCGCGAGATGCGGCGAGTGCCGGTATTCTGTCTTCCGAGCGCCACGAGTTCGTGATCGCGAACTTCAAGACTGAGAGCGGTGCAACCTTGCCGCAGGCGCACATTGTGTATGGAACCTACGGGCACCTGAATGCCGCACGCGATAATGCGGTGCTCTTGCCTTCGCACTATATGGCGGACTTCCACGGCTACGAGTGGGTGATCGGGCCGGGGCATGCGCTGGATCCTTCGAAGCTGTACCTGATATGTACGGAGATGTTCGGCAACGGGCGATCGTCCTCCCCGAGCAACACCGCGGAGCCTTATCACGGGCCGCGCTTTCCGGTAACGACGATTCGCGACAATGTCGATGCAGTGCATCGGCTGCTGACGGAAGAACTCAAAATCACCCATGTGCAGGCCATCATTGGCTTCTCCATGGGAGCACAGCAGGCCTTCCAATGGGCAGTCAGCTATCCGGCCTTCGCCGACCGCATTGTGGCGACGTCGGGCACGGCCAAGACTTACCCTCACGGATTCGTGCGCTTGGAAGGACAGATCGCCGCGCTCACCGCCGACGCCGCATTCCAGAACGGTGACTACACGACGCCGCCTACTAAGGGTCTGGAAGCGTTTGCCATGGTATGGACCGCGTGGCTCTTTTCCCAGGAATGGTGGCGCCGGGAGTTGTGGCGCGAGACGGAAAAGCCGGGCACGACTTTTGATCAGCTACTCGCCAACTTTCGCACCCACTTCATTCCCGGCGCCGATGCCAACGATCTGATCCTGCAAATGCGCACCTGGGAGCGGCACGATGTGGGAACGACGCCTGGTTTCGGCGGAGACGTGGAACGGGCGCTGCGTTCGATCAAGGTTCCGCTGCTGTATATGCCCTCGGAAACCGATCTCTATTTCCCGGTCGGGGATGCGCGCTATGAGGCCGCATTCATCCCCAAGGTTTCTTTGGTGCCGATTCCCTCCCTTTGGGGACATCCGGCAGGGGCCGGCGCCAGCCCCGAAGATGAGAAGTTCTTGAACCAGACAATTGCGCGATTCCTGGCGGGGAGGTAGTGCTGATTACCTCAACGTGAGTGATTTTCCTTGCTTGCCGGGGGCCGTGGTGGGACTATTCTTACCGAAAAAAGGGGGGATATATGTCCAGCGTCGCAGCGCCCCGTTCGCCGATGTCCTCTGCGCAAGTCAAGACGCCGCACATCGCGGCCAAAGTCGTTGCTTCCGCGGTGATTTTGACTGCGGCTGTCGCCTTTGTGCTCAAGTACGTTTTTCGTTACTACCTGCACTACAACCCAGCGGCATTTACCGATCCGGCTCTCGGCGGGTCCAACTACTGGGCGATGCGCGGCTGGTTACTGATGCACATGACGGGCGGCATGGTGGCATTGCTCACCGGCCCCTGGCAGTTCTGGACGGGCTTTCGCATGCGTTATGCCCGGCTGCACCGGTGGACGGGACGGGTCTTTCTGGGCGGCGTGGCGGTGGGCACGGTCGGCGCGTTTCGCATGGCGACCGCGACAACCTTCGGGTGGGCCTTTGGTTTCGCGCTGCTCGCGCTGGCAACTGCCTGGTTTACTTCGGCGGCCATGGCGCTGTACGCAATTCTGAAAGGCCGCGTCCAGGTGCACAAGGAATGGATGGTACGAACCTACGTGGTCACCTTCGCCTTCGTAACTTTCCGGGTGCTGAACGACTACTACCCGGGTGCTCGTCTGCAGCCGGACAGCGACCGCGCCGTTACCATGGGATGGGCCTCATGGGTGCTTCCGCTGCTTTTCACAGAAATTATCCTGCAGCTACGGCGCATGCGGGCTGCGGCTACTTCCGGTTGATTGAGTCGACGCCAGACCGTCAGTGGTGACGTTTGGTCTTCGTGTTCGGCCTGGGCCATTTGGCGATCACAATCGTGGAGATTCCGCCGCGCGGGCGGAAATCGCCCTTGACTTCGGCCCACACAGGGCGAGCCCAGCGCACCACGTCTTCGAGTACCTGGTTGACGATGTTCTCCTGAAAAATCCCTAGGTTGCGATAGCTCTGCAGGTATTCTTTCAACGATTTCAATTCCAGGCAGTCCTTATCCGGCATGTAACGGATGGTGAGCACGCCGAAGTCGGGGAGTCCGGTTTTCGGGCACACCGAGGTGAATTCGGGATCGTCCACGACAATCTCGTAACCGGGAAACTGATTCGGCCAGGTTTCGATTTTGGGAAACCTGGCATCCAGGCCGGCCTGTGCGTGCTCCGGCGTGTAACGTAGGGCTTTGGCCATGCCTTATTGTAACGAGCGGATGCAGAAAAAGCGGCAAGTCTGAAGTATTTAGCGGGGTCTTTCGGACAGGTCCTGCATCTAACCGAGGAGGTTCCTCCGTACATCTCGAAGAAGCAGCCGGTGGTAGAGTACTTTATAGACCGACATTGTTAAAGGTTTGGTTGCAGCCATTTACATGGCACTGGTCAATTCCCAAAGCGGTTTTTGGAATCGCCACCGCTGGCTGGCAGGAACAATTCTAGTAGCGGCCGCTGTGGTGTTTCTGGCCTCGTTCATGTCCCGCGGTGATGTGGTACCGGTGCGGGCGGCGACGGCGATGCGGACGACGATTCGCAGCGTGGTTTCGACGAACGGAAAGGTAGAGCCTCTGGCGAACTTTGAAGCGCATGCGCCGATTGGAACCACGGTGAAGCGTTTGCTGGTAAAAGAGGGCGACCACGTGAAGAAGGATCAGCTGCTGGCGGAGATGGATGACGCGGAAGCCCGCAGTACCGCAGCAAAGGCCTTGACTCAGGTTCGCGCCTCCGAAGCCGATCTCGGCGCACTAAAGAGTGGCGGCAATCAGGAAGAAGTGCTGACTCTCGATTCCCAGCTGATAACGGCACGGACGGAGCGCGACGCAGCTCAGCGCAATCTCGATGCCCTGCAGCGCTTGCAACAGAACGGCGCAGCTTCCACGGGCGAGGTGAAGGTTGCTGAGGATCGCCTGGCGAGGGCTGATGCCGAGGTGAGCTTGTTGCAAAAGAAAAAGAAGGATCGTTATTCGCAGGCGGAGATTGCCCGCATCGAAGCCCAGCATACGGCGGCGCAAGCTGCGTACGACGCCGCTGAGGATGCGCTAAACAAGCTCAACCTGCGTGCTCCTTTTGACGGTGTGGTCTACTCTCTGCCGGTTCTGGAGGGCGCCTACGAGAATCCGGGCGATCTGATTCTGCAGGAGGCGGACTTGTCCAAAGTCCGCGTGCGTGCTTTTGTCGACGAGCCCGATCTGGGCCGCCTGGCGCCGGGTGAGTCAATTGAGGTGACCTGGGATGCGTTGCCCGGCAGAGTGTGGACCGGGGCGGTGAGCGGTATTCCTGCAGTGATCAAACTGCATGGCACCCGCAATGTCGGTGAGACCATTTTCGTGGTGGACAACCATGACTTCAAGCTGTTGCCCAATGTCAACGTCGGAGTGACCATCGTCACCGCCGAGCATTCCAATGTTTTGACGGTGCCGCGCGAAGCCGTGCATCAAGAAGATCACTCGACGTATGTCTACGAAATCGTGAACGAGGAACTGCATCGGCGCGACGTGCAGACTGCGATCTCAAATCTGACTCAAGTGGAAGTCACGAAGGGTTTGCAGGAGAATGCCCTGGTGGCTCTGGGGCCGCTGAACGCAAAGCCCCTGCACAACGGCCTGGCGGTCCGGGTAGTGCGTTAAGAATTTTCGTTGGAAATCATGAACTATTGCACAAAATTCGCGTTGGTTTGGTGCATGGTCTGGGCCGGGATCGGCGCCGCGGCAATGGCCGCAGATTCGCCGGGGGAGAAGCTGCTGGCGGCGGGACGTGTGGACGATGCCATCGTATATCTGCGGGGAAAGATCGATCAGACTCCTTCGGATGCGGACTCGTATAACCTTCTGTGCCGTGTGTATTTGACGCTGAACAGTTGGGATAGCGGCATCGCGGCCTGCCAGCGGGCAGCAACGCTCGAGCCAGATAACAGCGGCTATCACCTTTGGCTGGGCCGCGCGTACGGCGGGAAGGCGGATCACGCTGGTTTCCTGTCAGCTGCGGGATTGGCGAAAAAAGTGCGCGCAGAGTTTGAGACCGCAGTGCGCCTGAACCCCCGCAACCTGGAAGCCCGCGCCGATCTCGCCGATTTCTACACCGAAGCACCTGGGATCGTTGGCGGGGGAAGAGACAAAGCGGAGGCCCAGGCTGAGGAGCTGGGAGCGTTGGATCCCGCTCAAGGATCGCTGGTGAAGGCCCGCCTTGCGGAGAAAAGCGACAATTTGACAGGGGCTGAAGCTGAATACCGCACGGCCGTGCGCCTTAGCGGTGGAAGGCCCGGCACGTGGTTGAATCTGGCGCAGTTCTACCGGCGGCACGGACGCCTTCCCGAGATGCAAGATGCGATTCAGCACGCCACTGCATCTCCCGCCAGTGAACATGTGCTGGTTCCGGCGGCGGAGGCTCTGATTCGCAGCAAGCGGGATTTGCCATTGGCCGCGGATCTGCTTCGCCGCTATCTTGCCAACGAGACGGTCGAGGATGCACCCGCTTTCCGGGCGCACTACTTGTTAGGAACCGTGCTGCAGTCGCGAGGCGACAAACAAGCGGCGGCGCAGGAATATCGAGCGGCGCTCGCATTGGCCAGAAACTACACCGCGGCGCAGAATGCGCTAAACCACCTGGGCGAGGTCGCGATCGAGGAAATTCCCTTACTCCCCGGGACAGATTAGCGTCAATTTAAACTCCGATTGACGATTTATTCCGGATTTTTGTCATTCCCTTTCGAGGTAACCCGATGAAAGCCGGTTTCGCACGCGGTCTGTGTCCTTTGCTCAGCCTTGCGGTTGGCTCGCTCTTCCTCCACTGCTCCTTTCTGGCTGCCGAGCCGGTGCCGCTCAAGCACGTGGTTGAATTGGCGCTGAGCCATAGCAGCACGGCGCAGTCGGTCGATGCGGCTGAGCAACGCGCTTTCGCCAGCTATCGCGCCATGCGGGATCAGTACGTGCCCAGCTTGACCGTGGGCTCGGGACTGGGCGCTACGTGGGGTTATCCGCTGAGCCTGGAGGGTTCGGCGCCTTCGATCGTCAACACCACGGCACAGTCGGCGCTCATCAATCCCGCGCTGCGCGACTTCGTGCATGAGGCTCGCACGGACTGGGAGGCGAGCACGGCGCAGAGCAAAGATCAGCGCGACCAGATCATGCAGGATGCGGTGCTCAGTTATGTCGAGCTGAGCCGATGGGAGGTTCTGCAGTCTCAGCTCAGCGACGAATACTCGACCGCACTGAAGACGGAGCAGGTGGTCAATCAGCGCATTCAGGCGGGCGTCGACAACCCTCTGGCCCGGAATCAGGCACGCCTTGCGACCGCAAGGGTTTATCTTCATATCTCGCAGGCGCAAGGCGCGATCGATGTGCTGCGCAGCCGGCTGGCGCAAATGACCGGGCTGCCCGCAACGTCGATTCAAACTATTCCGGATTCGATCCCGGCCCTGCCTGAGGTCAAGCAGGAAGATAACCTGCCCGCGCGCGCTTTAGAAACCAGCCCGGCGCTGCAGATGGCGAGCCTGCGTTCCGCTGCGCTTGATTTTCATGCGCGCGGTGAACACCGAGCCCTGTTGCCCACGGTTGATTTCGCAGCGCAATATGCGCTGCTCGCAACTTTCAACAATTACCAGAATTTTTTCCAGCCGCACAGTTTTCAGAGCAACAACGCAAGTATTGGAGTGGTCATAAAGTTTCCGTTCTTCAACCCTTCGCAGCATGCCCGGGCACAGGCCGCAGACGCGGATGCGCTGCGAGCCAAGAAAGACCTTGAAACTTCCCGGAATCAGGTCTCGGAGCAGACTTTGCGGCTACAGCGTTCGGTGCAGCAACTGGCAGCCGCGCAGGAAGTGGCCGAACTGGAATATGAGATCGAAAAGTCTGATCTGGAAGCGGTCGGCATCAAAGTGGAGGCGGGAACCGCAACCCTGCAGCAGCAGGAAGATGCCCGCACCCAGGTCAACGAGCGTTATAACTCATTGCAGGACGCGGAGTTTCAGCTGGAGCGGGCGAGGATCACCCTGTTGCGGGCGACCGGAGACCTGAGTTCGTGGGTAGGGGTAGGAAAATAGGCCGGCGTGATCGTTGGGAATCAGGTACCTCCGCGGCTTCGCGGCAGGTAGGAGTGTTATCATGGACAGAAGTCAACTTATGCCATTAAAAACACTGTTTTTGAATCCCCCTTCTTTTGAGAATTTTGACGGGGGGGCGGGATCACGCTGGCCTGCCACCCGCGAGATTGAGTCGTACTGGTACCCGGTCTGGCTGGCCTATCCCGCCGGAATGCTGGAGGGAGCGCGCCTGCTGGACGCGCCGCCCCACCACATCTCAGCAGAGGAAACCATCAGTATTGCGCGTGATTACGAGTTCCTGGTGCTTTTCACCAGCACGCCGGGCTTCCCCGGAGACATCCGGCTGGCGCAGAAGATCAAGGAAGCGAATCCTGGCATAAAGATCGCGTTCGTAGGCCCGCATGTCGGGGTTTTGCCGGAGAAGTCTCTACGAGACTGCCCGGCGATCGACTTTGTGGTCCGCAAAGAGTTCGACTACGCGACCGTCGAGTTTGCCGAAGGCAAGCCGCTGGAACAGATTCTGGGCATCTCCTACCTCAAGGACGGATCGGTGGTGCATAATCCCGACCGGCCCGAGATGCAGAATCTCGATGCCATGCCGCATGTCACCGATGTTTACAAGCGCGATCTCGACGTAACCCGCTACAACGTGCCTTTCCTGCTTTACCCCTTTGTGTCGCTGTACACAACGCGGGGCTGCCCTGCACAGTGCACGTTTTGTCTGTGGCCGCAGACTTTGAGCGGGCATCCGTGGCGAAAGCGCTCGAGTGACGACGTGGCTCGCGAGATGGCCAAGGCGAAAGAATATTGGCCGGATGTGCGGGAGTTCTTCTTCGACGACGACACGTTCAACATCCAGAAAGCGCGCACCGTCGAGCTCTGCTCCAAGCTGAAGCCGCTCGGCCTTACCTGGTCCTGTACTTCACGCGTGACCACCGATTACGAGACACTGAAGGCAATGAAAGAGGCCGGCTGCCGCCTGCTGATTGTGGGATACGAATCGGGCGATCAGCAGATTCTCAAGAACATCAAGAAGGGAGCCACGGTCGAGCGCGCCCGCCAGTTCACCAAGGATTGCCACAAGCTCGGATTGGTGGTCCACGGAGATTTTATTCTGGGATTGCCAGGCGAGACGCACGAGACCATCCGCAACACCATCAATTTTGCCAAGGAGCTGGATGTCGAAACCATTCAGGTCTCGGTGGCGCATGCCTATCCGGGGACGGAACTGTACGACTACGCGGTGAAGAACGGCTTTATGGTGGGCGACAACAAGATGGTGGATGAGGGCGGCCACCAGCTGGCCCACATCCAGTATCCGGGGTTGCCGGCAGATGAGATTCTGGAATCGGTGCACCGCTTTTACGACGAATATTACTTCCGTCCGAAAGCAGTTTACCGTATTCTGCGCAAGGCCGCTTTCAACAGCGTCGACCGCAAACGCCTTTACAAGGAAGCCAAGACTTTCCTCAAAGTGCGTGCCATGCGGCACAAGTGGGTCAAGGACAAGCGCGAGAAAGACGATTCCACCGCGGCCGCCGCGCCTGCGAAAGCCTAGGAAAGTCGCGTGACGTTTCGCCGCTATCTGGTGCTGGCCGGAGTTTCGGTTTTCGCCGTGACCGGCGATTCCTTGGTTTCACGCGGCATGAAGCAGGTGGGAAGTATTTCCCTGCACAATCTGCCCAGCATTATTCTGGTGGTTTTCCGGCCGGAGATCGCCCTCGGCATCTTCTTTTTGCTGGCTTTCTTTGCCTGCTATACGTCGGCGTTGAGCTGGGCCGACCTCACCTATGTTCTGCCAGCGACTTCCATCAGCTTTATTCTGCTTACTCTGGTGGCGAAATTCATTCTTCATGAAAACGTCAGTCTGACACGCTGGATGGGCGTATTGCTGATTTCGATTGGGGTAGGAGTGGTGACCCAGGGGCCGGCGTTGACGCATCCGCCAAAAGCAAAGAAATCAGACTGTCTGGCAGCAACCGCCTCCGCGAGGTTGGAGCCGTGAACCAACTCTACGCATGGGGCGCTGTGGCAGGGATCGTTTCGGCTTCGACCGCCGGCGATGTGCTGCTTTCGCGGGGCATGAAACAAGTGGGAGACGTCGCCGAGCTTCGCCGGCAATCGGGACTCGGCACCGTGATCGGGCGGGTCCTGCGAAATCCCAACTTTGTGCTCGGCGTCTCGGCTATGGCGGTGGCGTTTTACGCCATGCTCTTTGGCCTCTCGTGGGCGGATGTCAGCCTGGTGATTCCCGCCGCCACTTCCCTCACCTTCGTTACCAACGCGATTGCGGCCAAGTTTTTTCTGCACGAGCGCGTAGATCAGCGGCGATGGCTGGCGGCGTTGCTGGTGGCGGGGGGTGTGGTGCTGCTGGCGCTGTAGCGGCCGCGCTGGGGTGGGTTCGAGCGCAAGCTTTTGGTTGTGAGTGAAATCACCTTGTTAACAACACCTTTCGACGAAGTCAGACCGAATCGACGCGTTAAGATGTAGTTCTCTTGGACCTATGAAGCGTGGCGCACAGATCGCATTCGGTCTTTC
>Ga0335078_10013447_pt1 | contig 12129 bp, 4 predicted proteins | sample Lox_Sample_32_FD_206711 | JGI IMG/M metagenome (GOLD analysis project Ga0335078, IMG submission 206711) | Soil microbial communities from Loxahatchee National Wildlife Refuge, Florida, United States - Lox_Sample_3.2 | ecosystem: Environmental > Terrestrial > Soil > Wetlands | place: USA: Florida... | reverse complement strand
GCGGAGCAGGAACAGCCGATTCGCCGCCGGGTGGCTCTGAAGATCATCAAGCTGGGGATGGATACCAGGAATGTGATCGCTCGGTTCGAGGCCGAGCGCCAGGCCCTGGCTCTAATGGATCATCCCAACATCGCGCGGGTTCTGGATGCGGGAGCCACGGAGACCGGTCGGCCGTACTTTGTGATGGAATTGGTGTATGGGGTCAAAATCACCGAGTACTGCGACCAGAACCGCGTCAGCATGCAGGAACGGCTGGAATTGTTCATCCAGATCTGCAACGCGGTCCAGCATGCCCACCAAAAGGGGATCATCCATAGGGACCTCAAGCCGTCGAACATCATGGTCACCATGCATGACGGGGTTCCGTTTCCCAAAGTGATTGACTTCGGGATTGCCAAAGCCACCGAGCAACGCCTGACGGACAAGACGCTCTTCACCTCGTATGCGCAACTGATGGGCACCCCCGCCTACATGAGCCCCGAACAGATGGAGATGAGCGGGTTGAACCTGGACACGCGCAGCGACATTTACTCCCTGGGGGTATTGCTCTACGAACTCCTGACCGGCCGCACTCCCTTTGACAAGACGGATTTGTTGAAATTGGGGGTGGAGGAGTTGAGACGCACGGTGCGTGAGCAGGAGCCGTTGAGTCCCTCGGCCAAACTCCAAACGCTGAACAGCGAGGAAATGACCAAGACTGCTGCGAGGCGGCACCTCGAACCGCCCCGGCTGTTGTCCCAGCTTCGAGGTGATTTGGACTGGATTGTGCTCAAGTGCCTGGAGAAGGACCGAACCCGCCGCTATGCGACAGCCAACGGCCTGGCAATGGACATAGAGCACTACTTGCGAGAGGAACCTGTTCTCGCGCGTCCGCCCAGCCGGTTGTATCGGCTGCAAAAGCTCGTGCGCAGAAACCGAATGGTGTTTCTGTTCGGAGCCGCCGCCGCCGCGGCTTTGATCCTGGGCACTATCACTTCTACCCTACTTTGGTTTAGCGAGGCACGGCAGAGGAAAGAGGCTGAACTGCGAGAAAGGGCGTCTCGCGTCGCATCCTTGGTGACCCAAGGCCGTTTTGACAAGGCGGACAAGCTTGTGGCAGGCCTTCCGCTAAACAAGCCTTCGGTCGAGGTTTCTGCCGAACTGCGCGCGCTGGGTGACTGGCACGCCGCCAATGGCCGGTGGGCCGATGCGGCCGCGCGGTTCGAGTCGGTGCTGAAGGTGAACCAACTCGATGCTTCGGACCTCGTTTCCGAAGAACAGTTAAAACTGGCAGCAGCCTTCCTCAAGTCGGGAAACCGGCAGGCTTACGAGCAATTCCGCCAGACGGAAATAGCCAGGCTAAGCCCAACCAACATCGCTTCAGAATACCGGACCTTCAAAGTCGGCTTGGTGCTGCCACCCGATCCGAACCTGCTGCAATTGTTTGGTCTCGGGGCGGAGCTTGTTGAAAAGAGATTTCCGAATGCGAAAGAGTTGCGTCCAAACCCGCGTCATATGGCGCAATGGTCGGAGGCGCTAGCTCTGCTGGAGTATCGGCAGGGCCATTTTCGCGAGGCCTTAGGCTGGTGTTATCGTTCTGGCATCGAGGATTCCGCCAACGCGCGAACCGCTACTACCTCCTTGATAAAAGCCATGTCGGGCTGGCGGCTGGCTGGTTATAAGGAGGCGCCCGCGAATTGGAACCAGGCCTACGAGTTGATTCATGCGAAGTCGCAGGAAGGCCTCGATATCGGGAGTGCTTCTTCGACATTATTTCCCGGGACACCGGAAGACCTCGAGGGTTCCTGGTACGATTGGGTAATTGCGGATCTGCTGATGCGCGAGTGCGATGAGCTGTTTGCGCAGAGCGAGCGCACTCTGGATTCGATGCCCAAGTCCAATTCTCCTTCCAAAGACATTGTTGTGGACCTGCCCCGGGCGCTGGGTGAGTGGCATGCCGTACGCGGTGAATGGAAGGAGGCGCGCAGCCGCTTTTCTCAGTTGCCCGAGGACGGTGGTGCCGGGGTTCACTTCATCAGTGCAATAATTGCCGTAAAGCTGGGTGATGAATCAGGCTTCTATCAGGTTCGCGACCAGGCTATCAGCCGGTTCAATGGGACAACGGAGCCATGGGGTTATGAGAACGTCATGCAAGCGGGCTTGCTCCGGCCTCTCGACAACGCTTCAGCAGCGGCCTTGGAGCCCTTTGTCCAATTCCTGGAACGCGCCGTCGCCAGCGCCGGGCCGCTCAAAGAAGGAACGTATGTGCCTGCCGCATGGGATTTAACACTCCTTGGCCTCTTTGAATACAGGCGCGGCAATTACGCCAAGGCCCTGGATTGCTGCCAGCGCAGCCTGGTTACTTGCACGTACATGCCAATGCCCGCTGCCACGGATCGGGTCATCCGAGCCATGTGCTTCTCCAAGCTTGGCGACAATGCGAGTGCCCGCTCGGAGTTGGATGGGGCGAAAAGCCTTGTCCAGAGCGGTCTTAATATTGGATACGACAGGTGGAACTGGCCAGCGTGGGTCTTTGTTCGCCTCCTGCTCCAGGAGGCTGACAGCATGATTCCTCCAGCGCCGCTTCCCGAACCCCAAAAATAGGTCAGCAACAATTATGGAACCGACCAGCGAACGCCGCTTTGATGCCAATTTCCTTATGCAAGTATTGCTGGAGATTGCGCACGAGCAGTCGCTGGAAAAGCTATTGCAGAAACTGGTCGAGCGTGTGATGGAAAGGCCACACATGGTATGTGCTCAGGTCTGGTTGATTGAAAAAGGTGATCTGTGCCCCACCTGCCCGTGTCGCCCTGAATGTCCCGACCAGTCCCGCTGCCTGCACCTGGCTGCGGCGAGAGCGAAATCCATTGTTGGTCCCCGGAACGGATTTGGGCGGCTTGAAACCGAGACGGCTCGCGAGCCGCTGGGAGTGCCGCCGTTAGGGAGCGTGGTGGTAAGCGGTCAGCAACGAGCCGTTCCGGATTTGAACCAACGGCCGGTGTCTCCGCTCGATCCCGACTGGATGCGTGAAGAGGGCATTCGTGGTTATGCGATCAATCCGATCAGCTACAAAGGCGAGGCATTGGGCGCGATAGTAACAGCTACTCGCGAACCGTTTCATGAGGAACTCCTGCCCTGGGGCTCTATTGTCGCTAATCACATAGCGGCGGCCATCGCCAATGCCCGCGCGTTCGAGGAAATCCGAGTGGGCAGCACACGCCTGGCGCAAGCCAACCAAAGGCTTGAGCGGGAACTGGCTGAGCGCAAACAAGCTCAGGAAGAACTTAAGGAAAGCGAACAGCGCTACCGCCGGCTCGTGGATACCGCCTCCGAGGGCATTTGGGAACTCGATGAGCAATTCATGACGACCTATGTGAATCGTCGGATGGCGGAAATGCTCGGCTACGATCCACAGGAGATGGTGGGCAGGAACGTAAGTGAGTTTCTGTTCGAGGACGACGTGGCCCAACTGCCGGCAAGGATAGCCGCCCGGCGCCAGGGACTCACCGAGCGCTATGAACAAAGATACCGCCACAAGGATGGCAGCACCGTGTGGATGCATGTCTCGGCCACCTCGGTCCGGGACGCCGAGCAGTGCTTCCTGGGTTCGTTCGCGATGCTCATGGACATCACGGAACGTAAGCGGACAGAAGAGGAATTGCGCAAGCACCGGGAACACCTCGAAGAGCTAGTGAAGCAGCGGACGGAACAGCTAGCGGAAGCCAAGGCCCGGGCCGAAGCCGCCAATCGCGAGAAGAGCCGGTTCCTGGCCAACATGAGCCATGAGTTGCGCACACCGCTCAACGCCGTGCTCGGCTTTTCCCGACTCCTCAAGAATGGTCCGGACTTAACGCCGCACCAGCAGGAGACACTGGATATCATCGTCCGCAGCGGCGAGCACCTCCTGAACCTGATCAACAACGTCCTGGACATGGCCAAGATCGAGTCCGGCAGGATGGCCCTGGAGAACTCCGAAGTTGATCTGCACCAGTTGCTACATGAGATGCAGTCGCTGATGGGAGTGGGGGCCGCCGAAAAGGGACTGCATTTCGCTCTGGAGCGTGCACCGGAGATGCCCCGTTTCGTTGCGGTGGACGCGGGCAAGCTGCGCCAGGTGCTGCTGAACTTGATTGGCAACGCCATCAAGTACACCGATTCCGGCGGTGTGAAGCTGCGTGCCGGGCCCGTTCTAAGTGCGGAGTGCGGAATGCGGAGTGCGGAATGGGGAATGCGGAGTGCGGAATGCGGCGAAAGAGTCGAGCTACGATTTGAGGTGGAAGATTCCGGACCCGGCATCCGACAGGAGGATGCCGAACGCATCTTCTTGCCGTTCGTGCAGTTGGGCGATCAGGCGCCCGCGCAAGCCGGGACGGGCTTGGGGTTGGCCATCTGCAAGCAATATGTCGAGCTGATGGGCGGCCAAATCGGCGTTGCCGGCGAGCCGGGCAAGGGATCGGTGTTTCACTTTACGATTCCAGTGACCGTCCTTCCGTCGGTAGCGGAGCCGGCGGAGGAAAGCCGGCGCGGGCGCATTCTGGGACTGGCCGAAGGGCAGCCGCGCTACCGCCTCCTGATTGCAGAAGACCAGCAAGACAATCGTCTGCTGTTGCGCACGCTGCTGCACCCACTTGGTTTTGAGCTGCGGGAGGTATCCAACGGGCAGGAAGCCGTGAAGTTATTTGAGCAATGGCATCCGGACCTGATTTGGATGGACATACGCATGCCGATCATGGACGGGTTGCAAGCCGTCCGGCGGATTCGGGCAACCAAGGCCGGCGCCGACACCAAGATTATCGCGCTTACGGCTCATGCGCTGGAGGAAGAGCGAGGACCGATTATGGCAGCCGGTTGCGACGACGTCGTGCGCAAGCCCTTTCGCGAACAGGAACTCTTCGACGCCCTGGCCCGGCACCTGAACCTGAGATTCATCTACGACCAGGCGCCGGGGCACCAGGGCGGGGAGGACGCGCCGGGCCTTGGCCTGCGTCCGGAACAATGGGACGCGCTGCCGCCGCAACTGCTGCAGGATTTGCGTCAGGCCGCCATTGAACTGGACACGACTCGCACGCAAGCACTCATCGGGCAGGTCACGGAGCTGGACGCTTCACTGGGCCGGGCCTTGAGCCGCTTGGCCTCGCAGCTTGACTACAAACGTCTGTTGAAATTGTTGGAGCGGGGGCATGCTCAAGCCGGGCGGACGTTATGAGCCAGGACCAGCAACCGACTCCGGCCCCGGCCCGGGAAACGAATGTGGCTAAGGGAGCGCAGATAAATCCCGATTCCCGAGTTTCAACGTTGAGTGCGGGCCGCATTGCGCTCGGCTACACTGTTATCGCGCTTATCTGGATCGCGTTCAGTGACGCGGTGGTAACGCATTTCAAGCTGAACCCGGCCCTGATGACGATTAAGGGGACGTTCTTTGTCCTGGTGACTGCCGCATTGCTGTATTTTACCATCAGGCGCTTGGTCAAAGCGGTCGAGTTAGCCTCTCAAGATCGTATAACCGAGCGCACGCGGACCGAAGAGACGTTGCATCGTTTGAATCGGGAATTGCGAGCGATCAGCAACTGCAACCAAGTCCTCCTGCGTGCCGCAGATGAGCAGAGCTTGCTGAAAGAAATCTGCCGGATCGTGTGCGAAGAGGCCGGCTACGGCGCGGCATGGGTCGGCTACGCCGAACATGACGACGCCAAGAGCGTGCGGCGGGTCGCGTTTGCCGGCGTCGAGGAGGAGTCCCTGGCAAAACTCCGCACTACGTGGGCCGACACCGAACGTGGACGCGGCATCGTAGGAAGGGCCATTCGGACCGCGAAAACTGCCTACATTGACGATTACGCAATCGACCCTCCAACCGGGACCTGGGGCGCGACTGCCTTGGAGCTCGGTTTCCGCTCCGCCATCGCCTTGCCGCTCAAGGACGAACACGCCAAGGCATTCGGGAGTCTTAACATTTATTGCACGCAGCCCAAGGCTTTTACGCCGGAAGAGATTCGGCTGCTGGAGGAACTGTCAGCCGACCTGGCGTTCGGCATTGTCACCTTGCGTTCCCGGGCCGCGCGCGAACGGGCAGAGCAGGAGGTCGCCCTGCTGAGTTTCGCCCTGGACAAAGGACACGAAGCCGCCTTCCTGATAGATGACACGGCACGTTTTCGCTACGTCAATGAGGAGGCCTGCCGCCTGCTGGGTTATAGCCGTGAGGAACTGATGGGCCTGGGCGTAGCGGACGTTGACTCTCAGTTCCCGCTGGAGCGCTGGTCCGACCATTGGCGCGAACTCAAGACGCAGCGATCGCGCACGTTCGAGAGCCGCCACCGCACCCGCGATGGCCGCATATTCCCGGTCGAGATAACCGCCAACTATTTCGAATATGGAGGCCGGGCCTACCATTTGGGTCTGGTGCGGGATATCACCGAGCGCAAGCGGACGGAGGAAGAGGTGCGCAACACCGCCGCTCAGTGGCAGGCGACCTTTAATGCGGTGCAGGATTTGGTTCTGTTGCTAGACAAGGATTTCCGAATCTTGCGGGCCAACCGTGCCGCAGCGGAATTCCTGGGGCTGCCGTTGGACAAAATCGTCGGGCGCCACTGCCACGACGTGATGCACGCGACGTCCGCGCCCCCTATGGAATGCCCGTTCGCCAAGATGCGCCAGTCTGGGAGACCTGAAGAAGCGGAGGTGCTGGTTCGAAAGGGAGGCCCCTGGTTGTCGGTTTCCGTTGCGCCGCTATTTGACGCGAACGGTGAACTGGCACAGGTCGTCCATGTGGCGCGCGACATCACCGAACGCAAGCGCGCTGAGGATGCACTGCGCAGAAACCAGGCCTACCTGGCGGAGGGCCAGCGACTGGCGCATATGGGCAGTTGGGCCTGGAGCCCCGCCACTCTCGAGGCGCTTTACTGGTCCGAGGAAATGTGCCGAATCTACGGGTTCAATCCGCGGGACGGCGTGCCAACCGCTGAAGCCTTCTGGCAACGAATCCACCCTGAGGATCTCGACCGCACGCGCGAGCTGCTGCTAAAGGCAGCGACTGGGAACATGAATTACGAGCATGGTCATCGGATCGTGCTGCCCGATGGAACCGTCAAGCACATCCATGCGCTCGGCCATCCGGTGCTGGATGAAAACGGACAGGTCGTTGAATATGTCGGCACCGCGATGGATGTGACCGAACGCAAGCTGGCGGAAGAGGAGCTGCGCAAGCACCGGGAGAACCTCGAAGAGATGGTGAGGCACCGAACCCGGCAATTGGCTGAAGCCAAGGCCCGGGCCGAAGCTGCCAATCGCGAGAAGAGCCAATTCCTCGCCAGCATGAGCCATGAGTTGCGTACGCCCCTCAACGCCGTCCTCGGCTTTTCCCGACTGCTCAAGAGCGATCCGGACGTGACGCCGCGCCAGCAGGAGACGCTCGATATCGTTGTCCGCAGCGGCGAGCACCTGCTGAACTTGATCAACAATGTCCTGGATATGGCCAAGATTGAGTCCGGCAGGATGGTTCTGGAGGAGTCGCAAGTGAACTTGCACCAGTTGCTGCACGAAATGCAGTCGCTGATGGGGGTCGGGGCTCTGGAAAAGGGGCTGCGTTTCGCTTTGGAGTGCGATCCAGATTTGCCCCAATTCATTGCCGTGGACGCCGGCAAGCTGCGCCAGGTGCTGCTGAACCTGCTGGGCAACGCCATCAAGTACACGGGGTCAGGCGGCGTGAAGCTCTCTGCGAGACTCGCCCGCACCCAAGGCTCCGAAAAAGCCGAAATACGATTTGACGTTGAGGATTCCGGGCCTGGCATAGCCGAGGAGGATCGCCAGCGCATCTTCTTGCCCTTCGTGCAACTAGGCGGCCAGGGTGCCGCGCAAGCCGGCACTGGATTGGGCTTGGCCATCTGCAAACAATATGTCGAGCTGATGGGAGGCCAGATTGGGGTCACCACCGGGCCCGGCAAGGGGGCGCTGTTTTATTTCACTCTTCCAGTACGCGTCCTGCCGTCGGTCGCGGCTCCCAAAGAACCAAGGCACGGGCGCATTCTGGGACTCGCCGAAGGACAGCCCGCTTACCGGCTCCTGATTGTCGAAGACCAGCCCGAGAACCGTCTGCTGCTGCGGAGACTCCTGGAGCCGCTTGGGTTTCAGTTGCGCGAGGCAGCCAACGGCCGGGAAGCAGTGGCTCTGTTTGAGCATTGGCACCCGCACCTGATTTGGATGGATATCCGCATGCCGGTGATGGACGGCTTGGAAGCGACGCGGCGGATTCGGGCAACCAAGGCTGCCGCCGATACGAAGATCGTCGCACTCACCGCCCACGCGCTGGAGGAAGAGCGAGCACCGATTATGGCCGCCGGTTGTGACGATCTCGTGCGCAAGCCGTTCCGCGAGCAGGAACTCTTCGATGTCCTGGCCCGGCACCTGCGCCTGAAATTCATCTACGAACAACCGCCCGGTGCGAAAACCACGCAAGGGGTGCCGGAACTTACAGTGCGTCCGGAGCAATTACAGTCTTTGCCTGCGCAACTGCTGCAGGATTTGCATCAGGCCGTCCTCGAACTGGACACGCGTCGCGCCCAAACCCTGATCGCGCAGGTCACCGAGCACGATGCTGCGCTAGGCCGGGCTTTGAACACCCTGGCCACACAGCTTGATTACAAACGCCTTTTGAAACTGCTGGAAAAGGACCATTCTCAAACCCAACGGACGCTATGAGCGAAGACAACAAACCGACTTCAGCGCCGGAAGAGATTCTGGTGGTGGATGACACCCCCGCCAGCCTGCGTCTGGCCACCGAACTTTTGACCCAGCACGGCTATCGCGTCCGACCCGCCGCCGACGGCACCCTGGCGCTGAAATCCGTGGCCGCCAGAACTCCAGAGTTGATCCTGCTCGACGTTAACATGCCTGGCATGGACGGCTATGAGGTGTGCCGTCGCTTAAAGGCGGACGAGAAGAGCAGCCGTATCCCGGTTATCTTTATTAGCGCCTTTGGCGATACGCGCCAAAAGGTCACCGGCTTTGAGGCCGGCGGCCTTGATTACATCACCAAGCCCTTCGAGGCCGAGGAAGTGCTGGCGCGGGTCAGAACGCATTTGCGGCTGCGCCACGCCGAAGAAGCTCTGCGCCACGCCCACAACACGCTGGAAATCCGAGTGCAGGAACGGACCGCGGAACTCCGCCGGGCACTCGAGGAAATCGAGGCGCTCAAGTCTCAACTCGAATTGCGTAACGACTATTTGCAGGAGGCGGTGGTGGAAGCCAAGGCCTTCGGCGACCTGGTCGGCCAGAGTTCTGGTCTGCGGAATGTTGTCAGCCAGATTGATGTGGTGGCTCCCACGGAAGCTTCCGTGCTCATCCTGGGTGAGACCGGAACGGGCAAAGAACTGGTCGCCCACGAAATCCACCAGCGCAGCGCGCGCAAGGAGGGCCCCCTGGTGCGAGTCAATTGCGCCTCCATTCCAAGGGAGCTGTTCGAGAGCGAGTTCTTTGGCCATGTCAAAGGCTCCTTTACCGGAGCGGTGAAGGATCGCGCCGGACGCTTTGAGACGGCGGAGGGCGGAACCATATTCCTGGATGAAGTGGGGGAAATTCCAATGGATATTCAGAACAAGCTGCTGCGCGTCCTCCAGGAGAAGCGCTATGAACGGGTTGGCGGCGACGTAACGCGCCGTGCGAACGTGCGCATTGTGGCGGCGACCAATCGGGATTTGAAGAAAGCCGTGGCCGCAGGCCGGTTCCGGGAAGACCTGTATTACCGGCTGAACGTCTTTCCGATTCAAGTTCCGCCGCTCCGGGATCGAATGGACGACATTCCGTTGCTGGCGAAACACTTTGTCGAGCTCTCAACCCGGGAATTGAAGTGCGCCAAGCCCCGGTTGACAAGGGCTGCCGTCACACAACTCCAGAGTTACGATTGGCCAGGCAATGTGCGGGAGTTGCGTAACGTGGTTGAGCGCGCGGTGATTCTGGCCCGCGGCGGCGCTCTGGATTTTGATCTGTCTATTACCGGCCAAGCGGCGCCTGTGGCTCAACCGAGTCCTCGCGCCGATTCCTCAGCAGGCAGCGCTGGTCAGCCCAAGTTCCTCACGGAAGCCGAGGTTGAACGCTTTGTACGCGACAACCTCGCGGCGGCGTTGGAAGCAGCTAATTGGAAGATCAGCGGACCGGACAGCGCCGCCGAACTCATGGGCCTAAAGCCGACGACTCTGCTTTCCAGGATGACCAAGTGGGGCCTGAAGCGGCCCGAACGCGAACCATCCTGACTCACGGCCATATTCATCGTTCATTCTTATTCTGGGCATTGCGCTGCACAAACTCGGGCGTTGGGTAAAATCCTGGAGGAGCGGCCGGACTTTCGTTCACGAGCAGGAAATGACTGCCGCTATTGCTCCAGACCCGCAATAGGGTGCGTCTGTCCCTGGCCTTGTGAGTCAATCGCGACACCTCGTCCACGTTCCTGGTGTCTTGACGATTGATCGCTTCAATAACATCCCCGGGGCGGAGACCAGCTTGGGCGGCGGCTGAATAGGCGTGGAGGTCCAGCACCACCGCACCCTGCACATAACGTGGAATTTTGAGATGCTGCCTAACTTGGCTGCTCAACTCGATCAGAACCACGCCCTGCAACGTGCCGGCCTCCTGCTGATCGGCAAGTTGATCCGCCTTGGGGAGAGGTTCGTTTTCCCGTGCCTGGCCAAGGATGACCCGGAGCTGCTTGGCCGAACCGTTGCGCAGGACCTCAACCCGGGCGGGGTGGCAAGGCTTGGCCTCTGTCACCGACAGCATCAACTGGCGAACCTCACGCACCTCCTTGCCGTCAAACTGCGTAATGACATCTCCGGCTTGCAGCCCGGCCATCTCGGCGGGTCCGTTGGGCGCCACACCGCCTACCAGCACACCGGTGGCGCCGCCAAGGTTGAACTCTTCGGCCAGCTCCGGCGTCAGGTTCTGGGCCTCGACCCCGAGATAGCCGCGGGCCACGAACCCATATTTCACCAGGTCGGTCAGAACTCGGGAGGCAACGTCCGAGGGAATGGCAAAGCCGATGCCCTGGTTTCCCCCGGAACTGCTGAGGATAGCGGTGTTGATGCCGATCAGGCGTCCGGTGACATCCACCAGCGCCCCGCCCGAGTTGCCGGGGTTAATGGGGGCATCAACTTGGATAAAGCGCTCGTAACCCTGGATGCCAAGAATACGATCAGTCGCGCTGACAATCCCATGCGTCACACTCTGGCCCATCCCGAAGGGATTGCCAATCGCCAGCACCAGATCGCCCACCCGCACTTTCTGGCTGTCAGCCAGCGGGACGGTGGGGAGGTCGTGGGCGTCAATCTTGACGACCGCGAGGTCACTCTGGGCATCAAGTCCAATCACCACAGCCTTGAACGCGCGCCCGTCCGGCAGTGTCACTGCCACCTCATTTGCTCCGTTGACAAGATGGTTGTTGGTCAGGATGTAGCCGTCTTCGGTCACAATCACCCCGGATCCAAGTCCGCACTCTACCAGCAGGCCAGAACGTTCTCGGGGCAGTTGTCCGAAAGCGTATCGCCGCAGCGGGTTCTCTATCCCGCCTGCCCGGTCGGCAACACTGTCCGGTGTGAGGGCTGTGACAATTCTTACCACGGCCGGTGCGACCTTTGTGACCGCCGGCGCGAAGCTTGCGAGACTGCTGCCTAAGCTCGGCGCGGGAACTTCTTGCACCGGCGGATTCTTCGCCTTGCTCGTCTGCCCAAACTGGGTTTTCGGCTCCTGTGGGGACCCTACGACCAATCCCGGTATCAGGACGAAGGCGGTTAGAGTCAGCAGGCATCCTGGCTTGTGTTTAAGTGCTTTCATACGTCGCTATTCGTTGATTCTCCAAAACCGATCCCCCCACGGATCACCAGCCCACCCGTAGTTGACGGCAGGTCTGATTGAACTGCCGACCCCAGACAGCCATCGCCCGGCTCAGCACCTGCCTCAGGTTGTTATAGGCAGTGATGTCCGACTGGCCATTGGCTACTTCAGTTTGATAGTTGGTAAAGGCCTCGGCAATGATGTCCAGGCCCGCGTCCAGCTCAGCCACTTGGTCGCCGCCTACGTTTAACTGCTGCGGGGTCAGTGTGGTTTCGAAGCCAGCCCATTGATCGCAAACGGCCTGAAACTGCTGGAGGAGATTCCCATAGCCGCCGC
>Ga0335078_10013445_pt1 | contig 12129 bp, 14 predicted proteins | sample Lox_Sample_32_FD_206711 | JGI IMG/M metagenome (GOLD analysis project Ga0335078, IMG submission 206711) | Soil microbial communities from Loxahatchee National Wildlife Refuge, Florida, United States - Lox_Sample_3.2 | ecosystem: Environmental > Terrestrial > Soil > Wetlands | place: USA... | reverse complement strand
AAGAAGCTCGCAGTCCGGGTTATTCTTGCAATTTGATCCTCCGCCATTGTTACCGGACGCGACGTTAATAATTACCCAATTGTGGCCGGGCTGCTCGGGAACACACCAGAGGCTCCCTGCTGAGACAAAGTACACACACCGGGCGAGGCCAAGAGGATCCATGCTGCCGATAGGTGAGTTGTTAACGTAGTCGTAGAAATTGATTCCGGCGCTAAACCCGCTCGGGTCTTCGCTGGCAAACCGGCCGATAGCTGGATCATAGAATCGATATCGGTAATAGAACAGTCCTGTCTCCGAGTCGAACTGGCGACCGGTGTAGCGGAAGGGGTTTGCGACTGTTCCGCTCGACGCGATTAGCTCACCGAAAGAGTCGTAGGCATAGGTGCTGACCAGTGACCCACGGGTTTGCTAATGACGAGACCGAACCAACCCCATCCTGCACATAGTATCCGATCCCAGCAGATTGAGTTTCCGCGAGTGGCTGGTCTATCGCTGGACCTTGCGTGTATCGAGCTAGAACATTCCCAGCCCCATCAAGTTCCTCAGCTACATTAGCAGCGATATCCATTCCGTCGTAGAGGTAGTTCGTCGTACCGAGCGGGGAGTTCTTCTGGATGCGCCGGCCGAAGGGATCGTAGCGGAAGTTCACCGTCCCCGTCCCTGGCACGACCGCCTGCACCAGCCGATTCTCGAAGTCCCAGGTGAACGTGCGGCCCCGGGGCGTCGGTCAGAGTGTCGCCGTTGTTGTCGTAGGTATAGGAGCCCAGGGAATTCGACGTAAGCTCGTTCGACATGTTGTAGCTGTAGGACGGCACACCGAAGGAACTCAGTCTATTGCCCACAGCGTCATAGCTATAGCTCTCCGAAGTACTCCCTCCCTGGGTTACCTGGGTAAGCTGGTAGAGCGGGTCATACGTGTAATCCGAAATCGTCCCGTCAAGATAATTGGTCTTGTCCGTGCGGTTGCCGGCGGCGTCATAGTGGTAGCTGGCGCCGTCCAGCACCGTCGTGCCTGCCTGGTGCAGCACGCTCAGCAGGTGCGACACGCTGTCATACGTGTAGTTCGTGTCCACGCCGTTCGGCCGGGTCAGCGACGTTCTCCTGCTCAGGGCATCGTAGCCGAAGCCGAATTGGCCGGTCAGCGTGTTGCTCAGCGTGCTTAGCCGATTCAGGGTGTCGTAGTTGTAGGTGTTGCGGCTGCCGTCCGGCGCGGTCAGGGTCTTGCGGTTGGAGTTGGCGTCGTAGGTGTAGGCGTTCGTGTACGTCCCCGGAACGAACGAATACTGCGTGCTGGTGCCGATCAGCCGGCCCATGTTGTCGTAGGCAAAGCCGTAGACGCCGGTGGGATCGTTCACCTGCTGAATCTTGCCCACCAGGTCATAAATGTAATCCACGCCGGTCGAATCCGGATAGCCCTTGTGCGTCAGCCGGTTGAGCGCGTCGTAGACGTACTGAATGGTCTGATTCTTGCGGTCGGTCTTTGAGGTCAGGTTGCCCACGGCGTCGTAGGCGTAAGTCTCGTAGAGCGTCGAGGGGAAGGTGGTCTGTGTCACCCAGCCGCGGGCGTTGTAATCGAAGCTGGTGGTGTGGTTGTTGGCGTCGGTGATCGAGGTCAGGTTGTTCTCAGTATCGTAGCCGTACTGGGTCTCGTTGTGGGCAGGGTCGGTGACCGCGGTCAGCCGGTCGGCGTCGTCGTAGGTGTAGGTCGTGGTCTTCTGGTTCTGATCGGTCACGGAAGTTCTGCGCCCGCGGTCATCATAGCCGAAGCTGACCGGCGGGTGGCGCATCCCTTCGCCCTCGCGCCAACATTCTAATCGAGGGTGCCCCATCCTTTCGCGCTTTTTTGCGAAAGGGTGGGCCCGGTTGAAATGCCTTGTCATCCTTGAACTCTTCCACGATCTTTCCCGCCTCTGACCCATGACGGGTTCCCACCGCGCCCCGCGTACAAGTTGGGACGCGCCCGCCCATCGCGGCTGATGTTTCGGAAGGAAGAGCAACAAAGCTCCTAGCTGCTCAGAATGTTATTCAACCGGGCCCACCCTTTTTCGCAAAAAACGCGAAAAAGAGTAAGCGTTTGACCAACCCACCTGTTCGAATCGCGGGGTGTGTTTTGTAGTGTCCGGATGACTGCAAAAACAGAGTTGTCAGCGCCCAAGCGATGTACCCGTGCGGAAGTTCAGGAGTTGGTGGTGGAATTCATGAGCAGCGGCAGGCGACGGAGCGAGTTTTGCCAGAGTCGAGGTTTAAGCTTCAGCGCGCTGGAACGCCATTTGAAGAAGCGGCGTTGGAAGAGAAGGTGTAGATCAACTTCTTCGGTTGGTCGGTTGGTGCCGGTGGAGTTGGACGCCAGGAAATCGCGGACGCAGCAGGAACCGAAGTGTGGGCTGGCCGTGGTGCTGCCGGGCGGGGCGCCGGATCGAGGTATATCCTGACTTTGATACGAATACGTTCGAGCGCCTGATGAGTTTGCCGGAGCGGGCGTGAGCCGTGTTTGGACTGGGTCCAGCCACACGAATCTATCTGGCTGCCGGAGTCACCGACATGCGCAAGAGGTTCGAGGGGCTGTACGGTCTGGTCCGGGATCGTTTGTCGTGTGAGCCTCTGAGCGGGCACCTGTTCTTGTTCTGCAACGGCCAGCGCAATCGGCTGAGGGTCCTCGTTCGCCAGAGGGTTTCTGGCCAGAGCGGTTGCTTGCCTTTCATCGTACGATACGGGCGACCGGCGGTGAAGGCGGCGAAGATCCAGAAGCGGGTCGGGTTCCACACCTTCCGGCACACGTATACAACTTTGCTGACTCAGAACAACGAAGAAGTGAAGGTGGTACGGAAGGCTCCTACGTCATGCGAACAGTCGCATTACGCTGGATCTTTACGCTCAGGCGGGTATGCCGAACAAGCGGCTGGCGCAAAGCAAACTGGTTCGGATGGTGCTCAATAAAGGAGAAGCACTGGCCTAACTGGACCATGACGCAAATTGCCAATTCCTTGCAAGTGCTTGAAAAGAATGGCGGGGACGACGGGACTCGAACCCGCGGCCTCTGCCGTGACAGGGCAGCGTTCTAACCAACTGAACTACGTCCCCAACTTGTTTTCTTACCTTTATCGGAAACCCGCGTGTTTAGTGGCTTTCCTCAGGTTCAATCGATTCGCCTGCGTCGCCTAATTTAACCCCGTAGAACCAAATTCTGAGGTTAATGGACACATGGACGCCAAGCTAAAGGCTGTCCAAAACTGTGCCACAAGCAACGCGAACCCAGAGCAGCTGTCCCTGCGCCGTCAATGAATTGTAGCAGAGCATCTATTGATCCGTCAGGCTTTGACCGTGCGAATGAGGCTCTCTGCAGTTTCCGCTGTTCGAGCGTTGGTTTCAGGTTTTCGGTGGATAACCGATTCGCTTCGTACGGATTTCCGACCTCGAATCACTGTAAAACTCCGTCCATCCCAATTTCCGTTCCAAAACTGAAAGGACGCCGCACTCATCCCCACTTTCCTGCCCGCCCCAGAACGCAACAATTTTATCCCAACGGTGCTGAATGTACGTGAGCCTAACCACAACATCCTGGAGTCGTGATCGCTTCCCAGTCCGGGCACCGTTTGGCGCCGTTCCCAATCGAACAGAACGCTCTGCTCGCAACCACACCTGTTGAAGAGTTTCTCCGTCTTCCGATGCTCCAGGCAGATCAAACCAGGGACTCCCTTCGCGCTTACCAAATTTCGAAGCGCGGGAACTCATTGCGAGTCGTGGCTGAGGCCGTGCGGTGAGTGGGCCACCGGCCCTGTCCAGCTGCACTTGCTCCACCCGAGCCAAAACCGGGCTCAAATGGGCCACCCGTCCTCGAGGAGCAGAGGCACTCCGCACCAGGCCAGGGCCATGCAGGCAACCATCGATAACGCGATGCAGAGCCTGCACACCTATGATCCGGGATTCGCCAACTGCGCAAACTTCGTGGAAGACGTACTCCGGTCTGGAGGGGTGAACGCTCCTTACGACATGAAGCCCGGGCTTGCCGATCTCCCGATCCGGTGCCTCCCAGACCTTACTCCCGCTACGTGGGTCGCCCGGCACCCATGAACCAACCGACGAGAGTGCAGTGTAAAGGAAGATCTCGCGACGAAAACCGGATCCTTTCCTGTTTGCCGACGATGCACGCACTGGGGTTCAACTCTTCCCAAGAACCCGTGACCTATAGGTTTCGCTTGACCCCTGGCCCTCGTGTCCTACAATTACTCCCCAAGAGTTCTCCCGAAACGAGGCCGATACGGCGACACGCGATACAGGTAAGCTCACTCCAACAACTCCCGCCGACGATCTACTGCGGCGTGTCATTGACACTACTCCTGCGTTTCTGCACAGTTCTGACCCTGACGGCAATCTCGGTTTTTTCAATCAGCGCTGGCTTGAATACCTCGGCGTCAGTGAAGAAGATCTGCAGGGCTGGGGCTGGACTGCTTTCATTCATCCTGAAGACTTACAGGAAATGTTGACAAGGTGGAGTGCTTGCCGTGCCAGCGGAGAAGTGTTCCAGTACGAAACCCGCGTGCGCCGTGCCGACGGACAATATCTCTGGTTTCTGCATCGCAACGTTCCCCAGTGGGATGACCAAGGGAACATCGTGATGTGGTATGGATCCAGTACCGAGATTGACGATCGGAAGCGTGCAGAGGAAGAGCTCAAGAAAGCATTTGACGAAATCAAAAGGCTAAAAGACCAGCTGCACAAGGAGAACTTGGCTCTCAAGGAAGAGATTGATCAGGCATCCATGTTCGAAGAGATCGTGGGAGCATCGAATGCCATCAAACAGGTTCTCGCTGTTCTGTGCAAGGTTGCGCCGACCGATTCCACCGTGCTGATCACGGGTGAAACGGGAACCGGAAAGGAACTTGCGGCCCGTGCAATCTACAAACGCTCGCACCGCGCACGGAACGCGTTTGTCGCAGTCAATTGTGCTGCCATTCCCCCTTCTCTTATTGCTTCTGAACTTTTCGGCCACGAAAAAGGAGCCTTCACAGGCGCTACCCAAAGGCGCTTGGGCCGATTTGAAGTTGCTGACGGCGGGACAATCTTCCTGGATGAAGTGGGTGACCTCCCGGCTGAGACCCAGATCGCTTTACTGCGAGTGTTGCAAGAGCGTGAATTAGAGCGAGTAGGTGGCACCCACGCGGTAGCGATTGACGTACGGGTCATTGCCGCCACGAATCACGATCTGCAGGCCGCCGTGGACGCAGGCTCATTCCGGCGCGACTTGTTCTACCGATTGAACGTGTTCCCAATTCGCATGCCGTCGCTGCGCGAACGCGTCGAAGACATTCCCCTGCTGGTCGCATACCTTGCTCAGCGCTATGCAAGCAAAATGGGAAAAACGATCAACGGGATCGATAAGAAAACCTTGGAGCTGTTTCAGACCTATCATTGGCCTGGAAATGTACGGGAACTGCAAAATGTGGTCGAACGAGCCGTCATCCTGTGCGAGGGAGCAACGCTCGCTGTGGATGAGAACTGGCTGCCGCGGACATCGCCTAGACCTGCCCCAAGTGGAGTTGCTCTCGCCTCTCTTGCCGATCAGGAAAAGGAAATGATCGAGAACGCACTGACCCAGAGCCGAGGACGGGTGTCCGGTCCTCTTGGTGCAGCGGCCCGCCTCGGCATTCCCCGCTCAACTCTTGAATCCCGAATTAAAAGTCTAAACATTAACAAGCATCGGTTTCGGTCCGCCTAGCTCAACTTCAAATTCCTCCCGTCCAGCGGCGTTGTCGAAAACTCGACAATTCCCGAGATCTCGCCACCAGGAACTCTCGCCATCCTCAATGCTGTCATTCGTTTACGAATGGCGTCCGATTTGCACTTATACCGATCGTCGTGAGTGAGCGAGTTCGGGTCCAGAAATGTTGAGACTTGAAGAAAGTCGGGAGTCACACCTTCTACGAGTGAGTGGGCGTATCGACGCGGAGAGTCTTGCGGAGCTGAGGATGCAAATGCAAATTCACTCGTCGCCCATTGCTCTCGAACTCGGTGAAGTGACGCTGGTGGATGCTGCTGCTGTGCGCTTCCTGGCAGCGGCAGAAGCAGCCGGCACAGAAATTCGAAATTGTCCGCTGTTTGTTCGTGAATGGATTCGAAGGGAGCGTTCTGAGCTCGCAAGACGTGAGTGAAATGAAGCAGCCCCGGATCCATGTGTCTAGTAGGAATGATGGAACTCAATATCAATTTACAGAAAAGGAGAAAACAAAATGTCAGCCAAGCAGTTTGGGTCTAACCCGCTCGCAGCGGGAATTGAAGAAATTCGCAGTTCCTGGGCATGGTTTCTCGCCCTTGGGATTCTGTTCATCCTTCTTGGCGCAGTATGCGTGATCGGTAACGTGAGCGCTACCTTTGCCACGGTTCTGGTCTTCGGCTGGATGCTGCTGTTCAGTGGCATCTTCGCTTTGGTGCATGCCTTTCGCACTCACAGCTGGCCGGGCTTTCTGCTGTCTCTGCTCAGCGCACTGTTTCGGGGGTTCACCGGATATCTGCTGATCCGGTATCCGCTCGCCGGGGCAGCCAGCCTCACTCTGATCCTTGCTTCCTTCTTCATTGTCGGCGGTCTGTTTCGCGCCATTGGGGCAGGAATGTTGAAGTTCCCGCGGTGGGGCTGGTCGGTGTTTTCGGGAATTGTTTCGCTGGTGCTGGGAATCATGTTGCTGGTGCAAATGCCAGTTTCGAGCGTCTGGTTCATCGGCTTCGCCATTGGCGTGGATCTCATTTGCGACGGGGCGTCGCTGATTGGCTTTGCCACAACGATTCACAGCCTGCCTCACCTCGCACTCGAAAGAGCTGCGTAAAAACCTAACCCAATAACCTACTCGCTGGATGCGAGCATTTGAAAAGGAGAAATGTCATGGAAAAAATGCTAGTGGTAGTTTTCGACAATGAAACCAAAACGTATGAAGGATCGCGAGCGCTTTATCAACTCGATTCCGAGGGAAGCATCACGATCCATGCCGAAGCCGTCATCAGCAAGAACAATGATGGAACGATCACGGTGAAACAGGGCGAAGGTGATTTTCCTGTTCGCACGGTGAGCGGAACAGCGATCGGCAGCCTCATCGGCTTGCTGGGCGGCCCGGCTGGTCTCGCAGTCGGGGCACTTGCCGGCACGATGGCGGGAAGTTTTGCCGACTTGTTCGTGGCCGGAGTCAACTCAGATTTCCTGGCCGAAGTTTCGAACGTCCTCACCCCCGGCAAGTACGCGATCGTCGCGGATATCAGCGAAGAATGGGTGACCCCGGTGGATACCAGAATGGAAGCACTCAATGGCGTTGTCTTCCGCACAGCCAGAGAGGGCTTCGAGGAAGCCCAACGGGCCCGCGAAGTCGCCGAGCTGCGAGCCGAGATTGACCAGTTGAAAGCCGAGCATGCTCGCGTAAAAGCGGAGCATAAGGCCAAACTACAAGCCAAGATCGACCAGCTCAATACTCGGTTGCAAACGAAGTTGCAGCAGGCCCGGCAACGGTCGGAGCAAATCAAGAATGAGACCGAAGCCAAGGTGCAGGCCCTGCACAAAAAAGCCGCTAAGGCTCAGGGCGAAGCCAAAGCTGCCATCGATGCGCGCGTAACTGAGATCAAGAAACAGTACGAGCAGCGGGTGGAGCGGGCAAAGAGCATGGTGGCTTGAGACTGCAGGCTCGATAAACGCTCTAAGGGCAACACGGGGGATCCTGGGTCGATCGGCCATGGATCTCCCGTTGCAACGGTCTTGTCAGAGGCACTGCTGACATCCAATGAGACAGCGCAACAAGGTTTTTCCGATAAGATGTCTAGCTGAGTGGGGAGCAGAGTGCTGTACCTGGCTTGATTGCCCGTTATCCGCCCAATGGGCTATCGGCAGCTGAACGCCCAGTAACAGTTATATGAAGTTGCGCGTCGCGGGGAAAACTCGTGCCAGAAAAAACATCACATACTCAAGCGAACCAGGAAGAAAGCAGAGCGGAGGCCGTACCTGGGAAGTTTCCGGTCGGGACGGTTTTCTTGTTGGTTTTGGCTGCCGTCGCACTCTATTTCTGCTATGTGATAGCCAGGCCTTTTCTGACTCCCGTCTTTTTAGCGCTGATGATGGCAATCGTCTTTCATCCGATCCATCTACGCATCCAAAGCCGCATCCAGCGCAGGAATTTGGCAGGTCTGACCTCTACAATTCTGGTCCTTGTTACTGTTGTTGTGCCAGCGGTAATACTGGGAGTCCTCGTTGCCCGGGAGGCCCACGCGCTGTACCTCCTATTGAGCGAGAGAAGCGCCGAACAGGGTGGTTGGAATCCCTACGCGATGCATTTCGTCGAGCGTTTGTCACGATGGGCGGCACAATACGTTGACCTCTCCGCGCTTGATGTGCGCGGAGCGTTGGTTCGTTGGCTGGAGCAGATTAGCCATTATTTGTTGTCCTGGGGAACGCATTTCCTGAGCAACATAGTTTCATTCTTTGTGGAAGCAATAATTGCATTCTTTACCCTCTTCTTTCTGCTCCGGGAAGGCGAGTCGCTGAAACTGCAGCTAGCGGCGTTCTTGCCGCTTAGGGCCGATCAATTCGAGCGTCTGTTCACCGGCATCAGCAATTCGATCGTTGACAACATCTACGGTTGCCTGGCCGTGGGCGCGTCGCAGGGGATCCTAATGAGCTTGGGGTTCTGGGTGCTTGGTCTGCCGTCTCCTATCCTATGGGGGCTGGTAACAGCTCTCTGTTCTTTGCTTCCGATCGTTGGCTCATTTAGTATGGGGACCCACTACGATGTTCCTTTTCATTTCCGGACACTGGGGAAAGGGCTTGATCTTGTTATTTTGGAGTGCAGCGGTAGTTTCGCAAGTTGACCATCTGCTCCGGACCTGGATCATCAGTCAACGAGCGAATATGCATCCTTTACTCATGTTTTTCGCGCTCTTGGGGGGTGTGAAGGCGTTCGGGCCCCTCGGGCTGTTCATCGGACCTGTAGTAGTTTCGGTTGCACTCGTGGCGCTCGCCATGCTGCGCGAGACCAACCTGGATGCCCCTGCAGCATGACACCTCTCTTCTAAGGAGAAAAGCCGTAATGCAAATCAGCAACTTTCGGCAGCGAAAATGGGGAAGCCTTGTGGCGAGAGCTGCGCTTTCGGTGATGCTTCTGCGGAGCGTTCCCAGCTTTTCGCAGTCGAACTCAAAGCTACAGGAGTTCTTCCGGACCAACATCGGCCTGAGCGAAGAGCAGATTGCCGCAATTAAGAGCGGGAGAGCCGTCGTGAAGGCGATGCCATCGCGCAGCCCCGCCGAGGTGTTTCTGTTCGGCGCGGTTTATGTCCACGCTGCGCCGGAGAAATACATCCAGTTTGCTCATGATTTTGATCGTCTTCGGCAACTTCCGAACTACCTGGCGCTCGGAGTGTTCAGCAACCCGCCTCAGCTTTCGGATCTAAGTGGTTTCTCCTTCGATGATGATGACATCAAGGCCCTGAAGGACTGCAAACCAGGCGATTGTCTGATCCAGATGCCGGCAAGTTCCATGGAACAGGCCCAGAAAGCGATCGATTGGTCGGCGGCGGATCTCAGCCAGCAGGTCAACAACTTTCTACACAAGGCAGCACTGGAACACCTACGTCGATACCAAAGAGAGGGCAACCAAGCGTTGGGCGTCTTCCACGACAAACGTAACCCGACCGATGTACCCCAGCAATTCGCATATATGCTCAGCTACTCCAAAGTGTTGCCGCAGCAGCTTCCGGATTTCCATCGCTACCTTCTTGAATACCCGGATTACAGGCCCGCCAACACTGATGACGCGTTCTACTGGGACAAGGTTAAATTCGGATTGAAGCCGACGCTGCGGATCGTGCACCTTATTACCATGCGTGGCAAGCCGGGTGATCCGGTTATCTATGCCGTGGCGGAAAAACAGCTCTATTCCAGCCATTACTTCGAAACGGCGCTTGACCTTTCCTTCTGCGTGCGCGCAGGTGAGAACGCCAGCGAACCCGGTTTTTACCTGATCAAGGCTATGGGCTCTGAGCAAGTGGGCCTGACTGGTTTGAAAGGTTCTATCGTCAGAAAAGCGGCGGTTAGTAGCTCGTTGTCGAATCTGCAGAAGGCTCTGACCGCGATACGCAACACTTTGGAGCAGTCGCGCAATACTCTGGCTGTTGAGGTGTCTTGTGAATGTCGAGTTCTATCGGAGCCATTTCCAATTCCCGGGATTCTCCTAGACCGTCGCCACCGGGCATACTCGATTCGTGGCAACATGCTTCTTAAAGGAGGCGAATGATGGGCGTGAATTGGAGCAAGGATATCGATCAGACTCTGGCCGTCCTCGAACCTCGCATTTGCTTTGAAATGGACTAAGTCATTGCGGAGACGCACCAACCGGGCGAAGTCTTGAAAGGGCTGCTCCCCTCTTTTGAACCTGGCTTCGGTGAGGATCCGGACCCCAACCGCAAGCTTCGTTTCAAGCGATGCGCTTGACCTCTAAGCGTCCACCAAGAAATCAGCCAAAACATCAATGACTTCAGGCTTTTTTATGTCCGTGTCAGACGCGAAGCTAGCTAGCTCATTCAGAAAAGCCTCAAGGGTTAGCACCGAGAAGACGATGCTGACGAGCGCGCCTTTTTGATCGCCTTCGCGGGGAGCAGCCTGGATGCGGTCGAGCGTGGTCACATGCTATGTTGAAAAACATTCCGGCGTTGAAACCCAGCTGACTGTCTTGACCATAAGGGGCCTCCTCTCTTTTCGGAAACTGGGCGGGTGGCGCACCCTTTCCGCCTCGCGCCAACATTCTAATCCGAGGGTGCCCTGCCTTTCGCGCTTTTTGCGAAATGACGCGTTGCCACTGCGCGCCCTTCAAGATGGGATGCGCCCGCCCATCACAGCTGATGTTTCGGAAGGAAGAGCAACAAAGCTCCTAGCTGCTCAGAATGTTATTCAACCGGGCCCACCCTTTTTCGCAAAGAACGCGAAAAAGAGTAGGGCACCCTCGATGGGCAGGAGTTTACCTCCCTGCGAAAGGGTGCGCCACCCGCCCGTCCCCACACGGGCGTCGGACTCGCAGGAACCAGTGAACATTTCGTGTGTCCCCGGGTTTCCCCCCGGCGCAACTGCTGGGGGCCTGGCTACCTCTGGGCTCTGGGGCACCCCCCATGCCTTCCTGGAGCATCGGCAGAGAAGCAGGTCCCTCCACTCCGCAAGATCATTCGCATTTGCGAATGATCTTGCTGCGGTCGGGATGACAGACTTGGAGAACGGTCGGATTTGCGGGCTCGTGGTGCGTTTGCTGGCTGGCTTTCCCCGTCTCTACTGGAAGTCGTGAGTACTCGATCTGGGCGGGTTGAAGACCCGCTCCCGCACAAGCGCGCCCACACACAAACCCGCCCCGCACGAAGATCCGGCCCCGCACTAAACCCCGGTCCCACACGAAACCCCATCCGAGGGCCCGGCGACGCACGGTTCATTGGGCAGCTTTAGGCTTGGGTCGAGTAACTGCCAGGCTTCGCGATAGATTTCGAAGCGGGAGCCTTTTTTGCTGCCGTGGGGGTAGAACCATAGGTTTTTTCTTCCGTGGAAGGCTTCGACCGGGACTACGTACCAGAGATTGAGGGGAACTATGTAGGCGATTACTACGTCAATTTCTTGGGCGGTTAGGGGGATCATTTGGCGCTTGACGTAGACGTAGGTGTGGACGGCGTAGCAGCCACTGCGCTCCCAGGCGGTGGAACGAACCTGGGCGCGCCAGAGGCGGTTGCCAGCGTCGAGGATGAAGTCGTAGCGGTCGCTGTCTCCCCAGGGTTTGGCGACGCCGAAGCCCAGGGCGATGGCTTTTTGCATGAAGGCCAGTTCGGCGAGCTCTCCGCGGCGCTTGGGAGGTTGAGCGTGGCGCTGGTTGGTGGCGGGCCGACGGGTATCGGATTGTAAATCGTTTGCCATAGAATTTAGTTCGGGGTTTTGGAGACAAAAAAAGGCGCAGCTTTTTGGGCTGCGCCTGTTCATTTGCTATCTATTTCCAGAATAGCAGATTGGAGGGGTAAAAAGTCTCATTCTGGCGAATTTATATTCTAGATTATGCAGTTTACACAAGTACGACTCTCTGGTACTATTCAACTCATGATTATCGCTTTCGCTTCCGTTTTGGTGCCGCGCTCGAT
>Ga0335078_10013444_pt1 | contig 12130 bp, 9 predicted proteins | sample Lox_Sample_32_FD_206711 | JGI IMG/M metagenome (GOLD analysis project Ga0335078, IMG submission 206711) | Soil microbial communities from Loxahatchee National Wildlife Refuge, Florida, United States - Lox_Sample_3.2 | ecosystem: Environmental > Terrestrial > Soil > Wetlands | place: USA: Florida... | reverse complement strand
GTCCTCGATCCGCCACCATTCACCGAGGATTCCCCCGATGATGAGACAGAGCGCCAGGTAGACGATCCTCTGGCCGGTCAGCGCCATCTTGATGCCGATGATGAGCGAGGTGATCCCCGCTCCTATCTGGACAATGGTCTTGAAGGAATCCCTGATGCGCGATCGCAGGAGCAGTCCAAGCAGGGAACCAACGAGCACGGCGCAGGCGTTGACGACGGTTGCTATCATGAGGTTCAGGCGCACTGTAATGGTTTTCCTCCTGCCTGGGAATACCGCGCACGAAAAAAGGCCTGGACTTGCCCTCAGGGGGAAAAAGCTTCTATTCTCGTGCCTGCCATGAGACGAATGCGCTCGACAGCCGCGTCAGTGTTCTTCCTCGGCTTCCTGTCGCTGATCTCAGCTTCCCCGCAGAGCTCTGCCCTGGGCCCCAGCGGAGTGACCGCCCCGACGGGAGGAGGAGCCGGCGCTGAGGCGCCCCCGGCGGGAACCGCGCCCGGCGCCGTGAACTCCCCGGCCGGGGATTTCGACCCGACGCAGCTCATTGGCCTGGACCTGAAAGCGGCCCTGGATTCGCTGGGTGCGCCCCAGGAGGTATTCTCCTTCCGCGGCCAGGACGACACAGAGGACAACGTCGTGTTCTTCTATTCGGACTACCTGTACCTGTTCTGGTATCGCAACCGGGTCTGGCAGGTGAGATGCGACCACAGGTTCGCGCGGCCCTTGTTCGGGTTGGCAATGGGCATGCCCCGGGAGGTGATCGAACGCACCTCTCTGCACCCGCTCATCCCCCGGGGGGACTCCTTGTACTTCGACCTTGACGACTCGAAGTATCCGCTGCGGGTGCGCCTCGTATTCGCCGGCAATGCGCTGGCTGACATCTACGTCTACAGGAGCGATTTCTGAAGCTGCCATCCGGTATCTGCCTCTGCCTGACCGGCGCCACCCTCGAAGACGACCTGGCGAGCGTCACCCGGTACCGAAAGCACGTGGACCTGCTCGAGCTCCGGGCCGACTTCCTGCGGCCGGAGGAGGCCGTCCGCGCGGGGGCGCTCCTCCGCAATGTCGACCTCCCCGTCATACTCACCGTTCGACGGGTCCAGGAGGGGGGGACGTTCACGGGTGATGAGCGGGACCGCATCCAGCTGATTTCGCGGATCGGGTCCGCGGGTTTTGCCTTTCTGGATCTGGAGGAAGACTGCGAGGCTCCGGGCCTGGAAAAGCAGGTCCATGAAGCGGGAACCGGCATCATCCGATCTTTCTACGACAGAGACGGCGTCCCGCGCGACCTCACGCAAAGAATGGCGGCCCTGGCTCGCGGCGCGCAGGAGATTCCAAAGGCAGCCGTGACCCCGCGCGGTGCCCGCGACCTGCTTCGACTCCTGGAGGCATTCGAGGAGCTGGGGCCCACGCCGAAGGTCCTTCTCGGCATGGGCCCATACGGTTTTCCCACCCGGGTGCTTGCTCCGAAGCTGGGGTCCCTGTTCTGCTATTCTTCCCCGCCCGATGTGTCCGCGGCCCCCGGGCACCTCGACCCCGGGACTCTCGATGAGATATTCCGCTACCACCTCATTGGAAAGGCCACGGAGGTATTCGGCGTCATCGGCAATCCTGTGATGCACTCTCTTTCGCCCCGGATCCATAACGCAGGCTTCGCCGCCGTCGGGCGCGACGCCGTGTATCTTCCCTTCCTGGTGGATGACCTGGCGGCCTTCCTGGAGGTCGCGGACAGGCTGGGAATCCGGGGCCTCTCCGTCACGATCCCGCACAAGGAAGGCATCATCCCGGCCCTCGAACGCCCGGACCAGTCCGTCAGGGCCATGGGAGCCTGCAACACCGCGCGCCGGAGATCCGACGGAAAGTGGGAGGGGACGAACACCGACGGCGTCGGGTTTCTCGCCCCTCTCCGCGAGGCCTTCGGGGGCAGGCTCCCGCAAGGCCTGGGCGCCACGGTGATTGGAGCGGGAGGGGGCTCTCGCGCGGTTGTCCACGCCCTTTCGACGAACGGGGCGCGCGTCCTGGTCCTGAACCGGACCGTCCAACGGGCGCAGCAGCTTGCGCGTGAGCTCGGGGTCAAGGCGGCGCCCCTCGACCAGGCCGGCATCAGGGAGATGGGCGGCGGTTTCAACGACCTGATCGTCCAGGCCACGAGAGTCGGAATGTCGCCAGAGGCCGGGGAGGATCCGCTTCCCGGCTACACGTTCACCGGCAGAGAGACCGTGTACGACCTCGTGTACGTGCCGGAGACAACGGCATTCCTGAGCCGGGCCCTGGGGGCGGGGTGCAGAGTCATTCGAGGAAGCCAGATGCTCCTTGCCCAGGCCTGCGAGCAGTTTCTTTTTTTTACCGGCCATGATTTCCCGGGCGACGCAAAGCAGGAGCTGTTGAGAATTTTTTCACGATATCCTGCTTGACTCTTTTTTCATTGTCCGTATTATTATGCAGACTTTTCCCCATGAGAAAGAGGTACTGAATGCCGCACAAGAAGTTGTTCATCCCCGGCCCCACCGAGGTGCACCCGGACATCCTTTCCGCAATGGCGACCCCGATGATCGGGCACCGCAGCTCTGACTACAGCGAGCTGCAGAAGCGCGTCACGGAAAAGGTCCAGAAGCTGGCATTCACCGTGAATCCCGTCCTCTTCTCCGCTTCCTCGGGAAGCGGGCTCATGGAAGGGGCCATCCGCTGCAGCACAGCGCGGCGTGCGATCGTTTTCTCCGTGGGGACCTTCGGGAACCGGTGGTTCGAGATTGCCCAGGGCAACGGGGTCCCTGCGGACAAGTACGAGGTGGAGTGGGGGAAAGGCCTGACCGCGGAGATCGTGGACGAGCACCTGTCCTCGGGCAAGTACGACTGCGCAACTCTCACGCACAGCGAGACATCCACCGGCGTGATGAACCACCTCGAAGAGATTGCCCCCGTGTTCCGCAAGCACCCGGAGGTCGTGTGGTGCATCGATGCCGTGTCCTCTTTCGGCGGCGTCAAGATAGACGTGGACCGGCTGGGCATCGACATCATGGTGACCTCCAGCCAGAAGTGCCTGGGCCTCCCTCCCGGCCTGTCCCTGGCCACCCTGTCGCCGAAGGCGGAAAAGCGCGCGCAGGCGGTGAAGAACCGCGGCTTCTATTTCGATCTGCTCCAGCTCCTGCAGTTCATCCGTGAGAAGAACTTCCAGTACCCCTCCACAATGAGCATCTCCCACATGTTCGCGCTGGATCGCCAGATGGACCGCATCGCAAAGGAGGGATTCGAGGCCCGGTGCAAGAGGCATGAGAAGATGGCGGGCGCGGTGCAGGCGTGGGCCCGGAAGAACTTCGCGCTGTTCCCGGATGAGAAGTACGCGTCGCTCACCGTCACCTGCGTCAAGAACACCCGGGGCATCTCGGTGGCGGACCTGAACAAGGAGCTGGGCAAGCGGAACCTGGCCATTTCCAACGGCTACGGGAAGCTCAAGGAGCAGACCTTCCGCATTGCGCACATGGGAGACCTCCAGATGAGCGACATCGACGAGGTGCTCGGGGCAATCAACGACATCCTGAAGCTGAAGTAGGGGCGGATACAAACAGCCGTTCGTATTGCAAAGCGGTATCGCCGCGACTATACTTGAGCGCATGGAGGAGCAGAAAGCCTGCCTTTTTTGCGGGAAAATCGTCGACGGGACCTACCAGTACTGTCCCCACTGCGGCTACGAGTTCGGTGAGGGAGAAGAGCTTTCAGCGCTCCTGGATGAAACAATGGGGGACTCGTCCGGGGATGGAGAACAGGACTATCTGCTTCGCCTCCGCACGCTCCAGGACCTCCTGTCGGACATGGAGCGGGAGCTGGACCTCATCATCAGGTCCTCTTCAAAAGATCCTTGATGACGCTGCGGTCGTCCAGCAGCGAGCTCAGGCTTCTGCGATAGTGCAGCCGATAGATGATCCTCGCGAAGAGGTGCGTGATGTCGGCGCTGAGGTACCACTCCCTCCCGAGGAGCGACTCATCGTGGTAGACGGCGTTCGTCCCGATGATCCGGGAGAACAACCCTTCCCGATAGGCGCTGTCGAAGGTGTCCAGCGCCGGGGCGCTGAATAGCGGCAGGCTCACCGCGCAGATGATTTTCTCCGCTCCGAACTCCCTGAGCTTGCGCATCGCTTTCAGGAGCGTCCCGCCGGTGCCCAGCATATCATCGCTCATGAAGACGGTCTTGCCCGCAACCGACCCGAGCAGCCGCATGTCGGTGATGTTGCCGTTCTCCGCGCTCTGCGCCACGCGGGAGTAGTCCCGCTCCTTGTACAGCATCCCGAGGGGCCTGCCGAGGATGGACGCGTAGAACTTGTTCCTGTCCACGGCGCCGGTGTCCGGGGCCACGATGACGAGGCTCTCGTCTTTCAGGTCCGTCACACCTGCCAGGACCTTGAGGATCTGGTACGCGCCGTGCAGGTTCTCCAGGCGGAGGTGATTGAAGCAATTCTCGATTTCCTTCGAGTGGATGTCCAGCGTGATGATGCGCGCCACTCCGAAGGCCTCCAGCATCTGTCCGACCCGGGCCGCCGAAAGGCTCTCCCTCCCTTTCTTCTTGTGCTGGCGGGAGTAGGGGAACGTGGGAAGGATAACCGTCACCTGCGTTGCCCCCGCCTGGAGCGCCGCGTCCACCGTGACCAGGAGGCAGAAGAGGTGGTCGTTCACGGAGAGCACGTGCGGCTCGTCTGTTTTCTGGAACTGCAGGGGGTAGCGGTTGGAGACATCCTGCACGATGTAGATCTCCGTGTTCCTCACCGAGGTGAGGATCTCCGTCTTGAACTCGCCGTTGGGAAACCTCGTGTACTTGGCCGGAACGAGGTACGTATTGGTTCGCTGCCGGTCGATGGGCTCGTCCCGCTCACCCGCCGTGGGGAGGCTATCCGCGGCCAGGTTCATCTGGCGGATGATGTCCGCCCGCGGCACGTTGTAGGACTTGCTGAGGATCCGCACGCGCTCCTCGAGCTTGTCCCGCGTGATCGAATCAAGGTGGTCGAAGATCTTCTGGGCAAATGCCATGCCTCCCGGGCAGGGCAGGATGCCGATCTGTGCGAGGTCAGCCATGGGCAGCGGAGAAGAAAGCGATTGTCTTTGCCAGGCCCGCCTCCAGATCACACCCCGGTTTCCACCCCAGGACGCCCGCGGCCTTCGCGTTGTCCAGGCAGCTCCTGCGCAGGTCCCCCGGCCGCGGACCGGCCCGCGTGTACTTCAGCTCCCTGCCCATGATCGAGCTGATGGAGGCAAGCAGCTCTCGTGTCTTGACGGGCCGGCCGCTCGCAATGTTGATGGCTTCTCCCTCGCCCTTGTCCAGGGCCAGGACGTTTGCTTTCGCGACATCCTCCACGAACACGTAGTCACGGGACATTCCTTCAGGGTCGTCAGGGTACGCGTTGATGGTCGGGATTTCGCCCTTCAACATCTTGTTGATGAATATCGCGACCACTCCCGCCTCTCCGGCCGGGTTCTGACGCGGGCCGTACACATTGGAATAGCGCAACGCCGTCCAGGGAAGGTGATGCTGGTGTCCGTAGAAACGAAGGTAGTTCTCCCCCAGGAGCTTGTGAATGGCGTACGGCGACTCGGGAGCCGGGGGGTGATTCTCCGGAATGCGCTCCAGGTCTGACTCCCCGTAGATTGCGCCCCCCGAAGAGATGAAGATGAACTTTTTCAGCCGCGCCTTTCTGCTGTTTTCCAGCACGTTGAGCAGGCCCAGCCCGTTGATCCGCGCATCAAGGACGGGGTCACGGGAGGAAACGGTGACGCTCATCTGGGCCGCGTGGTGGCTCACCACGTCGGGCTTCTCGACCTGAAAAACCTTCTCCAGCAGGGGCGAAGCGATATCCATCAGGTAGAAAGGGACCCCTTTGGGCAGGTTTGCTGCATTCCCCGTCGAAAGGTCATCAACGATTGCAACTGAATGGCCCGCCTTCAGGTACGCGTCCGCCGCGTGCGAGCCAATGAACCCCGCCCCCCCCGTTATCAGGATTTTCATGATTGCGACTGTAGCACCGTCTCCGAAAGGGGGTCAAGGAGACCCGAGGGAACGCCGCTTTTTGCTGAAGCTTTCAACCGCCGACTGCCGAAGATTGTAGAAGGGAAAAGAAGAGGGATTACTCGTGAGGAAATCTTTGCTCCTCCTATGCTTCTCGGCGGCCTCAGCCTTCGCGCAGGTTACGTTCTCCGGCCTGGACCTCTCGCCGAAGGACCGACTTCTGTTCGCCGCGTCCGCCCTCTACCCCGACTACGGCACGTTCAGCACGCTCTTCCTCGCGGATGCGCGCACCCGGGGGATGCGCGAGCTCACCTGGTTCCCCGAGGAAATCCTGCTCCTGCAGGACAAGGACGTGCTGCAGATCCAGAATCGCTTCGGGGTGTTCCGCTCGGGACCGGGATTCACCACCATTGCGCCCCTGTCCATGTTTCCCTCCTTCGTCGGGGGCAGCCAGATCCAGGTCGGCAGAATTGCACCCATGCAGACCTCCCCGGACGGCCGCTACCTCCTCTATACGCGTGCGACCTCCACGGCTTTTGGGGATCTGGTTCTTCTCGATGTCTCGACGGGAAAGGAGGCGGTCGTCTCCCAGCGCGTGGAACTCTCCCTGGAAGCGCTGCCTGCCCTGTGGTCTCCGGACTCGCTGTTCATCGTCTACACCAAGGCCGCAAGCCTCTTCTACTATTCCCTTCCCCAGATGCGAGACGGCAGGGTGCTGACTGAGTCGCTGCGCCGGATCGGCGGCGGAACCATCGCCAACGTCCGCTGGAGCAGGGACCGCAGCCTGCTCTACGTCTCCGGGCTCATCGTCTACGCCATTGATCCACGGGAGCTCTTCACCCGCGCGCTCTACGCCGGGTTCCTCAAGATCGGGAAGATCGAGGGGAAGATCCCCTTCGATTTCGATTCGAACTTCGACTCCTTCTGGGTGTCGCCCGACGGGAAGAACCTCCTCCTCAACAAGGGGGGCCGCAACCTCTTCCTCTATTACCTGTCCACCGACGACTTTCACCCCAACGGCACGCCGCTCAACCTGCCCTACCTGTACCTCCCCCGCGACACGACAGTGCGCAAGGTCATCTGGTCCTCGAACAACGTCGTCACCCTTCTCTGCGAGACCCGGACTTCCGGCGTGCGGGGCACCGCGGTGTTCCGCCTCTCCACCGACGCCCAGGGGCGCTACGGCAGCTTCCAGCAGACCGCGGACAAGGGCGTGCTCGACATCAGTCTGTCCCCTGATGAAAGCCTTGCCGCCATCAGGGAGGCTGACGGCGTCTCGTGGCGCGACTACGCGAGCTGGGCGGAGAAGGGCAGGGCGGCCCACCCGTCGCCGCTGCACGTGCTGTGGTTGAGCCAGGACGAGCTTCTCGTGGCGGGGGCGTACTTCATCGAAAGGCTCTCCCTGGCCACCGGCGGCTCGACCCTCGTGGCCCTGTCCCAGCCGGGAGAATACGGCTTTGCGGTTGACGCAGACTCCGTCGAGACCTCGGCGAAGGGCAGGGCGCTTGCCTTCGATGAGGCAACCGGCGTCTGGAAATCCGCGGAGGCCTACTCGGTGCGGCCACCCAGTGCGGTCTCCGAGGACCTTCGCGTCTACCTGGAAGGTTCGGTTCGCGGCATCTACTCAAACCTCGTGATGGTCCGCGACGCCAAGGGGTACGGGACCACGCCCCTCTTTCCTCCGGAGCGCTCGGTCTACGAGCCGTTCCCGGCCACTGACGAGCCGGTGAGCTTTGTCAACTTCACGCACGGCTCGCGGATCCGTCGTCGGGAGGTCAGTCTCGTGTTCAACGCCGTGGATTCCGCGGAGGGATTGACGGGAGTCCTCAACACCCTTTCGGCGTACGGGATCCGGTCCACCTTCTTCGTGAACGGCGAGTTCATCCGGCGCTACCCGGATGCGGTGCGGGAGATCGCGGAATCCGGCCACGAGGTGGGCTCGCTCTTTTCGGCTTATTTCACCATGACCGATTCCCGTTTCGGCGTGGACCGCAGTTTCGTCAAGGCCGGCCTTGCCCGCAACGAGGACGACTACTTCGCGGCGACCGGTCGGGAGCTCTCCCTGCTGTGGCACGCGCCGTACTACATCGTGAGCTCCGACATCATTGCCGCGGCGGCCGAGATGAACTACGTGTACGTGGGACGGGACCTGGACTCCTACGACTGGGTCGCGGCCACTGATTTCAACCGGGCGCGGGGGATCTACTTCCCCTCCGCCGAGCTCGTCGAGCGCATCATTTCTCAGAAGAAGCCGGGCTCCATCATCCCCATCCAGGTGGGGATGGTGGGCGGCCCCCGGGACGACTATCTCTTCCAGAAGCTTGATCTCATCATCAACGAGCTCATCCTTCTCGGGTTCCAGATCGTGCCGGTCTCCACGCTCATGGAACACGCCAGGTAGACACGCAGGAAGGGGGAATTGGGGTGAAAGCGAACGACCCAGTGCAGGCGTACAAGGAAACTCAGATCAAGACGGCGAACCAGATCAGGCTGATCGTCATGCTCTACGACGGGGCAATACGTCACCTGAACCTCGCCCTGGATTCCTTCTCCGAGGGCCACCGGCGCTACGACGCGATCAACAACCACATCATCGCCGCGCAGGACATCCTCTCCGAGCTGACCGCCTCCCTGGATTTCGAGAAGGGCGGGTTGCTCGCGAAGAACCTGTTCAGCCTCTACAGCTTCATGAACCGTCAGCTCATGGAGGCGAACCTGAAGAAGGACCCCGGCCCGCTGCAGACCGTCAAGAAGCACCTGAGCGAGCTTCGGGAAGCATGGGAAGAGATATCGACCCGCAAAGGCCTCGAGGAGAAAGGCGGGACGGTGTCTGGCGTGAACATAGCCGGATGAGAAGGGAAGCACCAATGCAGGCAACAACCGCAAACACGATGACCACCGAACAGAGAGTGGCGCTCCTGAAGCGCCTTCGGGACATGCTGCAGCGTCAGCGCGAGAAGTTCCAGGGCTACCTTTCCCTGCTCGAGCAGGAGGAGTCCTCCATTGCCCGCGGGGACGCGGAGACCCTCCTGACGCAGGTGGAGATGGAGAAATCGATCATCGCCGACATCTTCTCCCTCAAGAAGGTGATCGAGCCGCTTGAAAATCTCTACCAGGCCGCCTATCCGCGCGCGGAGGAAACCGTGCCCCGGCTGAAGGCCACGCTGGACAGGATGAGCGAGCAGGTGATTGCGCACAACGCGAAGAACAGGGCGCTCCTGCGCGCGCGCATGGACGACCTTCGCCTGGAGATCGCCTCCTTGCGCGTCTGGCCGCGGGGATCATCCAGCTTCTCCCCCGTGACTCCGGGTCTCGTCGACATCACGACGTAGACGGGAGCCGGCAAAGGCTCCCGGTTGAACGAGGCGGCTCGACACTCGGCGAGCCGCAAACAGCCGCCGCGGCGGATGCCTCAAGCTTCCGCGATCTGAGCTGCCAGGCAATCCATTGCCAGGCCCCTCCCGGTTTGCGCTGAGATTTGTGGTCAACTCATCACACCGCAAACCAGAGGGGCTTGCGCGGCAATGCCCACCCTCGACCACTGGTCTTGCAAAATATGCATTCAAGCAGTATACCGTCCGCCATGGACCGGTTCTTGCTGGCACTGCTATTTCAATTATCCCTGTCGTCGTTGCCCACATCTTTCTCCAACAATACATAGTGCGCGGCATTGCCCTTGGCAGTGTCAAAGGATGAACTATCCCATGCAGCAGACGATCCGCAATGAGAAAGTGGTATTGTCTTTCGACCTGAAAAGAGGACTGATCACCCATCTGGAATTCCTTGATGATAAAGACGGGATGAATTGGCTGATCTCGCCAGCAACTCTGGAGAGGTATGGTTTCTCAGACAGTATCTGCTGTTTGTGGGGGAAAAGCCATATTGAATCAGATCATGTTATTGATACAGGCGGATTGGAACCAGGTGAAGCAATTCAGCGGGATGACTCGATATGCTTCAAATACAACTTGGATGGACTCATTGTGACTCACCTGTTCACCCTGGGTGAGAATTCTCTGGACTGGAGTTTCTGCATTAAAAATACCGGTAAGGCGGACATTGAAATCGAAAAAATGTACCACTGGCTTCCTCTTGCCTATATTATGCACAAGGATTCCCTGGAAAATGTCAATCATTCCTGCTCCATGGTTCCCTCTATAGCTGGAAACCATTCGCATATCATCTGTCGGAAGCGGAAAAAGAACGGCGATGCAATATACATATGCAACAAGAGCGGGAAGATGAAATCCGTGGGTTCGTTGTGCAGATACACGAATTTGTTCTTCGAGAAGACGTCACCTTCGTTGAATGGATTGGTTTTGTATAATGTCGTCAATGCATACAAGAATTTGGAAATCGAAAGTAGCCACTTTTTCGACTGGCAATATCGGGAAATGTATGAATCGATCACAATTGAGCCAGGAGCCCAGTTCGAGGATGGATATGCTATCAGATATGATCCCACCCTTGATGAAAAGAAAGCACTCCAATCTTCCGGCTGCGCTGTCATCGATTACGACCCGATACTGCAATTCGGCCATTCGTCGCATATAGAAGTCCATTATGCTTCGCCGGTGAGAAGCTGTGTGATCTATGGAATTGATGATGCAGGCCTGGTTATCGAGCATGAACTGCCGCTGCCGGAACGGGGAAACAGGATAGGGATTCCCCCTCAGACCCGCGCAGGTGAAAAGAAGCTCGAACTCGAGTTCATGGATGGAACGAAGACGTTCGTCATCTTCGCCGTCTATGAATCCGTGCGAGACATAGTAGTTTCATTCTGCAATCACGAGGTCACGAACAGGTTCATAGATGACGTGAGCTCCAGGTATTATTGTGCCTACCAATCTGTATCCCCCCAGGGAGAATCCTGCGCCAAGGGCTCTTTCATACTCCTCAAGAATCTGCTGACGCGGCAAGATCCGGCCGAGATCAGGCAGGCGGAACGAAATGCCGTCAATTATCTGAAAAAGAACTGGCTGAATGATGACTTCACCGCTGTCAAGAAATATCCGGGAGGCTTTGCCCGGATATTGGACTTGGATTATTTGATCATGGAGTTCTATTATCTGTCCCTCTGTGAAACCAGGCACCTTGCGCTCAATTCAGCCGATACCTACCTGGAATGGTGCTGCAGGATCGCACTGTACCGCTTTTCAGAAACATCGGACAAGCTTCCCCGTGAGAACGCGGAAACCCATGCTGCAAGCATGATCTCCTGGATTCAGCTGCAAATGTTCAAAAGATTGGAGGAAAAGGGCTTCATAAATGAATCGCGCTTGCTGCAAAAGCTTTGGACGGCGAATATAGAAGAGCAATGCGCCAGGATCGCTGATCTTTCTTTTGTTGTTACTGAGCACTACTTCGACAATGCGGGGATTGCATGCACTGCTGAGACGCTGGTCAGAAGCGGAAAAATCGAGGAAGGAGCTCAAGCGGCAGAGCTTCTGCTGGCCAACGTGGCAAGCAGCAACGACTACAGAAACTTTGCTCCAGATCGCTGGTGGGAGGCCCTCGCATGCATGTACCACAATCTCTGGGCTGTGCTTGCGGCAAAGGCGATGCTGACCGCTTATGATTATACATTGGATAATCGTTTCCTTCTCGCCGCTTACAAGGCAATGATGCCCATGTTCTATAATTATGATTGGAATGCCAGATCTGCACCCAAAAAACTAGGCCGCGGAGAAGGAGTTTCCGCATATTGCATTACGAGTCCCAATCTCAACAATGAGTATTGCTCCCGCAACCGTTTCGGACAATCTGTCTTCAAGGGCGAGTTCTTTGAAAAACTGGATTTGTCAGGTGATGATTGGGACCTGGGCGTCGATCTCATCGCCTATCTCTCAACCTTCGGGCAGTTTGCCTATGTAACGAGAATCGCCAGCGAAAATCGATGCGTCAACGGCAGTCTGCAAATGCAGGAAGGACAAATGACGGTTGAGTCCTTTGCGGCATTTCCCGCCGGCTACTTCATAGAAGAAAATAGAACATGGATAATAAGAGGCAATACCAGTTTCACCATGAGCTCAATTACCATGGAAAACGGAAGATGCATAGCTGTAACAATCGAGAGAACAGACCCGGCGAGCGAGGTTGTCATCCGCTCGATATGTAACGGGGTCGAGACGGCCATCCATC
>Ga0335078_10013443_pt1 | contig 12130 bp, 6 predicted proteins | sample Lox_Sample_32_FD_206711 | JGI IMG/M metagenome (GOLD analysis project Ga0335078, IMG submission 206711) | Soil microbial communities from Loxahatchee National Wildlife Refuge, Florida, United States - Lox_Sample_3.2 | ecosystem: Environmental > Terrestrial > Soil > Wetlands | place: USA: Florida... | reverse complement strand
ACTATCGCCTCGCACAGGCCGATCGGCAGGACAAAGGCCGGCGGTACCGGCAGACCAAGCGCCGCTACACGGGCCAGATTGGCAGCCTTGGCGCCGACGATCTCGGCGGCGGGTTGTTCGACCGATACTGCGCCGATTCTTTCAATGCGCATGCGACCAGTTTCCTCAGGCAGCCAGATCGGCGAGCACGTGCTCGCGCAGCGCATGGGCAAAAGCCGCCAGCCGGTCCGTGGCGCGTTCCAACGCGCGGGCGAGGTCGAGTACGGATAAGGCGGTTTTCAGATCGAAGCCGCCGTTGAAAATCGCGGCCGTCACCTTGCGCTCCGCGGCGTCGCCCTTGTGCTCGGCGTCGAGGAGCCGGCCGACGGCGGCGAGCGCATCTTCGGAATCGACGCGGTGGCCTTCGGGCACCTCGGCTGCTGCGGCAGTCCCCGCGGCCGCCGCTTCGGTGGCGGAAACGACGGCGGCGCAAAGCTCGTCCAGCGGGTCGATCAATTCGAGCGGAAGCTCCTCGGGGATAAGCGAGGCGTTGAACGCCGCCTGTTCAAGCTCATCAATGGCGTCCTCCATTTGGTTGACCAGCCGTTCGATACATCGATCGGTATCCAAGCGCGCGATTTCGTTGCGCCCTTCCATGGCGATGCGATCGGCCTTTTCTTCGATGTGCCGCGCGTTTTTGACCAGCGCCGCAAGGTCGCAGCGGCGATGCTGCCGGCGTTCGGCGAACAGCCGCGCCATCGCGGCGCCGATTTCATGCGCCAGGCCCGCCTGACGAATGACGATGGCGAGAAGCGCCGTGTCGACACGTTGCAAGTGCCGGACGAAGTCGGCTTCGATCCGGTCGCGCGCGAGCCGCACTGAGCTTCCTTGCAACAAGGCTTCGGCGGAGACGCGCAGCACGGTTTTGAGAAAATCCACAGCCGCAGCACGTCCCAACACCTGATCCAATTGCTCGCCGAAACCGATCCGGTTCGACGCCGCATGCCGAACTGCGGCGCTCAGAAAGTCGCCGCCGCCGATTTCAAGGAAGCCGCGGTGGCCGACCCGGTGTCGCGCCGCCCAATCGAGAATCGCGACGGCATCGCTTTTCGACACCCAGGTTTGCAGCAGCTTGCGTGCTTTGTTCCAGTCGATGAGAAAGACCAGCGATGCGCCCAGCGCCTCGAGGAAGGGGTTGCGGTCAATTTCACCCTGCATCGGATAGCGGCCGGTGACGAGATAGAAGACGCCGCCTTCAGCGAGCCCGGCAACACTCTTGCGCTCCAATCCGCTCCACTCGACCGGGAAGCTTTTGAACAGTCCGGTGAAGAATCGCGCACGCGGCAGATGATTGTCGGTATAGGTGATCGTTACAGCGTCCGGATCGACGACGATCACGACGACGTGCGCATCGGTTTCGCCGATGTCATTCTGGATGGTGAGGCGCGCGCCGGTGCGCGCGGCGGTGGTCGCCAAGCCGGGGTGGCCGAATTTCAGTTTTTGGGTCGCCTCCACGCCGCGCATGAAAGCTTCGATCGCCGAACGATCTTGCGGCAGCAGTCCGTAGACATGGGCACCGGCGATCGTCTCTTCGGCATGATTGACGGCGAGGCTATTGAGCGTTTTGTGCAGATCCATCACCAGGCGATGCAGGCTGTCGCCGGCATCGCTGGAAATCGAGGTCAGCTTGCCGACCAGCGCAATGTCCATGTCATCGGCTGTGGCGGTTGGCGCGGCGCCGACGAGCGACGTCAGGCGTTGCAGCGCTGCCTCACCCTGGATCGGATCGCCGGCTTCGACTGCTTGAGCCATTATCGCGACATCGTCCCAGATCGCGGCGCGAAGGTTGCCGAGGCCGGGCGCCACGATGCGGCTGTCGGCCGACTGGTTTGCGCGATTGACCAAGGTCTCCATTGCCACCGGGTCGAGCCCGGCGGTGCGGCATTCTTCGGCTAAATCGAATTGCGCGCCCTCGGGGTTCCGCGCGCGGGCTGCCGCTGCCTGTAGAACGCTCAACCGCGCCTTGACCCGATTGTTTGCCGCCAAGCCTTCGGCAATGCGAGCCGGCAGCAACAGCTCAGCTTGCCCAAGATTTTCGATAATCGAGGATTTCATCGCCTGGCACCGTCGCTTTGATGCCAAAAGAGCACGTTTGGATGACGGCGTTATTGAGCTAGATCATATATGAAATTGTCACAAACGGGTCTTCAGTCAGCCCGTGACCGTTTCGGCAATGCCGAGCGCGTCGAGTAGCGGCGCAAGCTGGCCTTCATAAACCCGCCAGCGGTTGACCGCGCTCTTGTAGATCGGCTGGCGGACTTGGGTAGCGCTCGCCGTTCGCACCGGCCGCTCGGTTTCGTGGAACGATAGGCAGCGGGCATCCCAGGGCAGGTCGCAATAGGCGATGATGCGGCGCGCCTGACCTTCGAGGTCGGCGACCACGTCCTCGTAGCGTACCTCGAGAATGCTTTGCGCCGGCAGCACGCGACGCCAATGCGCCATCAGGCGCTCGTAGCGCCTGTAATAGCGGCCAAGCTCGGCGAGATCGTAGGTATGGTTTTGCTCGGCCGAGAAAAGCTTCGAGAAACAGGAAATGCAAGTATCGACCGGGTTACGAACGGAGTGGATGATCTTGGCGTTCGGCAGAGCGAGGTGGATGAGACCGGCGAAATAGTAGTTCGACGGCATCTTATCGGTGACGCGCTCGCCGGTCGGTGCGAGCTTGCGGACCTCGGCGACGTAACGCGCGCCGATCCGCCGCAACGCCTGCGCGTCGAGGGAAGGCACAAAATCCGGATAACGGATCGTATTCCCATCGGGCCCGCGAACATTGAGAATGACATCGTTGAAAGCCTGCAATTCGCCGGCGCCGTGCACCAGCGGATGGCTGGCGATGATCTGTTCGATGAGCGTCGTTCCCGACCGCGGCATGCCGATGACAAAGATCGGCATGCGCGAAGGGTCGCCGCCGCCGGATTTTTTCGCCATCAGCTCGCGCGTGAAGGTGGCTTCGATCCGGTCAAACAGGGCAAAAGCCGAGGCTTCATCATAGGTGATGGCCGCGCGTTTGGCTGCGTTGCCGGCAACGAGATGCGCAAACGAGCGCCGGTAATCTTTTAGGTCGCTGTAAGCCTTGCCGAGGGCGAAATCGAGCTGCAATCGGTCGGTCTTCGACAAGCCTTCGGACTTCGCCGCCAGCGTCTCAATCATCTCAAGATGCGGATCGCCGGGCGTGAATTTCTTGGAATCCGCGAGGTTGACATAGACGCCGGCGATATTCGGATCGAGCCGGATCGCTTCCAGATAGGCGCCGTGCGCTTCCTGCAATTGGCCGAGCTCTTTGAGCACATTGCCCATATTATTGTAGGCGTCGGCAAGATCGGGCTTGAGCGCGAGCGCGCGGCGGTAATTCGCCAGCGCCGCGGCAAGGTCGCCGCGCCCGAAGGCGATGCGGCCAGCCAGATTTACGGCGTCGTGATTGTCGGCATTGAGCGCGAGGGCGCGCTCGTTGGCGGCGGCGGCTTCACCGGTCTTGTGCTGATCAAGCAGCACCGTGGCGTAATGCACGAACAGCTTTTCATCATGCGATTCAATCGTGATCGCGCGGCGCATCAGATCGGCTGCTTCATCGAGCCGCTCGAGGTCTTTGAGGGCTAGCGCCAGATTGTCGAGCGTGTCCGGATTGTTTGGTGCGAATTCGAGCGCCTTGCGGTAGACGGTCTCAGCGTCTTCCGAGCGTTTGAGCTCGCGCAGGCAGGTGCCGAGATTATTCCAAGCGTCGGCGAAGCTCGGCTGCAACTCGATGGCGCGGCGATAATCCTTCTCGGCTTCGGCGAAACGCTTGAGCCGTTGCAGGGCATTGCCGCGGTTGCTGTAGGCTTGGGCGAAAGCACCTTCGATCGAGATAGCACGGTTGTAGAGCTCGAGCGCCTCCTCGAACTTGCCCTGGTCGAACAGCGCAATGCCGAGATTGCTCAGCGCGCCGGCATAGTTGGGGTTGATCTCGATGGCGCGGCGGCCGGCGGCGACGGCATCGTCGACGCGGCCGGCAAGCCGGCACATTTCGCCGAGATTGGCGTGATAGAGCGCGACGTCCGGCCTGATCGCGATGGCGCGACGCAGGTGCTCGATCGCATCGGCAGTCTTGCCCGACTGGTGCGCGATAATACCGAGCATGTGTATCGCCTCGGCGTTGTCCGGCTCGGCCGCCGCCGCGCGGCGCGCCAGCTCGTCGGCATCGGCCAAAAAGCCATGCCGGCGCTTCTGCTCGGCGAGAATGAGAGCTTGTCCGGGCGGCGCCGTTTGCGCCGGCGCGATCTGCGGTCGGGCGGCTTGCGCGGCTTCCGCCGCGATGATGGCGGCAGCCTCCGCGGCGCGGCGTTCGCCGCCGGCTTTGAACGGCGTGAGCCGCGTCTTGTCGCCCTGCACCACCGCTTTCAGCTCCTTCTCGACGCGCGCCACCACCCCGGCCGGGTCCTCGCCTTTTTTCTGGCGGAACAGGTGCATGGTCGGATACCAGGGATTGTCCTCGCGGTTGAGGAGCCAGCGCCAATCGGTCACCCAGGGCAGCAGCACCCAAACCGGCTTGCCGAGCGCGCCGGCAACATGGGCCACCGAGGTATCGACGGTGACGACGAGGTCGAGCGCGCTGATCGCCGCGGCGGTATCGATGAAGTCCTCGAAATCGGCCGCGACATCCTTGATTGGCGTTTTGCGTTTCAACGTTTTCAGATCGGCGGCGCGCGGACCGTATTGCAGACTCACGAAGCTCGTGCCGCGCACGGCGAACAGCGGTGCGAACAGCGAAAGATCGAGCGAACGGCGGCGGTCGTTGATGTGGTCGGGATTGCCCGCCCACACAATGCCGATGCGCACGCCCTTCATATCAGCCAATCGGCTGCTCCAGCGCTGCACCGCGTCGGCCGGAGCGCGCAGATAGGGCACGTCGGCAGGGATGGTTTCGAGCCGCGTCTTGAACAAACGCGGCAGGCTCAAGAGCACCGCATCGCATTGGTAGGGCGCCGGGTTGCCGCGGTCGCCGAGGACGACGATGCCGGGCAAGCTCGCGCGCATCAAGCGGACGAGCTGCTGGTGCACGCGCAGCGTCACTTTCGCGCCACGCGCCAGCAGGAGCGGCATATAGCGCGCGAATTGCAGCGTGTCGCCGAAACCCTGCTCGGCTTGGATATAAATGTGCTTGCCGGCAAGGTTTTCGCCCCGCCACGGGATTTCCGGAAACTTCGGCCCCTTGCGTTCGGTCGAGCGCAAGCGCCATTCATACTCTTCCCAGCCCTCGGCGAGATCGCCGCGCATCAACAACAGAATACCGAGCCCGGAGTGCGCATTGGCGTGATGCGGCGCCAGCGCTATCGCGCGGCGCAACGCCGAAATGCCTGCTTCGAAGCTGCCGCTGTGGTGCAGCGTGGTGCCGAAATTGGCCCAGCCGTCGGCATAATTCGGATTGATCTCGATGGCGCGGCGGTAAGCCGGGATCGCCTCGTCGAAACGACGCAGCGCGTGCAGAGCGTTACCGAGATTGCTGTGCGCCTCGGCAAAATCGGGCTTGGCTGCGATCGCTTTGCGTTGCGCCTGGGCAGCGCCTTCGTAGTCCTTCAGCTCGTACAACGCCACGCCGAGATTGCTCAGCGCTGCCGGCATTTTCGGATCGATTTCGAGCGCGGCGCGCGCCGCCTCGGCGGCGAGCTTAGGCCTGCCGGCGAGGCGCAGCATCTCGCCAAGATTGGCATGAAACAACGCGACCTGCGGCGCTAGTTTGGCCGCGCGTTTCACATGCTCGATCGCTTCAGCCAGCTTGCCGGCTTGATGGGCGATGACGCCGAGGAGATGCTCGGCTTCCGCCACGTTCGGCCGTGCTTGGAGGATTTGGCGGCAAACTGCGTCCGCCTCCATCAGCTTGCCTTCGTTACGGCAGCGCTCGGCGTACACCAGTGCTTCGCCCAGCGGCATAGATGTCTGGCTGGCTTGCGCTTGCGCCATGATGCTTTCGATTATCACGCGTCCATGCGCCTGGCCAAGGCGATCAAGCAAGGCGCTCGGGCGCAGTCCTGGCTGGATCGGGAGGTGGCGCCATCGATGGCGGAACTAATAACGATGAATCACCACCAAGACGTTTCACAATTGGTGGGAGGCAAGCCAGAATATTCCAGCGTATCGATCATAGACCCTCTAACTACATGAAAACCAAAGTAAAAAGAGCCGCCTTCATCGCGGCTGTCGTAACGACGGCATTGGCTAGGATGGCGCGGGCGCAACAGCCGCAGCGTCCCGCGCCGCCGGCCCGCCAGCGCCCGCCGCGCATCCGTCTGCGTCCCACACCAGGCAATGAGCGGCAACGGACCAATGAGCCGGCCCGGCGTTCGATGCGCTCGCCAAGATTCGATGCGCTCGCCAAGAAATGAAAATCGCACTTGAAAGCCGGTTTACCGCTCACGTCATAACGAGGAGCCCCAATCGCAGCGCCAGGCGCGCTTGAACGCTGCGCCATCGCGACGCGAGAATAGTTGATCGGCCGCCGATCCGTCGGAACGGCATAGTTTCAAGATGACCCGGCCACTCGCTTTCCGGGGACGAGCGATCACGCGTGCTCCGGCCGTCGGTGCCGGTTTGCGTGAGACCGCTACATAGCTGAACTTCTCGTCCTCCCAGGGAACCGCGGCGTCCTTGGCTTGTCGATGTAGCCGGGAGCGGGCGATGCGCTGGACGAAATGACACCAGTCCGGCGGCTGTAGCGGGCAAGGGTAAGCATGCGGACATGGGGCGATGACATGCGCGCCGCTTTCGATCAGCTGGCGGCGCGCGGCGAGGATACGCTGCCAGCCGGCCGGCGTTCCCGGTTCGACGATGACGAGAATGTCGGCGGTCTCCCGCCACAGTCGCTCCAAGGCCGACTGCCGAAACTTCGGAGCGAGTTCGTTCAACACATAGGCCACGGTGACCAGATCGGCCGGCGCCCAATCGACGGTTTGCGAAGCGATATCGGCGATGCGCCAGGTGACCTGCGGTAGCTGCGCTTCTGCCGCAAGCCGCTCTGCGCAAGCCTGAAAAGTTGGGCTTGCCTCGACAAGCAATGCGTCGGCGAGATCGGGCCAGCAGTCGGCCGCGGCCCAGACTGCCGTCCCCGGGCCGGCACCGATATCGAGCATGGTCTTCGGCGCAAAATCCGGGCGGGCCTCGGCGACTGCGGCAAAGCTTGCGCGAACCGCTGCATAGGTCGCCGGCAGGCGGACCGCGAGATACGCGAGCGCGTCCCGATCGCTTGCAATGTGCAGCCTGCCGTCGCGCCGCTCTTCACGGTAGCGCTGCGACAGTACCGCTGCTGCCGCGGCGAGATCGGCAAGCGCTATGCCGCTCAGCGCGCGGTCGACGGCTTGGCGCAGCGGTCGCGGCAATTCCATCGATCACCCTGTCGCGGTCGCGGCGTCGGCCGCCTGATCTGACGTATCGACCGTGAGTTATAACCACTGGCGCTTTCGTTGTGCTGACCGCGCCGGTGGGTCCCGCCTTGTCACGCCTTCTTCAGCAATCGACGAGGATGCCAGGATTAAGGACATGATGCGGATCAAGCTGTTGTTTGACCGCTCTAAGCGCATCGGCAAACAATTGGGGCCGTTCGCGGTCATACCAGGTGCGGTGATCTCGGCCGAGCGCATGATGGTGGGTAATGGTGCCGCCGGCGTCGATCATTGCCTCCGATGCAGCGGCTTTGATGGCCCAGAATTGCTCGACTAACTTGGCTTTGTCTCCGAGAGCGTGCCAGGTGAAGTACGGCGCCGGCCCATCCGGATAAAGATGCGTGAACCGCACCGTGCACGAACCCGGCCGGCCCGTCACTTCGTGGATGGCGCGGAGCGTTGCCTGCTTTACCTTATCCTGGAAGTCCATATAGCGTTCCCAGGTGATGCAGCTTTCAACCGTGTCGCGCATCACGCCGCGGGCAATCGCGTGTTCGCGCAAATACGGGCCGCGCAGGAATTTGTTACGCCAATTACCGGCGGCACCCTGGCGTTGGGCGTCTTCCGCAGTGAGAGCGTCACGGTCCCACTGACCGCCATGATCTGCGCAGATCTCCAGCGCCCGCTTCATCCATGGATCGAGAGGGTGATCTGCCGACTCGAAGGTCAGCACCAACACATCATGAGTGCCGTCTCCGGCCTCCGTGAACCGAGCCTCGTCGCGCTCGATCAGCCGAGCGTTCGCCGGATATAGCCCGGCTTGGCTGATGGCCCGTACGGCGGCGACCGCCTTTTCATAGTCGGCAAATTGCACGGTTGTTGCCAATCGATGGGTCGGCCGGCGGTGGAGCCGTACCCATGCTTCCGTAATAATTCCGAAAGCGCCCTCGGAGCCGAGAAAAAGCCGATCGGGGCTCGGTCCGGCGCCTGAAGCCGGCAGTCGTCGTGTCGCTATCAGTCCAGCCGGCGTTACGACGCGAAGACTTTCGACATGGTCGTCAATTTGGGTATACACGGTCGCATAGTGCCCAGCCGCACGTGTGGCAATCCATCCACCGAGCGACGAGAATTCCCAAGCCTGAAGAAAGAAGCGCATCGTCAGACCGGTCGGCCTGAGCTGCCGCTCGAGGTCGGGTCCCAGAACGCCGGCTTGGATTCGCGCCGCTTGAGACTCGCTATCGACCTCAAGCACGCGATTGAGATGCTTGAGATCGATCGTCACCGCGCCGCGGTAACGCTCATCGCGGGGAGGCGTGACGCCGCCGACGACGCTCGACCCGCCGCCGAAAGGGATGGCGGCGACATTGTTTTCGCCGCACCAATCGAGCAGCGCCCGGATATCGTTGTCGTCGCGCGGATAGGCCACCACGTCCGGCGGGTTGCTAAAGTCGTGAAGATGAATCATCCGCGCGAGGTCGTGCACCGAACGGCCGTAACAATGCAGCAGGCGATCGTATTTCTCTTCGGTGCAGAAGGCTCTCAGGCTCGAGGGCACGGACACCCGCGGCGCACGCAGGGCGATCTCGGCTTCGCGTGGCATCGGCACTGGCTCAAAGCCGTCGACATGAAACAGCTTCGACCACGCGCGCTCGAACCAGCCGAGTTCATCGGACGAAAGCGCATCGTCCTCGTATCCCCAGCCAAAGAAACTGCGCCGTCTGTCACTCATAGCTTTGGCTCCGGATAAGCCCCCTATATCAAGATTCGAGGTGGGATCATGCCTGGCATCGCGACCGGGGTGTTGAGGGGCGAGAATTGGCGGAAGGGGTGAGATTCGAACTCACGGGAGCCCTTGCGAGCCCCGCCGGTTTTCAAGACCGGTGCCTTAAACCACTCGGCCACCCTTCCGCACGGGCTGCAATTAGATCGAGCCGGCGAAGAAAGCTACCGGCAAAGCCGGTGGAGCGGATTTGACATTCGCTACCCGCTAGCCGGGCGCTCGTGAAACGAGTGTCAAATCCAAAGCTCCACGAGCAACTGATATTTCCTAGTGGTCCTTTGATTCTAACATTCGCATGATAGCCTGCCGAACCGGGATGCGAATGTTGGAATCGGACCACTAGCCCCGAAGTCTGAATATTTCGCCGCGCGGGCATAGTGCCAAGAACGCGGCGGGCCGCCCGCTGCAATGATCCGTTCACTATCGCGCGCTGCCTGTCCATTTCCGCCACAATCTGACCACGCTAGAATTCAATAAGTTTCCGTTCGGGACGGGGGACGATGCGGGGTCGGGTCAACTCGGCATGGCGGCGGCTTGCGCCTTTTGGCGCCTGCGTCGTGCTGTGTCTCTTTGTCGCCAATTGTGCCAATAAGGGCAATACCGACGCGCGTTACGGCGTCTCCCCGAGCGCGCGACTGGTCGAACCCGGCGCGCCGGTGCCCAAAGGCGGCGGCGTCTACCGCGTCGGTTCGCCCTATGTGGTGGCGGGCCGCGTCTATGTCCCCCAAGATGACCCGAACTATAACGCCGTGGGGCTGGCGTCATGGTACGGCGACGATTTTCAGGGCCGCGCCACCGCCAATGGCGAGATCTTCGACGGCAATGCCATAACCGCCGCGCATCCGACCCTGCCGTTGCCGAGCTATGTGCGGGTCACCAATCTAAGTAATGGGCGCTCGCTCATCGTCCGCGTCAACGACCGCGGGCCCTATGCGCACAATCGCATTATCGATGTGTCGCGGCGGGCGGCGCATCTGCTCAACTTCACCAATCGCGGCGTGGCGTGGGTGCGCGTGCAATATGTCGGGCGTGCGCCGGTGCAGGGCTCGGACGACCGCGTCCTCGCTTCGACGCTGCGGGAGAATGAACCGGCGCCGGCACCGTGGGACGTTCGCATGGCCGCTACGCAGATCGTGCCGCCGTTCCCGGCACAGCCACCGCCTGTCCGCCACGAGCAGCTTGCCAGCGTTTCCGTCACCGACGCGTTGGACGACCCCGGTCCGGCGCAGCCGATGGCGTATGCGAGCGCACCGAACGGTGCGGAGGGGACAGATCAATTCCTCAACGGCCGCGGACTTTATTAGGCGGGCTTCACGTTCCGCTTGAGCTTCCGCTGCGGCATTTTCACAGCGTCTGAACGCGGCCTTGCGCGCGCCCTATCAGGCGCGGGATAGAATGACGCGGGGCGACGAGCGGAGGCGAGTTTTGCGCAAAACCCAAGGGATAGGGCTGCCGGGGAGGGGCTATGTGGCCGCTGCCGCCGCTGCCGCGCTCATTGCACTCGTCGGGCTCGGTTTTGTGGCTATCGCACGCGCGGCGCCGGCCGGCGCGAAGCCCGAAGGGGGCTTTCAGACCAGCGCCGCCACCGCGATCCTGCTCGATTTCGACAGCGACAGTATCTTGTACGAGAAGAACTCCGATCAGCCCGTCGAGCCCGCCAGCCTCGCCAAGCTGATGACGCTCGAATACCTGTTCAATGAGATCAAGCACGGCCGCGTCAAGCTCACCGACACCTTTACCATCAGTGAGAATGCCTGGCGCAAAGGCGGCGCGCCGTCGCACGGCTCGACCATGTTCGCCGCCATTCACAGCAAGGTCGACGTCTCCGACCTGATCCAAGGCATCATCGTCGACTCCGCCAATGATGCTTGCATCGCGGTTGCCGAAGCGCTCGGCGGCAACGAGACCGCGTTCGGCGAAATGCTGACCAAGCGGGCGCGCGAGATCGGCTTGGAGAACTCCATCTTCACCAACGCGACCGGGTTGTCCGACCCGGCGATGCACGTCACCGCACGGGATATCGCCGAGCTCGCGCGTCACATCATCCTGACCTATCCCGATCTCTATCCGATGTTCGCCCAGCGGGATTTCACCTGGGACAATATTCACCAGCAAAATCGCAATCCGCTTCTCGGCATGGGCATCGGCGCCGACGGTCTGAAGACCGGCGAGGATAAGCAATCGGGTTTCAGTCTCGCCGGCTCTGCGGTTTCCGACAATTTACGGCTGATCGTCGTGGTCACCGGGGCAAAGGCCGACAAGGAGCGGGCCGACGAAGCGCATAAATTGCTCGATTATGGATTTCACGACTTCAAATCCCGGGTGCTGTTCGCGGAAGGGCAGACTATCGGCGCGGCCAAGGTGTTCGGCGGGGACAGGAGCTACGTACCGCTGGTCGGCCCCGGCCTTATCAGGGTGATGGTGCCGCGCGACAACAGCGAGCGGCTCAACGCCCGTATCGTTTACAACGGTCCGGTGCCGGCGCCGATCAGCAAAGGCCAGTCGGTTGCCACGCTGAAAGTGTGGCGCGGCGACAATCTCGCGCTCGAAGCTCCATTGCAGGCGGCTGACGACGTCGGCAAGGGCAGCATGACCCAGCGGGCGATGGACGGCGCGACCGAACTGATCATCGGGCTCCTTCGTGCCGGCGTCGCCAAGCTGTGAGCCGTGTTTGCCCGGGGGAGCGGGTGCGCTACCCAGGAAAGCCGCCTATATTGCTGTCGTTGGTCGGTCCAATGTTTGAGTGTCACGTATGAAAGTCAATTTATAGCATTGTAAATATTGAGAGTTTCACATTAGAAAACCGGCCGCGGCGGCAAGCGGCGGGGCGCCATGGGCTTTGAGATGCGAGGCAAGTTCATCACTTTTGAGGGCGGCGAGGGCACCGGCAAATCGACGCAAGCCGCGATGCTGGCGCTGCGGCTGGAAGCCCTGGGCCTTCGCGTTCATCTCACGCGCG
>Ga0335078_10013442_pt1 | contig 12130 bp, 11 predicted proteins | sample Lox_Sample_32_FD_206711 | JGI IMG/M metagenome (GOLD analysis project Ga0335078, IMG submission 206711) | Soil microbial communities from Loxahatchee National Wildlife Refuge, Florida, United States - Lox_Sample_3.2 | ecosystem: Environmental > Terrestrial > Soil > Wetlands | place: USA... | reverse complement strand
GCGAAAAGTTAGGTAGCTCCCACACGTCGAGAGAATGGTTCTTCCTTCATAGCTCACGAAGATCAACCCGATCGCCACGGCAGCGAGGCGACCGTTGCTCACCGGAAGGACCGAATCGATGAGCCAGCGGATACAGAGCGGCGCAATGAGACCTAGAAGGCTTGCAGCAGTAACAAGGAGGAAGCTTCCAATATGCAACTTTAAGTGCGGCCTGATTCGAGGAAACAACCAGCGAAGCTCAGGCGGGATCGAATTCGTCATGCGTGCGACCGTTTCGGCTCACAACGCTGCAGAGAGATCAACGTAGAGGAGAAAATGACGAAGGGCCATTCAACAGCCAAATTGTTCGCAGAAAGCACAGCCTCATTTGACACCCATGGACTTGTGGTGGGATTTGACCGGCACCAATTCTCAGCTCTTGTTCGCAGTTGAGACAATCTGTCAGCCAACCCTTCTTAGAATCGCCGTGACTTGTCCGACGACCTCCGCATCAATGCCATCCGTGAAACTGTGCGATGGCACATGTCCTCTCGGATAGCCATGGACCGTGAGACTGCTTCCCTCAAGCGTGCAACGGCCACAGACATACGTGCCGTCTCTCCTCAGAATGAGATAAAAAGCGTCTCGACAAATCTCGTCATCACCTCGCGAGTTTGGTTTCTTTGCTCTCCGATTGACTGCGACGAACGCGGCATCTTTTAACAGCGGATGGAATTGCAATTTGTCGCCCCCGATCCAGAACACATCAGAGAGCGAAAAATCCTTCAGACCCGCAATGTCATCGAGTGCGAATCGGAGGAACAGAGGGATCTCCTCCCACTCAGCTATGAGGCTGTTGAGGAACCCCTTCTCTTCATTCAAAGCCAAGTCCTGAACTGCGCTCCGCGATGTGCGATTTGCCACAGGGGCCTGGCGACCGATGATTCCGTCTGGCATCGATTCCTCTCCTACGCTTTCAAGCGGTAGCCCAGATAATTGAAGAAGGCGCTCAAACCGAATGGCGTAAATCAGCGACAGCGTGATTATTTTCGGAATATGACGAGGGGGTTCGCGCAGGGTCTCGTAATCCGAAAGCGTCCCCGGGGCAATGAAATAATGCTTGTCGGAGAGCGAGTTGGCGATCGCACGGCTGATTGAAGATGCTTCGCGAAAAGAGAGTCCCGCGTTCGTGCGAGACCTGGCTAGTAGTTGCCCGAAACCTGTCGGCTCGCAAAGGAACTCCTCGGGTCGCACCCTTTCTGCATCCTGATTTTCTCTCGTCAACGAATGGATAGACCGTCGCTGTGCCGCGGGCCGAATTTCGGCGTCAACTGCGCCCAGAATCCTGGCATTTTCCCCGATCTGTAGCTCTCTCTCGGCGCAGGGCTCTTGCGGGCAATGCAAAAGGACTCGGTTGTCGGCAAGCGCAACTAGCCTCGAACATGTCCAACCGCGGTTGTGCTCGATTAGGAAGAAGTGGCCGTCGTCACCGGATTGACCGCGCATAGGCCCCTCCTTCGCGCGGGCCTTGTCCACTCGAACAATGCTTCCCGGAACGAAATGCGGAAGCGCGTACACATCGCCCCGGCCGATAACGGCGTACAGAAACTTCTGCTTGCTGAGAGCGAGCAAATCTTCCGCCCGTCGCGCCCTCCCCCATTTCACGATGACGCCGAGCGGAGCGACGGCTGGGATGTTGCGATTGAACTCTCTGTCGACAAACCAAGGGATCCAGTCCTGGGTGGCGTGGAACGTCGAATCGAGAATCGTTGTCCATCTTCTGTGCATCCCCAACTGGAGCGCGAAAATCCGATCTAAGTCATAACCAAACACTGTTAGCCAATCGGAGAACCGAAAGTTTGTGAGACGACTCAAGGCGAAGACCTGATGAACAGTAACGATCGATTGGCTGCGGGCAAGCCGGGGATACCAGTTATGGGGAATATAGAAGGGCGAATATCGGCCGAAGAGCTCCGAAGTTTTCTGGGAGATACCGTGGAGCGTCAAGCCGCGATACGCGAAGCTTTTTCGAAGCTGTTCGATCCTGTCCACGGAGTACGCACCGGTTGAGCCTGGTATATCGGGGCTTGCCCGCAAAAATGGGAAGAATCGTGCTACTGCCCGCAATTGCGACCAATTAGGGCATTGTTCGCACCAAAGAGCGAAATAGGTGTATGAGTGAGCGAAGGCTTACGTAGCTGGACATGTAACGGCTACGAGCGTAGGATTCCCGCCAATGGCGGCTCGCAAGCCCAGTCCGAGTGCCGGAGAAAAGCTGAGGGAGTACCGCGAACGCTTGGGTCTAACGACACGTGATGTGGAGACTCGAAGTCAGCAAATCGCCGAGGATCGGCACAACCGGGAATATTATCTTTCGCATGCTTGGGTAACGGACATCGAGAACGGCAGGTTCAAACCAAGCATCTATAAAATCTACAGTCTCAGCGCCATCTACCACGTTGGTTATACCGAGGTCTTAGCCTGTTTTGGCCTGCCAATAAGCGAACTCGGCCGTTACCGCGCCTCGATTGGCGTACCCAAAACACATTTGCTCGGCGGAGAATCTGACCTGCAGGCCGAAAGCGTTTCTCTTCCGGTGCGCTTTAAGCCTGAATTTCAACTCGAGAAAACGAACCTTCTTGCGCGCGTTGTTGAGAAGTGGGACAAAATTCCTGTTGGATTCCTGCAGCACCTCGATTTGCACAAATCGGTGTACGGCTATATCGGTCTTGAAGACTACACCTTGTATCCCTTAATTCGGCCTGGATCATTGGTGCAAATCGACGCCGGCCAAAGGAAAATCAGCGCAGAAAAATGGACAACCGAGTTTGACCGACCGATTTATTTTGTTGAGCTTCACGCCGGATACGTCTGCAGTTGGTGCCAAGTCGATCGGGGCCAGCTAATCATCATCCCTCACCCGCACTCGCACCAGGATGTACGCCGTTTCGATTATCCGTCGCACGCAGAAATCGTCGGAAGGGTGACAGGGGTGGCCATGCGTATCGTCGGACCGCGAGTGCCAGCCGGTAGTGCGACTGTTACTCCGGTTCCCTAGTAGGCAACCCGACGGAAGGCCCCGGAGCCGACTATAGATAGCCCTTTGCTTGGTCCATGTAAAGTGTCGAGAGCCGCATTGCGGCTTCTCGAATCTGCGGCTCAGACGTGCACTCGACGTCGGCATCAGAGGGCAGCGTTTACGGTTTGAACATATGCACTGGCTGCACGTCAGGACAACTTGCCAGCCAACGCCGGGTCATAGTACTTTCCCCTGTTTACCAATCTGGCCTATAGGCGCCGAACGCGATTGGAAGTGTTGCCCGACGCGGTAGCAACAGAAGCAGTGTGCTCGTAGGCCGCGATTGGGCGGACGGCGTCGGGATAAAACTGAGGAAGCGAGTACCATGGAAACCCACTGCAACAACTGCAATGCCCCGATGACCTGCAATCCAGATGGGCATTGCTGGTGCGCGGAACTGCCGCACATTGAAATGCACAGTGACGCAACGGCGTGTTTGTGCCGTGAATGCCTCATGCAAGTTCTAGCTTCCCAGGGCGGCGAGGAGTCACCAACATGAGTACAGGAAAACTGACGTTTCTTCCCGTCGAGCAGATTGAACTCGACCGCACAAACCCTCGGATTCGTCGTTTCTTGGAAAATTATCAGGGCGAGATCACCGACGACCGGATTGCTCTCGCGCTCGATGTGGCTGGTGGCGACGACAAAGACGGCGCAACAACACCAGCAAAACTAAAAAATTCCATACTGACAAACCGAGGCATCACGCAGCCAATCGTGGTCAATAAAGACGCTGCTGGCCGTCTGATCTGTATTGAAGGGAACACGCGGCTGTACATCTATCGCTCGTTCGTTGAGGAGGAAGTCGAGGGTGATTGGAAAATGATTCCGGCCCTCGTTCACGAAGAACTGGGACCATCAGATGTCGATGCCATCCGTCTGCAAGCCCATCTTGTAGGCCCGAGACCTTGGGACGCTTATTCAAAGGCCAAGTATCTTTGGCAACTGCAGTATCACGAACTGATGCCGCTCGAAAAGATCATTGCTTTCTGTGGAGGCAATAGTCGGGAGGTGACAAAGGCGATACAAGCCTACTCGGACATGGAATCGTACTATCGCCCCATTTGTGAAGCTGACGAATTCGACACCGAGAACTACAGTGGTTTCGTGGAACTTCAGAACACAAAGGTAAAAGACGCCATCCTGCGTGCCGGATTCAGCCTCACTAATTTCTCGGAATGGCTCCGCGACGGGAAGTTCAACAACCGCACTGGGAACCGGAGCCTCCAATATATTCGTCAACTCCCACAAGTGCTTCCCAACAAGACGACTCGAGATGTTTTCCTCAAAAAGGGGATAAAAGCCGCGCTCGATATTGCTGACAAACCTGATCTCGGAAATGGCATAAAAAATGCCACCATCGGTCAGCTTGCGCGAGCTATCAGCGAAGCAGCAAATTCAATTCCGCTCGAAGAACTGCGTCGCTTGCAAGAACATCCCGAAGACGAGGCTCATCGCTACATTGAAGATGCGATGGAGGCGTTACAGTATCTGACCAAGCAGATCCAGAGCGGGACATAAATGTCCGGCGAATCTGCCCAACATCGAGTTCTCGTCGAGCGCCTTCTTGAGACTGTAGAAGCACGTTATCAAGGGGTTCGGAGCGTTGTGATTTTCGCCGACCATGATCGCGTTGGTTCGCAACTGCCACCCATGATTGGCGCTTTTACTCCTGACGTGCTTGCTACGACCGTTCCGGGAACATTTCGCCTGATAGGTGAGGCCAAGACCCGCGACGACATTGAGACAGACCGCTCTCGTCGGCAGCTAACGGCGTTCCTCGATCACTTGGCACTGCATCCTCCTAGTGCATTGTGGCTCGCGGTTCCTTTTGATCTCGCACCTCGCGCTCGCCTACTGATCCGGTCAATCCGCCGAGCAGAACACAAGGGCGTCAACGTGGAGATATTGCCGTTCGCATGAGTTCGATGCTCAAGGACCCAAAGCCATTGCGGTTTGAGACCCGCCTCGCTGGGTACGCATATCAGCTTGAGGCCGTTGAAGCGGTCAAGAATCTCCCATATGCCGCGCTATTTCATGAGCAAGGATTGGGCAAAACAAAGATTGCTTTGGACCTTGCGCTTGAGTGGATTCGAGACAGTTCAGTGGATTCGGTTCTTATAGTAACGAAGCACGGCCTTGTCGCGAATTGGGTCGAGGAAATCCGAAGACACACTTATCTTTCGGCGCACGTTTTAGATCAGAATCACTCATCCAATTTTTTCGTGTTAAACAGCGCGGCGCGGCTGTATCTCACTCACTATGAAGCGGTCAAATCCGAAGAACGCAGACTAAAGTTATTCCTCAAGACACGCCGAGTTGCGACCATTCTCGATGAGTCGCACAAAATCAAAAATCCAGAGTCCGAGACCGCTAAGATTTTCCACCGGCTGTCGAGCGGCTTTGTCCGTCGCGTCATAATGACGGGTACTCCAGTTGCCAACCGACCATTCGACCTGTGGTCGCAGATTTATTTTCTCGATGGCGGTCGCGCGCTCGGCAGCGACTTCCAAGATTTTCGGGAGCACCTCGATTTGCGAAACGACCTGTGGAGTGACAAGTCAAAACGGGAAAGATTCGAAGCCGGGTTGGCTGCGGCATTCGACAAAATCCGACCATTCACAGTTCGGAAGACCAAGGATCAGGCAGGAATTGAATTGCCAGAAAAAGAAATCTTCAATTTGCTGGTCCAACCCGAACCGAAACAATGGAGCTTGTATGAACAGTATCGCAACTCCCTGAGTGCGACCGTCATGCAGGGCGGACAGCTTATCGTGGATGACGCAGAAGCAATATTGAAAAGGTTAGTCCGGCTCGTCCAGATCGCGTCAAATCCACTTTTGATCGACGACGGCTATTCTGCCGTACCGGGGAAGTTCCCACATCTCTTGCGAATCATAGAGCGCGCTTTGCACGAGAAATCAAAAATCATCGTCTGGACGAATTTCATCGAGAACGTGCGGTGGTTGCGTAAGCAGCTTGCTCAATTTGGTCCTGTCATGGTGCATGGCTCAATGTCTATTGACGAGCGAAATCAGGCCCTTGCTGATTTCAAAACCGATCCGGCGGTCAACGTGCTTCTCGCCACTCCGGGCGCCGCGAAGGAAGGTCTTACACTCACCGTCGCGAACTACGCCGTCTTCTACGATCGGTCGTTCAGCCTCGATGATTACTTGCAGGCGCAGGACCGCATACATCGAATCTCTCAGACACAAAACTGTTACGTGTGGAATTTGATCTGTTCCGGAACGGTCGATGAATGGCTGGATTCCTTGCTGACTGCTAAGCGCTTGGCTGCGCAGCTAACTCAGGCGGACATTACCGCCGACGAATACGCCCGACTGGCAAACTACGACTTCGGGATGATCGTGCACGACATTTTAGGATTGAAGGGACGCACTCATGGCGGCGAATAGTGACAACGTCGAACACGGAAGCATTCGGCTTCGCGGGCACGACATACCCACGGTGACGAAAACTATCGATTATAAGAAGCTCAAATTCTATGTGGATAACCCGCGCATTTACTCCCTTATTCGTACAGACGGTCACACCCCCGACCAGGACGAGATTTACAAACAACTTTTGGAGCACGAGCATGTGCGCGTTCTCAAGGAGGACATTCGGACCAACGATGGACTGATTGACCCTTTGATCGTCCGCGATGGAGATTTCGTCGTACTTGAGGGCAACAGCCGCCTTGCGGCCTGTAAGTTTCTGGCGAGCAAGGACCCTGTGAAATGGTCGCAGGTTCTCTGCACAGTGCTGCCCGCTGACATCGATGAAAAACTTGTCTTCGCCTTGCTGGGGCAATACCACATAAAGGGCAAAAAGGATTGGGCCCCCTATGAAAAGGCTGGTTTTCTCTATCGCCGGCACAAGGAACACCATGTTGAACTCTCGACAGTGTGTGAGGAACTCGGCATAAGCCTAAAAGAGGCGAAGCATCTCGTTGCCGTGTACGAATTCATGATCGAGCACGATGACGAGGACCGTGAACGCTGGAGCTATTACGACGAGTATCTAAAATCCGGGAAAATTCGAAAAGCGCGTGACGAATACGCCCAACTCGATGATTTCGTCGTTAAGCAAATCAAGACGGGCGACATTCCGAAAGCGATGGACCTTCGAGACAAGCTGCCAACGATTTGCTCCGGGCCTGCCAAAGTATTGAAACGATTCGTCAACGGCACCGCGTCTTTCGAAGATGCGTACGAAGCTGCGGTCGATGCGGGCGGCGAACACTACGCGCTCAACAAACTGCGACGCTTCAGGCAGTGGCTTGCTCAATCTGACACTGAAGACGATTTGTTGGAGGCCAACAAGCAAGTGACTGACAAGATGGAATTCGAGATGAAAGAAATTGAGAAACGAGTGAAAAAGCTGCGCATGCTGTTGGACGGCAGTCACCAAGCTCTTCCGCCTCTCAAGCGGTGAGACACGGATCGACAACGCGAACGAAATTGCGTAAACTACCGTATCGTGAGGGGTCGAACCACCCAATGCTCGTAACTCAGCATGCGACCGATGTGTTAGCCGAGGAGCGGAATGGCTAATCGCAAGATTCTGCTCATCGAGCCTTCGTACAAAAATAAATATCCACCTTTGGGCCTGATGAAAATCGCGCAGTATCACGGCCCTCGCGGGAAGCGCGACTCCGTCACTTTCATTAAGGGCGAAGAGCCTTCGGTTCTGTCCGAAGCGTGGGACAGAATCTACGTCACTACGCTGTTCTCATTCGAATTCGCGCGAATATCAAAAAGCATCGACTTCGCAATCGAGGTCGCGAACGGTGAGAAAGACAAAATTTTTGTCGGCGGCATTGCGGCGTCGCTGATGCATGAGCGTTTCATCCGGGAGCCACGATGGACGGGCATCAGATTCATCAAAGGTCTGCTCGGAGAGGCTCCGGCGATTTCTCTCGAACTGGACGAGTTTTCAGAAGAATTGTATTCCGAGGATCGCCACGGTACGCCGATTGAAGACCTGACTCCCGATTACGGTATCCTGAATCAAATCGAGTACAAGTATCCGGTCAACGACGCCTACTTTACCTACGCATCGCGAGGCTGCATTCGAAAGTGCAGCTTCTGCGGTGTGCCGAAACTCGAAGGTGGGCAGCGTGACATCGCGCCGATCACGTCGACGGTGCGTGAGATTGACAAAATCTACGGACAGAAAAAAGACTTGATCCTCATGGATAACAATGTTGTGGCGGCGCCACGCTTCCACGAGATCATCGCCGAGATACGCGACCTTGGTTTCACGCGCGGAGCAAAGCTGTCGCGTCCGGGTCGCCCTCCGGTTCAGCGCCGCGTTGACTTCAATCAGGGCGTGGACGCGCGTATTTTGTGCAAGGACCCGATCTTTCTGCAGGAATTATCGTCGATCTGCATCAAGCCTCTGCGAATCGCGTTCGACCATCTCGGCCTAAAGAAGCCCTACGAGCAGGCGATTCGATACGCGTACGAATTCGGACTCACCGAGCTGTCGAATTACATGCTCTACAACTTTCACGACAGCCCGGCGGACCTGTACGCCCGTATGAAATTGAATGTCGGTCTCAACGAGGAGCTCGGAATCCGAATCTGGTCTTTTCCGATGCGCTTCCAGCCAACCGACTTGCCTGATCGCTCGCACATAGGCGAACACTGGACTCGGTATCAACTGCGCTCCATGCAACTAATCCTTCAGGCGACGCATGGTGTCGTGAGTGGCGCGCCGGATTTTTTCAATCGGGCTTTTGGCGATTCTGTCTCGAACTTTGAGAGTCTGCTGTTGCGGCCTCAGCACTTCATCTTCAATCGCGAATGGTACGAAAAGCATGGAGGGAAGGCCGAATACGAAGAATTCAAAGCCAGCTTCCAGCGGCTCAGTGCCTCACAGCGCACGGAGTTGGTGAACCTACTGTCATGCGATCCTCGCGAATTCTTCAAGCTGCCGGAACTTGCAAAGGATGCGCAGATCAAGAGCATCCTTCGGTTTTACGTGCCGCTTTCGAAAGCAGCCGAAGCTGGGATCTGGGCAAAGCAGAAGAAGATCACGAAGCCCCAAACGATGGAAGTGCCGGAAGATGAACTAGTCGAAGACGCGGGGCTACTGGACGACGTTCACACCGCTGTCGAACAACAACTGGAACTTCAACAGGGAGCCTCCGCATGAGCAGCAATCTCACATTGATTTCGCCCGACCGGGTCCTGAAGGCTCGCGACGATTGGGCTCCGATCAGCGAAGCACCGATCATCGGCAAAGATGTTCTCGAACTGCTCAGTAGCTCCATGTACGTCAACGTGCTCTCGGTCTATCGAGAGTACGTGCAGAACGCGGCGGACTCAATCGACATCGCCAAAGAGTCAGCGTTACTGTCGAAACGGGGCGGGCGGGTCCACTTGTCTGTCGATGCACAGCGACGAGTGGCACGCATTCGCGACAACGGCGTCGGAATAAGGCGAAAGGACTTTGTCGAACGGCTCGTCGCTTTCGGCGCGAGCAAGAAGCGAGGTACGCGGGCGCGCGGGTTTCGCGGTGTCGGACGTTTGGCCGGGCTGGGATATTGTCAGGAACTCATCTTTCGGGCGAAGGCAGTTGACGACACACACATCAGTGAACTTCGTTGGGACTGCCGGAAACTGAAAACTCTGATTCGCAGCGAGCAGTATTCTGACAACCTCGAAAGGCTAGTATGGGATGTTGTGACGGCGAGAACATTCATCGACGGCACAATGCCGTCACACTTTTTCGAAGTCGAACTCGTGGGCATCGTGCGGCATGGGAGCGACGTGCTGATGGACAGCACCGCGATCCAAAAATATCTGGAGCAAATCGCGCCAATCCCCTTTTCACCGGAATTCTCTTACGGAGCCCAGATCGAAGATGCTCTGAAGCCCCATGTGAACCTGGGCAATGTGGAGATCACGATCAATGGCGGCGAGCGTCCGCTCTACCGTCCGTATCGAGACGAGTTCGAGGCAAGGAAAGGTGTCCGTGATCGCTTCGAACATCTACAGTCTCTGAGCATTCCGGGGGCAGATGGCGCGGTAGCGGCTGTGGGTTGGATTCTACATCACGGCTACCTGGGCGCTTTTCCAAAGACCTCTCCGATCAAGGGCCTGAGGTTGCGGTCAGGAAACATGCAAATCGGTGAGGCCGAGCTACTCGACGAGATATTCCCCGAGCCGCGATTCAACTCTTGGGCGACCGGCGAAGTCCACATCTTGGATGACCGGATTCTGCCGAATGGTCGGCGTGATCACTTTGAGCAAAACGTTCATTTCCGAAATGTGCTCGCGCAGCTTGCCCCGTTTGCTCGCGATCTTGGACATCTGTGCAGAAACAGTTCCATCCGCCGGAACTGGATTCGTCAGTTTGAGCAAGGGGTCGTCTTCATAAAGGACCGGCAGGCGATTCTTCGTCAGGGCGCGATCACAAGGGAACGCCGCATCAGAGTTAAAGGCGAAATAGCGGATCGGCTCGAGGTGTTGGAAAGGATCGCCTCTCATTCAGTGCTGGATGAAGCCACGAAGAGCGCGTTCAGAAGGCGTTTGCAGCAGCTGAATAAAAAGCTGCCCGCGCTCGCCGACCTCCGCACTCCGCACGATCTCAAAAGGTTCCGTGGCGCGCGTCGTCGGCTAATTCTGAAGTTGGTGGATATCGTTTACGACGCTACAAGCAATCAGACAGCGGCAAAGGCTTTAGTGGATAAGATTCTGCGCAGATTGTAGCGACAGTACGTCCCAGCTTCCTGCGAAAATTGATGCCGCTGCCTTTGAGTCCTTCTAAAACTAGCGAGGTGGAATGCACAGCGGTTGCTCGCGTTCCCGATTCCGACCGACAGGATAGGATGTGAAATCAAGTTCGGGAGGCTTGCACTAAGGCCGGCTACAAGTGAAACAACGCTAGTGCCCGCTCGATCCGAGCAAGATCGAATTTGTGTGTCCGTAGAATTGCAAGGTAACTGAGTTTATCGCCTAGACATAATTTATGGTCCGCTTGCAGTTTGTGCCCATGGCACGTTCCACATATGCATTCGAGGTTTTCTGGACGATTTGGACTACCAAGTCTCAGGCGTCGGATGAGTCGTGCCGGCACGATGTGGTCCACATGACGCCGTACTCCGGGTTGCGTGAAGTCAGCTCCGCATAGCTCGACCTCACACTTCCCTCGTAGCGCGGCTGTTCTCTGTCTTCTCCATCTTTTCCGGTCTGGCTGCGGCCCCGGCCACTTGAGCTCTACGCGGCTCCAACGCACGGGTCTTTCCTGAGTGCTGAAGCGGGAGCCACAGCGAACACACCGTCGATGCCGATAAGAGTTATGGCCGCGATAAACTGTTTTGAGTACTTCTGTTCTGCTGTCGCCACAGTACGGGCATCGCATGGAAGAACCTCCTTGTGTCCGGCTCTCGGCCACGCGATGCCGGCGAAGAAAATTCTGTTTGGATAAGGTGGCTAATGGACTTGAATCAGGCTCTTAGGCAACTGGAGGAACCGATCAAAACAATCGCCAGTGAACAAGTCACGCCTACCGCCGCTGATCTTTCCAAGTCGTTGGAGGCGATGCGGCTAGGCTCAGTGATGTTCACTTACGCAGATCTGGGGGGACTTCTGCTCTCTGATCGAGACTCAAATGCTTACCGACACTCCGTGTCGGAGATTCAGAAAGCCGTCTCTAAGAAGGGCGAGCGAGTGAGTGAAAGCGAAATCGAGTCTCTTGTGCAAAGGGCTATCCTGAAGTCCTTGAACATTACCGGCCGGGATTTGGAATCCGATATCTCCAATAGAATTCGCCATTCAGTATCGGAACTGAGGACAGAACTCCAAACGCCGCCCGCTTCGTGGCAAATTCAACTGGAAATCTTGGGCCTTGCGCCGCAAGGGCTGCCCCGTCGGTTCGGACAGTGTGAGTTTTACTTCGGCGACGACTCGCGCGTTCAGATCGTCACACAGCGCCTGGAGCTCGTCGCGAATTCTATCCAGCGGGGCACGACTAGGCAGGAGCAGGCCAGACAAGGGGTGATGGCCCGTGTGCGGGAATGTCTTTTAGGGAAAACGTGCATCGAAACCTACGTCGATGCGG
>Ga0335078_10013440_pt1 | contig 12131 bp, 12 predicted proteins | sample Lox_Sample_32_FD_206711 | JGI IMG/M metagenome (GOLD analysis project Ga0335078, IMG submission 206711) | Soil microbial communities from Loxahatchee National Wildlife Refuge, Florida, United States - Lox_Sample_3.2 | ecosystem: Environmental > Terrestrial > Soil > Wetlands | place: USA... | reverse complement strand
CCGACACTGCAAAATCCTCCGGGTTGAATCATCGTGATCCAAGGCCTACGGCCAACTCATTGAAAACAAACCACGGCAAAGGGGTTTGGATCAGCAGATTCAACTTCTGGTTTCAGCATGACAGCCGCTCTGAGCGAAAACGCGGCAGCGGGCCTTCCAAGTTCCTTAAAACGAAGCCCAAACTTTTCCTGAAAAGTGCGAACTGGGCTCGGGCAGGCCTGCCGAGTTTTCGCGGTACGCTGTACGTAAGATGCGCATCCTGATTCTCGCCGCGGCGCTGGCGGCGGCGGCCTGCGGGCCCACCACAGAGGCCGTTGGAATCCCCGAGTACACCTACGAAGTGGTCCATACTTACCCGCACGACCGGGGCGCATTTACCGAGGGGCTGTTCTACGATAACGGCTTTCTCTATGAAGGTACCGGGATGAACGGTGAATCGTCCCTCCGCAAGGTGAAGCTCGAAACCGGCGAAGTGGTGCAGAAGCACGATATCTCCGCTGCCTATTTCGGGGAAGGCATCATCCGCTGGAGAGACCGGCTGATCGAGATGACCTATAAGACCGAGGTCGGCTTCATCTACGACTTCAATACCTTCGTTCAGAAGGGTGAATTCCACTATCCGGGCGAAGGCTGGTCGCTGACCACTGACGGCAAGCGACTCATCATGGATGACGGCACGCCGCAGCTTCGCTTCTGGGATCCGGAAACACTGAAGGAAACCGGACGGCTGACCGTGACCGACCGCGGGCAGCCCGTACAGAATCTGAACGAGCTGGAGTGGGTGAAGGGCGAAATTTTCGCCAACATCTGGGAGACCGACCGCATCGCCCGCATCGACCCGGCGAGCGGAAACGTCATCGGCTGGATTGATTGCACCGGCTTGCTTACGCCCGCGGACATCATCGAGGATGGTCCGCAACGCACCGACGTGTTGAACGGCATCGCCTATGACGCCAAAGGCGACCGCCTTTTCGTTACCGGCAAGCGCTGGCCCAAGCTGTTCGAGATCAAGCTGGTGAAAAAGAGCGGCACGCAGTAGTGCACCCCGCGGTCATTGCGGGCGTTCGACCAGTTTGAAAGCGAACAACGTGTCCCCGGCCGCCACCACCACATACTGAGTCCCGTTCAACAGGTATGTGGAGGGTCCGTTGCTCACCATGGTCCCGGTGCGGAAATGCCACAAAATCCGGCCCGTTGCCGGGTCATACGCTACCAGGTTTCCGGAGGGGTCGCCGGTGAAAAGGAGCTTGCCCGCAGTGGTGAGGATGCCCGGGAAAGCATTGCCGAAGCCGCCGCTCGGGTAGACGTGCTTCCATTTTTCGCCGCCGGTCTGGTAGTCCAAGGCCAGCAGGACGGGCTCGGAAAAGCCGGTGCCGCCACCGCCGCCGTAGCCCTGCGGTTTGGGATCGTCGTCCGTCAGGTACGTGAGGCCGTAGCCCTCTTTGGCGTTCACGTAAAAGAGACCGGTCTCCGGGTCGAAGCTGGGCGGCGGCCAGTTGGTGGCACCGCCGCCGGGAGTATTCACCAGCGAACCATCCACCGTGGGCTGTTTGGCGGGGTCGGGAATCGGCTGGCCTTCGGCGTCGATTCCTTTCATCCAGTTTCCTCCGACGAAGGCCTTGGTTACGAGGCTCCGTCCGTCGGTCCGGTCCAGTAGAGTGTAGATGCCGTTGCGCGCGGCCTGGGCCAGCATTTTGCGCGGCTGCCCGTGGTACAGCCCGTCGATTAGGATCGGGGTTTCCACGTTGTCCCAATCGTGCGTGTCGTGGGGCGATGGCTGATGATACCAAGCCATCTTGCCGGTGTCCGCGTGCAGGGCCACGATGGACGCCGTCCAGAGGTTGGCCCCCTTGCGGCCCTGGCCGGCAAACACCGGGTTCGGATTACCGGTGCCCCAGTAGATAAGATCCAATTCGGGATCGTAGGTGCCCGGCAGCCAAGTCATGCCCCCGCCGTGGGCCATGGCATCCGGATCGGGCCAGGTTTCGGCTCCCGGCTCGCCCTTATGGGGAGTGGTGTTCCAGCGCCACTGCACGTCGCCGGTTTCGGGGTCGCGCGATTCCAGGAAACCCTGCACATCCATGGCATCGCCGCCCACGCCCACCAAGACATGATTCTTCACCACCAGCGGCGCGGCGGTGCAGAAGTACTGCATTTTTTCGTCGGCGATTTTCTTCCGCCAGCGCTCCCTGCCGTCCTTGGCGTTCAGGGAAACGAACCAGCAATCGGGCGTCAGGAAATACAGCCAGTCGCCATACATGCCCAAGCCACGGTTGCCCACCAGGTGGCCGCCCTTGTCCTGCCAGCCGTAGTGCCAGATTTCCTCGCCGGTCCGGGCATCTACCGCCCAGGTGTGATCGGGAATGGTGAAGTAGAGAACGCCGTTCACCATCAGGGGCGTCGATTTGATATCCGGGTTGCCAACACCTCGTTGCGGGCCCACATTCATGATGCGGTAGAACCACGCCAGGGCCAGGCTGCCGACGTTGGAGGAGTTGATTTGCGTGAGCGGGCTGAAGCGCTTGCCGGAGTAGTCCCCGTTGTAGGTCGGCCACGAATCGGCCGGCGGCTTTAACAAGGCCTTAGGGTTCAACATCTGCCCGCTCAAAGCCGCCGCGGCCAGAAAGGACGCGACAATTACGGCCAATCGATGAGTTCTCATTTCAAGGTCACCAGATAGGCTGTGAGGTTGTGGATGTCCGCGTCCGTATACTTCGCCAGCAGTTGCCGGTGCGCGGCCAGGCGATCCTCGATTTGCACACGGACAGCCTCACGGGGCCAGGAATGATAGTCACCGGCCGAATCGCGGATGGAGACGTTAAAATCGTCGATGCGTCTGAGCGTTCCGGTGACGGACTGGCCCGAAGGCAGCGTCACCGTAACCTTTTCGGCCGGCGCCGCTCCCCGGCCGCCGCCGAAGCCCCTGCCGCCTGGCCACACGAACTGGTTCTGCAACTGATCCGGTTGGAACTTGCCGCCGATGTGGGCCAGGTCGCCGGCCACAGAGTGGCAGGCACTGCATCCACCGGCTCCGTTGAAATAGGCTTCGCCCGCCTGGGCGTTGCCGGTGACGATGTTGAGGCGCTTGTAGGAACCGCGATTGGCGACCAACTCCACCTGCATGTGAAGGTATTCGGCCAAGTCGTAAAGCTGGTCCTTGGTGAAGGCGGGAAATGCGGGCATCCCCTTGTCGGGGCGTCCCTCGGCCACGACCGCCCCGATGGCTTCGCCCTTCTCATCGTCCAGTACCACCTGCGAGCGCACGAGGTTCGGCCCGGAAGCTCCCCTGGCCCGTTCTCCATGACAGAATTCGCAGTTCGGGTTGAAGAGTTTCTCGCCGCGCGCGGCTGCCGCAGCGTCGGGCGGCGGGCCAAGCCCCAGGAACGCACGAACGTTCCCTCTGGCCCCTCTTCCGGGCGCAGGCATATCTTCCTGCGCATGAAGCTGCAAAGCTGCTACCGCCAGGAGGAAAGCGCAGCCGCAGCTACGGCCCCTAGACAGCACGGTCCCCCCTCCGTCGACCAGAATACACCAGAAGACGGGCTCGGCCCCGAAGCCGACAGATCTACGCTACGTCCGGCAGCAGAAACTGTTTGGGGTTTCCGGCGGCGCGGGTGACCGCTTCGGCTGCGATATAGCCGCTGCGCACGGCGCCTTCCATGGTGGCGGGCCAGCCGGTGCGGGTCCAATCGCCCGCCAGGAAGACATTAGGAAACGCGGTTTGCGGGCCGGGCCGTTGCGATTCGGTTTCCGGCGCGGCTGAAAAGACGGCGCGCTGTTCCTTCACCACGTGGGCCTTCACCAGGTTGGCCTCGCGCACGCGGGGGAAAAAGAGGCGCAGATCGCCCACTGCGATATCCACGATTTCGTTGCGGGAAAGGTTCGTCAGGTCGCGCGACGCGCTGACAACCAGTTGCAGGTAGCGGCCGCCGTTCTTGTTGTACATCCACTGCATGGTGCGGTCGAGCAGCGTGGCGTGGGGCAGCGTGGTGACTTCCCGGTCGAACCACAGATGCACGCCGGTGATGGGCGAGTGTTGGAAGGGTGGCGCCGGAAGGCCCAGCGGCTCCAGGCGTTCGAAAGGCAGCGCGACGATGTGGAAATCGCCCACCACCCGGCTGCCGCCGACGATGAAGCCATCCGCATCCACCGCATCCACCGGCGAGCGGAAATGAATGTTCACGTTCGGCCGGCGCTTCCAGGCATCGGCGGAGTAAAGCTCTCCCAGCGGGATGGAGGGCACACCCATTTCGTAGGAATCGGCGCGCGCCAGAAAGGCCAGCCAGAACACCTTGAAACCGTGGAGGGCGGCCATGCGGTCGAGTTCCTCGCCGATGGCGCTCACCAGCACCTGCCGCCAGAAGCGGTCGATGGCACGGGGAGTCTGGCGCTTCTGGAGCAGCCAGTCCAACATGCTGATGCGGTCGAGGTCGTGACGCCGGGTGCGCTCGCGGCGCAGCGCCATCATCGCCCGCGCGATGCCCGCTTTATCGTGGCGGTCGAGAAACGACAGGCCGAGGAACGAACCGGTGAAATGAAGCGGCGCCGGCAGCCGGCCGCGCCGCAGCGTGGAAACCTGCCCGCCCGGCTCCAGGAAGTAGAACTCGCGATAGAAATGGATGCGGTCGCGCACACCGAGGCGTTGGTAAAAGTCCAGCAGGTTGACGCAGCAGCGCAAAAGAATGTGCTGGCAATTGTCGATGGTTTCCGCCTCGCCTTCCGGCGTGCCCGGCACGGAATAGGAGGTAGCGCGCCCCCCCAAAAAAGTGCGGGCTTCGAACAATTCCACGTGGTAGCCGGCCTCGTCCAGGGCAGCCGCGGCCGCCATGCCCGCGAGCCCGCCACCGGCGATCAGAACTTTGGCCATCGGAAGTATTGTACCGGCGTTGCGGCCAGCGCAGCTACTGCGAGCCCAGCGTGGTAAACTGGAACTTCCCACCTTCAAGTGATAGGTAATTCGCAAAAAGACATTTCCATATGCAGGAGCCGAAGAAAGTTCTGGCGGTAGTGACCGATCTATTCTTTTCGGTCAAATTGAGCGAGGCGGCCAAGCGGTCCGGGCTGGCACTGGAGTTCGTCAAAGACCCGAACGAAGTGCTGGAGAAGGCCAAGAGCAAACCGTCGCTCATTGTTTTTGATCTCAATTTTGAAGCCGCCGGGCCGCTCAACCTGATCCAGGCGCTGAAGGGCAAGCCCGAGACGAAGGGCATCAGCCTGATCGGGTACCTTTCGCACGTGCAAGGTGAGCTGAAACAGCAGGCGCAGGAAGCCGGCTGTGACATGGTGATGGCACGCTCGGCCCTTTCGCAGAATTTGCCGCAGATTTTCAAACGGCATTCGGGAATTGGATAGAAGGCCGGAATTCTCCGCGACCTCCGCTCCTCCGCGTCTCCGCGATGAGAAGTCAACTCATGCCGCATTCTCACATTTCGATCATCGGCGCGCCGCTCGATTTGGGGCAGGGACGGCGCGGCGTGGATATGGGGCCTTCGGCGGTGCGTGTCGCCAATTTGAACGCACGCGTCCGCTCGCTCGGCTACGAGGTGGAAGACCTCGGCAATATCGCGGTCGAACAGGCCGAAGGCTGGCCGGAAGGCGATCCGCACGCCAAGTATCTGCCGCAGATCGCCGCCGCCTGCGAGGCGTTGGCCGGTCAGGTGGGTGACGCGCTGTCGCGCGGCTGCATGCCGCTGGTGCTCGGCGGCGATCACTCGGTCGCCATCGGCACGGCTGCGGGCGTCGCGGCGCACTTTCGAAAGCAGGACCGCAACATCGGGCTGATCTGGCTGGACGCGCATGCCGATATGAACACCCCGGAAACCAGCCCGAGCGGCAACGTCCACGGGATGCCGCTGGCGTGCATCGTGGGCATGGGGCCGGCCGGATTGGTGGACCTGCTCGGATTTCACCCCAAAACACCGCCGCGCAACACCATCATCGTCGGCCTGCGCGACGTGGATCAACTCGAGAAGCCGCACGTGCGCGATTCGGGCGTCCGTGCTTTCACCATGCGCGACATCGACGAACGCGGGCTGCGCGCGGTAATGGATGAGGCGATCCGCCTGGCTTCGGACGGCACGGCCGGCTTCCACTTGTCGCTCGACATGGATTTCGTCGACCCCAAGGACGCCCCGGGCGTGGGAACACCCGTCCGCGGAGGCGCTACGTATCGCGAAGCCCACTTGGCAATGGAAATGATCTGCGATTCGGGAAACATGCTCTCGATGGAAATCGTGGAAGTGAATCCGGTGATCGACGAGTTCAACCGCACCGCCGACCTGGCGGTGGAACTGGCGATGTCCGGCTTGGGAAAGCGTATTCTATGAAACTACGAGTGGCCGTCATTTACGGCGGACGCAGCGGCGAGCACGAAATCTCCGTTCGCTCGGCGCGCACCATCATGGACTCTCTCGATCCCGCCAAGTACGAGCGGATCGAATATTTTATCGACAAGGACGGCAAGTGGCAGCCAAAGCCGATTCTGCCCGAACCGGGAGCGCAACCCGAGATCGACGTGGTCTTTCCCGTGTTGCACGGGACATTCGGCGAGGACGGCACGGTGCAGGGCCTGCTGGAACTGGCTGCCCTGCCCTACGTCGGGGCCGGCGTGCTGGCTTCCTCCGTTTCCATGGATAAAGACATGATGAAACGTGTCTCCAGGGAACGAATGTTGCCGGTGGTAGACTGGGTCACGCTCGCGCGCGAAGCCTCGAACGTGGTAGAGGCCTGCGCCACGCTTCCCTTCCCTCTGTTCGTGAAACCCGCCAACCTGGGTTCTTCGGTGGGGATTTCCAAAGCCCACAACGCGCGCGAACTGGAGGCCGCGTTTGCGCTGGCGGCGCAATACGATTCCAAGGTGATCGTGGAGCGGGGCATCATCGGGCGCGAGTTCGAGTGTGCGGTGCTGGGCAACGAATCGCCGGTGGCGTCGCTGCCGTGCGAGATCCTGCCCTCGCGCGAATTCTACGACTACGACGACAAGTACCTGTTGGATAAGGCAGGGACCAAAGTTCCCGCCGATCTGCCAACAGCCAAAACCGACGAACTGCGGCGCCTGGCGGTGGAATGCTACCGCGCCGTCCAATGCGAAGGCATGGGCCGCGTGGATTTCCTGATGGAAGGCTCAACCGGAAAGCTGTTTATCAACGAGATCAACACCATCCCCGGCTTCACCTCCATCAGCATGTACCCGAAGATGTGGGAGCACAGCGGCTTGGGCTTTTCGGCACTGATCGACCGCCTGATCGAACTGGCCCTCGAACGCGACAAACGCCGGAAGGCTACGCGGTTCACGCGATAGAATAGTCGTACAGAGGCACTCGACATGGCCAGTCTTCCTAAATCCGGCGTCGTGACATACGAAGAGTGGTTGCGCATGCCGGAAGTGCAGGATGCGATCGAGGAAGTGGTCAACGGCGAAATCCGGGTCATGCCCCCAAACAAGTGGAACCACAGCGAAATTGTGCAGAATCTGTACGACGTTGTCGCCCCACAGGTCGACCGACGCCAGACCCGCGTAATCGTTGCAAATTTCGGCCTCATTATCAGCAAATCGCCGCTCACCTCGCGCGTGCCGGACCTGGCGGTATTCGACCTGAGCACCATGGTGGTACAGGACGGTTACATTCATTCCGCGCCGCAGCTTGCCGTGGAGGTTCTTTCGCCCGCCAATACGCGCCGCGAGCGCGAAGAAAAGCTGAACGATTACGCCGCCATCGGTACGCCGGAAGTGTGGGTCATCTCACCGGAAGCCAAAACCGTCGAAATCCTCCTTCTGGAAGACGGCCGTCTGCGCCGTTCCACGATTCTCGCCGAAGGCACCCTGAAACCGGTCCGCTTTCCCAACGTCGAAATCCGTATCGCCGATATCTGGCCTGCTTGATGTTCCGTTTCACCCTAGCATTGTTGTGCGTGGCGGGGCTTGCCTCCGCCGATGACCTGGAATCGCAAATGCGGTCCATCGTGGACGCTTTTGCGATCACGCAACTGAACGCGGCCGACCCGGTGCCCACCGAACAGGCCATCTACCAGGGCGCGATTCCGGGCCTGCTGCGCGTGCTCGACCCGCATTCGGTGTTTTTCGACCCGGGCCAGTTCGATCAACTGCAGAAGATGCAGGAATCCACGCAAAAAGGATTCGGAAGCGTGGTGTCGCTGCTGCCGGGCCGTGTGATCGTGCTGCAGACCTTGCCGGGAACTCCATCGGCCAAAGCCGGCTTGACGCCAGGCGACGAAATACTGGCAATCAACGGCTACATCATCGCGCGGCTCGACCTGGAGCAACTTCAGGAACTGCTCACCGCATCGCGGCAGCGCCCGGCGCGGCTCGACGTCCGCAAGCCTGGCTCGTCGCGCATCATGACTTATACCATGACACCGGCGGACCTGCAGACACCCAGCGTGGAACGGACATTTTTTGTCGGCGCCGGAGTGGGCTACATCCGGGTCAGCAGCTTCGACGAAAAAACCGGCCAGGATCTCAAGGATGCCATCGAAAAACTGGGCGGCGACCGGCTTTTGGGCCTGGTGCTCGATCTGCGCGACAATCCGGGCGGCGTGGTAACGGCGGCGCTCGAGACGGCGGCGCTGTTTCTACGGCCCGGCCAGAAGATTTTCACCGTGCGCGGCCGGCACGTGCCGGAGAAATCGGAAGTGGTGCCCACGGTCGCCAGGCCGTATGGCTTCAAGCTGGCGGTATTGATCAATGCGAAGACGGCCAGCGCCTCGGAGATCGTCACCGGCGCGCTCCAGGATCACGACCGCGCCACCGTCATCGGCGAGCCGAGCTTCGGCAAAGGCCTGGTGCAATCGGTATTCCGGCTGAGCCAGGGCACAGGCCTGGCGCTCACCACCGCGCTCTATTACACGCCGAGCGGACGCTCCATCCAGAAGCCGCTGGATGCGGCACGCTTCGAACTCGCGGCCACTACGGCGCATCCCAATCAACAAAGCGAATTCCACACCGACAAAGGCCGCGTGGTGACCGGCGGCGGCGGAATACAGCCGGATATCGTGGTCTACCCTCTCCCCATGGACCGCCTGCGCGCCGTGCTGGAGGCCACCGCTTCCTTCACTACGTACGCTACGGACTATCTGCAGCGCAATAAGATCACCCCCGATTTCGAAGTGACGCCGCAGATTCTCGACGAATTCCATTTGTTCCTCGCCTCCCACAACATCCAGCCGGGCGTGGCCGAATGGTCGCAAGCGCGCGACTTCATCACCAATCGCCTGAAGACCGAGTTTTTCAACCTGGCGTTCGGCGTGGAAAAGGGCGACGAGGTCCAGGCCCAGCGAGACCCGGTGATCCAGAAGGCGCTCGAAGTGGTCGGATCGTAGCGATCTGTTCGGTTTCGGACCAAAAACTCCCAGGACCGTACATCCTGCTCCTCTCCTGGATGGCCGGCGCGCTTATGTCGTTGGTGCCGAGCGTCGGGCTGCCGGCTAATGTCATCGCCATGGTGGTGCGCCAGGGAATGGGCCTCGCCGTGGCCGGCCTGGCGCCTGGCACGGGCGTGGCGCCGCCGGCGACTCACGTGGTTGCCGGTATGCTCATCGGCGTGAGCGCCGCGGACCCGTCCACGTTCGGTGCGGCCTCCTTGTTCCTGGTGCTGGTGGCGCTCGTAGCTACGTGGCTGCCGGCGCAGCGCGCCACGCGCATCGACCCGATGACGGCCTTGCGGCAGGAGTAATTAGGATCTGCAGATCCATCCGGCTTCCGGTAACCCGTTTGTTTGCAGCGCGGAGAATGAGAGATGGATCCGGAGATCCGAGGCTGGCCAGCAAAGCCTGTCCCACGCTAGAATGAAACCTCCAATGCCCGTCTCCGCTTCCGACCTGCAACTGCTGGCGCAGTATGACACGCCGACCATTTCGAACGTCATCGAGTTGTTTGAAGTCCGCCCGCGCAGCGCGGGTTTCATGGACGGCCGCATCCGCGCGTGCTTTCCGGAAATGCCGCCGATCGTCGGCTATGCCTCCACCGCAACCATGCGCACCGCCTACGCGCGCGCCGAGGGAGACGTATACGGTTCGCTGGACGAACAGGTGGCCCGCTTCGCCGAACTGCCCGGCCCCGCCATCGTAGTGTTCCAGGATACGGACGATCCGCCGGTGGCCGCTACTTTCGGCGAAGTCATGTGCAGCAGTTATCAGTGCTTCGGCGCCCTGGGCATCATTACCAGCGGCCCCGCGCGCGACCTCGACCAGGTGCGGAAGCTGGGTTTCGCCGCCTTCAGCGACGGCGTGATCTGCTCGCACAGCTACAGCCACATCACGTCGATTCACGAACCGGTACGCGTGGGCGGCTTGCAGGTGCGGCCGGGAGATTTGCTACATGCCGATGCCAACGGCGTGTGCTCGATTCCCGAATCCATCGCCGGCGAGGTAGCCCACGCCGCGGCCGATTTCATCGCGGCAGAAGCTGTATGTATCGATTTTGCCCGCAGCGGACGGAGGGATGTGAAAGCCTATTCGGAAGCCCGGCAGGAAATGATGCGCCGCATCGCGGAACTGGGAAAGAAAGTGCGCGCGCGGGCCAAATAAGCGAGTGGCGCACGCTCTCAGCGTGCAGCGTCCCGACTCTTCGGGACGCCTTTGGCCCGAACCGAAAAACGTGTCCGCATGAGTGCGGACACGGCAGCCTGGAGAGGCTGCGCCACGCCTCCGCTTCCTCCAGCAGGCACAAGAAAGGCCGGGGATGCGAGCGAAGCGAGCCGCCATTCCCCGGCCCCGACCTTGTTCTTTCCTATTTCTCGCCAGTGCTCTCTTCGTCAAGCCCCTGCTGGCGTGCCTTGAGCCGCTCTTCACGGCGCTTGGCCCGATCGGCCGCGCGCTTCACCAGTTCGGAGCCCACCAGCTCGAGCATGGCCTGCTCGGCACCGTCGCCTTTGCGCGGTCCCAGGCGGGTGATGCGCGTGTAGCCGCCGTTGCGCTGGCCAAATCGCGTGCCCAGCGTATCGAACAGCTTTTTGACCGACGCCGGCGTCCGCAACACCGCCGCCGCCTGACGGCGGGTGTGCAGCGTGTCGGTCTTGGCCAGCGTGATCATCTTTTCCACCAGCGGCTTCGCCGCCTTGGCCTTGGGAACGGTAGTGATCACACGCTCCTCTTCGATGACGCTGGTGATCAGGTTCCGCAGCAGCGCGTTGCGGCTATCCACCGGCCGCTTCAGTTTGTATCCGCCAACTCCGTGTCTCATGCGCTACTCTCCCATCATCTCTTCATGGCCCTCGTCTTCCAGACCGTAGTCCGGAGGCACGGCGTTCGCCGCCTGCTGCGGCGGCGCCACCAGCCGGCCATGCGCATCGATGCGCATACCCAGGGACAGGCCCATGTTGGCCAGAATTTCTTTGATCTCGTTCAGCGATTTGCGGCCGAAATTCTTGGTCCGCAGCATTTCCGCTTCGGTCTTCTGCACCAACTCGCCGATGGTCTGGATATTGGCGTTCTTCAGGCAGTTATAGCTGCGGACGCTGAGCTCCAATTCTTCCACCGAGCGGTTGAGCACTTCGTTCATCTTGTCGAGGCCGCGCTCGGAGACTTCTTCGGTCGTCTCCGCCACCTCTTCGAAGTTGATGAAGATGGTCATGTGGTCTTTGAGCAGCTTGGCGGCGTAGCCGATGGCGTCCTGCGGGGAAACCGCGCCGTTGGTCCAGACTTCCAGAGTCAGCTTGTCGTAATCGGTCATCTGGCCGAGACGAGCGGCTTCCACCTGGAAATTGACTTTGCGCACGGGCGAATGTACCGAATCGATCGGGATGTAGCCGAGCGCCAGGTCTTCGTCGAAATTCTTGTCGGCGCTCACATAGCCGCGGCCGGTCTTCAGCCGCATTTCGATGGAGAGCTTGCCGCCTTCACTCACCGTGGCCACGTGCACATCGCGGTCGAGCACTTCGACGTCGGCATCGGTTTCGATCTGCCCGCTGCGGACGTCGCCCGCGTGATCCACGCTCAGGCGCACGGTTTTGACGCCGTCGCCCATGATCTTGAAGGGAATCTGTTTCAGGTTGAGGATGATATCGGTGGCGTCTTCCACCACGCCCGGAATCGGGCTGAATTCGTGCTCGACGCCTTCGATGCGCACGGCAGTGATGGACGCACCCTCGATGGAGCTCAGCAGCACGCGCCGC
>Ga0335078_10013439_pt1 | contig 12131 bp, 11 predicted proteins | sample Lox_Sample_32_FD_206711 | JGI IMG/M metagenome (GOLD analysis project Ga0335078, IMG submission 206711) | Soil microbial communities from Loxahatchee National Wildlife Refuge, Florida, United States - Lox_Sample_3.2 | ecosystem: Environmental > Terrestrial > Soil > Wetlands | place: USA... | reverse complement strand
TGGCTCTGCCGCGTATCGCTGGAACCTGATTCGTGCGTGCGCCGGACAGAGAACCTGCTGCTGCGTTACGGGCTGCGCGCGCTGCTGGTGGCCAAGTTCGTTCCGGGCCTCAATGCCGTGACCGCGCCGCTGGCGGGCAGCTCCGGCGTGCGGTTTGCGCGATTCGCTCTTTTTGACAGCCTGGGCTCGCTGTTCTGGATCGCCACCTATGGCGGCCTAGGCTACCTCTTCGCCGACCAACTCGAAGACATTGCGGCTCGCGTGATCCGTACCGGCTCCGGGTTGGTTTTGGTGATCGTCCTGGGGCTTGCCTTGTGGATTGCCTGGAAGTTTCTGCAACGCCGGCGATTCCTGCACAAGCTCGCGGTCTCGCGAATCACTCCCGAGGAACTGGAGAACAAACTGCGCGCGGGCGCCCAAGTGCTACTGGTGGATTTGCGCCATGACCTGGCGGGCGATCAGGAACCGGTTCCCGGGGCCTTGCGGATTCCGGCCGAAGAGATGGAGGCGCGGCACCGCGAGATTCCACGCGATCGCGACATCATCCTGTTCTGCAGTTGACCAAACGAAGCTTCCAGCGCCCGTGCGGCGCTGCTGTTGAAGGCTCATGGGATTACGCGCGTGCGTCCGCTGCAAGGCGGAGCCGACGCGTGGCTGGAATTGCAGCGGCCTAAGAGCGTTTAACTTCGGGCATATCACCGAATCTAGCCATTTCCCACATATTTTTGGCTCACCGGTTCGGCTATACTGACACCTCGCGCGTTCGGAGGGAGTGAGGAATGTCCCAATTTCATGGCAAGCGGATCGCGGTCATCGTTGCGGGTAGCGCCCTCGCGCTCGTCCCGATGGCGGCCCAGTACAACGCGCTACAGAAGGACCGCGCGCGCGGGATGGTGCGCGATGTCGCCGACGCCATGCGGAAGAACTATTATGATCCCGCGTATCACGGCATCGACATGGCGGCCCGCTTCAAGCAGGCCGAGGCTGAGGTCCAGAACGCCGGGACATTCGGGGAAGCTTATGGGGCGATTGCGGACGCGCTCGAGCCTTTGAACGATTCCCACACCTTCTTTCTGCCGCCGCCGCGGCCGATCCGGCGCGAGGTAGGGTACGTGCAGCGGATGATCGGCGACCGCTGCTTCATCACCGAGGTTCGCCCCAACACCGACGCCAGCGAGAAGATCGCGCCGGGTGATGAAGTGGTTGCGTGGGAAGGATACAAGCCGGCCCGCGCGACCTTGTGGAAGCTGAGTTATGCGATCAATGAATTAAACGCGCTGCCGGTGGTGCACATGGGGATCCGCCGCCCGGACGGGTCGACGCGGAACGTCGAGGTAACCGCCAAGATCCGGCAGGAGAAGCATGTTCTGGACCTGACGCAGGGCGGAGATCTCTGGCAGCTCATTCGCGATGATGAAAACGAAGGACATCTGTTACGGCAGCGCATGGTGGAGTTCGGCGACGCACTGATGATCTGGAAGATGCCGGAATTCGACTTGGCCGACCAGGAAGTGGATCGGCTGATCAAGCAAGCCCGGCGCCACCAGACGTTGGTGATCGATTTGCGCGGCAACCCGGGCGGCTTGGTCAAAATGCTGGAGTATCTGGTCGGCAGCGTCAGCGATCATGACGTGACGATTGCCACGCGCAAGGGCCGCAAGCCGGGCCTGAAGCCGCAAATGGCAAAGACGACAGGCGGAGCGGCGTTCCAGGGTAAATTGATTGTGCTGGTCGACAGCGGTTCGGCTTCCGCGGCGGAGCTGTTCGCGCGAGTGGTGCAACTGGAGCATCGCGGAACCGTGCTGGGAGACCGCAGTTCCGGCAGCGTGATGGAATCGCGCCGCTACCAGTTTTCGCAGGGCGCCGACACCATGTTCTTTTACGGCGCTTCCATTACCGATGCGGATCTGATCATGGCGGACGGGAAGAGCCTGGAACACAACGGTGTCACGCCGGACGAAGTGATCCTTCCGACCGCGGAGGATCTGGCGGCAGGGCGCGACCCGGTGCTGTCGCGGGCCGCCGCAATTGCGGGTGTTGCGCTCGATGCGGTGGCGGCGGGAAAGCTGTTCCCCGTCGAATGGCGGACTGAGTGAGCGGAGTTGTGGGGCAGACCCTCGGTCTGCGCGGGTCCCTCGGACCCGCCTGCCGATCGGAGTGCGAGCACTCCGCCAGAAGCAAAGGCCGGCCGGGGGCCGGCCGCGGACCAAGGGTCCGCCCCACAACACTTCCGGAGAGGCTCGGTTTTGAGAAAACTACGTCACCTTAGGATGCCATCCTGCCCAACCGGCTAGGCCAACTCCGTCTGGATGGCTGGGTTGAGTTCTTCAGTGGAATTGTTCGCAAGACCCTACTTATCGCCCGCTCAGCGAGCCCGGCCAGGCCGAGTTCAGGTGATAGGGCACCGAGGGGCCGACCATCTCCACCCGCCGGATTTTGCGATTCTCGATGAGAAACGCTTCGGTTACGAGGATGCTCGAGGGGCGGTTGAAGCCGCGGAAGCTGTACGGGCGGCCGTCTGAGAGCGTGCCTGAGTTGACCGTGCCCTGATCGAACACGGCGTGCGACCAGACCACGCCGCGCTCGCTGTCGACCAACGGGTAGCGCCGGTGGTGGATGCTCTGCACCACGAAGTAATAACCGAGCTTGAACTGCGCCAGGCAATCGAGCGCGAACCCGTTGATGGCGCCGGGAGGCTCGTTGGCCGGCCGCGGCAGGTTGGTGGTGTGGGCGCCATTTTCGATGCGATCGCAGTCGTTGGTGAACGGGTAGGTGCCCGTGCCGTTGACGCCCTTGCCGTCATTTTTTTCGAGACCGCTGAAGTAGGCGTCGGCAATCGAGATCATCTCCTGTCGCGATGGCCGCTCCTTGGGCGAAATGGATTTGAACCACAGGTCTTCGGGCTGGTAGCCGGGCTTGTCGAGGGTCGCGATGCCGGAAGGGCCGCCTTGCCCCTGCCGGTAATAGACGCTTTCGATTTCCGTAATGCGGCCGAGTTCCAGCCGCAGCCGCACGCTCATGAGCAGCGGCGTGTCGGCCTCCCGCATGGTGCCCATGAACGCGACCTGGCCGAATTCCGGGTCGGCGAAGATGTGCTTGTAGTTGCCCGGGCCTTGAACCGTTTTCCAGAAGCCATCGCCGAGCGCGATTACCTGGTCGTTCTCGGTGTAGATCGCATCGGCGGAAAGCGGCAGCCGCTTGGGATCGTGCGCCACCAGGGCGGCGACGTATTGGTTGACCACATCTTCCAGGCAGGCTCGATCGCAGTTGAGCAGGATTGGGCCCGTGGAGGCTTTCACCGCGGGAGCGAACCAGACGGCGAATCCGGCGGCGAAGAGAGCGATGAAGCAAACGGCGAGACGGGCGGAGCGCACGAGGGATCTCCTTTATCGAGAAGATTCTATCTCAGCGTCAGGACCGCGCGTGCCACGCTTTCAGACCGGCCAGAAAAAGAATCTGAAACCCCGTCAACCCGTTCGCGGCGACAATCGGCACCGATCCGCGCAACAGGCCATACAGAAACCAAAGCCACACGCCCGTGCCCAGCATGGAAAGCATCAACCACGAAAGCCCGGCGCCGCCGCTCCGCCAGGTGCGAATGACCTGCGGAGCAAACGCGACCGTAGTCAGGAACGCCGCGCACGACCCGATTGCTTCGGTGTAGAGATGCAACCCATCGAGGCCGCGGACGAGCGCAGTCATTCCTCCATGATCGCAGCAACCAGGCGGTCAGGAAGGCGCCGCGACGCGTTTTCCGGCAAGCACGGTGGCGCTCGGAAAGAGCCGCTGGCGGCCCGTCCGGCTGTTCTTGAAATTGTCTTCGAACTCGAAGCTCCCTTCCCGCAGTTCCAGGACGGCGAGATCGGCCGGCGCTCCGGGCTTCAGGACGCCCCTGCCGCGAAAGACCGGAAATGCATAGGAAGCGTTGACGGTGGCGCGCGCGATCACCTGGTCGAGCGGCATCCCCAGCATCAGAAACTTCGACATCACATTCGGGAAATTGATCACCTGCGACGTGCGGGCTTCGGGCGTCCAATCGGTGGAGAACGTGTCCGGCAGGAACCCGGCCTTGAGGATGGCGTCGGCCATGTCCCAGCGCAGGTGCCCGGTGCGCCCGTTGCCGAGGTCGAAGCGCACGCCGCGGCGGCGCGCCGCGATCACCTCGGGCAGAATGTGCCCGTTGTCGTCGATGATGCTGTTGGGCGGCGGCGCAAACATGTGGGTGACGATATCGCCGGGCTTGAGCAGGCCGAGCAGCTTGGGCAGCGGCGACATGGTTTGCCCCATGTGGATCATCACCGGCAGCTCGTACAACGAGGCGACCGTCTGCGCCCGCCGCAGCACTTCATAATCATTCGAGCCGCAGACGTCCCGCGAGAGCCGCGCCTTCACGCCCGCGATCATTTCCCGGTTGCCGTGGATGGCTTCGCGCGCGGCCGCGACGTCGGCGCGGTTGAGATCCATCGTGTCGCCGTCCGGCAGAATCCCCGCCCGCCCGATGTTGATCAAAACCCGGAAAGGTTGTGGCGCGGCTTTGGCGACCGCAATAATCTCGCCAATGCGATCCGCGCCTTGCGAACCGGCATCGATCAGCCCCGTCACTCCATCCGCCAGGCACAATTCCGCACCTTCTTTGCTGCGCCCCGCGTGCGTGTGGATGTCGATCAACCCGGGTACCACCAGCTTGCCGTGCGCGTCGATGGTTTCCGCCGCGTCGCCCGGCAGGCTGGCCGCCACCGCCGCAATCCGGCCGTCGGCGATGGCTACGTCCCGCACCGCATCCAGCTTGCGCGCCGGATCGAGGACGCGTCCGCCCTTGATGACCAGATCGTATTTCGCCGATTTTGCCGCGAACGCGCCCGGCATCCGCACCCCCGCCGCCGCGGCTGCCGCCGCACCAACGAACCCTCTCCGGTTGATCGTCATCCACCCCCTCCGCGGCTCTATATGCTATCACCGAATTGACACCGGCTCTTCGGATGGTAGAATGGATAGGCACTCTCGAGACTCAATAATTCCTTTTGTTGCAGAGACATGCGAAGTTTGCATCGCTGCGGCGGGGAAGTGAATCCATTAAGGTACTCATGGCGCAGGTGCTGCCTGTTCCCAATCCACGCCGGCCGGAAGCCGAGCCGTTGCTGGCCACCATCGGCAATACGCCCTTGGTGCGGCTGGACAAGATCTCGCAGCCGTTTGACGGCATCGAGATCATGGGGAAGGCCGAGTTCTTCAATCCGGGCGGTTCGGTGAAAGACCGCGCGGCGTTGAACATGATCCTCGATGGCGAGCGCTCGGGACGGCTCAACCACAACCGCATTCTTCTGGATTCCACCAGCGGCAACACCGGGATTGCGTACGCCATGATCGGCGCCATCCGAGGGTACAAGATCAAGCTGGTGCTGCCGGCGAACGCGTCGATGGAGCGGAAGCGGATTCTCAGGGCCTACGGCGCGGAGATGATTTTCAGCGACGCGGCCGAAGGCTCCGATGGCGCCATTAAAGTCTGCCGCGAAATCTATAACGCTGATCCGGACATCTACTTCTATCCGGACCAATACAGCAACCCCGCCAACTGGAAAGCGCATTTCGAGCACACCGGGCCGGAGATCATCGAGCAGACCGGCGGCCGGATTACGCATTTCATCACCGCCATGGGGACCAGCGGAACGTTTACCGGAGTGAGCCGGCGGCTGCGGCGCGACCTGCCCCACGTAAAAGTCTTCTCGGCGCAGCCATCGAGCGGGTTCCACGGGCTCGAAGGCTTGAAGCACATGCCGACCGCCATTGTGCCGGCCATCTACGACGACAAAATCGCCGACGGCAATTACTGGATCGAAACTGAAGACGCCTACGTGATGGTGCGGCGCCTGGCGCGCGAGGAAGGTTTGCTGGTTGGAATTTCCTCGGGCTGCAATGTGCACGCGGCCACTCTTCTGGCGCGCGAACTCGCGGAACGCGGCGAGAACCAGGCGACTATCGTGACGGTGCTGTGCGATAGCGCCGAAAAATACTTAAGCGAACATTTTTGGGACGAGTAATGATTCAGATCGAACGGGAACCGTGGGCTGACATGGTGGCCCACGCACGAAAGACCTATCCGAACGAGTGCTGCGGCGCGATGCTGGGGTCGGCGGATGATGGAACCAAGCTGGTGCGCGCGGCGATGCCGCTTGAAAACTCGTTTGCTGGCGCGCAGGCGGCGCGTTATGAACTGCGGCCGGAAGACCTGCTGGCGGCGGACAAGGCCGCGCGCGACCGCAACATGGACCTCATCGGCATCTACCATTCGCATCCCGACTGCGACGCATATTTCTCGACGACGGATTTGAAAAATTCCTGTCCTTGGTATTCGTTCGTGGTGTTGTCGATTCAGAAGGGCGAATTCCACCACGCCAATAGCTGGCTGCCGAATTTCGAACAAACCGAGGCTGCCAAAGAGGAGTTGATTTACTAACATGGCCAAAGTTCTAATCCCTACCCCGCTCCGGCAATTCACGGGGAAGCAGGACGCGGTGACGGCGTCCGGCGCCACGGTCGGCGAGGTGCTTAGCGCGCTCACCACGCAGTTTCCCGATTTGCGGAAGCAGATTTTCAACGACGAAGGCAAACTGCGCAGCTTCGTCAACGTGTACCTGAACGACGAAGACATCCGCTATCTGAGCAAAGATGCCACGGCAGCGAAGGACGCCGACACGATTTCGCTGGTGCCGTCCATCGCCGGTGGTTCGACCGTCGCCGCGCCGCCGGAAGCGGCCGAGTTGACCAAAGACGAGATTCTGCGCTACAGCCGGCACCTCATCATCCCGGAAGTCGGAATCGAAGGCCAGCAGAAACTGAAAGCCGCCAAAGTGCTGCTGGTGGGAGCGGGCGGGCTCGGCGCGCCGCTCGGTCTTTATTTGGCTGCGGCGGGTATCGGCAAGATCGGCATCGTCGATTTCGATGTCGTCGATTTCACGAACCTGCAGCGGCAGGTGATCCACTCGACCGCCGATGTCGGACGCAAGAAGATCGATTCCGCCGCCGAGAAGATGCAGGGCATCAACCCGGCTCTCAAGATCGTCAAACACGAGACCGCGCTGTCGAGCGAGAACGCCCTTGAGATTTTCAAGGACTACGACCTGATCGTCGACGGCACCGACAACTTCCCCACGCGCTACCTGGTGAACGACGCGTGCGTGCTGCTCGGCAAGCCGAATGTCTATGGCTCGATTTTCCGTTTCGAAGGCCAATCGACGATCTTCGCCTATGAAGGCGGCCCGTGTTACCGCTGCCTGTATCCGGAACCGCCACCTCCGGGCCTGGTCCCGAGCTGCGCCGAAGGCGGCGTGCTGGGCATTCTGCCGGGAACCATCGGCCTGATCCAGGCCACCGAGACCGTGAAGCTGATCCTCGGCATCGGCGAACCGCTGGTCGGCCGGCTTTTGCTTTATGATGCCCTTGGCATGCGCTTCCGTGAGCTTAAGCTGCGGAAGAATCCGGAATGCCCCGTTTGCGGCGAGCACCGGACTATCACCAAGCTAATTGACTACCACCAGTTCTGTGGCGTGCCGAGCCCCAACGCGCCGGCGCCCGCGCAGGAGTCCAAAGTGAACGAAGGCGAAATCGAAGTTACCGAAGTGAAAGCCATGCTCGATCGCGGCGACAAGTTCCTGCTGCTCGACGTGCGCGAGCCGCACGAATACAAGATCTGCAACATCCCCGCCGCGAAGCTGATCCCGCTGGGCGAAGTGCCGCAGCGCCTGCACGAGCTCGACAAGAACGCCGACATCGTCGTCCACTGCAAGAGCGGCATGCGCAGCGCCAAAGCTTGCGGCATCCTGAAGCAGGCCGGTTTCCAGCACGTTCGCAACATGAAAGGCGGCATCCTGGCCTGGAGCGACCGCGTCGACCCCAGCGTCCCCAAATACTAAGTGGCTATTCCGCAAGCCACGCCGGCAGAGATTCACCAGCGCCTCCAAGCCGGGGAAGACCTCCTGTTAGTCGACGTGCGCGAGCCCGAAGAGATCGCGATCGCCGCGCTCCCCGATGCCCTGGTTTGTCCCATGAGCCGCGCGGCCGAGTGGATCGATCGCTTACCCAAGGAGCAGCCGCTCGTCCTGTTTTGCCATCACGGCATCCGCAGCATGCAAGTCGCTATGGCCTTGGCCAATCGCGGCCACTGCAATGTAACCAACATGACGGGCGGCATCGATCTCTGGTCCACGCAAGTGGATCTCGGCATCCCGCGGTATTAGGTGATCAGGCTCCGGCTGATCGCGCGAATGCCGGCCGCCGCCGCGCCCGGGTCGCTTGTTCAAACGCATAAACCAGCTTGAGCATCACGGGCTCGCTCCAGGCCGGCCCGAAGAACGAAATTCCTACCGGCAGGCCGTTCACCAGCCCGGCCGGCACCGTAACGTGCGGATAGCCCGCGACCGCGGCCGGCTTGGTGCACACCGGCCACTCCGGCTCACCGGGAATCGCAGTGTGGCGCGGGGCTGGGCCGGCCGTGGGCGCGACAACCAGGTAGGCTTTCTCGGTGAGCGGACCCTTGGCCTGTGCGCGTTCCAACAGTTCCTGCTGGAAATACGGCATCTCCTCGCCCCTGCGTTGCTGGTTGAAGGCAATGACATCGGCGAGCGAGCGCATGCCGGCGCCCGGCCGGCCTTTGTTTCTGACGAAGTGCTGTCACTCCGATCGGCAGGCGGGTCCGAGGGACCCGCGCAGACCGAGCGTCTGCCCCACACCACGTCCAGATGCCGGCCTCATGTGGGGCAGGCCCCCGGCCTGCGGCCTACGCCCGCGCCGCCAGCGCCGCTTTCACCCGCTCCGCCGTAAACGGAATCTGCCGCAGCCGCGCTCCGGTCGCGTCGAACACCGCATTCGCCAGCGCCGCCGCCACCACCGTGATCGACGTCTCGCCCGCGCCGGTCGCTTCTTCTTCCGGGCGGTTCAGCAGCACGGTTTCGATCTTCGGCACAGCAAATCCCAGCGGCAGCGTGTGATAAGTGCGCCAATCCACCGCCGTTACCTTCTGGTCATCCCACGTGACTTCTTCGAGCAGCGCGCGGCTGGTGCCTTGCAACGCGCCGCCTTCGATCTGGTTGCGCAGCCCATCCGGGTTCGACACCGGCCCGACATCGTTGCACACCACGATCCGCTTCGGCGTGATCTTACCGGTATCCTGGTTCACTTCCACTTCCGCCACCAGCGCCGAATATCCGTTGTCGCCCTCGTAGAGCACGCACGCCATGCCGCGCCCCGTCACGACTCCGGTTTTCGCATGGGCCGGCTTCGGAGACGGCCGCTCGTCCCAGTTCGCCGCCTTCGCCACCGCTTTGACGACATCGATCAACCGCGGGTCGCGCAGGTGCCGCAACCGGTAGGCGACCGGATCCGACTTCACCCGCGCCGCCAGCTCGTCCATGAACGATTCGTGCGCGAACGTGTTTTGCAGCCGGTTGGGTGAACGCAGCGGCCCGGTCCAGAACGCCGATTCGACGTTGTGCACCAGTACGCGCTCGCTCTGAATGGTTCCGGTTCCGTGATCCCGTCCGCCAACGTTGCCCGCCACGTACGATGGCACGGCGTTGGCGTTGTTGTTGTAGTTGCTCGGCGCGGGCGCCGGCGTGCGCGGCGCGAACGGCTGTGGCGGGAAACCAGCCAGGTACCCGGTAACAATATTTCCCGGCGTTCCCGGCCCGGGGCGGTTGCCGCGATTGGGCGACCATGATTCGTGATCCCACGCGAGGATGTTGCCCTGCGCATCGAGGCCGGCGCGCTCGTCCAGCACGTAGGCATTGCCGTAGTTCTCCCACGCCATCTCGTCCTTACGCGAAAGCTGCACGCGCACCGGCTTGCCGACGGCCTGCGACAGAATCGCGGCATCGTACGTCACCGTATCGGCGCCATTCAACCCGTAGCAGCCGGAGCCGCGTCGGAAGATCACGCGAATATTCTCGGGCTTCAACCCAAGCAGCATGCCGAGCGTCGTCTTCTGATACCAGACCCCCTGCGTCGGCGACCACACCGTCGCCTTGTCTCCATCGACATGCGCCACCGCGCACGAACTGCCCATCGAGCCGTGCATCTGGTAGGGATGCAGATAGCTGGCCTTCATTACCGTGGCCGCGCCGGCAATCTTCTGCTCGACGTCGTTGGAATCCACCATCAGGGTGTCGCGCGCCGGCAGAGTCCGCATCTGCTGATAAAAATTCGCGTGGCTCGGCAGTCCGCTCCCCTGCGACCACGTAACCTTGAGTTGATTCGCCGCTTGAACCGCCTGCCACGGCTTTTCGGTGACCACTCCGACGAAATCTTTCTTCACCACCACTTTCACGAAACCCGGAAGCTTGTTTATCGAGGTCTCATCAATGCTCATGACGCGCGCGCCGACCACCGGAGGCCGGACCACCTTCCCGTGCAGCATTCCCGGCACCCGCACGTTGTGGACAAATTCGAATTGCGCGCTCACCAGCTCTGGGATGTCAGGCCGGTGCACCGGCTTGCCCAGAACGGTCCATTCGCTGGCGGGCTTGCGCCTGGCGTTTGGATCGAGCGCGAGGTTAAACTTCTTGCCGCCCACCAGTTCGCCATAGCTGACCCGCCGCGCCGCGTCGGTCTTCACCCGGATCGTGCCCTCCACGGCCGTGAGTTGATCCACCGGCACACCGAGCCGTTCGGAACCGAGCCGTAGCAGCGCCTCGCGCGCCGTCGCGCCGGCCTGCGCCAGGTTGCCGTGATTGAAATTCGCGGGATGCGACTGGCTGCCCGCCGTGTATGCCTGGTCAGGAGTCAGCCCGGTATCGCAATAAATCAGGTTCACGCGCTCGAACGGAACTGAAAGCTCCTCGGCCACCAGTTGCATCTGCGCGGTCACGATGCCCTGGCCGAGCTCTTCCTTGCCGCTGTACGCAGTGACGGTGCCGTCGGCCGCAATCGCAATCCACGAATCGAGCTGATTGATGGCCGGCGAGCCCGGCATCGGGCCGCCGAACTGGGCCTCGGCCGTCCGCAGCCCGCCCGTGCTGAAGCTGACGATAAGCGCGCCCGCGCCCTTGAGAAAATCGCGGCGGCAGAGAGCCGCGCGCGCATCGCGCGTCAGGTTTCTCATCGGGCCATCTCCTGCGCCGCGCGGTGAATGGCGTGCAGCATCCGCACGTTGGTGAAACAGCGGCAGAGCACGCCGGAAAGCGCCTGCTCGATCTGCTCCTCGCTCGCTTTCGGATTTTTGTCGAGGAACGCTTTGGCGGTCATGATCACGCCGCTCACGCAAAACCCGCACTGCGCCGCCTGCTCTTCGATGAACGCTTTCTGAATGGGATGCGGCTTGCCGGCCGTGCCGATGCCCTCGATGGTGGTGATTTCCGCGCCGCCCACTGTCCGCACCGGCGTGATACAGGACGCCTGGCCTTTCACAATCACGGTGCACGCGCCGCACTGGCCGAGCCCGCAGCCGAACTTGGGCCCGCGCAGTTCCAGATCGTCGCTCAAGACGTAGAGCAACGGAGTCGACGGGTCGAGGTCCAAGTTGTGGGTGCGGCCGTTGACCTTCAAAGTAATTGCGCTCATAGCTTCGCTTCCTTACTTCAGGTTATTGAGAATTTTCGAATCGGTTGCTAGCTCGCGTGTGGCGCCGATCGTGATCACGCGCCACGGGCAGGTCATCGGTGTGGTGCCCTCCCAGGCCACACCGGTTTCGTCCGACCGCGGCAGGCGGGAAATCAGAATCGTACCTTCTTGCCGGGCGATATACATGTGCGGATAAGTGCCGTTGCGCACCTCGCCGATCGCCACCCAGCCGATGCCGGGCTGTTCGGTCACAAACGGCAGAGCGGCCGGGTGGTCGTGTCCCAGGTTCCGGATCGCGCTGGTATCCTGGTCGAGCTCGAACTCGGTTTCCTCATCTTCCAGCAGCATCGGCAGCAGCGCCGTGGTTGCCGGTACCACGTACCGGAAGGCCACCCCGTCGTTGTACGCCCGCACCTCGACGTTGATGCGGCGGCCCACCGAACCATCCTGCAGATAATCCGCGACGAGCGAATTGTATTTCTGCGCAGAGGAGGTCTTCACGGTGGTCCGCCCGACCTTTTCACCCTGAAACGGCTCCTGGTTGTGGATGGGAAGCCCGAGAATCGACGTGTTGTTGAACG
>Ga0335078_10013438_pt1 | contig 12131 bp, 14 predicted proteins | sample Lox_Sample_32_FD_206711 | JGI IMG/M metagenome (GOLD analysis project Ga0335078, IMG submission 206711) | Soil microbial communities from Loxahatchee National Wildlife Refuge, Florida, United States - Lox_Sample_3.2 | ecosystem: Environmental > Terrestrial > Soil > Wetlands | place: USA... | reverse complement strand
GCCAACGGCGCAGCGAATGTGGTGAGTCGAGGGCCGTCGAGACCAGCCGTCGGAATCTCTTTTGAGATCGCAGCACTTGCAGCGAGCTGTTTGCTGAGCCTGATCGTACCCGGCGGTCTGGTGTATGCGGCCTATCTCATCGTCCTGGAACTGTCGGCCACATACCTCGTCCACTGCCCAGCTCACTATCTGGCGGGAATGGCCCTGGGGATCAGGTTCAGAAGAATCCGTTTCGGTCGCACGACCCTGGCGCGGGTCCTTCCCGCGAGGGCGGCTGGTCTTGCCCGATTCCTGCCAGTGCTTACCCTTTCGGTGGAGAAGGGCTCGCTTGGACTGGTCTCGAGGAGGAGGGCGTCGGCCATGTACGCCGCGGGGACCGTCGCATCCGTGCTGGTCGCCTTCATGATTGCCCTGGTTTCATTGTGGGTAGAGCCGCTAGGGTTTGCAGCCCTGACTTGGGCCGTAGCGTTGGGTTACCTGGCATTCGACGTCGTCTTCTCCCCAAAGAGCGGAGACCTCATGAGGGCGAGGGCCGTCTACGAGAGGGCACCGACGGTCACTTCGGCTTGAACCGGCCGGGGTCAAGGAAGGTGATGTCGAGGGGCGACTTCCCTTCGACCGCCAACTCCGCAGCCACCTCCCCGAGAACGCTGGCGAACTTGAACCCGTGTCCTGAACACGCGCTCACCGCCACCACCCTGGGCTCCCCCGGGTATAACCCCACGGCGAAGTTCCTATCAGGAGTGTTGGAGTAAAGGCACGTCGTCGAGGCGATTGGTGACTTGTCAAGCTTGGGGATTCTTCGGGAGACGAACTCCTTCACGGGGGAAACGTCATCTTCGGTCACTTCTCTGCTCAACCGGTCGGGGTCGCCGGTCTCCCCTCCATGTGAACGACCCACCTTCACTCCGTGGCCTACGTCGGGTATCCCGTAGTAGAAGACGTCTTTCTCTTCCTCCATCATGAACACCGGCATCTTGGGGGGTGCGAATCTCTTCTCACCTCCAGAAGCGAACCAGATAGGTGTCTGCCTCTCTGTCTGCAACGGCACCAATCCCCGCAAGAGTTTCTCGTTCCACGCGCCTCCGCAGATGACAAGCCTGTCGGCGACCTGCCTTCCGGCCGCGGTCTCTACTTCGACCCCCTCGTCCCCGCTCTTCCACCCACTGACCTCTTCGGAGAACCTGAATTCCCCGCCAGCTTCGCTACCGAGGCCCACGAATGCCCTCACGCACGCCTCGGCAAAGAGAATCCCCGATTCCTCCTCGTACACGGCACAATACTCATCCCCCAGTGCGAATGCCTCGAACCGATCTTCAGCCTCTGACGATGACAGCAGCTCGTAGTGAAGATCATGGGTCTTGGCGCTCTTCAACACCCCGGAGACAAGCTCCCCGTCTTCCCTTCCGATCATAAGCCCGCCCGTAATCTGGAGGAGCTTCTTCCCCGACCTCGATTCTACCTCCTTCCATGCTTCATAGGCTCGCCTCAGGAGAGGAACGTACCTCGGGTCCTCATAGTACGCCAGTCTGATGATCCGAGTCCTTCCGTGAGACGACCCGAACTTGTGGTTGACCGCGAACCTCTCTAAGTTGAGTACCCTGAGCCCCCTTTTTGCGAGGTTGTAGGTAACAGACGCCCCCATCACTCCGCATCCTATGACAAGGACGTCCCACCTCCTTCGTCCTTCCCGCGAGCCGGCCGGCGGCCTCACCGTCTGGCTAACGCTCAATTCTCTTCCGGGCCGTCACGAGCCTCCCCTCAAGCCATGGCAGCGCCTCTGTGATAAATGACGGGCCGTGATGGGCGAGGAAGTCCAATGGTCCGGGGGTCACGAACACGTTCCCCAACTCCACTGCCCTCATCCCCAACCACGCTCTCCTCCTCAGAAGTATGTCCATATCCTCTTTCTTGAAGGCCGAGTACATCTTTGGCTCGTAGACGATCAGATCAGGATCTGCCCCCGGTACGCTACCCAGCGCCGGTGCCAGCCACTCGGATTTCGCTCGTTCATACAGGTGAGAACAGCCGAGCAAATTGAAAGCATCGGTGATGTAGCTGTAGGAACCGAACGTCACGGGTCCTCCCAGATCGACCTCCACATACGCCCTTAACCCGGGCACCCGACCGACCTTCCCCGCGGCTCTGATGAGCCTCCCCTCGAGCTCTCTGCCTTCCTCCGTAGCGCCGGCGACGAGGGCGACTTTCATCGCGAAGTCGACCACTCCGGCCACAGTCGCAGGAAGTTCCAGGGGATAGACAGGGTATTTTTTCGAGAGTTTGATTGCGAAGTCACGCTGGTACCCGGTCACCGTAATGATGAGGTCCGGCCTGACCTCGTCGAGCGCCTCCGCCCTGACGGTGTTATAGCTCCCAAGTCTGCGTTTCTTCACTGCTTCAGGAGGTCTTGCACAGAACGCGCTGACCCCTGCTACTCTGGCTCCCAGCCCCAACTCGAAGAGCGTCTCTGTCGCCGCGGGACTGAAGCTGACTATCCTTTTCGGGGCATCTGGAATCTCTACCTCGGACCCGAGAACTTCGTTGAACAGCTGTCCCAATCTGTCAAGACGAGACCGTCCCAGCGATATGCGTTGCTGATTCCGGGAACCACGGGCCTTGGCGCTCGCATCGTCGGACGACCAAGAACGGATAAATCGACCGAGCCGCGGATTCGCCACATGGCCGAGTGTCCCCACTGCAGCATGCCCGTCGAGCACCTCGAATTCCATTCCCAGACCGGGAAGTTCCGGCTTACAGGGATAATGAGAAAAGAAGGTGAGGCGGTCATCAACTTCGGGGGAGAATCGGAGGGGAAGGAGCCAGGATTCTACTGCCCAGTGTGCGGTGAGCTGCTGACCGAGGACGTGCAAACAGCCAGACGGATTCTGAATGCGCCTGAGGCTTCAACGTCCCCCCAATGAAGCGACGGTACGATAGCGTGGCGGAGCTCTACCGCCACTTTCCTATTCGGTGACTACCCGATAGTTCGGATTCCTGACGTATGCTTGACAAGCGCAGCCTTCCATGGTACACCGTCCTCGTTTGGTAGCATAGACTGTCTGGAAGAGCACTTCGTGGGCCTCGGCCAAGTGCCGACAATTGCACACCCCAGTACCTGTCTTTTCACGGATTCTGCCCAAGGACGTTGGTGCCCCTTGCATCCCATAACAACTCCCGCATTTATGGGAATGCCGCAGGGCTAGTTGCCCTTGCTGTTATAACTATCGTTAAATACACTTCTAAGAACGCCTTACTCCGCCCGCTGATTTGGTGAACATCCAGAAACTCGTTACAGCAACCCTGTTCGGCGTTTTGATTGGCGTCGTGTACGGCGCCCTGCCATTCGAGATTGGCGATTCCCTCATAGTCTTCGAGGCCGTAGTACTATCGCTCAGCTTCATCCTTCTGGGACCCGGCGGTGCGACCTACACCGGTCTGATTAATGGATTGGTCGAGACCCCGTTACAGCTTACATTCGGGCCGTTTTCATTGGGTGTAGCACTCTTCTACGGTATACTCGTAGATGCGTTCAGCAGCCTGTTCAGGGTCAAGTCCGGAGGCAAGGTTCACGCGAAAAGGTTGATCGCTTCCTTGAGCGTGAGTACGATCATCACGGGCCTCGTAGCAACCTACGCATTCATAGACCTGGGCTTCGGTACGACGGCGCCATTCATGGAGGTATACTTGCCAGTCTTGCTAGTCGGCGCGCTAAGCGGAACAATAGGGGGATTCATAGCCGCTAGAATATGGGAACGAAACCTGAAGCACAGGTTCACGTCCGTTCAGGAACCGGCCGTCTGATCCTGTTCTATCCGACCTATGTCCTTGGCTAGCTTCTTCGTGAACCGTATCAGTATCAGGTAGAGAATCACCCCCAGAGCGATAAACGCCGTCCCTGCGATGTAGCTCGCAAGTTCACCCGTGACGATCGCTGCCAAGAGGACGAAGGCCCCGACCCCGATTATGAGAATCGCTGCCATCTTCGAAATCGGGCTCACCCGCACCTTCGCCGACAACAACCTACCTCGGCCCTGACGGTCTGTTAAACGGTTCTGGAATCGGGACGACTCGGGCACCGTGACCGGGGCCTAATGGCGCTTGGTCCCCTTTTCTTCCTCTTTGAGGAGCTTGTAGAGCCTGTACTTGTCGTTCTCCCCGGGGGAGAGGGCGTAGCCGCAGACGCGACAGACAACTCCCTGCGGGGTCTCGCGAAGTTCGAGGCGGCCGCACTTCGGGCACTTCATCTCGTCGCTCTGGGCTTTCACGTCTGGAGCGGTCCGGTCCGTCCGGGTTCAAAAGCGTTGGCGTGGCGAGAGCACGAGGCTACCTGATCTTCACCAGGGATTCCTTCTCAAAAATCCCGGCGGGGAAGGCATACGTAGAATACAACTTGCTGGGCAGGGATATGTCGGCCAGGTACAGATCGCCCGTCAGGCCTCTGCTCTCAATGCTCAGGAATCCCGTCTTTGGGAACCCGAACGTCACTGTCGCTGTGGCTCTCACGCATGGATTTCTCGCTTCGCCCGTCGTCGCGTCCATCCCTGACGGGATATCCACGGCCAACATCGGGCGCTTCGAAATGTTGGCCAGCCTGATCAGACTGGCCATTGGCTCCTTCGGATTCCCACGAGCGCCGTAGCCGAGCAGCGCGTCGATGACCAAGTGGGCCTTGCTGAAATCCTCGCCGGGCCCCTTGATTGAGATTCCCATCTTCTCCAGGATTGCAGCCTGCCTGGCGGGAATGTCTCTCAATGCCGACCTTTCTTCAGCCAGTATCACTTGGACAGTAGCCCCCCAGTTACTGAGGTGCCGAGCAGCGACCATGCCATCTCCTCCATTGTTGCCCTTCCCGACCAGGCAGCAGATCGTTTTTCCGGCAACCTCTCCACCCAGCATCCTCATTGCAAGGGCCGCAGATGCGCCTCCCGCGTTCTCCATTAAGACGACCACGTCTATCCCGTAGTCTTCGATGGCAGTCCTGTCCACCTCGGCCATCTCCTCGGCGGTCAGGTAAGCGAGTCCGCCTTCGGACTTCAAGCCGACCACGGCACTGCTCAGAACCTATTTCAGCCTGGCTCCGTGAGATTACCTCTGCAACCTGATCAGGCGGTCAGCCTTCCGTCAGCCACGATTTTGGAGCCGGCGACGGAGAGGGCGCCCTTCTTCACCACGCCGGTTAAGCCGAACCCTGCCAGGGTCAAAGACCCTTCGACGAACCTGTCCTGTCCCCAACCGAAACCGAACGCCGGGTTCAAGCCGACGGTGAGCAGCTCGGCCCTTCTTTTCTCGGCGGGCAGCGCTTCGACCAGATTCTTCAACTTGGCTCTATCCTCGGACTCCCATGAGATGAGCCTGCCCTCTCTGAACTCGAGCTGCGCCCCGTGTACGACCCCTACCTTGGTCACGGACTCCGACAGCGTCACGGTACCGTTCGCGCTGTCTGGGGCGATATCCTTGCTTACGAATCCTGGCGGCACATAGGCCACGTTGTTGCCTGTCTTCACGTCGTTGTCGTCCACCATTCCGTCCTCTACCGAGAGCTCGCCCTGTAGGGTGAACGTCAGGGAGGACCGTCCAGACCTGAGCTCGGCCTTCGCACCATCTGTCAGCAGCGGGGAGACCCTTCCTGCGGATCGGGCAATCTGGCCGTAGTCCACCAGGGCCGCTGCGAGTTGCGCACGGACCACGTCCTGGCGTTTCTTCCCCAGGTATCCTGCCAGGTCCTTCCCTACATATCCGAACGTGAGCCTGGCACCCCTCAGGCCTGCCTTCGAAGCCGCTTCATACCAAGAGGAATTGTAACGAGTCGAGCGCTCTCGTTCCTCAGGCTTCAGCGTCTTGGAGTAGGCGCCAAGGGCCTGCCCGGGGATGAACACGTAGGCATCGGTGCCCGCAAGGAGTCCGTATTCGTTCTTCCCCATCTTCCCGACCAGATCCTCCGGGGCCCGCCTGACCCCCTCAACGTAGGCTCCTTCATCCTCGTAGATCATTACCGCCGTGCACCCAATCGCCCTGGCCTCAGCGACCGCCCGCCTTGCAAAGTCGAGACCGCTGTCCCACGTTTCGACGGTGACCGAATCACCCCTGTGCAGGTGGAGGGTCTCAGTGAGGGTCTTCTTCACAACTTTGGCATAGAGCGAGTCGAGCGATTCCTTTGGCATGTCCCGGGCTCGGACAGCCACTATTTAGAAGAGGCTCTCGCATGCTCTTTGATTGCTAGCGGCTCCGTCGCCAGCAAGTCCTCTACGGCCCGCCGTGTAAACGCGACCCCCCGGGGGTCTCCCGTCAGAACGTGCCTGAACTCGTTTCTGTCGTACTCCAGGAAGACCTGAGGCACAAGGTAGTCGGCAGTCCAATCCCCGAATCTCCTGACGAGGTCGTCCGCTGCCGCCTCATCATCCGAATCTATGTCATAGAGGATGCACGGAATCCCCAAAACGCGGGCCCTCTCAGTAACCGGTTCGACCGTGGTCGGCACACAGTGCGGGCACCAGTCTGCGTAGACGAGATGGATCGCCTTCGGCCTACCCATGTGTGCAGCGTCCTCGCCCTCCGATATTAATTCCGCTCCTAAACTAGTAGATCCACGCCCTTACCCGACGCCCGGCGAGACCCTTCAGGACTCGCTCTACTTCTCCAACGTCGTCCGCCTCAATGACCTGGAGCCTCTTCCCAGGGGACCCGCCTCTCACACTGTACCTCATCAGGGTGAATCTCGACCCGAACCTGGTGACGAACACCAGAAACCTCCGGGTTCCTGACCTTCCTATCAGCCTGATTCCGGCGTCCTGATCGAGCACCCGGACCCGCCTCATCAACTCGGGGAACGAGGTCACTTCCTCTTCGTAGAACATCGCCAGGCACCATTCAGGTTCGAATTCAAAAACTAATACCCCTATTATCAGGGAACCTGCATCGAGCCTTGAGGGCCAATCTCACGCTTTACGACACCATGAGCGGAAGGAAGGAGGTATTCCGTCCTCGCAGCCCGCCGCACGTGTCCATGTTCGTGTGCGGCCCCACTGTCCAATCGAGGATGCACCTCGGGCACGCGAGGACGTACATCTTCTACGATGCCCTGGCCAGGTACCTGCAGCATCTCCACTACGACGTCTTCTTTCTGATGAACATCACGGACATAGACGAGACAATTACCAGGGCCGCGGGGAAGGTCCGGGATGCCCCGTTGGAGTACTCTGCCCGCATGTCAGCTACCTTTCTGGCCGACATGGAGGCCCTCAAGATCAACGAGGTCGATCGCTTCGAACCGGTTTCGCCCCACGTCGACGAGATGATCCGCCAAGCCTCCGCCCTGGTATCCAAGGGCTTCGCATACGAGGCTGGAGGCTGGGTCTACTTCGACACGACGAGATTTCCACGCTGGGGGCGGCTTTCGCACCAGTCGAAGCGCGACCTTTCCCTCAGGCCGCTGGAGCTTTCTCCGGAAAAGAAGAACCTGAACGACTTCGCCCTGTGGCGTCCCGAAACACTCATCGAAGGTCGCTGGGAGAGCCCCTGGGGGTTGGGTTCCCCCGGATGGCACATCCAAGACACGGCGGTGACCATTCCCATGCTGGGGGCGCAGTACGACATACACGGAGGGGCGTTCGAGCTTGTATATCCTCACCACGAAGCGGAGATAGCCCAAGGGGAGTCCCTCACCGGCGCCCGTCCGCTGGTCAGGCACTGGGTCCACACCAACCTGCTCAACATGGAGGGTCAGAAGATGTCGAAATCCCTCGGCAACGTCGTCACGGTCAGAGACGCTTTGAGGTCATGCTCCGCAGACCTGCTCAGGTTCTACTTCCTGTCGACCCACTACAGGAAGGAGGCGGACCTTTCGGGCGTGGGAGAGGCCCGCGCGCGGCTGTCGCGAATCCGGAGCGCGGCGATGCAGTTCCGCCCACAAGAGGGAGACGATGGCGTTCCGATTCCGGCCTTCGAACAGATCCTGAACGACGACTTTGACGCTCCCAGAGTGATAGACTGGGCTGAGCGAACTCTGAGGACCGCGGTTAGGACCGGGGACCGTGACAAGGCGAGGGGATTGGCCCTGCCTGCCATCAGGGCGATGAAAATCCTGGGCGTGGACATGCATGAAGATACCTGACAGGGAAGACGCCGAGTTCAACGAGGTCCGCTGGTGGTCAAAGTGGGCTCTCCTTCGTTGGCACCGCAAAGGCTACCTGCTGACCTCCGAGTCGCTCCGGGAACCCTTCTTCAACAGGGCTGGTTCTCTCTGCTGCGAACAGATCGGGACGACCGCATCCTGGGCCGAACGAGCCTTCGCACGGCAGGGGACCGACGCCACCATGCTGGTCTTCGACTCCTGCGCAGTCGCTTCAGAGAAACTTCTCGGCCTAGGTTATGCCAGAGTCGACACCATGTCAGTGCTCATATCCGGTGCGCCCATAGGTGCGCCAAAACTCGAAGGCTGGAGTGTGGAACCTGCCACTTCCCCAAGAAGCTGGACCAGGGCGTACCTGCGTGCGTTCTATGGCAGTGAAGATCTCTCCCCAGTCGTTGCTCCCATCGTGGCCCGCCTCCTGAAATCAAGGGAGGTGGCCCTTCTCGAATGCAGGGTGAAAGGTGAAACGGCAGGCGTGCTCGCTCTCTTCAGGACCCACGGGATAGGAGGCGTCTACTGTGTGGGCACAGTCCCCGAATTCCGAAGGCTCGGGGTCGCCACAGTGCTGCTCGCGAAGGCGAAGCAGACTGTCGAGGGGGAAGGAAGAAGGATGGTCCTCCAAACCCTGGCGTCAGAGGGGTCCATGGACCTCTACGTGAAGAGGGGGTTCAAAGTGATGTATTCCAAACACGTCCTTGAAAGAAAGCTAAAATCATAATCCATGGGGCGCCTGTGACTTGGATTTGGGCGTCTGCATAGAGAGGAAGGCGAAGATCGGCGTCCACCCATTCACAGGTGTCTTCGGGGGGTTCGAGCGAGTCCAGGCCGTAAGAAACATCTTCGGCAGCGAGACCGAGGAGGTCCTTGGGGGTCTTTCAGTGGAGGTTGTCAGCCGGCAAGGCTACATGAAGATCAACGACCACAAGGGTTCCATAGAGGTTAGCGCATCGTATCTCAAACGGGGAAACGAAGTCGACGTGTATCTGGACGTGATACACGAGCTCGTGCACATTCGCCAGCACCGCGAGGGAAAGGAGTTGTGGGACAGGCGGTACGAGTACGTTGACAGGCCGACGGAGATTGAAGCATACAAGGTAGCTGTGAAGGAAGCAAGAAAACTCGGAATGAGCGAAGACGAGGTCGCCCAGTACCTGAGGGTCGAGTGGATCCCAGAAGAGACCTTCGAGAGATTCCTCAGGAACGTGGGAGTGAAGAAGGCCTAGGTCCCGAGCAGCTCAATCCAGATGCCGTCGGGGTCCTTGACGTACACCTCTGTCCCCTTGGATTCTTTGGGGGTAACCGCTGGAGTGGCCCCCTTGCTGATTAGCAATTCGTACGCCTTATCGACATCCTTCACTCGGAAGGCGAGGTGGTCCAGCTCCTCTCCCTTCAAGTAATCGGTGTAGAACCTGGAACCCTCAGGATACCAGTTCAGCTCGAGCGTCTGCTCGGAGCCCTTGCCTCGCAGGTGGATCCATTTCCCACCATGCGGCATCGTCCCTTTGTTGACAACCTTCATCCCAATGACTTTGGTGTAGAAATCCAGCGATTTCTTGAGATCCCTGACCCTGATGCCGCTGTAGTAGAACCGGAACTTCACGTCCATGACTCCCCTTCTGCTGATAATAAGCTCGACAGTTAGGGCGACGGCCAAGCAAAGTCAAAAGGGAGCACACTCACTCTGTTGATGAATGTCAACCCAGAGACGCTTCTGCAGGTTCGCGCGGGCGGTGCCAAATCCAGGTAACAAACGGGTGTATACGACCGAGATCCCCGAGGGTGGGGTCTGCCTGTCACAGCAGCGGGGGTGTCCTCATGGGTCACCTCAACCCTAAGGCACCCTGGGACCAGATCAGAGCACTGGACGCAGAACGGGCGAGGACCCATAGCAGGGGCTGGATGCTTCCGTCCTCGCACCTGATGCTCCTCGAATCGCCGCAGGAAGCTGCCCAGAGGATACTCAGAGAGCAGCTGGGCATGCAAGGCGTCGAGTTATCAGAACCGATGGTCGTTGCCGAGGTCGGGACGCCAAGGAGGTTCTCTTCCCTCCAGAGGCATTGGGACTTCGAGTTCATTTTCAGAGCCAAGGCACCGAGCGGCACCCCTCCCAGAAACGAGGCGTGGACAGAATTGCGATACATCGACCCGACGCAGACGCGGAGGCAGGACGTCGCCCGATCGCACGACGAAGTGCTCGAAAATGCGGGTTTCAGGTTCTGACGACGGCGCTTGAACACCCCACTCCGAGCCACGCCGAACGCAAGGGATCGAATTATAGACACGGACATCCGACCTCATCCCATTGAAAGAGCACCCAGAAGTCAGCGAGTGGCTACTGGAGGAGGATCAACCCTCAGTCCGATACGTCGCCCTGACCGAACTCCAAGGGCGCCGGCCGACAAGTACCGAATCGAAGGAGGCTAAGCAGAAGATCCCAACGAGGGGCTGGGCGTCGGACATAATGGAGCTCCAGGGTCAAGACGGACGCTGGCAATCCCGCCCCAAGGGATCGCTGTACGGCCCGAAGTATACGGCCACCAACTGGATGGCTCTCGTGCTCTCCGACCTCGGCGTTGATAGATCTAACACCGGGATCAAGAAGACCGCGGAGCTCTACTTCAAGGAATGGATGCCCGACCCACCCGCCGAGAACATCTTCCATGACGAAGTGTGCATCGTCGGGAACACCGCGAGGATGCTCACCCGCTTCGGATATGCCGACGACCGCAGAGTGAAGAAGCTCTTCGACAGGCTGGTGGAGGACCAAAAGGAAGACGGGGGCTGGCACTGTTTCAAGAGCGACCATGGCACCCTCGATTGCTGGGAGGCACTAGCCGCCTACGCCGCGCTCCCCAAGCAGAAGAGGACGAGGAGCATCAGCCGCTCGATCGAGAAGGGGGTCGAGTTCTATCTGGAAAGGCGGTTGTTCGACGACGGTGAACCTAGATACGCTCCCTGGTTCAGGTTCCACTATCCGCTTCATTACTACTATGACATTCTAGTCGGGTTGGACGTGATAACGGCGCTGGGATATGCCGGAGACAGACGCCTAGGGCCCGCGCTTGAAATCCTGGACGAGAAGATGAACCCTGACGGGACATGGTCCATGGAACGCCATCATCCTGACATCGGGCCCGGGGCGAACTACAGTCTCCGAAAACGCCCGAGAAGTTTCGGGCTCGAGCCCGAAGGCAGGCCGAGCAAGTGGATCACACTGAGGGCCCTGCTTGTCAAGCAGAGGGTCAAGAACGCAACCTAATGCTGCAGCCAGGGTGACGCCTACGACGACCGGAGAGAACGCTTAATTCGAATCATAGGACGGTCAGAAGGCGGTTTGCCGAGTCCAGCCACCAGGTGGCTTCTCGAAGACAGTCAGCCGTCAATGAGATACCTCGCTCTGACCGAACTTCTTGGGAGGCCGGAGACTGATTCGGAAGTCAGGGCGGCGAGGGAAAGGATCAAGCTTACTGGATGGGCGAAAGACATTCTCGACAAACAGAACCCAGCTGGGTACTGGGTGGATGGAGGGAGCCTCTATCGCCCGAAGTACCTCGCCACCAACTGGATGTTGCTGATACTCTCCGACCTCGGGCTCACCAAGGAGGATCCTAGGATCCGGAGGGCTACCGAGATGTGGATGAAGCGCTTCGCGGCGAAGGACGGTGGGTTCGACTCGTCGGCCAAGGGCTCTCCCAGGTACGGCCATCTTTGCATAACAGGCAACACCGCTAGGGCCCTGGTGAAGTTCGGCTATGCCGATGACCCGAGGGTGAGGAGGGCCTTCGAATGGTTTGTGAAGAGTCAGGCGAAGCTAGGCGGATGGTCCTGCTGGAACTACGGGAGCGGCCCGAAGGGGAGGAACCTCGATTCCTGGGAGCCCCTGAGCGCCTTCGCCGTCTACCCCCGACAGAAGTGGACCCGGGGGATGAAGGGCGCGGTGGAAAAAGGGGCGGAGTTCTTCCTGCAGCGCGACCTCCACCGGCAGGGGAATCGCTACGAACCA
>Ga0335078_10013437_pt1 | contig 12131 bp, 7 predicted proteins | sample Lox_Sample_32_FD_206711 | JGI IMG/M metagenome (GOLD analysis project Ga0335078, IMG submission 206711) | Soil microbial communities from Loxahatchee National Wildlife Refuge, Florida, United States - Lox_Sample_3.2 | ecosystem: Environmental > Terrestrial > Soil > Wetlands | place: USA: Florida... | reverse complement strand
CGCCAGCATCATGAGGCCCATGATGCTCTTGCCGTTCACCTGCTCCTCGTCCTTCTCCACGAACACGTCGCACTTGTACCGGTTCGTGATGCGCACGACCATGGCCGCCGGCCGGGCATGAATGCCCATCTTGTTCAATACGACGAACTCCTTGACGTATTGCTGCACGTTTGGCGTGGCTTCGGTTTGGTCCATGAACGGTGCGGTTCGGGGGCGGAATTTCGACGCGCCGCTTGCAACTGGCAATCACAAAACCGGAAGCGCGCCTGGCGGGCGGGTGCGGCCCGGGCGCCGGCGCGCCGTGTGTTCCGCGTTGCCGCCGGCCGGGAGGGGTGCCATACGCAACGATCATGGCCTCGACCGCCATCATCGTGCCCTGTCGGCTGGAGTCGACCCGGTTCCCACGCAAGCTGCTCCATCCGATCCAGGGCCGGCCATTGCTGCTCTGGGTCGCCGAGCGGATCGCGACCCAGGCGCCGGAGTTTCCCCTGTTTTTTGCGGTCGACCATGAATCGCTGCGCGACGTGCTCGTCTCGCGGGGATTCCAGACCATCATGACGTCGCCTGCCCACGGCAGCGGCACCGACCGCCTCGCCGAGGCGAATCGCACCGTGCGGGCCGCCGCGGTGATCAACGTGCAAGCCGACGAGCCGCTGGTGACCGGCGGACAGATCCGCGAACTCGCGCGGCTGCTCGCGGGGCCGGCGCCGATGGCGACCCTGGCCACGCCGTTCAAGCGCGTGGTCGATTTCTACAATCCCAACCAGGTCAAGGTCGTGTTCGACCGCAACGGCCGGGCGCTGTTCTTCTCCCGCTCCCGCCTGCCGTTTTCCCGCGATCTGGGGCTGACCATCGACGACGCGTGGGTCGAGACCAATCCCTGCTACAAGCACCTCGGCCTCTACGCCTACCGCGCGGACCTGCTGGAGAAGTTTCCTACGCTGACGCCGGGGCGGTACGAGCAAATCGAAAAACTCGAACAACTCCGCGCGCTGGAGAACGGCTACGACATCCTCGTGGGGGTGACCGAGGACCCGAGCCTCGGCGTGGACACGCCGGAGGATGCGAAAAAATTCGAGGCGCTCGTGCAGCCGTGACCGCGGCGCCGGACCGGCCGGCGCGCGTCAGACCTTCCCCGCCTGGCGCTGGGCGATCAGGCGGTGGAACTGGACGAACAGCGGATCGGCGTCGTGCGGACCGGGGGAGGCCTCGGGGTGGTACTGCACGGAAAAGACCGGCAGCTCTTGGTGGCGCAGGCCCTCGACCGTGCCGTCGTTGAGGTTGACCTCGGTGACGATGGCGCCGCGCGACTCGAGGTCCCCGGGTCGCGCCGCGAAGCCGTGATTCTGCGCGGTGATCGACACCCGCCCGGTCTCGAGATTCTTCACCGGCTGGTTGGCACCGCGGTGACCGAACTTGAGTTTGAATGTCCTGGCGCCGAGCGCGAGGGTGATCATATGGTTGCCCATGCAGATGCCGAAGGTGGGGTATTGCTGGATGAGCTTCGCCACGGTGCCGTAGGCGTAGTCGAGCGGATCGGGATCGCCGGGACCGTTGGAAAGAAACACGCCGTCCGGCGCCAGCTCGCGGATCAACTCGGGCGTGGCGCTCGCCGGCACGACCCAGGCGTCGAAGCCGTGCTGACGGAGCTTACGGAGGATGTTCCGCTTGATGCCGTAGTCGATGGCCACGACCTTGAAACGCCGGGGCGGGATCGGCGGCGTGCTCAGCGCCGTGCCGGCCAGCGCAAACGGCCGGTCCCACCGGCCCTCCGGATCCCACTGGTAGGGCTTGGCGCAGGTGACCTCCTTGACGTAGTCGACGCCGACGAGTCCGCCCCAGGTCTGGGCCTGCCGCACGGCCTCGGCCTCGGAGAGGTCCATCGTGCTCAGGCAGCACTTCATCGCGCCGGTGACGCGGAGCTTCTTGGTGATGGCGCGGGTGTCGACCGCCTGCAGGCCGGGGATGCGGTGCTGCCGCAGGTAGGCGTCGAGCGTCTGGCGGCTGCGCCAGTTGCTGGCGACGGGCGAGAGTTCGCGAATGACGAAACCGGCGACCTTGGGGCCGTCCGACTCCTCGTCGTCGGGGTTGACGCCGTAGTTGCCGATCTGCACGGCGGTCATCGTCACGATCTGACCGTAGTAGGAAGGATCGGTGAGGATCTCCTGATAGCCGGTCATGCTGGTGTTGAATACCGCTTCGCCGGTGACGGTGGCCTCGGCGCCGAAGGCGAGGCCGCGGAACACCGACCCATCCTCAAGTGCGAGAATCCCTGGGCGTGACGTGGGCATCAGCGCGCGACGAAAGGCGCTTTCGGCGCGGGTGCCAAGGGTTTTGTGGCCGCGGCCGGCGCGGCAGACGGAGCACGAGAATCTTGCCACCTAAGTGGGTGATGGATAGGGGACTTGGAAAGTCTGCCGCTGGCGGTTGATTGACGCCTGACGGCCGATTGCTTTGCTCGCGCTCCGACAGATCAGCAGCCGAAGCCGTCCGGCTTTCCCGCCGGTCGGCACGGGGGAACCAGACGCCGCGGGGCAGGTGCCGCGCGGCCGGGGCGAACGACGATGGTGAACCATCGTTCAGACCACTTCTCAGGTCGAGCCCGTCAGCTAACCCCGCAGGCACGGGGAAGGGCGATTCCCGACGACGCAGTCCGCGCCGTCCCGGTTGCCCGCAGCGCAAGTCACCGCGCCCGTTCTGTCCGGGGGCGGGGACCAAGGCAACCCACATGAACGGCGACTCTCCCTGGCGGGCGGTGAAGAATGTCTTCATCGGCCGCGAACGCGAACTGACCGAGCGCGGTCTGTTCCACAAGCTTTCGCTCGTGGCGTTGCTGGCGTGGGTCGGTCTCGGCGCCGACGGGCTGTCATCGTCCTGCTACGGCCCGGAGGAGGCTTACAAGGTGCTGCTCGCGCACCCGCCGCTGGCGGTGTTCATCGCGGCGATGACCACGGCGACGGTGGCGATCATCTGCATCAGCTATGCGCAGATCATCGCGCTGTTTCCGACGGGCGGCGGCGGCTATGTCGTGGCCAGCCGGCTGCTTTCCCCGACGGCGGGCGTCGTGTCGGGCTCGGCGCTGCTGGTGGACTATGTGCTGACGATCTCGATCTCCGTGGCGAGCGGGATGGATGCGCTGTTCAGCTTCCTGCCGCCGAGCTGGCTGGTATGGAAACTGGCGGCGTCGGTGGCCGGCATCCTGTTCCTGACGGTGCTCAACCTCCGCGGCGTGCGTGAGTCGGTGCTGCTGCTTGCGCCCGTGTTCCTGCTCTTCCTGTTGACGCATACCTGGGCGGTGGTCTATGCGCTGGGCACCCACGCGGGCGCGCTGGCCATGCTGCCGGGCGACACGCTGCGGGCGGTGCACGGCGCGTCGGCGGAGGTCGGGGCCTTCGGCGTGGTCGCCCTGCTGTTGCGCGCCTACAGCATGGGCGCGGGCACGTACACCGGCATCGAGGCGGTGAGCAACGGCCTGCCGATCCTGCGCGAGCCGCGGGTGCGCACGGGGCGGCGGACGATGGCGCTGATGGCCGTCTCGCTGGGCGGCATGGTGGCCGGCTTGCTCGTGGCCTACCTGCTCCTCGGCGTGCGCCCGGCCGAGGGGCAGACGTTGAACGCCGTGTTGTTCAAGCAACTCACCGCCACCTGGCCGGCATGGCTGGGCGGCACCCTGACCAAGGTGGCGCTGGCGAGCGCGGCGGCGCTGCTGCTGGTGGCCGCGCAGGCCGGGTTCATCGACGGCCCCCGCGTCCTGGCGAGCATGGCGCTGGATCGCTGGATGCCGACCCGCTTCACCGCGCTGAGCGACCGGTTTGTCACCCTCAACGGCGTGCTGATCATGGGCGGGGCCGCGCTGCTGGTGCTCCTGCTGACGCGCGGCGCAGTGGACCTGCTGGTGGTGCTGTACAGCATCAACGTGTTCATCACCTTCAGCCTGTCGCAGCTGGGCATGGTGCGTCACTGGTGGCAGGTGCGCGCCACGGAGAGCGGCTGGCGGCACAAGCTGCTGATCAACGCATTCGGGCTGGGCCTGACCAGCTTCATTCTCATCACCCTCGTGGCGCTCAAGTTCCACCAGGGCGGTTGGGTGACGATGCTCATGACCTCGGCCCTGATCGCGGCGGCGCTGGCCGTGCGCCGCCACTACGACGGCGTGCACCGCCAGCTGGCCAGCCTGGATTGCATCGTCGAGGCCGCGGAGACGCCGCCGCCGGCCGGCTCGCGCGAGTTCGCGCCGTCGTCCGACCGCACGGCGGTCGTGCTGGTCAATGGCTTCAACGGCCTCGGCCTGCACACCGTGCTCGGCGCGGTGCGGCTCTTTGGCGGGGGCTTCCGGCGGATGGTCTTTGTCCAGGTCGGCGTGGTCGACGCGGGCAACTTCAAGGGCGCCGACGAGATTGAGCGTTTGCGCGAGCACATCCGGCGCGAGGGCGAGCGCTACGTGACCTTCATCCGGGCGCGTGGCGGCGAGGCGGAGGCGGTGACGGCGGTCGGCCACGAGGTCATGGCCGAACTGGAGCGGTTGCTGCCGGACCTGATGGAGCGGTTTCCGCACGCGGTGTTCTTCAGCGGCCAGCTGGTCTTTGAGCGCGAGACGATCTTCACCCGCTGGCTGCACAACTACACGGCGTTCAGCCTGCAACGCCGGCTCTTCCTGCGGGGTCTGCCCTGCGCCATCGTCCCGATCCGGGTGCTGTCGCCGGAAGCCGGGGCGGCGGCCGGCTGAGCCCGCGCCGCGGGCTTGCGCCCGGGGAAAACACGCGCAGGATATGTCCGCGATGAATGCCGAGAAGCCCGCCAAGGAAATCCCGCCCGGCCGCCGGGCGCTGATCGCGAATCTCGTCCTGGTGCTGGTGTGGATCTACGTGGCCATGATCTACCTGCTGGCCTGCGACCAGCAATTTCACTGGGGCATCTTCCCGCCCTGAGGGGCGCGCGGTGCCGGCGGCCGGGACGGACAGGGGTGGGGAAACGATCCGCTGCCGCCGTTTGACAGATTGGTTAGGAGGCTTATCAATCTGCCATTCATCATGGCGTACACCGAGGATCGCTCCGTGTGGTTTGAGGGTCAGGGACTCTGGCAGCATGTGCCGGCGTCGGACTGGCGCGATTGGAACTGGCAGCTGAAGAACCGCCTCACGACGGTGGGGCAGCTGGAGCAGTACATGGCGCTGACCCCGGCCGAGAAGGCGGGTTGCGAATACGCCAATCACAAGCTGGCGCTGGCGATCACCCCGTATTTCTTCAACCTGATCGACCGTTCGGATCCCGAGTGCCCGATCCGGCGGCAGGTGATCCCCCGCGGGGACGAGATGGTGCAGTCGGTGGAGGAGATGCTCGACTCGCTGGGCGAGGACGCGCACTCGCCGGTGCCGGGGCTGGTGCACCGCTACCCGGACCGCGTGCTCTTTCTCGTGACCGACCGCTGCGCGGCCTACTGCCGCTATTGCACGCGCAGCCGGCTGGTGAGCAACGCGCAGGACTACAATTTCCATCCCGAGTACGAGCGCGGCCTGCGCTACATTGAGGCGCATCCCGAGGTGCGCGACGTGCTGCTGAGCGGCGGCGATCCGTTGCTGCTCTCCGACCGCAAGCTCGACCACCTGCTGGGCCGGCTGCGCGCCATCAAGCACGTGGAATTCATCCGCATCGGCTCGCGCATCCCGGTCTTCCTGCCCCAGCGGATCACGCCGGAGCTGGGCGAGGTGTTCAAGAAGCACGGGCCGGTGTGGATGAGCATTCACGTCAACCATCCGCGGGAGTGCACCCAGGAGCTGAAGGACGCGTGCGACCGGCTGGCGTTCGCGGGCGTGCCGCTGGGCAACCAGAGCGTGCTGCTGCGGGGCGTGAACGACGACGCCGACGTGATGAAAGCGCTCGTGCACCGCCTGCTGCGGATGCGCGTGCGGCCCTACTATCTCTACCAGATGGACCTCATCACCGGCGGCTCCCACTTCAAGGTGGATGTGCGCAAGGGCATCGAGATCATCCGCGCGCTGCGCGGGCACACCACCGGCTACGCGGTGCCGCAGTACGTGATCGACGCGCCAGGCGGAGGCGGCAAGGTGCCGATCAACCCCGAGTACATCGAGCGCATCACCGACGACGAGGTGGTGTTTAAGAATTACCTGGGCCAAACCTTCCGGTATCCCTTGCGGAGCACTCCCCTCGAGACGGTGGAAGGCCCGGCGCCGGCACCTTCCGCGCCCGGGGTGATGCCGTCCGAGTTGTTCACCTAGAGCACATTGCGGAGGGCGGGAGACGCCGGCGGTGCCCCGAAGTCCGGGTGGCGCCGGGCGGGGGTTGTTCACACGGAATTCACCGAACGATTTTTCAACGAAATCGCCGCGGCTGCGTCTATCCCCATTGAAACAAGAGTCGTTCGGTAACGACCATTGTTGTAGTTCTTACGGTTTGCTTGGTGTTAGGTCATGCAGGGCCGCCTCCACAGGGGGCGGCCCTCATGATTTTCAGGGACCGGCGGCGGTTCGTCAGGAGCGGTGGTAGACCTCGGCGCCCTTGGATACGAACTCGCGGGATTTCTCCTCCATGCCCGCGGCGAGCGCGGCGTCCTCCGTGAGGCCCTTCTCGGCGGCGTACCGGCGGACCTCCTCGGTGATCTTCATGGAGCAGAATTGAGGGCCGCACATGGAGCAGAAGTGCGCAGTTTTCGCGCCCTCCTGCGGCAGGGTCTCGTCGTGGTAGGAGCGGGCCAGCTCGGGGTCGAGGGACAGGTTGAACTGGTCCTCCCAGCGAAACTCGAATCGCGCCTTGCTCAGCGCATTGTCGCGGTACTGGGCGGCCGGGTGCCCCTTGGCGAGGTCGGCGGCGTGCGCCGCGATCTTGTAGGCGATGACCCCGGCGCGGACGTCATCCTTGTCCGGGAGGCCCAGATGTTCCTTGGGGGTGACGTAGCAAAGCAGGGCGCAGCCGTACCAGCCGATCAACGCGGCGCCGATGGCGGAGGTGATGTGGTCGTAGCCGGGCGCCACGTCGGTGGTCAGCGGACCGAGCGTGTAGAACGGGGCCTCGTCGCACCACTCGAGCTGTTTCGTCATGTTCTCCTGGATGAGGTGCATCGGGATGTGGCCGGGCCCCTCATTCATCACCTGGACGCCTTGGGCCCAGGCGCGCTTGGTCAGTTCGCCCTGGGTTTTGAGTTCGGCAAACTGGGCCTCGTCGTTGGCATCAGCGATCGACCCGGGCCGGAGGCCGTCGCCGATCGAGAACGACACGTCGTAGGCCGCCATGAGCGCGCAGATCTCGTCCCAGCGGGTGTAGAGGAAGCTCTCGGTGTGGTGGGCGAGGCACCATTTGGCCATGATCGAGCCGCCGCGAGAGACGATGCCGGTCATGCGTCGGGCCGTGAGCGGAATGTAGCGCAGACGCACGCCGGCGTGGATGGTGAAGTAGTCCACCCCCTGTTCGCACTGCTCGATGAGGGTGTCGCGGAACAACTCCCAGGTGAGCTCCTCGGCCCGGCCGCCGACCTTTTCCAGCGCCTGGTAGATGGGCACGGTGCCGATGGGCACGGGCGAGTTGCGGATGATCCACTCGCGGGTCTCGTGGATGTTCCGCCCGGTGGAGAGATCCATGACCGTGTCGGCGCCCCAGCGGATGGCCCAGCGCATCTTCTCGACCTCCTCGTCGATCGACGAGGCGACGGCGCTGTTGCCGAGGTTGGCGTTGATCTTCACCAGGAAGTTGCGGCCGATGATCATCGGCTCGAGCTCGGGGTGGTTGAGGTTGGCCGGGATGATGGCACGGCCCCGGGCGACTTCACTGCGCACGAATTCCGGGGTGATCTCGCGCGGGACCGCCGCCCCGAACGCCTGGCCGGGATGCTGATGGCGGAGCGAATCCCGCGGAGCGTCCGGCGAGGTCGCGAGCGCGGCGCCGGCGGATTGCAGCTTCATATTTTCGCGCAGGGCGGCGAATTCCATCTCGGGGGTGACGATCCCGCGGCGGGCGTAGGCCAGCTGGGTGACCGGGCCGCCGCTGGCACGCCAGGGGCGCCGCCGCAGGGCGGGGAAGCGCGCGAATTCGCCGCCGTCCGCGGCCTGGCGGGCGTGGGCCGGGCTCAGGTAGCCATCATCGATCGGCTGCGCGGTACGGCCGTCGTACTCGACGGCGTCGCCCCGCTCGCGGATCCAGGCCAGGCGCAGCGGCGGCAGGCCGCGGGCCGGGTCTTGGTGAAAGGCGGGATCGCCCCACGGGCCGGACGTGTCGTAGACGCGGACCGGCTCGTTCTCGAGCAGGCGGCCCGCGAGGTCGCGCGAGGCCTGGAGGGCGATCTCGCGCATCGGGACCCGCAGGTCGGGGCGTGAGCCGGTCAGGTAGACGCGACGCGACTTGACCCCGACCGGGTCGGAGTTGGCCCCGACGGACGGGGCGGAGGAAAGGGCGGGAGCGGCAGGCATGGCGGTGGGAGCGTGGGACGGGCCGTGCCGCCGCCGTGTCCGCGCTGCCCCGTCGCCGGCGGCAGCGGTTCCCTACGGCGGCATGACCCGCATCAGGTTCGGAGGGTTGAGGAGACGGTCGGTCTCCAATCTCAGTCCGGCGCGGCGGACTCCCCGGTTGTTGTGATGGGGTCACCATGTTCAGATCGGCAGGTGTTGCAAAGCGAAAGTGCCGTCGGCCGGCGGAGTCAAGGCCGCCGGCGAGCAATTCCGGAAAATTCCAGAAGATATTTTAGCTCGTTTCGCCGCGGAGCGTGGGACACACTGTCTCTGCATGCCGCTGAAGATCGTCCTAATCGAAGATCAGGCGATGTTCCGGGATTTGCTGAAGAAGATCTGTCGGGACCATTTTCGCCTGAGCGTGGTGGGGGAAGCCGAGGACGCCGCCACCGGCTTGGCGCTGTGCCAGAAGCACAAGCCCGACATCGTCTTGCTGGACCTGAACCTGCCCGACCGGGACGGAGTATCCATGGCGGACGAGCTCATTGCGATGGATCCCCGGGTGCGCATCCTGGCGTTGTCCACGGAGTGCGACGACTACACGCTCTACCGGGTCCTCAACTCCGGGATGCACGGCTACGTGGACAAGAACCGGCAGTCGGTCGAGGTGCTGAAGCAGGCGATCGACGAGGTGATCAAGGGCCGGGTGTTTTTCACCGAGGTCGTGCAGCAGGTGCGCCAGAAGCTGCGCACCGAGCCGAAGGCGTTCCCCAAGGTGCTGACGGAGCGGGAGCAGGAGCTGCTGTCGCTGCTGGGCGGCGGCCTGACGAACGAGGAGGTGGCGCGCGAGCTGCACCTCAGCCGCTACACCGTGCAGCTCCACCGGCGCAACATCATGAGCAAGCTCGGCCTGCACCGCACCCCCGACCTGATCCGCTACGCGGTGAACAAGGGATTCGCCAAACTCAGCTCGTTTCGAGAGCGGCCCGAAGATTCTCCTTGAGGGTGGCGACCTCGGCCTCGAAGGAGGTCAGCGTCGCGCGCGGGCTTTCGATGTCGCCGTTGCGCGCGGCTTCCTGGATTGAGGTGGCGACGGCAGCGACCGAGGACGCGGAGATGAGCGCGGTTTGCGAGAGGATGCGATGCGCCTGGCGGCGCGTGTTTTCGCTGCTGCCGGCGCGCACGGCCTCGGAGAGCAGCGCGACGTCCTTGTCGAGGGCGGTGATGAACTCCTCGGCGAGCTGGCGGACCTTTTCCGGCTGCTGGTCGGCCATGTAGCGGAAGATGGAAAGATCGAGGGCCTTGCGTGGCGGCTCCTCGGCCGTGCGGATCTGGATGGACGAGCCGGCGCGCAGGGGTCCGCTGAGGTTCTGGATCGTGGCCTTGATCTTCTCGGGACTGAGCGGCTTCGCGGCGAAGCCGTCCATGCCCGCCTCGAGGCAGTCGTGCCGTTTCTCCGGGGTGGAGTAGGCGGTGGTGGCGACGACGAGCGTGTGGCGTTCGGGCGGCTCCCACTGCCGGAAGCGGCGGGTGACCTCGACGCCGTTGAGGCCGGGGAGGTCCCAGTCCATGAAGACAATGTCGTAGAGGTTGGCCTGCAGCTTCGCCAGGGCGTCGTTGCCGTTGGTGGCGGAATCGGTCTGGTAGCCGAGGCGGGTGAGGATGTTGTCAATGACGAGCAGGTTGTACTCCTGGTCCTCGACGATGAGCGCCCGCGTGGTGGTGGTGGGTGGGCGCGCACGTTCGACCACCGCCGCGCCGTTGGCCGCCGCGGCGGGCACCGGCAGCGCCACCTTGAACCAGAAGGTCGCGCCCAGGCCCGGAGTGCTGGTGAGGCCGACGGCGCCGCCCATCTTCTCGGCGTAGGCGCGGCAGACGGCGAGACCGAGTCCGGTGCCGCGGATCTTCTCCTTCTGCGCCCGCTTGCCCCGGTTGAACTTCTCGAAGAGCCGGGCCTGTTCGTCGTACGGGATGCCAGGGCCGTGATCGCGGACCTCGATGGCGATCTCCACCGTGCCGCCGAACTCGGAACGGGCCTCGACGCCGAGTTCGATCACGCCCTTGCCCGCGTACTTCAGGGCGTTGGCGACATAATTGATGACGATCTGCTTGATCTTGGCCTCGTCGCCCACGACCAGCTCGGGCAGGCGCGGGCTGATCTGGGTGACGATCATCATCTGCTGCTCCTGCGACTGCCAGGCGAAGATGGAGCTGACATCGGCGAGCACGCTGCGCAGGCTGAAGGGCGCGGCGTCGATCGTGATCCGGCCGGCCTCGATCTTGGAGAAGTCGAGCACGTCCTCGACGAGGGTGGAAAGGTATTCCGCGCATTTGCGCAGGGAGACGGCCATGTCGCGCTGCTTGGTGCTGAGGTCGGATTCCTGGAGCAGGCCCGCCAGCCCGATGACGCCGTTGAGCGGGTTGCGGATCTCGTGGCTCATGTTGGCGATGAAGTCGGTCTTGGCGGCGTTGGCCTTGGCGAGCTCCTCGGTGCGGCGGCGCACGAGGGCCTCGAGCTGGCGGTTGCGGGCCTGCACCTGGTTCAGCCGGAAGCGGTAGCCGCCGTAGATGCCGCTGGCGGCGAACAGGGCGAAAAGCGTGTAGGCCCACGGGGTGCGGTACCACGGCGGGAGGATGAAGAAGGTGTACTCGGCCGGCGCGCTCCACTGACCCTCCGCGTTGGCGGCGCGGGCCTTGAACGTGTACGTGCCCTCGCTCAGGTTGGTGAACTCGCGGAAGGTCTTGGCGTTGGCCGGCGTCCAGTCGTGGTCGAAGCCCACGAGCTGGGTCTGGTAGCGCACGTATTGCGCATCGCGGAAGGTGGGGGCGGCGAAATCAAATTCCAGGTGGTTGCGCGCGAACGGCAGGTGGGGCGCGGCGGCGCCGAAGAGCGGCAGGTCGGTGCGGCCGGCGGATGCGATGGTGACGGCTGCGCGCAGCAGGGTGGAGAAGGGAGCCCGGACTTCCTGCAGGTCGTCGAGGTCGACGCGCAGCAAGGCTTCGGTCCCGCCGATCCAGAGGACGTGCCGGCTGCTCGGCTCCTGCTGGTAATGGAGCACCGTCGGCGTGCCGGCGGTCGCCAGCCCGTCGATCGGGAGCGGGTGCCAGGCCGGCTGCTGGCGGGCGTCGAGCGTAAGCTTGCCGACGATCGGACGCGTGGTGCCGTCGGCCAGTGTTTCCTTGGCGGCGAGCCAGACATCGCCGTTGGCATCAGGATTGGAGAGTGCAAGGCCCGCGTTAAGGCCCTTCAGCACATCCACCGCGTAGAACGTGTCGTCGATCGGATTTTGCGCGAGGATGCCCCTTTCCGTCAGCAGCAGCACGTAGTGATGCAACATGCCGACCCTGACGGTGCCGCTGCCGGCGGGCAGCGCGGCCCCGATCTCGAATTGGGTGACTTTCGGCGTCTCTCCGTGGCTGTCGAAGGTGATCCGGAAAGCGCCTTTTGTGTAGGTGCCAACCCACAGGTTGCCCAGCGCGTCCTCGGCAAGTGAGCTTGCTTCCTCCGGCAGTGGCACCTGCTGAGGTTGCACCTGCCACGGGGCGCTGGATGTATCGAGCCAACGCAAGCCCTTCGAATCGGTGAAAAAGATTCGGGCCGGGAAATGATGTGATTCCAGCAGGTTTCCCACGTCTAGTGGATTGTGGTAGATTTCCGGCAGCGATCCGTCTGATTTCAATAGGCGAATCCCCAAGTATCCGGCGTTGAGCAATCCTTGGGAATTTTGCAGC
>Ga0335078_10013436_pt1 | contig 12131 bp, 10 predicted proteins | sample Lox_Sample_32_FD_206711 | JGI IMG/M metagenome (GOLD analysis project Ga0335078, IMG submission 206711) | Soil microbial communities from Loxahatchee National Wildlife Refuge, Florida, United States - Lox_Sample_3.2 | ecosystem: Environmental > Terrestrial > Soil > Wetlands | place: USA... | reverse complement strand
CCCAGCACGTGACCTGGCCGACCGGTTCCACCGGCGCTGGCTCGAGCACAATCCGTTCGCGGCCACCATGTACGGCATCCCGGGGTACGACGACCGGCTCCCGGATGAGAGCGAGGAGGGCCAGCAGGCCTGGCGCACGGAGATCGGGCAGTTCCTCCGGGAGGCCGGCGCGATCGCCCGCGCGCCGCTCACGCCGGCCGACATGATCACGCTCGACTGCACGACCGAGGCGGCCACGCAGGAACTGCAGAGCATCGACCTGGCCCGGGCGGAGTACACCGTCACCCCCATGCAGTACGCGGGGCCTGCCGCCTTCCTGGCGGTGGCCGCCCGGACGGTGCTGATCGACCAGGCGGCCGCCGAGGCCTACCTGGTCCGCCTGCGCGGCAGCGGCGCCTGGTTCGACCAGATCGGCGCCCGGCTGCGGACCGGCGCCGCCAAGGGACGGCTCCCGGTCGCCCCGCTGGCCGGGCAGGCCATCACCTGGGCCGAGGAGATCCTGGCCGGGCCGGTCCCAGGACCGGTGCTTTCCCCCCAGCCGCCGCCGGGGTGGCCCGGCGCGGCGGCGTGGGAGGAAGAACGCCGGGCGATCGCCGGGGACGTGGTGAAGCCGGCCCTGGCCAGGTGGGTGGCCACGGTCAAGGACCTGCTGCCGCAGGCCCGGCCGTCCGAACGGGCCGGGCTGGCCTGGCTGCCCGGCGGCGAGGCGGACTACGCCCGGGCGGTCCGGATCAACACGACCCTGCCGCTGTCCCCCGAACAACTGCACCAGACCGGCCTGGAGCAGATCGCCGCGCTGGAAGACCGGGCGGTGGAGCTCGGCGCCGGGCTGGGGCTCGGCGGGCTGGGCGAGGTGTTCGCCGCGCTGCGCGACTCGGCCGGGAAGATCCCCCCGCAGGAGGCCATCCGCCAGGCGACGGTCGCGGTGCGGCAGGCCGAGGCCCGGGCGCCGGAGTTCTTCCCCGCGCCCCTTCCGCCGCCGTGTGACGTGACGCCCATGCCGCCGGTCGTGGCCGTGAGCGGCGCGGCGCCGCACTACACCCCGCCCCGACTGGACGGCGGGCGGCCCGGGACGTTCTGGTTCAACACCGAGCGGCCCACCGCCGGAACCGGCTGGGACATGGAAGTGGTGGCCTACCACGAGGCGGTGCCCGGGCATCATCTGCAGCTGTCCCGCCTGCAACTGCTCACTCACCTGCCCGACCTGCAGCGCCAGCGCAGCCTCACGGTGTTCTCGGAGGGCTGGGGCCTGTACGCGGAGCAGCTCGCGGAGGAGGCGGGGCTGTATGCCGACGACCGCGGCCTGCTCGGCTCGGTCAGCACGTCGCTGATGCGGGCCGCCCGGCTGGTGGTGGACACCGGTCTGCACGCCTTCGGCTGGAGCCGGGAGCGGGCCCTGGAGTTCCTGGTGGAGCACGTCCCCATGCCCCGGGTATTCCTGGCCGCGGAGACCGACCGGTACGTGGTCATGCCCGGGCAGGCGCTGGCCTACCTAACCGGCAAGCTCGAGATCCTCCGGATCCGGGAGGAGGCCCGCAAGCGGCTGGGCCCGGCGTTCTCCCTGCCCGCGTTCCACGCCGCCGTCCTGGACCACGGCTCGCTGCCGATGCCGACCCTGGACCGCAGCATCGCGAACTGGCTGGATGGCGCCACCTGACCGCGCCAGCGACCCGGCCCGTGTGATGCCGGGCCCGGCCGGGGAGACTGGGAGGGTGAACACCACCGGGACAGCCGCAGCGAAAGACACCGCAGCCATCCAGGTCGCGGCCCGGATGGCCGCCGCCGCGGTGGCCTGGCTCGACGCGCTCGACCCCGAGCAGCGTGCCGTGGCCACCGGCCGCGCGCCCAGCCCGGACGCCGGCTCCGACGCCGAGCGCAGGACCTGGTTCTACACCCCCACCGACCACGGCGGCCTGACCCTGCACGACCAGCGGCCGGGGCAACAGCGGCTGGCCCACCAGCTCGTCGCCAGCGGGCTGTCCGCCGCCGGGTACGTCACCGCGGCCACCATCGTCGGGCTGGACAACGTGCTCGACTACGTCGAGGGCTGGATCAGGGACTGGGGCCGCGAACGGGGCCGCGACCCGGGCATGTATTACCTGCGGGTGTTCGGCGAGCCGGGCGGCGCGGGACCGTGGGGCTGGCGCTTCGGCGGTCACCACGTCTCGCTGAACAACCTGGTCGTGGACGGCGCGGTCCGGGCGGTGACGCCGTGCTTCTTCGGCGCCGACCCGGCGTCCTCGCCGCTGCTGGGTTCCGCGACGCTGCGCCCCCTGGGCGGAACCGAGGGCCTGGCCCGCGAGCTGGTCCGCTCGCTCGACGCCGGCCAGGCGGACCGGGCCATCCTGCTCGACCGGGCCCCGTCGGACATCATCGGCGGCAACCGGGCGCAGCTGTCCGAGGGTGACCGGATGATCTTGCTGCGCGACCTGTGGCGCGGGCACTTCGCCGAGCCGAGGCTGGACGAGCTGCTGACCCAGATGGGCAACGGTGCCGAGACAGCCTCCGGCTATGACGCCGACGACCACCAGCTGATGGCGCTGAGCCGCGCGCCCAAGGGGCTGGCCGCCGCCGAGCTCGACGCCGGGCAGCGGGAGATGCTGCGCGCGGTGCTGGCCACGTACCTGGGACGCGTCCCCGACGGCCTGGCACCGGACCTGGACGACGCCGCGCTGGACACCGTGCACCTGGCGTGGGCCGGGCCGGCCGAGCCGGGCCAGCCGGTCTACTACCGGCTGCAGGGCCCACGGCTGCTTATCGAATACGACAACACCCAGCGCCAGGCCAACCACGCGCATGCGGTGTGGCGGGATCCGGTGGCCGATTTCGGCTACGACGTGCTCGGGGCGCACCTGACCGCGCACCACCTGTAGGGACTGCAGGGATCACCCGCCGGGCGCTTCAGCCGGGGTCGGTGAACCGGGGCGGCCGCTTGCCGAACTCGGCGGCCACCGCCTCGGCCTGGTTCGGGCTGCCGATGAGGGCGCCGATCTCCTTCTGCTCCGCGGCGAAGCCCGTCTCCAGGTCCACCCGGCCCGCCAGGTCCAGCAGCCGCTTGGCCGCCCGGATGGCGTCCGGGCTGCGGCCGGCGATCGAGCGGGCCAGCTCGAGGGCGGCCGCGCGCGGATCGGGTTCGACCCGGGTGGCCAGGCCCAGCGTCACGGCCTCCTCGCCGCGCACCACGCGCCCGGAGAAGGTCAGCTCCTTGGCGACATCGCGGCCGACGAGTTCGGGGAGCAGCTGGCTGCCGGTCATATCTGGGATCAGCCCCCACCTGATCTCCAGGACCGACAGCCTGGCGTCCGGCGTGACGATGCGGATGTCGGCGCCGAGCGCGATCTGCAGGCCGCCGCCCAGGGCGTTCCCGGTCACGGCCGCGATGACCGGGACCGGGATCTCGGTCCAGACGTACGCGGCGCGCTGCCCGGTCGCCCGGGCCGGCCCGTGGCCTGGCGGCAGGTCGGCCCGGAGGCTGAGCCGCTCGCCGTCCCGCATCGCCTGGAACGAGCCGAAATCCAGGCCCGCGCAGAAGTCAGGGCCCTCGCCGGACAGCACGACGGCGCGGACTCCGGGCTCGGACTTGAGCCGCTCACCCGCCGTGACCAGCCCGGCGAACATCGCCGGGTCGAGGGCGTTGCGCTTCTCCGGCCGGTTCAGCCGGACGTCCGCGACCCCGTCCGTGATCGTCACCGTGACCCGCTGATCGGTCATCATCGCTCCCTTGCACCTGGTCCTGCCCTGACCTTAGCCGGGATACGAGCCAGCCGGGATCATGGCCACGTCGGCGGGCTGGACCTCCCGGCCGCGCTCGTCCACGAAGCCCACGTGCACCGGGTGGCCGGTGCCTCAGGCTGGGACACCCGGCCGCGCCCGGCCCGGTTAGCGTCGGAGGATGGCTAGCGTCGTTGCCATCGAGGCGGCGCGGCGGTATTTCCTGGCCTCCGGGCCCGACATGGTCCCGGCGGGCAGCGTCCGCGCCGAGGTTCTCGCGTCCTGGCAGCGTTCTCGGCGGCATGGCGTCGATCCCGACCGGATGACCGCCCGCTTCGTCGGCCATCCGGCTTCCTCGGCGCTCGCGACCGCCTGCGCCGAGGAGGTGTTCGACGACTTCTTCAAGGTGAACGGGGAGGACGAGGCGTCGGTGGCCCTGGTCGACGCGGCGGGCGTGGTGCGCGTCCGCCGGGACGGCGAGAGCCCGCTGGCCCGGTTGCTCGACGGGGTGCTGCTCGTCCCCGGGTACGAATACTCCGAACGGGCGGTCGGCACCACCGCGGCCTCGGTCGCCCTGCACGAGCGGGCCGACGTGGTGATCAGCGGACCCGAGCACTACCATGCCAGGCTGACGTTCCTCAGCGAGGCCGCGTCCCCGGTGCCCGACCCGCACCGCGAGACCGCCTGCGGCGCCGTCGTGGTGGCCCGGCACCAGTCCGACGAGAGCGCGTTCCAGCTCCCGCTGGCCCGGATGCTGGCCCAGCGGATCACCGACCGGATGGCCGACGAGCCGTACCGCCGGTCCCGGGTGATCATGGAGCGGTTCGCCCGCTGCGCCGAGCGCGACGGAGAGTGGGCACTGGCCACCGACGGCGACTGGATGCTGACCAACGCCGGTGCCCGCCGTCTCGAACCGGCCGACCTGCGGCTGCTGAGCGACCTGGCCCTCGCGGGCCTGACCTCGCCGGACTTCGCGGGCAGGCACGTGGACCTGCCGTCCGGCGGCTGCGCGGCGATCACCACCGAGGGCGTCTACCTGGCCGGGGAACTGATCGGGTGCGTGCTGGCCGGCGGCCCGGCGGGCAGCCGGCCGCCGGCCAGCCCGCCGGAGGCCGTCCGCCGCCAGGGCTCGCACGTCGCGCCCACCGCCCGCCGGGACTACGCCAAGGACCTGCGGCACCCGGCCAGCCTGCGGCGGATTCACGCCGAAGCGCGGATCCGGGCGAACCAGGAGCTGATGACGCCGTTCCTGCGGGCCAGGCAAGAGGTCGCGGCGAGCATCAGGCAGGGCCGCAACCACCTGCTGATCGGAGAGCCCGGGGTGGGCAAGCGGACCCTGGTGCTGGCCCAGTTCCGGCAGGCCTTCCCGCAGGGCCGCGTGGTCACGGTGAGCGGCGCGCCGTTCGAGGCCGGCCCGGGAACCGCGGGCGACGACCCGGTCACCGGCTTGCTGCACAGCGGCCACGACCGTCCCAGCCTGCTGCTGCTGCGCGGGATCGACGGGCTGACCCCGCTGGGCGCGCGCCGCCTGGACGAGTCGCTGCGGCCCCTGGTCGCGCTGCCCGCCCCGCCGCTGGTGGTGGCGTGCGTGGACACGTCCTCGGTGGACGCGACCCGGCCTTACGGGCTGCTGCTGCGGCACTTCCACCAGATCACCCGGGTGCCCGCGCTGCGGTACCGCAACGACGAGATCGGCGACATCGCGCTGTCGATCCTGCGCGAGCTGGCGATCCGCCAGTCGCTCCGGCTCAGCGTCCAGGTCATCCGGGTGCTCGAGGGGTACGCCTGGCCGGGCAACATCAGCGAGCTGCAGGACGTACTCAGGTACGTGGTCGCCCGCAAGCCGGTCGGCGAGATCCAGCCCCCGGACCTGCCGCTGCTGTGCTTCCAGCGGCAGCCGCGCAAGATGTCCATGCTGGAGGCCGCGCAGTGCGACGCGATCATCCACGCGCTGTACGAGTCCGGGGGCAACCGCTACAAGGCCGCGGCCATGCTGGGCATCGCCCGCTCGTCGCTGTACCGCAAGATCGACGCGTTCGGCATCAGCTACATCGCCTGAGCCACGGCCCGCGCCCGGGTCAGGAGGGCGTGATGACCACCTTGAGCGCGGAGTTCGCCGCCGCGTGCTTGAACACGTCGTAGGCCTCGTCCATCTGGCTGAACGTGAAAGAGTGCGTGCCCATCTTCTCGGCCGGGATCCGGCCGCTGGCCACCATCTTGAGCAGCGTGGGGATGGAAACCGTGTCCACCAGGCCCATGGTCAGCCGGACGTTCTGGATCCACATGTCCTGCATCGGCAGCTCGACCGGCGTGCCGTGCACCCCGATGTTGGCGATCGAGCCGCCCGGCCGGACCAGCGACGCCGCGGTCAGCAGCGTCTCGGGGTAGCCGACCGCCTCGATGGACACGTCCACGCCGAGCCCGTCGGTGAGCGCGATCACCTCCGCGACCGTGCCCGGGCCGACCTCCACCGCGTCGGTGGCGCCGAACTCCAGCGCCTTCTCCAGCCGGAACTTGTTGGTGTCGATCGCGATGACCTTGGATGCCCCCCAAAGCCCGGTGGTCAAGATGGCCGACAGGCCGACCGCGCCCGCGCCGACCACGGCGACCGTGTCGCCGGGGCGGACCTGCCCGGCCAGCACCCCGACCTCGTAGCCGGTGGGCAGCGAGTCGGCCAGGAAGATGGCCTGCTCGTTGGTCACGCCCTCCGGCACGGCGTACAGCGAGGTGTCGGCGTACGGCACGCGGACCGTCTCGGCCTGGGTGCCGTCGATCAGGTGGCCGAAGATCCAGCCGATCCCGCCGACCGTCTGGCAGTGCGACGGCATCCCCCGCTGGCAGTAGGCGCAGCGGCCGCACTTGGTGATGGCCGGGACCAGCACCCGGTCGCCGACACTGAACCCGGTGACCGCGTCGCCGACCTCGGTGACCGTCCCGACCGCCTCATGGCCGAGGATGCGGCCGTCGGTCACGGCCGCCACGTCACCCTGGAGAATATGCAGGTCAGTACCGCAGATCGTGGTGGTGTCGACCCGCACGATCACGTCGGTCGGCTCCTGGATCGTGGCATCGGGGACCTCTTCCCAGGCCTTCTGTCCCGGTCCGTGGTACACCAGTGCCTTCATCGCTACCTCCGGTGGTTGACGTCTGCCTCCAGGGCCGGCCTCTGGCGGCCCTCATGGCCGACGCTAACGGCCGCGGCGCGGTCGGACTGTTCCAGAATCGGACGATCTGGTGGCGCGCCGGAAGGCCGGACCAGCCGGGTGACCCGGATCCGGGACACTCAGGCAGCTCGAATAGACTCGCTGGCCCCGATGGGAACGGAGTCTTCCCGCGTGCCGCAGTCACCTGGAGAACTGGCCTCCGGAGACCTGGCCTCCGGAGGCCTGTCCGGGTCGTCCGCCTGGCGCGCGCTGCCCCGGGTCGACCGGCGGGAAATCGCCGCGATCTTCGCGGGCGGCGCGCTCGGCACCCTGCTGCGCGCCGCGCTGGCCGAGGCGTTCCCACACCCGGCGACGGCCTGGCCGTGGCCCACGTTCGCCGTCAACATCGTAGCCGCGTTCGCTCTGGGCTACTTCGTGACCCGGCTCACCGAGCGCCTGCCGCTGTCCAGCTACCGTCGGCCGCTGCTGGGCACCGGCCTGTGCGGGGGGTTGTCGACGTTCTCCACGATGCAGGTGGAGATCCTCAAGATGCTCGACGCCCACGCCTGGGGCCTGGCGGCCGGGTACGCCGCGGCCAGCGTCGCCGCCGGGTACGCCGCGATCCACCTGGCCACCGCGATGGTCCGCCGCGTCCGGATACGCGCATGAACATGCTGGTCTGGCCGTGTGTCGTGCTGATCGGCGGGGCGGGCTCGGTCATCCGCTTCCTGGCCGACGGCGTGGTGGGCTCCGCGGCCGACCGTGACTTCCCGATCGGCACCATGGCCGTGAACCTTTCCGGCGCGGTGATCCTGGGCCTGATCACCGGGCTGGCCCTCGGCCATGACCAGGCCCTGCTGGCCGGCACCGCCGCCGTCGGCTCGTATACGACGTTCTCCACCTGGATGCTGGAGACCCAGCGGCTGACCGAAGAACGGCAGCACCGCAAGGCCGTGGTCAACCTGGCCGCCAGCCTGGCCCTCGGCATTGCCGCCGCCTGGCTCGGCCGCCTGCTCGGAGCGCACCTTTGACTACTCCCCGCCCTGAAGGACGGGGATCCCGCCCGTCACCGGCCGGGGTTCCTGTTTCACCGCCAGCCGCACCCGGGAGGACCCGGAATGTCTGACGCCGGCTCCGCAGGCAGTAACGGCACGACCTGCCGCCAGGATGTTCTTGGCGGCGTTGATGTCCCGGTCGTGCCGGGCGCCGCAGGACGGGCACCTCCAGTACCGCGCAGAAAGGCTCAGCTCCGCGAGCAGATACCCGCACGCCGAGCAGGTCTTGCTCGACGGGTACCACCGGTCGATCACCACCAGGCTCCGCCCGTACCGCTCGCACTTGTAGGCAAGCTGGCGGCGGAACTCGCCCCACCCGCAATCCGCGATCGCCCGGGCCAGCCGCCGGTTGCGGACCAGGCCGGCCACGTTCAGGTCCTCGATCACGATCGTGTCGGCCGAACGGACCAAGTGGGTGCTGACCTTGTGCAGGAAGTCCTGTCGGGCATTGCGGACCTTGCGGTGCGCGCGGGCGACCTTGGCCGCGGCCCTGGCCCGGTTCGCCGACCCTTTCCGGCAGCGGGCCAGCCGCCGCTGGTAGCGGGCCAGGTGGCGGGCCCTGCGCTCCAGGTGCCCCGGATTGGGAATCTTGTCCCCGTCGCTGGTCACCGCGAAGTCCCGCACGCCCAGGTCGACGCCGACGGCGCCCCCAGTCGCCGACAGGGGCTCGGGGGCCGGGGTGTCGAGGGTGAAGGTGACGTACCAGCGGCCGTCCGGCTCCCGGCAGATGATCACCATCGCGGGATCCAGCGCGGCCAGGTCCACTCCCGGCCAGGACCACACGAACTGCAGCGGCCCGGCCGTCTTGGCCAGCCGCAGCTGGCCGGCGCGCATGGTGAAGGCGCTGCGGGTGTAGTGCGCGGACTGGCGGCCGCGGCGGGACCTGAACCGCGGGTACCGGGCCCGCCGGGCGAAGAACGCGGTGAAGGCCTGGTGCTGGTGGCGCAGCGCCTGCTGCAGCGGCACCGAGGAGACCTCGCGGAGGAACGCCAGGCCCGGATCTTTCTTCATGGCGGTCAGCGCGGCGTCGGTTTGCGCGTAGGAGGTGCTCTTGTGTTCGGCCCGCCAGCGGGCCTGCCGGGCGGCCAGGGTGCGGTTCCAGACCACGCGGACGCAGCCGAAGGTGCGGTTCAGCACCGCTTGCTGCTGCTGGTCGGGGTAAGCCCGGCACCGGTACGCTATCCTCACCATTACAGGGTCGCACATATATCCGAAAAACTACTACAGGCACGCCGGGCGTGTCTCATTTCATGTCTGTCGCATCGTTTCGCGGGGCACCGAATCCCTCCCCGGCCCGAAGGTCGAGGCATCCTCTGGAGGTCTTGGTGACCGCCGACTGCCTGAAGCTGACCAGCTACTTCGGCGAACGCCACCGGAGCGGCGGCGCCTTCGTCGCGGACGCCCTGCTCGATCTGTACGGGCAGCACGAGATCGCGGCCAGCATCTTGCTGCGCGGCGCCGAGGGGTTCGGGCTCAAGCATCACCTGCGCACCGACCGGTCCCTGAGCCTGTCGGAGGACCTGCCGCTGATCGCCGTCGCGGTCGACACCCGGCCCCGCATCGAGACGGTGCTCAGCCAGACCATCCAGCTCAACCACACCGGGCTGGTCACCCTGGAGCGCGCCCGGCTGGTGGCCGGCGCCACCGGGCCCGGGCCGCTGCCGGAGGGCCCGGATGAGGCGACCAAGCTGACCATCTACCTGGGCCGCCAGGAACAGGCCGGCCGCGTGCCGGCCTTCATCGCGGTCTGCGACTTGCTGTACCGCCGCGGCATCGACGGCGCCACCGCGCTGCTCGGCGTCGACGGCACGGCGCGCGGGCGGCGCGAGCGGGCCACCTTCTTCAGCCGGAACGCCGAGGTCCCGATGATGGTCATCGCCGTCGGCTCCTGGGAGCGGATCGGCGGGGTCCTCGCCGAACTGGGCGCGCAACGGCGCGACCCGCTGCTTACCGTCGAGCGCGTCCGCATCTGCAAGCGGGACGGCCAGTTGCTGGCCGCTCCCCAGGCCCTGCCCGGCACCGATGAGCACGGCATGGCCCTGTGGCAGAAACTCATGGTCTACACCTCAGAAGCCGTCCAGCACCACGGCCAGCCGGTCCACCGCGCCATCATCCGCCGGCTGCGCTCGGCCGGGATCAGCGGTGCCACCACCCAGCGCGGCGTCTGGGGCTTCCACGGCGACCACGCGCCGCACGGCGACCGGCTGCTGCAGCTGGGCCGACATGTCCCCGCCGTCACGATCGTCATCGACACCCCTGAGCGCATCGCCACGGCGTTTTCCGTCATCGACGAACTCACCAGCGAGCGCGGGCTGGTCACCAGCGAGACTATCCCCGCCATGCGGGCCAGCTCCGGCGGGCGCCAGCGCGGCGGAACGCGGCTCGCCACCCACCATCTCCCCCGCCGCGGCGGCCGCCCGGGATAGGGCTGAAAAAGGCCGCGGTTTCCTAGGACGCCAGGGCGGCGGGATGGCCCTGGCGTACCGTCGCGCCGGTGATCGCCGGGCTGCCGTTTCCGGCGCCGGAGTCCGCGAGGTGCAGGTGCGGTCCCGGGTGGCCTTGCGGGAGCTCACAGCCGGCCGGCCCGTCAGCAGCCAGGACGCCGCACCGCGGCGGGACGCTGGTGTGTTCCTGTTCCCGGCATGACCAGCCGTCGACGCACACCGAGCTGTCCGGGTGATAGAGCCAGGCCGTGTTCATGACGTGCCTCCAGCCACATGGACCAGCCGTGCCATCGGACAGCTCCTGGTCAATCTGCCGTTCAGCCGCCCGCAGCACCGCGGCGAGCCCGGGCTGGCGCTCGCCCAGCAGCTCGCGCACGTACTTCCTGTTGTCCCTGGCCCGCATGTTAGCGCTCACAATTTATCACCTGATCTCTGAAGCTACCATCCGCCGCCGCTCACGCGGCCCTCGCTATCGCGGGTGCCGGGCCAGGCATCACGATCACGGCGTCCAGCACCAGCTCCCCCGCGTCGTCGAAGAGCACGACGCCGTTGCAGAGCAGGCTCCAGCCTTGCTCGGGGTGGCACGCCACCACGCACGCGGCGGCACGGTCCCGCGCTGACGCGGCGGGACACCGGGGCTGATGCTGGCACATGGCTTCCTCCAGCACGGCGGGCTGACCGGGATGGCACCGTGACCCCCGCCGTCAGGGGCCCCGGCGATCGACACGTTCGCGTCGTACTAGCGACGATGGCAGAAGGCCCCGCTTCAGTCTTCACGGCCAACCCCCGGATCTCGCTACCGGTTAGCCCGAGTACCTCCGGTTGGGTAATCCCTACCAGCCGAGCTAGATCCCGTGCCGCCTGGCAGCGTATAGCTTAATTTTTCGATACAGCACAGTATAGTACGAAAGCATTCAGGATTGTGTGTCATTAACCCCGTGATGGCGGGGAAACCGACCCACGATCAGGCGAACACGCCGTCCCGGCCGGCCCCGGTGCACGGGGCGGGCAAGCCCGGCGATTTCGCTGTATCAGCGCACCTGCGGCCGGCTCTGTCCCACTGTGTGCCACCTTCCCCGCTCGTGCAGCGCGGAAGCGGCGGGGAGGAATGAGCGTACCTATGGGCAAGAACGCCGGGAGGTCCGGACCGCTCCTGCTGATCCGGACTCAGGAATCTGAGCTGAGCCTGGCGGCAGGCTCCTGGTACCTGATCGGCCGCGATCCGCAAGCCGACGTGGTGATTCCCGACGCCCGCGTGTCGTGGCAGCACGCCATGGTGCGGCTGGACGGCGGCCGGTGGATCCTGGCGGACAACGGCAGCACCAACGGCACCTACGCCGACGGGCAGCGGGTGGAACGGATCGAGATCACCGGGGAATGCCTCATCCGGCTCGGCGATCCGGCCGACGGGCCGGTCCTGAGCTGCAGCGTGAACCGGCCCGCACCGCCGCAGGCCGCCGCACCGCCGCAGGCCGCCGGCCCGCGGCGCATCGGCCGGGCGCCGGACAACGACATCGTGGTCCCTGATCCCAGCGTCTCCAGCTACCACGCCGAGCTGCACGAGGTCGGGGGCGCGTACCGCATCGTGGACCTGGGCAGCCACAACGGCACCTTCGTCAACGAGCAACGAGTCACGACCGCGCCGCTGACCGAGGGAGACGTCGTCGGCCTGGGCGACGCCACGTACCAGCTGGCCGGCCGGAAACTGCGGGAGTTCGCCTACCCCGGTGACCACGCCGGGGCGGCCCCGCTTCCCGCGGCCCCGCCCCGCGAAGGCG
>Ga0335078_10013435_pt1 | contig 12134 bp, 11 predicted proteins | sample Lox_Sample_32_FD_206711 | JGI IMG/M metagenome (GOLD analysis project Ga0335078, IMG submission 206711) | Soil microbial communities from Loxahatchee National Wildlife Refuge, Florida, United States - Lox_Sample_3.2 | ecosystem: Environmental > Terrestrial > Soil > Wetlands | place: USA... | reverse complement strand
GACGGGCATGTGCTCGTCCGGCGCTGGGCCCTGGCGGCCGGGCTGGCCGGCGCACTGCTGCTCGGTGCCGCGGGCTGCGGCGGCCGGCCGGCCAGCCGGCTGTACGCGGCACCGGGCAGCCCGCTGCTCGCCGCCGCGGCCCAGCTACGCGCCACCGGCCACCCGGCCCAGGCGGCCGACCTGCGCGCCGTGGCCGAGACACCGGCCGGCATCTGGGCCGCCGGGCAGCCCGGCGACATCCAGGCCGTCCGGCGAGCGAGCCAGGCCGCGGCCCGGGCCGGCGCCATCCCCGTCATCGTCGCCTACAACCTGCCCGACCGCGACGCGTGCGGGCACTTCTCCGGGGCCTGGGGCCCGACCGCGGTCGGCTACCAGGACTGGATCAACCAGCTGGCGGCGGCCATCGGCAGCAGCGACGTCATCGTGGTGGTCGAACCGGACGCGGTGGCGGACCTGCTAACCGGCTGCCTGGACCCGGCCCAGCAGGCCGAGCGCTATCAGCTGCTCCGGTACGCGATGCGCCGCCTGGGCGCGCTCCCACGGGCCCAGGTCTACCTGGACGCGGGCAACCCCGGCATGGTGCCGGACCCCGCCGTCCTGGTCCGCCCGCTGGAGCAGGCCGGCATCCGGGACGGCCGTGGGTTCTCGGCCAACGTGTCCAACTTCCAGTGGACCGCCGACGTGGTGCCGTGGGCCCAGCGGCTGGAGCACGCGCTCAGCGGCCGGGCCGCCGCGGTCATCGACACCAGCCGCAACGGCCGCGGCCCGTACACCGGGCCCGACGCCCCGCAATGGTGCAACCCGCCGGGCCGGGCACTGGGCCGCCGCCCGACCCTCGACCCGGGCCCGGCCGGCATCGCCGCCTACCTGTGGATCAAGGACCCGGGAGTAAGCGACGGGACCTGCAACGGCGGCCCGCCGGCCGGCGACTACTGGCCGCAATACGCGCTCAGCCTGATCCAGCAGGCGCTCGCGGAGACCCGGGCCACACCACGGGCGCCGCTATCCTGAATGCTGTCCGGGCCGCGATGGGAGACCAAGTAGCCGGGAGTGGAGCTGCTCAGAGAGCCGCCGGAAGCTGCGAAGGCGGACAGCCCGACCCTGGTGAAGACACCTTCCTAGCCCGGGCCGCTGGCCGCGTAACGGCCGATGAGGCCGGCGCGGCCGAGCGCCGGCGAAGGTGTGGTGGCACCGCGACCTAGCCCCCGCCCACACCTCCAGGGCCACGTAACGGACTGGAGGTGACGACAGATGAAAGCAGCTACCGCACCCGCCCGTACCCTGGCGGCCGATCTGCCCCAGGCCACGCAGGGCCGTCAGCTGCGCATCGAAGGCTGGATCCACCGCAGGAGGTTCCTGGCCGCGGTGACGTTTCTGATCGTGCGGGACCGCACCGGCCTGGCCCAGGTGGTCATCCGCCCGGACGACCACGAAGCCCTGGCGATCGCGCGAGACTGCGGCGAGGAAACCGTGGTCGCGGTCACCGGCCTGGCCACCCCGAACCCGGCCGCGCCGGGCGGGATGGAACTGACCGAGCCGCGGATCGTGCCGCTGACCGAGCCGGCCCACACCCCGCCGGTCGAGCTGTGGCGGCCCACGCTGGACGCCGGGCTGCCCACGCTGCTCGACCACGCCGCCGTGAGCTGGAGGCACCCGGCCCGCCGGGCGGCCTGGCAGCTCACCGCGGCCTCGCTGCACGGCTTCCGGTCCGCTCTGGACGGCCTGGGCTTCACCGAGATCCAGACGCCCAAGCTGGTGTCCTCGGCCACCGAGTCCGGCGCCAACGTGTTCGGCGTGGACTACTTCGGCGGCCGCGCCTACCTGGCCCAGTCGCCGCAGTTCTACAAGCAGACCATGGTCGGTGTGTTCGAGCGGGTCTACGAGACTGGCCCAGTGTTCCGGGCCGAACCGCACGACACCGCCCGGCACCTGGCCGAATACGTGTCACTGGACGCCGAGCTCGGCTTCATCCGCGACCACCGCGACGTGCTGGCCGTGCTGCGGCACGCGCTGGCCGGGATGACCGCGGCCATCCGGGAGCAGGCCGGCCCGGCCGTGGACCGGCTCGGCATCACCGTGCCCGAGGTGCCCGCCGAGTTCCCGGTCATCCACTTCCGTGACGCGCTGGAGCTGGTCGGCGCGCCGCCGGACGAGCCGGACCTGGCCCCCGCGCACGAGCAGGCGCTCGGCCAGTGGGCGGCCCGCGAGCATGGCAGCGAATTCCTCGCGGTTGAGGGCTACCCGATGCGCAAGCGCCCGTTCTACACCCATCCGCAGCCGGGCGACGAGCACTGGTCGAACAGCTTCGACCTGCTGTTCCGCGGCGTCGAACTGGTCACCGGCGGGCAGCGGCTGCATCGCTACCAGGACTACCTGGCCGCGATCGCGGCCCGCGGCGAGGACCCCGACACCTACGCCGGCTACCTGGACTGCTTCGCACACGGTATGCCGCCGCACGGCGGGTTCGCGCTCGGCCTCGAACGCTGGGCCAGCCGCCTGGCCGGCGCGGACAACGTGCGGGAGGTCACCCTGTTCCCCAGAGACCTCCACCGCCTAACGCCATAACCCCGCCACCCACCGTCCCCCGCGCGGTACCAAGGGGGCTGGTACGGCTCGCGCGCCCCGCCACCCACCGTCCCCCGCGCGCGGTGCCCGGGGGGTGGGTGTGGGTCGCGCGGCCCGCGGTGCGCTGGCGCCCGGGTGTCCGGGGTTGGTTCATGGCCGTGGGACTGGTTCGCCTCCGAGCCGCGATGACCGGGCGGTTAACGCGGTTGATTTTGACAGTGCGGTGCTTTTGGCACTCATAGCGCCTATAAGTCACCGCGCTGTCAAAAGGCACCGCACTAACGACAGCGAGAGTGTGACTCCTGAGCTCAGAGAGGTTGTTGGGGCCAGTGCGGTCGGTCGGCCGTCCTCGAATCGGTGGCGCTGGGTTTGGGTCCGGCGGACCGTGCGTTGGCGCGGTGCCGGAGTGGTTTGAGGTCCGCGGCTCGCTGTGCCGGGGCTGGTTGACGAGCTGGCGAGCCCGCCGTCAGCCGGCGCGCGGTGCGCCCGGCTGCTGAAGGTCGGCTGGGTCGCTGAGCAGGCGACGGCTCTTGATCAGCGCGCGGGCGGCCCGGCCGGCCGCTTCCGCGGTGCGTTCGACGTCTTCGTCGCTGCGCTGCTTGCCGCTGTCCAGCAGCAGCATCGCGTAGCCGTGGGCAGTGGCCTCCAATGCCCATGCCAGCTCCTCGGCGGTCGGCCCGGACCCGCCAGAGATGGCGTTGACGCAGGTCATGAACGCATCGTCGATAGGCTGCTCGGCCGCCTCGATCTCGGGATGCCCGGCCTTGTCCAGCCCGGCCTGGTACAACACCTCGAACAGTGGCCGGTTGCGGGCGGCGAACCGCACGTACCGCCGGGCCATCGCGGCCAGGCGGTCGGCCGGGGCCAGGCCCGCCTCCACCTGCGGGACGACGGCCGCGTAGAACTGCTGGTAGCCGCGGACCGCGACGGCGGCCAGCAGGTCGTCGCGGTCGGCGAAGTGGGCGTACGGCGCGCTGACCGCGACGCCCAGGCGCCGGCTGGCCTCGGCCATCGAGAAGTCGCGCACGCCGCGCTCGCCGATCACCTCGATGGCCGCGTCGACCAGGGCGGCGGCCAGGTCACCGTGGTGGTAGCGGCCGCGCTTAGCTGGCCCGGGCACTAGGCCGTGACCGTGTAGCGGACGCCGGTGAGCTGCTCCGAGACATCCCACAGCCGCTGCTGCGCGGCCGGGTCGTGTGAGGCGGCGGTGGACTCCACCCGCACCGGGGAGCCGGTGTACTCGTGGAACCCGCCAGGACCGTAATACTCGCCGCTCTGGGCGGCCGGGTCGGTGGCAGCGCGCAGCGTGGGCAGCGCCCCTTGTGACACGGGCTGCGCCGCCCAGAAGTTGATCAGCCGCAGCCGTGGGCTGATCAGCGCCCGCTGCCAGCCCGGGCTGGTCCGCCACAGGTCGGTGAGCACCACGCCCGGGTGGGCGGCCAGCGACGCCGTGCCGGCACCGGCCGCGGCCAGCCGGTGGCCCAGTTCGTAGCTGAACAGCAGATTGGCCAGCTTGGACTGCCCATAGGCCGGGTCGGGCCGGTAGTCGCTGGTCATCATCAGGTCGTCGAAGTGCATCTGGCCGTAGCGGTGAGCAACGCTGCTCACCGTCACCACCCGGGATCCCGGGGTGGCCAGCAGCCGTGGCAGCAGCAGCCCGGTCAGCGCGAAATGCCCCAGGTGGTTGGTGCCCAACGTGAGCTCGAAGCCGTCCTCGGTGCGCTGGAACGGCACGTACATCACCCCGGCGTTGTTGATCAGCAGGTCCAGCCGGGGGCAGCTGGCCAGGATCTCGTCCGCGGCCTGCCGGACCGAGCCGAGCGAGGCCAGGTCGAGGTGCACCATCCGGACATCGGCATCTCGTGCTGTGGCCCGGATCTGGCTGGCGGCCTCGGTGGCTTTGCGCTCGTCCCGGCAGGCCAGCATGACGGTGCCCCCGCGCTCGGCCAGCACCCGCGCGGTCTCGAGCCCAATACCGGTGTTGCCCCCGGTGACCACGGCCACCCGCCCGGCCAGGCTGGGCACATCGGCCGCCGTCCACCCGTCCATGACCGCCTCCCAGGAATCTGATAATCGATCAGTAATCTGATAGCCACTAAGATTAGGAGTGCCGCAGACCAGAGTCAAGAGACCGCAGCCCTGGGCGCGCTGCGTCGGCCGGCGGGGCGCGCCTGGTGAGGTCAGTGGTGCTGGGGTGGCTGGGGAGAGCGGGCCGGCGTGCGCCCAGATGTTGATGTTGACCTGGCCGACACCGGAGTGTCGGTAACTCCATCATCAACAACTGGGGTGATGAGCTGGACGATTAAGAGCCAGGGGTTCACGGCCGGCTCGCGGGCCAGGCGGCGCAGCCAGTCCCCGGCCGCCCGCAGGTCGCCACCAGCCAGTAGCGCGGTGTACTGGCGGGCGAGCTGCTGGTGGCGGCCGAGCGTGCGGGCGTCGCAGCGGGTCGGGAATGGGGGCCGGGCCGCCGCGGGGGAGTCCTCGCGGCCGTCGGCCAGGTAGAGCGGCGAGACCTTGAGCGCATCGGCCAGGGCCCGGACGTGGTCGGCCCTGCGCAGCGGTCGCTGCCCGTTCTCGACCATCGAGATGAACGCGGGTGAGATGCTGGCCAGCTCAGCCAGTGCGACCTGGGACAGGCCGCGCCGCAGTCGCAGCGTGCGCAACCGTACCCCGGCGTCATCCCGGCTGGGATCGAGGCTCTTCATGGCGGCCTACGGCCGGGCCCAGCGCGATGCGCAACTCGGCCAGGTCCGGGGTGATCACGGTGTGCGGGCCTGGGCCGGGCCCGCGTCGCACGGCGATGTACCGCTTGCCCTTGATGATCGCCTCGGTGTCGATCACGTAGCCCGGGAAGTCCGCGCGGAGTTCGGAAAGCGCGTCGGTCATAGCTGAATGCTGCCGCCGGGTGACCGGGAGCAGAAAAGGGTGCACTATGGAGCAGTGAGAGCACTAGAGAGCAATGAGAGCGGTGCGGGAGGCGAACTGGCCAGCCGACTGGTGGCCGGGCGGCTGCGCCGTCAGTTGAGCAAGCGCGAGCTGGCCCGCCGGATCGCGAACCATGTCGAGGACCAGTGCCCGGCTGTCGAAACGCTGCTGTCCTACGTAAAGCGGTGGGAATCGGGAAAGTCTGGAGTGAGCGAGCGCTACCGGTTCGCCTACGCGGCGGCCCTCGGCGCCGACCCAGCCGACCTGTTCGGGTCGGGAAAACGCGATGGGGACGACATGGAACGACGACGGCTGCTGCAACTGGCCGCGTTAGGGGCCCTCGCGCCCGGTGAACACGTCCGCCAGCTACTGGACCTGACTCTGGCCAGTGAGCACCGGGATCTCGAAGACTGGGAGCTGGCCTGCACCGATCATCTGCACGCCCTGCGCACCCGGCCACCCGGCCAGGTCCGGGCCGCGCTCATCGTTGACCTTCTCGCCGTCCACCGGCAGCTGCGCCGACCCGGCGCCGCGGAGGACAGGGACCTGCACCGGATCGTCGCCGCGCTGTCCACCCTGCACGCCAACGTGCTGACCCGGCTGGGTGAGCACGGGGCCGCCATCCACTGGTGGCGCACGGCGCGAACGGCGGCTGAGCGGTCCGGTGATCTTGAGTTGCTGCTCGGGGTGTCCGCGACCGAAGCTGGGCATGGGTTGTACGGGCAGCGGGCTCCGGCAAGCGTGCTGCGGCTGACCCAGAAGGCGCAGCGGCTGGCGGGTGGTGCCCCGTCGCTAGGCCGGGCGCTGGTGGTCTGCTCCGAGGCGAAGGCGCTGATGCTCCTCGGCCAGCGCGACGAGGCGATGCGCACGCTGAATCGGTACCGCGATCTGGCCGCCTCCGCGCCGGAGCCGCACGGGATCATGCCGGGCTACTGGCGAGGCGGCCAGCTGCACTTCGCCGAGAACACGATCTTGGCCGGGGTGGGCGACGAGGCCGGAGCGGACCTCGCCGGCCGCGGGGTGCTGGCCACCGCCCACAACCCGGACTACCAGAACGCGACGCAGGTCCGCCTGCACAGCGCGCTCTGCACCGTGATCAACGGCGGCACCGCCGAAGGCGCCCGCAACGCGGCCGGGGTGCTCGATGCGGTTCCCGCCGGATTCCGCAGCCAGATGATCACGGAGACGGGGTGGCGCGTGCTTCGCGCTGTTCCCCCCGATGACCGGGCGCTGCCTGTGGTGCGGGAGTTCCAGGAAGTCCTTTTGGCGACGGCGCCGGTCCGGGCGCTGCCGAGCTGACCTGGGGGAGAGCACATATGTGGGATCAGATTGGCCGCTTGCATGCCCATCACGGCGAAGTCCCGGCCGAGGTCAGGCTGCTCAAGCTGACCGAGGAGGTCGGGGAGGCCGCCGAGGCGTTCATTGGGATGCACGGCCTGAACAGCAGGAAAGGGGTCTGCCGCTCTCGAGAGGACCTGCTGGCCGAGCTTTCTGATGTGATCATCACCGCGGCAGTCGCCATGACCGGCATCACAGGCGAGAGCAGCGAAGCGCGCGCTCACTTCGAGCGGCGCCTTGTCCTCGTAACCGAGCGCGCTGGACTCCGCTGTCCAACTGAAAATTAGTTCGGGGGGAGCGGGGGCCATGGTTACGCTGGCTGAGTGCTGCCCATGGATCATCTACTGGCGTTCGTCCTGCTCTCCTTCCTGCTGATCATCGTCCCGGGACCCAACGTGCTGTTCGTGATCAGCCGGTCGCTGATGCTCGGCCGGGCCGCCGGGGTGGGCACCGCGGTGGGCGGCCAGATCGGCGTGTACCTGCAGGTGACCGCGGTGGCGTTCGGTATCGGGGCGCTGGTCGAGCGGTCGGTGGCCGTGTTCACCGTGATCAAGCTGGTCGGCGCGGCCTACCTGGTCTTCCTGGGCGTGCAGGCGTGGCGGCACCGTGGCTCGCTGCGCGCCGCGCTGGACACCCCGGTCCAGCCGAAGGGCCTGGCCCGGCTTCTCTGGGACGCCACCCTGGTCGGGGCCAGCAACCCCAAAGCCATCGTGTTCTTCGCCGCCGTGCTGCCGCAGTTCGTGAACCGGTCCGCTGGGCACATCCCGGTGCAGATGCTGCTGCTCGGCGCGGTGTTCGTCGCGATCGCGGTGCTGTGCGACAGCAGCTGGGCGCTGGCCGCCGGGACGGCCCGGGCGTGGTTCACCCGGTCGCCGCGCAGGCTGGCCATGGTCGGCGGCACCGGCGGCCTGGTCATGATCGGCATCGGGGCCAGCCTGGCGCTGACCGGACGCAAGGACTGACCCAGCGGGGGCGCTGTAGCGGGCATTCCGGGCGGGTTTAGCGTGGTTCTACGGTCGCCTGCCGGGGATTCCGCGGCCATCCCGGGTAGGGAGCCAAGGTACGCAACCGCGACCAGCCGCACCGGGAGCAGCCGAGATGAGCAGTGATTTCTACGGCCCCGAGGACTTCGGGTCCAGCCCGTTCGACGACTTCCTCGCCCGCATCTACGGCACTGGCGCCCAGGGCCGGCAGGTGCGCCGGGTGGACATCACCCGGCTGATGAGCGGGCCGGCCCGCGAGCTGCTCAGCGCGGCGGCCAGCCATGCGGCCGGGCGGGGCGGCCGGGACCTGGACACCGAGCAGCTGCTCTGGGCGGCGGCCAACATGGAGCCGACCCGGACCCTGCTCAGCCGGGCCGGGGCCGACCCGGTCGCGCTCGTACGGGACGTCGAGAGCCAGGAATCCCAGGCCACGCCCAGCGGTGAGCCGCCGCAGCTCACCCCGGGGGCCAAGCGGGCGCTGCTGGACGCGCACCAGATCTCCCGCGCCGTCGGCTCCACCTACATCGGGCCCGAGCACATCCTGTTCGCGCTGGCCGCCAACCCGGAGTCCGGCGCGGGCCGCATCCTCGGCGCGGCCCGGGTCACCCCGCAGACGCTGCAGCAGGCGCTGGCCGGGCCGGGCCTGCCGCCCGGCGCGGGCGGCCCCGGGGGCCGGTCGGCCACACCGACCCTGGACCAGTTCGGCCGGGACCTGACCGAGCAGGCCCGGGAAGGGAAGATCGACCCGGTGATCGGCCGGGACGGCGAGATCGAGCAGACCATCGAGGTGCTGTCCCGCCGGGGCAAGAACAACCCGGTCCTGATCGGCGAGGCCGGGGTGGGCAAGACCGCGATCGTCGAGGGCATCGCGCAGCGCATCGTGGACGACGACGTGCCGCAGACGCTGTCCGGCAAGCGGGTGGTGCAGCTTGAGCTGTCCGGCGTGGTGGCCGGCACCCGGTACCGCGGCGACTTCGAGGAGCGGGTGAAACGGATCATCGATGAGATCCGTGAGCACGGCGATGAGCTGATCATCTTCATCGACGAGCTGCACACCCTGGTCGGGGCGGGCGGCAGCAGCGAGGGCGGGATGGACGCGGGCAACATGCTCAAGCCCGCGCTGGCCCGCGGCGAACTGCACATCATCGGGGCCACCACGCTGGACGAGTACCGCAAGAACATCGAGAAGGACGCCGCCCTGGCCCGGCGGTTCCAGCCCATCCTGGTGCCCGAGCCCACCCCGGATGACACCATCACCATCTTGCGCGGGCTGCGCGACCGGTACGAGGCGCACCACGAGGTCCGCTACTCCGACGAGGCGCTGGTCGCCGCGGTCGAGCTGTCCGACCGCTACATCTCCGACCGCTTCCTGCCGGACAAGGCCATCGACCTGATCGACCAGGCCGGGGCCCGGGTCCGGCTGCGCACCAAGACCCCCGGCCGGGACGTGCGTGACCTGGAGCAGCGGGTCGAGGAGCTGCTGCGGGACAAGGACCAGGCGGTGGCCAGCGAGCAGTACGAGCTGGCCTCCCAGCTGCGGGACCAGATCGGCCAGGTCCGGGAGCAGATCGAGCGGCTCGGCGGCGACCAGTCCAGCGTGCCCGAGGTCACCGCGGGCGACATCGCCGAGGTGGTGTCGCGGGCCACCGGCGTCCCGGTGACCCAGCTCACCGAGGAGGAGAAGGACCGGCTGCTGCGGCTGGAACAGCAGCTGCACGAACGGGTCATCGGCCAGGACGAGGCGGTCAGCGCGGTGGCCGAGGCGGTCCGCCGGTCCCGGGCGGGCCTGGGCGACCCGGACCGGCCGGTAGGCAGCTTCCTGTTCCTCGGCCCCACCGGGGTGGGCAAGACCGAGCTGGCCCGGGCGCTGACCGAGGCGCTGTTCGGCGCGGACAGCCGGATGATCCGGCTGGACATGAGCGAGTTCCAGGAACGGCACACGGTGAGCCGCCTGGTCGGCGCGCCGCCCGGCTACGTCGGCTACGAAGAGGCGGGCCAGCTCACCGAGGCGGTGCGGCGGCGGCCGTACTCGGTCGTGCTGCTCGACGAGATCGAGAAGGCGCACCCGGACGTGTTCAACATCCTGCTGCAGATCCTGGACGACGGGCGGCTCACCGACGGCCAGGGCCGCACCGTCGACTTCAAGAACACGGTCCTCATCATGACCAGCAACCTGGGCTCGGATCTGATCACCCGGCGGGCCGGCCCGCTCGGCTTTTCCGGCACAACGGCTAGCACCGGCACCGGGCCGCAGGACGGCGCGCAGGACCAGATCATGCGGCGGCTGCGGGAGTCGTTCCGCCCCGAGTTCCTGAACCGGATCGACGAGATCATCGTGTTCCGCCAGCTTGACCAGACCGAGCTGCGGCAGATCACCGGGCTGCTGCTGGAGGAGACCAGGCGCCGGCTGCACGCCCAGAACATCACCGTGGACTTCACCACGGCCGCGGTGGACTGGGTCGCCGACCGCGGGTTCCAGCCTGAGTTCGGCGCCCGGCCGATGCGCCGGGTCATCCAGCGGGACATCGACAACGAGCTGTCCCGGCGGCTGCTGGACGGGCAGATCACACCGGGCCAGCAGGTCACCGTGGATGTCCGCGACGGGCAGCTGGCGTTCGACACATCCGGGCAGCCGGCCGAAGCCGCGGCTAGCTGAGTACCGAACCTACCGAGAGGCACCAGGATGGTGGAACAGCGAGGAAGCTTCAGGCACGGAGCCCGGGTCGACGACGAACTGGAGGAGGAGACCGAGACCCTGACCCACACCGGCGAGCCCGCGCACGCCGAGGAGTGGCGTCAGACCGAACCGGTCGACGAAGATCACCTCGACCAGGAGCTGCCGCCGGATCAGCAGCCGGGCACCCCGGCCGGCATCACCGAGGCCCAGGTGGAACGCCGGTCCGACATCGCCCGCTGGCTGGAGCCGCACGACTTCCCGGCCCGCCGGGACACCATGCTCGACTACCTGCGGCACGCCGGGGCGCCCGACGAGGTCATCGACGCGATCAGTAGCCTGCCCGCCCGCCGCGAGTTCGCCAGCACCGCCGACGTGATCCACGCGCTGGGCATCCCAACCGAGCACCGCTAGCCGGCCGGCCCGGCTAACCTCGGCAGGGGCGGAGCGCGCCTGCCTGGGGCCGCTTTGCCGGGGAGGCGGAGATGGGACAGATGCTGGCCGCGAGGCTGCCCACGGTGGCCACGCTGAACGGGATGCCGCTGCCACTGGTTGGCCGGGCCCGGGTGTATGCCTGTGGCATCACGCCCTACGACGTCACCCACCTGGGCCACGCGGCCGCGTTCATCTGGGTGGACACGCTGGCCCGGGTGCTGCACGCCGCGGGCACCGAGGTGATCGTGTGCCGCAACGTGACCGACGTGGACGATGTGCTGCTCGGCGCGGCCAGCCGGGCCGGGGCTCCGTTCGGTGAGTTCGCCGCCATCCAGCAGTTCTACTTCGACCAGGACATGGCCGCGCTCGGCGTCCGGGCACCAGCCCTGGAGCCGCGGGCGCACGCCTACATCGGGCAGGTGATCGCGCTGGCCGCCGGGCTGCTCGCCCGGGACGCCGCCTACCAGCGCGGCGGCTACGTCTACTTCCGCGGCGCGGCCGTCGCCGGCCGGGCCGGGCTGGACCGGGCCGAGGCGCTCCGGCTGGCCGCGGAGTTCGGCGATCACCCGGACGACGCGCGCAAGGACGACCCGTTCGACGTGGCCGTCTGGCAGGCCTCCACCGGCGACGAGCCGGCCTGGCAGAGCCCGTGGGGCCCGGGCCGCCCGGGCTGGCACGCCGAGTGCGCCGCGATGGCGCTGCATTCGTTCGGCTCTGGCGTGGATGTCCTGGCCGGCGGCGCCGACCTGCGTTTCCCGCACCACGCCTACCAGTCCGCGCTGGCCGAGACGCTGACCGGGGTCACGCCGTTCGCCCGCGCCCGGCTAAGCGCGGGGGTGGTCCGGGTGGCCGGGGCCAAGATGGCGAAGTCGGCCGGCAACCTGGTACTGGTCAGCTCGGTGCTGGCCGAGTATCCAGCCGCTAGCGTTCGGCTGCTGATCTTGGACCGGCGGTGGGACGAGGGGTGGGACTATGATCGCGCCGGCCTGGAGGGGGCCGCGGCCCGCCTGGAGCGGCTGCAGGCCGCAGCCGGGCGGCCGGACCGCACCGTGCCAGGCAGCGCGGGCGCGGCGGTGGACGCGGTGCGCGCGGCGCTGGCCAATGACCTGGACGTGCCCGCCGCGCTGCGCATCGCGGAGGAGAGCGGCGGGCAGGCCGCCCGGGTGCTCGGCTCGCTGCTGGGCTTGTGGTAGCCGCGGGGCCGGAGCCGGAAT
>Ga0335078_10013434_pt1 | contig 12135 bp, 9 predicted proteins | sample Lox_Sample_32_FD_206711 | JGI IMG/M metagenome (GOLD analysis project Ga0335078, IMG submission 206711) | Soil microbial communities from Loxahatchee National Wildlife Refuge, Florida, United States - Lox_Sample_3.2 | ecosystem: Environmental > Terrestrial > Soil > Wetlands | place: USA: Florida... | reverse complement strand
GCTCACTGGGGTCGGCAATCCGAGGCTAATGTTGTGGATCTACATCCCGCTGATTGTGCTGGCCGCTCTCGGCGCGGCGCTGTTCATGAACAATCTGTCCACGGTGCGCAACGACACCGGCGCGGCCAGGCTCGCGCTGAAGGAGCCGCACATGTGGATCATGGGGTTCCTTTACGTCGGAACTTTCGGCTCGTTCATCGGGTACAGCTTCGCCTTCGGTCTGGTGCTGCAGAATCAGTTCCACTACCAACCATTGCAGGCAGCCGCATGGACCTTCCTTGGCCCGCTGATCGGATCGCTGAGCAGGCCCGTCGGCGGGCGGCTCGCCGACAAGTTGGGCGGCGCCCTCGTGACGGCCGGGATCTTCGTCGCGATGGCCGCAGGCTGCATCGTGGTGGTCGTGGCCGGTAACATCCACTCCTTCCCGCTGTACCTCGCCGGCTTTCTGGCACTGTTCGCCTGTTCGGGAATCGGAAACGGCTCGACCTACAAGATGATCCCGGCCATCTTCACGGCCAAGGCGATGGCGGCAGTCGCGGAGGGTGGCGACAAGACGATGGAGACCTTGCTGGCCCGCCGGATGTCCGGCGCAGTGATCGGCATCGTCTCGGCGATCGGGGCGCTGGGTGGCGTGTTCATCAACAGCGCTTTCCGGCAATCCTTCCTTGCGACCGGCAGCGGGACCTCGGCGGTGGTTGGGTTCCTGACGTTCTACGCGGTCTGCTTCGTCGTCACCTGGACCGCTTACCTGCGCCGCGCGACCCCGGAGTCTGCGCGAGCCGCGCTGGCCACGGCGCGAATCTAACAGGCGCAACGCCTATGACCTTGACACCGACATGATTCGCGCTGAGCATGAAGCCGGGCGCTGGACCGCAAGGAGGCTCAGTTACCCCCATACACCACTCCCGTGGACGTGAACCGGAGGCGTTGTTGGTCCATGGCACCTGGAAGGCGCCCTCGGCATTGCCTACTGCGATTACTTGGGTCAGGGCGAAGGACGCGTTTTGCGTCGCTGATGATGTGAATGTGCAGGGCATCATTTTATCGCTGGATCCGTGCGGCCATCGAGCGTCCCACGGCAAAGCGATAACGGACGGCCGGGCTGGCTGGCCTGGTGTCAGCGGGCGGAGACGGGCAGGCTGGCGTAGCCGTGCAGGGTGACCCCGCCCCGGCTGGCCGACTCGTCGGTGAGGCAAAGGCGGGGGAACCGGGACAGCAGGGCCGGGAACGCGATCTCCGCCTCCAGCCGGGCGAGCGGAGCGCCCAGGCAATAGTGAATCCCGCCGCCGAACGACAGCGGGGCCGAGCACGGCCGCGCCGCGCACCCCGCACCTGGCCCAGGCCGCCCTCATCACCGAGGCGCGACGGTCTCTGGGCAGCTCGTGGGAGATGGCCCGCCGGGCAGCGGGCTGCAAGCGGATGTCGTACCCTCCCGCTGGCGGCGATGTCACGCGCCCGCACCTCGCTGCCCGTGAGACGAAGTGACGCCTCCGGCGGGGACAAGGCCGAAGCCGAGCAGACGCCGCCGGACAGGGCGCTGAAAAAATGTCAGCACCTGTCCACCCCGGGCGGTCATGGGTGCTGGACAGGAATTTCCCCGGCACGGCGCGGATCAGGAAATTGCTCGCCACCGGAGGCGAGCGGTGACAGCCCAGCACGCGACACGAGATTCGGCTCGTCAAAGACCGGCTGGTTCCGCAGTATCGTGATCAAGCTCGGGCGGGCCGTTCGGGGCGAGCAGCACGGTGTTCCAGCGGCCTCTCGCATAGATTGCCACGTCCTGGCCGCAGACACCAGGCGCCGTGTGGCGCAACCCAACGCTTGCCGCCACATTGTCGATGATCAAAGGGCTGAGCACGTACGGCACATGCGCGATGACCTGCTGTCTGGAGGCCCGATCGTAGAACGGCATCGCCAGGCGAGTGGATTCGACGCGGTGCTGCAAGATCAGCGGGGATTCGGCGGCGGCATGGACGATAGTCGGCAGCCAGTCCCGTTGCGGGATCTGTCGTCCGAACAGCATGTAGTTGCCGGATTTAACGGCAGGCTTGACGACGAGACGGTCGCGCTCGGCGACCGCGACGTCCAGCAACTTCGCGTCCGCATCGGGATCTGGGTTCAAGCCCAGGCAGCCTGTCCACGGAACGTGAGTGCGCACCAGAGCGCGGTCAACTGGGGTCAGCACACCCGCGTCGCAGTCCTCGTGCAGCCAAGCCAGGACAATCTTCGAGGAGACGAGGATCGCCTCCGGATGCGGGAACAGTTGAACGGCCCCGGCACGGTGCGCGCTGCGTAGCGCGGCGAGGCCGTCACCGGCGTCCACGATCCGCTCGCTGGCGCCCCATTCGATCAGCACGACGTCGATCGACACACCTGCCGCCAGCAGCCGGCCGGTGGAGTCCAGGCGCAGGTCAGCGAGGTCGGCCTGGACCCCCTCAAAGCCCATCCTGCGGGCATCCGCCATGATCAGCGAATCGCCAGTCTGGTCGCGACCGTGTTGCAGTGAGCCGGTTCTGTCGATCGCCCGATAGGTGGGAATGAGCACTCGGCTTGGGCTGCCGCGCTCGACATTGACCTGGTGCGTGCGGGCGAGCGCCGCGGAGCGCGCTGTGACTGTCGACGGTGGTGGGCGCAGACCGCTGTCCGGACACAGCCGGGCGTAGGCCTCGGCCAGTCGAGGCACCCGCATCTTGCCGCCGAGCCGGGTACCGTTGTTGAGCTCGAGAAAGCGAGGGCGGCCCTGTTCGATCATGATGTCTGGGCGGGCGTATCTCGTGAGTTCTTCCGGGATCAGGGGCCGATTCGGGTCCATCAGCGGAAGGTCATGGGCGTAGCGGAGGAGCCGGTGGAGTTCTCCCAGGGTCGAGGCACGGCGACGGCATGCGTCTACGGCCAGGCGCAACAGCCGGACCGAGAGCGCTTCGAGTCCCTGGTAGGCCTGTTCCCGGATGACCAGCGGCCGGAGGGGTTCCCAACGTCGGCCGTCCGACGTCCGGTAGAACACCATTTCTTAACTATTGTACGTTTGCATCCCACTTGTTCCCTTGCGTACAATCCGTACTCAGACGGGCGGGCGATCTTCGCGGGCGATCCTCAGAGGGCGGGCCGAGACCGCCACGCGGATGTCCACCGCGGAGAAGATCGTGGCACTACTGAACCTCCCGGTAAGTTAAGAAGTCTGCTATCGCGGCGTCAACCATGAGAAGCGAGGCGGTAAAGGACAAGACCCCCGAGGGTCGGAGGCTCCCAGCCGCCGGATGACATGAATAGCGCGTTGGACGACGCTCTTCAGCGCCCCCTGGACGGCCAGAAAGGCACCTATGCGCAACCTGTCCCAGGCGAAGTTCAGCTTCGTCACCCGAGGCCTGGGCTCGAGAGCCCTGACGGTCGCCAACGCGCGGCGGCAGCCGGCGCAGGGTGATCTCGTAGTGGCCCGCGTCGAGATGGTTGGCCAGCATGGCTACCTGGAGGACCGGCATGGCCGCCGGGCACGGCTGCATACCGGCGACCTGGTTGTCGGAGCGTACGGTAACCGTTACGCCACGGACTTTTACGAAGGCTATGTCCCGGCCGGTCCCCGCACGCATCTGCTGACAGCCGGCGGAGTGATCGGCACGGTGGCCTCGTCCCACGTCCGGCGTGGTGAGCCGACGGCGCTGGAGGTCATCGGGGCGCTGGCCGACGGCTCGGGAGCACCCCTGACGCTGGCCGGCCTGGCGCGCCCTTTGCCGCCCGCCGCAGACCCGCGCCCGGTCACGGTGGCCGTGGTGGGGTCGGCGATGAACGCGGGCAAGACGACAACGGTCGCCGGCGTCATCCGGGGTTGGGCCCGGGCCGGTCTGAGGGTGGGTGCCGGGAAGGTCACCGGCTCGGGCAGCGGCAAGGATCATTGGGTCTACGTCGACGCAGGTGCCCAGTCCGTGGTGGACTTCCTGGACTTCGGCATGCCATCTACCTTCGGATACCCGGCGGATCGCCTGGTGGCCACAATGCATGCGATTCGTGACGCGCTGGCGGCCGAGGGCGCCACGCATGTGGTCGTCGAGATCGCCGACGGCCTTCTGCAGGCCCAGACCCGGGAGCTGCTGGCCGCCCTGCCGGCGTTCGCCGACGCCGTTCTGCTCGCCGTCAGCGACGCTCTAGGGGCGGTGGGCGCCCAGGGTGTCCTGGCCTGCGCGGGGGTCGGGGTCGGCGCGCTGAGTGGGCTCGTCAGTGCCAGCCCTCTGGCTGCTCGCGAGGCGGCGGACGCCACGGGTCTGCGCGTGCTGACGCCGGACGAGCTGGCGGCCGGCGCCGCCCTGGACATCGTGCGGTCACCGCAGTGGGCCTGACGCTCGTCGCCGCATACGTCGGGCGCGACGGGCCGCCGCCCGGCAAGCCAGCAAACGTGTTGCTCGATGTCCGCGAGGTCTTGCCGGATACGGTTTGCGCGCCCGGCCTGACCGTCGCCGACGTCCGGGGCGGCCCGCTGCTGTCCGACGAGCGGCGCCTCAGAAGTGACCCCGGCCGCGGTGGGGGTCCGCTGTCGGATTCCGCGTTGGACGCGGGTGCGCGGGCCTTCGCGCTGACCAACGTCGCCTGGTGCGCGCGGCGGCTGCTGGACCGGGTCGAGGGGGAGCTGGGCCGTACCCTGCCCCCGCTACGGATCTTGGTCGGCAGCCACCAGCGGGGGGTGCGGCGGTGGGGTGGAGGTCACTACCGGCTGCCCGCGGCCAGCTACAGTGAGCTGGCGGAAGACTCCCCGGTCGACCCCGCCGGTGAAGTCCACCTCGGTTCCGGCCGGGCCTACGTTGAGCACGGGGGGGCGCCGTACCTGCACGCGCCGGGCCACAACCCGGCCATCGTGAGCCACGAGGTCGCTCACCACGTGTGCCGCCATGTGGCCGACTTCCGGCTGAACCGGCTGCGCCCGCCGCAGCAGCAGACCAATCGCCGGACCGCGGTCGAGGAAGGCACCTGTGACTATCTGGCCGCGGTCATGGTCGGGCACCCCGACATCTACGGCTGGCACCGGCGCCAGATCCCGGTGACCGACCCGCGGCGGCGCTGCCTGTCCGCGCCGTGGACCATGGCCGGCTTCCAGGGCGGTCACGACACCGACCCGCACACCGACGGTGCGATCTGGGCCTGCGCGCTATGGCAGGCGCGGTGTCGCGCAGCGGAGACCGGCCATCCCGCCGCGGCGGTAGACGCCATGCTGTTGCGCGGCCTGGCCCGGCTGGGCAGCCAGCACGCCGGTGACCGCAGCCTGGAGATCCGCCGGTCCAGGAGATACTTCGGGACGCTGCTGTCAGCGATGCTCGAGGCCGGCTCCGACGGGCCGCTGGTGGCAGAGGTTGAGCGGGCGATGGCGGCCCGTGGTATCTACCCTGGCTGGTCCAACGCCCGGGCGCGGGAGGTGGCGCGAGGTTGCGGATAACCTCCCGCACCGAGCCGGGCCTGTTGTCAACGCTGTGGCGGTTCCGGGCCTACGGCCGCCCGCACCGGCGCCTGCTGCTGCTGGGTGTGCTGTGCCGGGTCGGTGAGCTGCTGGCTGACCTGGCGGTCCCGTGGCCGATCGCGCTGGTCATCGACGGCGTCCTCCGGCACGGCCGACTGCACGGGCTGCAGGGTACGGTCGTCCGCGGCGCCGGCGTGTCCGGCGTCGGCCTGCTGGTGCTGGCCGCGGTGGCCTCGCTCGTGTTCACCCTGCTGTCTGGGGCGCTGGACTACCTCGGCGACCGGGTGATGAACAGCGCCGGGGAGCGGATCACGGCCAGGATCCGGGCCGATGTCTTCAGCCGCCTGCTGCGGCTGCCGATGGCGTTTCATGACCGCCGCAGCGTCGGCGAGCTCACCAGCCGGATGTCTTTCGACACCGACCGGATCGAGGACAGCCTGATCGCCGTGTTCTCCACCCTGCTGCCCGGTGTGATGACCCTCGGCGGCCTGGCTACGGTGATCACGGCGCTGGACTGGCGGCTGGGCCTCATCGCCCTGGCCGCGGCCCCGCTGGTCTTCCTCGCCGCCCAGCGGTACAGCCGGCTGACCCGTCAGGCGGCCCGCTCGCGGCGTGCCGCCGAGGGGCAGCTGGCGGCGCTGACCGCCGAGACGATCACCGGCATCCGGACGGTCCACGTCGCGGGCACCCAAGGCGTGCACGAGCAGGAATTCGCCCGCTACAACGCGGCCGCATTGCGGGCCGGCTTGCGGTCAGTCGACCTGCGCGCCCGGTTCACCCCGCTGCTCGAAGCCACCTCCGCCTGCGGCACCGCGGGCCTGCTCCTCGTCGGCGGCTACGGTGCCCTGCAGGGATGGTGGACCGCCGGCATCCTCGTCGTCGCACTGGCCTACTTCCGCGACATGCTGAGCCCGCTCCGCTCCATGTCACGCCTGTCGCTCACCTTGACCACCGGGGCCGCCTCAGCCGAACGGGTGGCGGAGATCCTCGACGTCCCCGACCACCGCAGCGCCAGCCAGGCACCCCCACGCACACCGATCGAACCGTCTGTCCGTCTCCAGAACGTCGGCCTCGACTACGGCCGCGGGCCGGTGCTCACCGATCTGGAACTGTACATACCGGCCGGCACCCGGCTCGCCCTGTCCGGCCCGAACGGGTCCGGCAAGACCTCCGTCCTGGCACTGATCGCCGGCCTGTACCGCCCAGCCACCGGACGCGTCCTCATCGGCGGGCAGGACGTGGCAAGCCTCGGGCACGCCGTGCTGCGCAGCCACGTTTCGGCCGTCCTCCAAGACACCTTCCTGTTCTCCGGCTCCGTCTTCGACAACGTCCTGCTCGGCCGACCCGGCGCATCCCGGGACGAGGTGATGCGGGCCTGCGCCGCGGCAGGCGTACTCACCTTCACCGGCGAGCTGCCCGACGGGCTCTCCACCCAGCTCGGCGACCGCGGAATCGGCCTGTCCGGAGGCCAGCGCCAGCGGGTCGGCATCGCCCGGGCCCTGCTGCGCGACTCGCCGATCGTGCTGCTCGACGAGCCCACCTCCGGCCTGGACCTGGCCGCCGAACAGACCCTCATCGACGCGCTCAAGCGGCTCATGGACGGCCGCACCGTCATCATGACCACCCACCGCCCCGCCCTGCTCGACCTGGCCGACCGCACCGAGACGCTGCACGGAGGCCGTCTTGTGGCCCGCGCAAGCTGCTCGCCCTTGCCGCCGGGAACGCTGCTCGGCTCGGGAAACCGGGCCGTGTGAACGTCCCCTGAAACCAAGCGCGGTTCCTGGAGGAGCGGGGCATCGGGCTGGGTGACCTGGTGCCAACTGGCCCAGCGCCTCGTGGAGCCAGGCAGCAACGATCAAGAAGCTGCCGCGGTCACCAACTGCTGCCGCGGTCACCAACTGCTGCCGCGGTCACCAACTGCTGCCGCGGTCACCAACTGCTGCCGCGACAAGATCTGCTTGGCGTGCCACGCCCCCCACATGCGCCCGGTGCCTCGCCACCTGCCCTGGCGCGCCCCCTGTACGCGGCACGGTGCTCCAGCTTCAGCCCGGTCCTCATCGGGCACTGTTGACACCCGCACGCCATTCGAGCATACCCTATTGCCCACGACACTAAAAAAATTAAAGAAACAAACACGCGTCATAACAATAGATGACGCGCAGGTATTTTGGCGGAGCATGACCACTGGCGAGTGCTTAATTCTTCGGGAGCCGGTCGCCCCGCTGCTAGAGTTCTCGCTGTTGCAGCTAAACACCACAAGTGGAGAGTCGTGAGTGATGACTACCGTTTTTTTACCGATTCGGCGTATTAATCTCAAGCGGGTGTTGGCTACGGTTGCGGCGGGCTTGATGACTTCGGCGTGCGCGGCTAATGCACGGTCACCCAGCCCGGTGGCTGGTGGTGAGCGCCCAGCGACTCCTTCCGGGCATGCAGCAACACTGGGCGAGATCTCAGCAAGTACGCCCGCGAAGCCATTGGCGGGAATGATCGTCGGCATCGATCCAGGTCACAATGGCGGCAACTTTGACGATCCATCCTACATCAACCGCCTGGTCTGGAACGGCCGCGAATGGGAGACCTGCAACACGACGGGTACCGAGACTGGCAGCGGCTACACTGAGGCTCAGTTCAACTTCAATGTCGCGACGTTCCTGCGTGACGATCTGCAGAGTGACGGCGCGCGGGTAGTGATGACGCGCGCCAGCAATAAGGGTGTCGGGCCCTGCGTGAACCGCCGTGCGCAGATCATCAACCGCGGTCACGCTAACGTGGCTGTCGATATTCACGCCGATGGCGCGCCCGCGTCGGGACGCGGGTTCGCCGTCCTGGAACCGGTCGCAGACGGGCCGAACGATAAGATGATCACGTCATCGGAGCGGTTCGGCAGCGACGTCCGCGCGGCTTACCTGGCCCACACGACCATGCCGGTCAGCACGTACGACGGGGTCGACGGGATCACCCATCGCGACGACCTTGCCGGGCTCAACCTCACCACCGTCCCTGAGGTACTCATCGAATGCGGCAACATGAAAAACTCCATCGATGCCGCCCTGCTGGCTTCTACCAGCTTCCAGAGGCAGCTAGCTAGGGCCCTTGAGGCGGCGATCATCCGCTTCCTCGCGAGCTGAGCGAACGCGTACAAATAACATGGCCCCATAGGGGAGATGTAGCACGCTGACATGCCATTAAGCGCCATCTTGTCCGGGGTGTTTTTTCGCATGAGGATGCCTTTGACCTGCGGAGGACATCGCCACCTTCCGTGAAGGTGATGTCTTCACGCTTCACCCGGCAACCACCTACAAAACGACCTTCGTCAACTTCTGGAATCCCATCGCCACGAACGACGGGCTGACCACTTACCAATGGAGCCAACCGTGACCTCGCCGGTTCACTGGCAGGTCAGCCCAAGTCTTTCCAGACGATGGCCGACAGCCGGTCGATCGTGTCGACGCCGTACTGTTCGGTCGGATTCCCGGTGGTGAGCATGGCAACCAGGTAGTCCCTTCCCAGGCCCCAGATCCACCCGACGCTGTTGATCTGCCAGTCCGTCTCTGCCTGGTCGAGCGGCAGCCAGCCGTTCTTCAGGGCCACGGTTGCTTGCAGTGGGACACCGCCCGAGACCCCCCACCGCTGCGACGGCGTCACGTCCTCCATGAGCTGCAGCGCGTAGCTGCGCTCGGTGTCGCTGAGAAGCGCATTGGGTTCGGCGATCTCCCGCAGCAGCTCAATTTGGTCGGCAGGGCTTGTCGTCGAGAGGCCCCAGCCAGGCCACGGGAACCCCGGGCACTGCACACAAAGGGACGGTGAGGTATCCGCCAAGCCGACGGCGGCGTTGAACGAGCGGATCCCTTTGGCACCATCTACGGCATCCCAGAGGTCCGTCGCATCGGCGTTGTCGCTGTCCTCGATCATACCCTCTGCGAGCGATCGGTCCTCCCCGGAGAGCCCGCCGCCGTCACCGCGTTGCGCGAAGAGCGTCTCGAGGATGTCGAGCTTGACGATGCTCGCTTCCGCCTGCGGCCGGCCCTGCCCGATGGTCCAGGCCTGGCGCGTGTCGAGGTCGTAGACCGCGGCCAAGACAGTGTCTGCCTGGGTTACGAGATACGACTTTGCCGCCGCACTGAACGGATCCGGGCGCAGCCGGCGCCTGGGTGGAGTGGTCGTCGTCGGGAGCGCCGCGGAAGCAGTCGGGAGCGCCGCGGGAGCAGGTGCGCGCCCGGTATTAACGGCCACGCCCGCAGCAGGCTCCTCCTGCCGGTGCGCCGTCAGAGTCAGGACAAAGCCGGTGGCAACGACGAGGCTAGTCCCCACGATCGCAAACGTTGCCATCGCGTGCCGAGCTGGCACCCTCCGCGAATGCCTGCCTCCCCCCACGGCCGTAGCCTACGCGGACCGAGGGATTTGGTACGCCTGCTGCATTGGTCAGCTACCCAGGCACCCCTGCCGGAGGCCGGGATATTCTCGCCCGCGGCCGCCGGGCCCGCGGGCAGGCTGGCCCGCGTCGCCCCGGCCTGCAGGACGGTCCCGCCCGGGTCACCTGCAGATACTCGCCGCCCGGGCTACGTTCAGGATCCCTGGGCCGGTTGGGCAGGTCAGATGTGCACGTGCATTTGTAGGATCGGATTATGCCGAACTCCGCAGGGATGGTGCTGGCCGGAGGGCGGTCGTCACGGATGGGGACTCCCAAGGCAGACCTGGAATGGCATGGCTCGACCCTGCTGCGGCGCACGGTCGGCATCATCTCGCGTGTGACCGACGGGCCGGTCGTCGTCGTCCGGGCCCCCGGTCAAGCCCTCCCGCCACTGCCGTCGCACATCGAGGTCGTGGATGATCCTTGCGAGGGCATGGGCCCGGTCCAGGGCCTGGCCGCCGGGCTGGCGGCGATCGTCGGCCGGGCCGAGATCACGTTCGTTAGTTCCACTGACCTGCCGTTCCTGCACCCCGCCTTCGTCCGGCGAGTGCTGCGCGCGGCGGAGGAGGGGGCGGATGTCGGGCTGCCCCTCGCGCGTGGTTATCCGCAGCCGCTGGCGGCCTCCTATCGCACGGCGCTGGCGCCAATAGCCGAACGGCTGGTGGCGCAGCGCCGGCTGCGGCCGGCGTTCCTCTTCGAGGAGTGTGCGGTCTGCCGGCTGAGTGAGGCTGACCTGCGCGAGGATCCGGCGCTGGCCGCGCTTGATCCCGACCTCGACTCGGTGGTCAACATCAACGAGCCGGCCGACTACCAGGCGGCGCGGGCCCGGACCGCACCGCAGGTGACGATCCAGCGTTTCGGCGCGCTGGCGGACGGTCAGCACAGACCGCGGGCGGTCCGCGCGGCCAGCGTTGCCGGGGCCGCGGCTGCCTGCGGGCTCGCATTCGATGGGCACGTGGTGGCGGCGCTGAACGGCGACCAGATCACCAGGGACGGCCAGACCCCGCTGGCGACCGGTGACACCGTGTTCTTCCTGTCCGCGGAGGCCGGAAGCTGACGCTGGTGGCGGAAGGCGGATATTTCGGCCGGGTATTTCGGCCGGGCGCTCGTCGCGGACGTAGGTACCGGCAGGCGGGCGCGCAACGTGTGTTCCGCTGTGGTTACCGTGCGCCCGGTATGGGAGGAACCAAGGTCGCCGCATCACCACTCCTGCGAGCCCTATTCCCGGCGGCCGAACAGGTCAACGAAGGCGTACCCGTTGCTGCGGAAGTATTTGATGATGGTGGGCAGGGCAAGGACGGTCGCCGGGTTACCTGCGGGCTGGTCGTGCATTTCCACAACGGGATGCGTCTGGGCGCCGCCCTCCCGCTCGGCCAGGCTGACGATGCGGTCGACCCAGTAGGACGAAGACGAGCCCTTCGCCTTCCAGTCCTCGGTGTCGACCGACCACAGCCAGAGCTTCATCTTGCGCCGCTGCGCCAGGCTTTCCGTTGTCGGGTTGTAAACGCCGTACGGCGGGCGGAACGCGCACGGTGTGGAGCCGACGATGGACTCCTGCTCGGCGGTCGCCCGATCCATCTCGGTGGCCTGAGCGGATGCGGACAAGGTCGTCATGTTCGGGTGATTCCACGTATGGTTGCCGAGCATGTAGCCGAAGTCGGCTTCGTCGCGTAGTTGCTGTGGCCGCGCCGCCTCGTTCTCGCCGATGTTGAAAAACGTGGCTGTCACGGCCCGCGCTTGCAAGATCGAGATAATTTGCGCTGTGCTCGCGCCGGGACCGTCGTCGAAGGTCAGGGCAGCCGTCTTACCAGTGCCGGGAGCGTAGTAGTTCGGCCCGTAGGGTGCTGGCGGGCAGCTCGTCGCGATCTGCGGTGACGTGACCTGCGGTGGCGACGCAACCTGGCCGTTTGACATCCACGCTGGCGGGCCGGCTGGCCCTTCATTGGACGGACCGGGAGGAGGGGCGGCACCGGCGGTGGGAACCGCGGCCGCGAACGCGCCGGCGAGACCAAGTAGCACGGTCACCGTCAGGAGCCTTAACCGAGAGCCAGACACGACAACCTCCATGACTGGCCTCTCGCCCCGATGAGGTGGCGGAAGGCATGGCCCGGATACGAACTACGGCGTGTCCCGTGGACCTTTGGCGGCGCGGATCGGCGCCCACAACGACGACCGGCGGCGTTGTCGTCGTCGCCGATAGCTCCACTATCGGCTCCTCCTCCGCCTTGCCGGCCGCCGTCTGGATCACTGCCCGCATCCACCAAGATCCACGGGACACGCCCTA
>Ga0335078_10013433_pt1 | contig 12135 bp, 10 predicted proteins | sample Lox_Sample_32_FD_206711 | JGI IMG/M metagenome (GOLD analysis project Ga0335078, IMG submission 206711) | Soil microbial communities from Loxahatchee National Wildlife Refuge, Florida, United States - Lox_Sample_3.2 | ecosystem: Environmental > Terrestrial > Soil > Wetlands | place: USA... | reverse complement strand
CGTCCAGGAACCAGTGCAGCACATCGAAATTGTGGCAATCCTGCTCGACGATGAAATCGCCGGAGTAATCCCGGTAGCAGAACCAATTCCGCAGCTTCTCGATTTTGGGATCGGCATAGGGGGTGCGACGGAACGGATCGCCACCGATCCAGAAGGCGCGCGCGTTGACCAATTCGCCAATCTGGCCCGCCTGGATGCGCTTGTACGCTTCCAGGTAGACGGGGCCGTAACGTTGCTGGAACCCGACCGAGACGTTCTTCTTGGGATCGGCCTGGCGGCCGGCGGCGATGACCTTCTTCACGCCCTCCAAATCCACGCCCATAGGCTTTTCGCAGTAAACATGCTTGCGCGACTGGATGGCGGCCTCCAGCATGCGGGGATGCTCGAAGGGCGGCGTGGCAATGATCACGGCGTCGAGATCGCCGGCGGAGAGCAGCTTCTCGTAGTCCTTAAAGATGGCAGGCTTTTCGGCCTTGATTTTCTGAATGCCGACTTCGATGCGGTCGTCGAACAGATCGCAGAGCGCGGTCACGCGCGCGCGCGGATCGGCATTGAAGATGGAGGCATCGTATTGGCCACGGCCTCCCACGCCGATCAAGCCGACTGTGATTTTGGAATTCGCCTGCGATCCCCGGACAGCCTCCGGGCGAACAATCGTAAAGCCGGCGGCCGCAACGGCAGCACCGGCTTTTTCAAACAAATGCCTGCGCGAGAATCCGGAATCGGACTCAGACATGTGAAATGATCTCCTCAGCGGATTATAGCCTGCGGTGCGGCTGCCTTGCAGATCGCGCGGCCCGCCGATGCCTATTCGGGCTTTTCTTTCGGCGGCTTCGTTCGAGATGCCTCCAACCCCTCCCGCGCATGGTGGTGGATCTCGCCGAGGTTCAAGCCGGTTAGAGCCGTAGCGATCGCGCCGCCGGCCAGCAACGGCAGCGTCAGGGCCAGGAACAGCACAATTGAGAAGTCTCGCGCATCGTTCCGCTCCACTCCGAAAACATCGTACAGAGCGATCACGCACGCCGCGTTGATGAGGCCAATGTTGCCGGGAGCGTTGGGAACGACGGTGCCCAGCCGCACGATCGCCAGCACCGCGACGGCATCCCAGGGGGAAAGGTCCAACTGAAAAGCCTTCATCAGCGCCCAGTAGGAAAACACCTGCAAAACAAGGTACAGGAAACTTGCCGGCACCACGCGCGCGAGGGTCCGCCAGTTGCCCATGGTGTGCAGACCCTCCACCACATGACGCAGCGTGGCGGCCCAACGGCTCTCCTTGACCATGGCGTGCGCATGACTCTTGTGGATCACTACGTATGCCAGCAACAGCGCCGCCACGACTACCACCACCTCCAGCCCACGTACCGAATACGTCAGCCAATGCGGGATGCCCTTCAGATGCTGCGCCACGATGATGAACGACAGAACCATCCAGAAACCGTCGATGACCCGCTCGATGGCAGCCGAGGCGAAGACCACCGAAATCAGTTGATCGTTCCAATGCGCCACCAGGTAGCAGCGGATCAGCTCGCCGACGCGCAAGGGCAACACCTCGTTAGCAAACAGGCCGATGTAGATCGCCTGCACGGTGCGCCAGAAAGGCAAGCGGTCCACCGGCCGGAAGAGCAGGACCCACCGCCAGGCGTGGGAGATGTACACGGCGAGGTCGAGAGCCACGCCGAGCGCCACCCATTGCCACTCGAGCTGGCGGAGCTGCGGGAGCAGATCGCCGATTTTGGAGCTGTGGAACACCCAGACCAGACAGCCTACAGAAAGCGCGTAGCCCAATACCTGCGGCACCCATCGCGGCATTCTGCGGCGTACGGACCAGAGGAATGCGGCCGCGTTCATGGCGAGCTTCCAGATCCGGCCTAACCAGGAAGGCGCCCGGCGGCGATGCGGATCGGTAGAGTGGGAGTGCTCGATGCGCGGCGGTCCCAAGTGCTTATCATAGAGGAAAGGGAAGATCGCTGATCCGCATGGCTCGCTAGCGGTGGCCGCGTCGCGCCCGCCAGCCACAAACCGGCAGTCGCCAGCGCTTACGAATATTTACAAATTCCCTTCGTCCTGCCTCCCACTGGCGTGCCATACTGGCCCCACCGAAGCCAATGAGGCAACCATGTACATAAGACTACGTTGTGCGTTGTCCACGTTCTGCGCGGCGCTATTCGTGCTGGCCGCACAAGGAGCAGACCAGCTTTCCTTTAATGCTCCGAGAGTATATCCAGTATCCGGAGCCGTTGCGGTGGTTGCCGGCGACTTCAATCACGATGGCAAGCCGGATCTGGCCGTGACCGACGGACATTCCAATACGATTGCGATCCTGCTGGCCGACGGCCGCGGCGGATTCCAAACGGCAGTGGATTACACGGTAGGCGACGATTCGGTTGCCGTCGCGATCGGCGACTTCAACCGGGATGGCAACCTCGATCTGGTGGTAACCAACTCCCAATCCAATGACGTTTCGATCCTGTTGGGCAATGGCGATGGCACTTTCCAGCCGCAAGTCACCTATCCAGCCGGCTCCGGGCCGCACTCGGTGGCAGTGGGGGACTTCAATGGCGATGGAAAACTCGACTTGGCGGTGGCCAACGTACCGTGTTGCGGCGGAACACGCGGCAACGTTTCCATCTTGATCGGCAACGGCGATGGCAGCTTCCAGCCGGCAGTTCATTATCCCGCGGAAAGGGGGTCCGGCTGGGTAGCCGTGGCGGACTTCAACGGCGATGGAAGACTTGACCTGGCGGTGGCAAACCCCGTTTCGAAGACCGTTTCGATCCTGCTGGGAAACGGCGATGGCACATTCCAGCCGCAGGTTTCCTATCCGGCTGGCGCTGGAGCTGATTCATTGGCCGTGGGGGATTTCAATGGCGATGGGAAGCCGGATCTGGCGGTGGCCAGCACCGGGGCGAACACCGTCTCCATCCTCCTGGGCGAAGGCAATGGCGCGTTCCAGCCGCCCGCGAGCTACACCACTGGCTCTGATGCTTCTTATTCGGTGGCCGTGGGAGACTTCAACGAGGACGGCAAGCTGGACTTGGCACTTTCCGGCTCCAAGACATCCGTCCTGCTGGGCAACGGCGACGGCACGTTTCAGCCCGCCACGAGTTTCTTTCCGTCGGGCTCATCGGTAACCGTCGGGGACTTCAACGGCGATGGAAAGCCGGACGTTGGAGTCGCCAATGCTGCCGGCGTGGCGATCCTGCTGGGCAATGGCAGCGGCGACTTCCAGAAGCAGAAAAACTACTCTCTGACCGGCGGCGCGGTGTTCGTGGCCGCTGGCGACTTTAATGGTGACGGAAAGCTGGATCTGGCGATGGCCAACTACGACTACTCCGTGGTTTCCATCCTGCTCGGCAATGGTGACGGCACCTTTCAGCCGCAGACAGATTACGGCGTGGCGACTTGGGCTAGCTGCGTCACCGTGGGGGATTTCAACGGGGATGGAAAGCTGGATCTGGCGGTGGCCAACTATGGCAACCTCCCTGGTTATCCTGGCACTACCGTATCCATCCTGCTGGGCAACGGCGATGGCACTTTCCAGCCGGAGGTCGACTATGCGGTGCCACTGTTCTACCTGGGATTCGTCGCCGTGGGGGATTTCAATGGCGACGGTATTCCGGACTTGGTAGTGACCGGCGCAGTGTATAACGCCGGCTTGTCGATTCTGCTGGGAAATGGCGACGGCACTTTCCAGGCGCCGGTAACTTACTCACTGGACGCTGCACCTCTAGCCGTCGCCGTAGGCGACTTCAATGGAGACGGAAAGCTGGATTTGGCGGTGACCAACACTGGTGGCTCCGACATTCTAGTCCTGCTAGGCAACGGTGATGGCACCTTTCAGCCGCCAGTCACTTACGGGGTGGGAAGTTCACCGACCTCCATTGTGGTTGGGGACTTTAACAGGGATGGAAAGCTGGACTTGGCGGTGGCCAACGAGGGATCCAATACGGTTTCGATCCTGCTGGGCGAGGGTAATGGCGCGTTCCGGCCCCAGGCCACTTACCCGTCGGCAGGCGCCTATTCCCTGGCTGTCAGGGACTTCAATGGCGATGGAAAGCTAGACTTGGCAGTGGCCGGTGGATATACGGCTTCGATTCTGCTGGGCAATGGTGACGGCACCTTCCAGGCACAAACGGCCTTCTGGATGGGACCAGCCGGCTCGAACCTGGCAATCGGCGACTTCAACGGGGATAGGAAGCCGGACATGTTGACGGCCAACGGAGATCCGGCCAGTTTTGGAGTCCTGATCAACACCACCGGATTCGAGACATCCAATAGGTAGGGCAGTCTGCGGAGAGCGGGCCAAAACCCGCCCTGCGGCTACGTACCAGCTAACTCCCGCACAAGGTCGCCGACGAACGCCTTCGCATCGCCGAAGAGCATCAGCGTCTTATCGAGGTAATACAGCGGATTGTCGATGCCCGCGAAACCGGGGTTCATGCTGCGCTTGATCACCATCACCGTTTTGGCCTTATCGACATCCAGGATGGGCATGCCGTAGATGGGACTGCTGGGATCGGTGCGCGCGGCCGGATTGGTCACATCGTTGGCGCCGATAACCAACGCCACGTCGGTCTGCGGGAACTCGGGATTGATGGCGTCCATGTCCAGCAGCTTGTCATACGGGATGTCGGCTTCGGCCAGCAGTACGTTCATGTGCCCGGGCATGCGTCCGGCCACGGGATGTATGGCAAACTTCACATCCACGCCGCGCTTGGTGAGCGCGTCGTAAAACTCGCGCACCTTGTGTTGGGCTTGCGCGACCGCCATGCCGTAGCCGGGGACCACCACCACCGTGTTGGCCGCGCCCAGGATGCTAGCGGCCTCTTCGGCCGTGGCGCTACGCACCGTGCGCGCCTCTGCGACCCCGGCCGCGGCGGTCTGTACCTGCCCAAAAGCCCCGAACACGACATTCGTGAACGAGCGGTTCATGGCCTTCGACATGATCACGGAAAGGATAAAGCCGGACGAACCGTCGAGCGCTCCGGCAATGATGAGCAGCTTGCTATCGAGGACAAAGCCCATGGCGGCCGCCGAGAGGCCGGCATAGGAGTTTAGCAGCGAGATCACGGTCGGCATATCGGCCCCGCCGATGGGAACGATCATGAGGACGCCAAACACCAGAGGGATCGCGATGATCAGCGGAAAAAGGCGCGTGTGCCCCGGGTTCAGCACCAGGATGACCGCCAGCCCTACGGAGATTGCCAGCAGCCCGAGATTGACGATGTTCTGGCCTTTGTAGGTGATGGGCCGCTGCGGCAGCACCTCCTGTAATTTACCGGCGGCCATCAGGCTTCCGGTGAAAGTCAGGCTGCCCAAGATCACCTCCATCGACAGGACGGCCATCATGAAGGCTGGGACGTGCGGTGCGCGCAGATAATATTCCGCCGTGCCCACCAACGCCACGCAGAGTGCGCCGAAAGCGTGACTGAGAGCCGTCCGCTGGGGGACCGCCGTCATCGCCACCCGCCCCAGGGGCACGCCGATAATCGCGCCCAACACCAGGGCGATGGCGATCCATTTGTAATCGACAATTCCGCGGTACAGCAGCGTGGCGCAGATTGCCAGCAGCATGCCCAGTTCTCCGGCACGCACGCCGCGGCGCGCGGAGTTGGGCGAGCTCAGCCATTTGAGCGAGAGGATGAATAACGCCGTCGAGACCAAGTAGATGATCTGGATGGCACGATCCGTGACGAGCGCCGTAGTCATGGCGTCTTGGTTTTGCTGGCCTTGAACATCCTGAGCATGCGGTCGGTAATCAGGAATCCGCCGACCACGTTGCTGGTGGCAGCCACGATGGCGATGGTCCCGAGCACGGTGGCGAGCCCGCTCTTGTGCTCTCCGACAAGGATGATGGCGCCCACTACGGCGATGGCATCCAGCGCGTTCGTCAGCGACATCAGCGGCGTGTGCAGCAGCGGCGAGACACGGCGGATCACCTCGAATCCGACGAACGCCGCCAGCATGAATACGTAAAGGCTTGCGATAATATCCGTCATATCTTTCCCAGTCCCAGGAACTCCCTCACGCGCGGGTTGACGATCTGGCCGCCTTGCGTGACCAGGGTTTCGCGGGGGATCTCGTCGTCCAAGTGCAGCGTGCCCTCGCGGAACAGGTGCAACAGAAATGCGGTCACGTTGCGCGCGTACATCTGGCTGGCGTGGTATGGAACGGTGCTGGCCAGATTGATGGAGCCGAGCACGGCGACTCCCTCTTCCTCCACGACTTCGCCGGCGCGGGTCACTTCGCAGTTGCCGCCGCGCTCGGCAGCCAGATCCACGATCACCGAACCCGGCGCCATTTTGCGCACCATCTCGCGCGTGATGAGCACCGGCGACTTTTTGCCGGGCACCACCGCGGCCGTGATCACCACGTCGCTCTGGGCCACCGCAGTGCCGAGCAACTCCGCCTGGCGTTTGTAAAACGTCTCGTCCTGCGCCTTGGCATAGCCGCGGGCGTCCTGTGCGTCCTCCACCTGGATAGGGAGTTCGAGGAAGCGTCCGCCCACGCTCAGCACCTGTTCCTTCGCGGCGGACCGCAGATCGTATGCCGAAGTCACTGCCCCCAGCCGGCGCGCCGTGGCGATGGCTTGCAGTCCGGCCACGCCCGCTCCAATCACGAAGACCCGCGCGGGCGTAATGGTGCCGGCCGCGGTAGTCATCATCGGAAACAGCTTGGGAAGCCGGTCGGCCGCCAGCAGCACCGCCTTATAACCGCAGATGGTCGCCATGGACGAGAGAGCATCCATGCTCTGGGCGCGCGTGATGCGGGGCATCAGCTCGATGGAGAATGACGTGACGCCGGTGTCGGCCAACTCCTGAATGGATTCAAGCGGCCCAAGTGGCCGCAGGAAGCCTACCAGAATTTGCCCGGGCCGGAGCAAGGGCAAGTCGGCTTTGCCGGTCCGATCGTTGGAGCCATGGCAAAGCACCTGGACCACCACGTCGGCCAAACTGAAGGCCTCGGCTCTCTCGTTTACGATCCGGGCGCCCTTGGCGGCGTAGTCGGTGTCCAGATAGCCCGCGGCGGACCCGGCGCCGGCCTCGATCGCGACCTCCAAACCCGCTTTCGCGAGATTGGGAATGACGGCGGGCACCAGCGCGACGCGCCGCTCGCCGGGGAAGCTCTCCCGCGGGACACCGATGACCATAAACACTATGTTACGCGCTCAGGTGCGCGTTTTCCGCGCCGGATTCTCCTGGACCCTTTCCCGGAAGCCGCCTTTCATTCCGGCGGCAAGCGAGACGGCTGCGTCGCCATATTTATCGCGGAGACGATCGGCCGCGGCCAGGGCTTGTTGCCAGCGCTCGTGTTTGCCGCCATCCAGCAGGTCTAATTGATCGGGTACGACCTCAAACGATGAGGCGTGTACGCCCAACAGACGCACGCGCGCGCCGGGCTTCCAGTTCTTGTGGAACAGCGTGCGGATGTGGTCGAAGATCTCCGTGTCGATTTGCGTGGGGCGCTCGATGGAATGCGCGCGTGTGATGGTGGAAAAATCCGAATAGCGCAGTTTGAGCTGCAGCGTACGCGCGTGAAGGCCATACTCGCGCAGGCGGCGGCCCACCATCTCGGAAAGCCGGGCGAGGGTGGATTCGAGCACCGCGAGGTCGGCCGTATCTTCGTTGTAAGTGTGCTCGTGGCTGACGGACTTGGCGGCGGACGACTCGCCGATCGCGGTATCGAACCAGCCGCCCGCGTCGAGGCCGCGCGCTTTTCCGGCCAGGGCCAGCCCCCATTTTCCGAAGCGCTTTTCGAGGAAGTCGTCGTCCAGCCGCGCCAGGTCGCCGACCTTGCGGATGGCCAGCACGTGGAGGTTCTTTTCGGTGACGGCGCCGACTCCGGGGATCTTACGCACGTCCAGAGGCGCGAGAAACGCGGCTTCGCTGCCTGGAACGATCCACAGCACGCCGTTGGGCTTGGCTTGATCGGAGGCCACCTTGGCCACCAGGCGCGAGGTGGCGATGCCTATGGAGCAGTTGAGGCGCGTTTCGGCTTTCATGGCCTGGTGCAGGGCGTGGGCCGCGCGCAGGGGCGGGCCGTGCAGGCGCTCGGTGCCGGTCATATCGAGGTAGGCCTCGTCGATGGAAGCCATTTCGACCAGCGGCGAGAAATGGTTCAGTACCTCGTGGACGCGGTCGGAGCACTCGCGATAGCGCGGCGGGTGGCCGTCCACGAAGATCGCGTGCGGGCATAGGCGCGCGGCGGTGCGCAGCGGCATTGCGGAATGCACGCCGAACTTGCGGGCTTCGTACGACGCGGCGGAGACTACGCCACGCTCGTTGGGGCGCCCGCCTACGACTACGGCTTTGCCTTTTAGGGATGGGTCGAACAGTTCTTCGACGGAGACGAAGAAGGCGTCCATGTCAACGTGGAAGATGATCTTCATCTGAGGTGAGAATACGTAATCGGTTCTCTGCCGTCTGATCCATCTCCAGCCTAACAACCAGATATGTTTCACTTGACAGCAAATCCCTGTGCCTTCCGAAAACGATGCGCCCCTTACCATTACCGCACAACCGTGCCTCTAGGGATGGCCCCAGCCGATGAAGTTCCGCGGCTCGAGGGAGGCACGCCGCGCCGGGAAGCCGCTCAGAAGTTCTGTGATTTTGACTCGCACGCGTTTCCGCCACGCTTCCGCCTGTTTGCGATTCCGTGCGCGGAAGGTGAGCCGCAGCGGCGCCGATTCGTAAAGTTTACGGGTGTAAAGAACCTGGTCGAATGTGCCGGCATCGACTTCGCCTTCGAAGCCCTCCAGCGAGCCGCCGTACCGGGTCTGCGCACGACCACGCGCAGCCGGTAACAAGGCCGCGCTCCCGGCCGCCGCGAGTTTGCCGAGTTCTCTGCGTGTCATTACTATGCGATTATATCCAGGAGGTTTCCATGAAGAAACTAACGATACTTGCCGCTGCGCTCGCGCTGGGTGCGCCTGCTTTCGCCGATGAGGGGGCCACTTTCGCCAAGCACTGGCAAACTGCCAAGGAGTTCACGCTGGCCGTCGCGGATGCCATGCCGGCCGGCGACTACAATTTCAAGCCGAACGACGAAGAGATGGGCTTCGGCAAGGTGATGGCGCACATCGCGCTCGCAAACAATCGGGCGTTCGCGGTCGTCAGCGGTTTGAAGGCGCCCGAGACGCCGGAGAAGATTGCGGCGGCGTACAAAGACCCCAAGGGCGTGTTCGACAAAGAGAGCACCATGCAGTTTCTGCGGGACTCGTTCGACTTCTGCACAAAGGCGCTTGCCGAGATCGACGCAGGCAAGATGGAGGCGATGGCTGGCCCGCAAGCGCGGCAGATGAGCGGGCGGGAGTGGTTGTGGGCCTACTTCACGCACACGGCGCATCATCGTGGGCAGGCGGAAGTTTACTTGCGGATCAAGAATATCAAGCCGCCGGACTACCGGTTTTAGGATGGGGCGAACTGAAGTGCGCCAGTGGGCGTTCAGAGCAGACGCCTGACTTCATCGAGGAACATCGCGGCCACGCGCGGCGCATCGAACAGCTCCACGCGTTGGCTTCCCGCGGCGGCCAGTTCGAAGCGCAGGTCCGGCGCGCGATAGAGCGATTCGATACCCGCGGCCAGCGCTTCCGCGTTATCCCGCTCCACCAGCACGCCCTGCGGGACTACTTCCGGAACGGCGGCGGCGCGCGCGGCCACGATGGGCTTGCCCGCGCCCATGGCTTCCAGAAATACCACTCCGAAGCCCTCCTGCACGCTGGGCAGGCAGAAAAGATCCGCGCGGTTGTATTCGGCAGCGAGTTGCTGGCGCGAGACATCGCCCAGAAATTGGACCGTGTCTTCCAGGCGGAGCGCGCGGCACAACGCGCGGAGCCCGGCGCCTTCCGGCCCGTTTCCGACGATGCGCACGCACAGGCGCGGAATGCGGGTGCGCAACTGCGCGGCGGATTCGAGCAGAACGCGCAGGCGCTTGCGCGGGTAAAATCGGCATACCGACAGAACGGTGAAACACGCGGGATCGGGCTGTGCGGGGTTGGCCTGGAGCAGGTTGCGCCATGCACCCAAGTCGATCAGCTCCGGGACAATGCGCGGCAATTGCGCGAGGTGGTACCGCTCGCGAGCCACTTCCGCGGAGTACAGGCTGGTCGCCAGCACGGCATCCGCGCGCCGCGCGTGAAGGGCTTCGAAATGCGCCTGCACGGTCATGGTCGCGTGGGTCCATCCGGATTCGTAGCGCAGTTCGTCGGCGATCACGCCTTTGAGCGCGGCGATGTGCGGCCGCCCTTCGCGGCCAGCCACGCGGTAGCCGTCCAGGTCGAACCCGGCCGTGGCATCGCATGCGATCAAGGGACGGAGGCGCAGGGTTTCATTGAAGACGATGCGCTCAAGCGTATAGACCGGCAGGTGGACGCGCGGCCCCACCACCTCGACTTCCACGCCTAGATTGCGCAGAGCGGCCCCGAGGCCTGCAATGCCGGCGAACGTGCCACTGCCGCGATACACATCGAATGGCGTGGAGGTGATGAAGCGCAGCCGCAATGCAACGTATAATAACAGAGCACCCGCCCATGACCGCTCCCAGCACGCTCGCCGCCGAGCGGGTCGAGAACGCCCGCCCGTACTGGTTGCCGCTGACGCTGTTTTGCCTGGGGCACTTCTTCATCGACCTGTATTCGAGCGCGCTGGGCACCATGCAACCGGTGCTGCTCGACCGCTTCCGCCTGAGCTACACGCAAGCCGGAATTCTGGCGGGCGTGTTGGTGTTCTCGTCGTCGGTAATTCAGCCGGTGTACGGCTATCTGTCCGACCGCTGGCATTCAAGGCTGTTCACCGTGCTGGGTCCGGCGATGGCCGGCATCTTCATCGCGACGCTGGGTTGGGCGTCGGGTTATGCGGGATTGCTGGCGATGGTGGCGCTCGGCGGAGCGGGCATCGCGGCGTTCCATCCGCAAGCGGCGGCTAACGCGGTGGCGCACGTGCGGCAAAACCGCGGCCGGGCGATGGCTGTGTTCGTCTCGTCGGGGTCGCTCGGAATGGCGGCGGGTCCGCTTTTTTTCGGCGCGCTGACCAAGGGCGGGACGCTGGGACGCACACCTTGGGGCATGTTGCCGGGACTGTTGATGACGGCGCTCCTCGTGGCGTGGATGCCGCCGATTGCGCGAAGACCGCTCCCTGACGGTCGCGCGCTGGCAGGCCAAGGCGCTTGCCCGACAACTGCACTGGCGGCGGTTTGGCGGCCGATGACCATTCTTTACTTTCTGGTAGTGATACGTTCGGTCGTGCAAGTCACGTTTACGCATATGCTGCCTTTGTATCTGCGCACCGAGCGGAACTACTCTCTCGGCGCGGCCAGTTTGTGTCTCTCGCTATACCTGCTGGGCGGCGCATTGGGGGGGATGGCGGGCGGCACATTGGCCGATCGTTACGGTGGCCGGCGCGTCATCGTCATCTCGATGATCGGGTCGGTGCCGCTGCTGGCCCTGTTCGTTTTTGGGCGAGGCGCGGTGTCTCTGGCGGGGTTGTTCCTGGGCGGACTGGTCCTTTTGTTTACTATTCCGGTTAACGTGGTTATGGCTCAGGATCTGGCCCCGGCGCAGGCGGGCACGGTGTCGGCGCTGATGATGGGCTTTGGATGGGGCATGGCCGGACTGATCTTCATTCCGCTGACGGGCTGGGTTTCCGATGTGTTCTCCATGCAATGGGCTTTCGCTGGACTGATTGCGTTTCCGCTCATCGGATTTTTGTTGGCGCTAAAGCTGCCGCGAATTGAGATGCGCCGGCCGGCAGGCGGGAGTGCCTGCGCCACGTGAACGCTGTTTGTTTGTTGAGCGGCGGCCTGGATTCCGCGACCTGCCTGGCGGTGGCGCGCCGCGAAGGCTATCAATGCTATGCGCTCTCGTTCGATTATGGGCAGCGGCACCGCGTGGAACTTGACGCGGCTGCGCGCGTGGCGCAGGCGCTCGGCGCGGTGCGGCACGTGGTGGCGCGTATCGATTTGCGGCAGGTCGGGCACTCCGCGCTAACTGACAATCTGGCGGTGCCCAAGGGGCGCTCGACACAGGAGATGTCGCACGGCATCCCGGTGACTTACGTTCCGGCGCGCAACACCATCTTCCTTTCGTTCGCGCTGGCGTGGGCTGAGGTGCTGGAAGCGCCGAACATTTTTATCGGCGTA
>Ga0335078_10013432_pt1 | contig 12135 bp, 8 predicted proteins | sample Lox_Sample_32_FD_206711 | JGI IMG/M metagenome (GOLD analysis project Ga0335078, IMG submission 206711) | Soil microbial communities from Loxahatchee National Wildlife Refuge, Florida, United States - Lox_Sample_3.2 | ecosystem: Environmental > Terrestrial > Soil > Wetlands | place: USA: Florida... | reverse complement strand
AAATCGCTGGCGCCGGCTTGATCAGCCTCACTTCGGAGGAGAACGTCTGGAAAGTGAAGTGTTCCACCCAAGGACAGTTTTTCCGCAGATGCGTGACCAGATCCAAAGGCATATTGGACAGCAAGCCGGTTTTGATCCCGCCGGCGCGCAATTGCGTCACCCACTCGAGCATGCCGGGAATAGGGTGCGTCCAGATTTCGATTTCCACCTCACGAAGCATTTCGATTTGTTCGCCGCCCAGCGAAGTATTGGTTTGGCTGGCCAGCTTCCGCCAATATTCCTCCGCCGTCAGGTCGCCGCGATCATAAATATCCCGGCCGCCCTCCCACACTCGGTAAAATGACTCGTAATCGACGTTGAATATGGCCGCCAAGCGGCTGAATTCCTGCACCGTGGGATGTCCGGCCAGGACTTGACCGTAATCGAGGATCACTGCGCGAATCTTTAGGGAGTCACTGTCCTGCTCTGAGGACGTTGGGCCTGCCTTCATTCCCTAATATTCTCTCTTTTTTTGGTCTTTCGTCCAACGATTTGGAGTATCGCTGGTTCGCAGTCCCGCCAGGTGATTGGGCGTACCGGCAGTAGGTCTCCGCGACTTCCAGGTAAGCGGCGTATACTGCGATTCTGGATTGGGCTTGTATGCAGCACTTCGGGAACAGACAAGGGCACACGACATTTCTCACGGGAAAAATATTTGAAGCGGGCCCAGGATACTTTCTCCAAGATTCGCCGAGGTACCGGCGATGACTGAGACTCACGAGCCTCTTCTTGTCGGCGTGGATATCGGGGGCACCAAGGTTGCCGCCGGACTGGTGGACAGCCACGGAGAAATCAAGGCTCACATCCGCACTCCCATGGTTGCAACCGGCGGAGCCAGTAAGGGACTCGCCGCGGTAGTTTCAGCAATCGATCTTCTTTTTGCCAAGGATGCCGAGGCGCGAGCGCGGATTCGCGGCATCGGTATTTGTGCCCCGGGCCCCCTCGATCCGAAGACCGGCATAGTGATCAACCCTCCCAATCTTCCCTGCTGGCGCAATTTTCCTCTGGCGGCCGAACTCGAGCGCATCTACCGCGTGCCGGTTAAGGTCGAAAACGATGCCAACGCGGCGGCGCTGGCCGAAGCGAAGTGGGGCGCAGGGCGTGGCTATCGCAATATTTTTTACGCTGGAATCGGAACCGGAATTGGCACCGGCATTGTGTGCGATCAACGAATTTACAACGGACGCACCGGCGCCGCGGCCGAAGGCGGACACATGAGTATCGATTACGACGGCCCGCTGTGCGGTTGCGGCAAACCCGGATGCATCGAAGTATTGGCCGCCGGCCCGGCGATTGCCCGCAGGGCTCGTGCCAAGCTGGCGTGCGAGCGGACTGCGCGATCCATCATTCTTGACCTGGCGAAGGGAAATATCGACGCCGTCACCAGCGAGATGGTAGGACAGGCATTTGTCTCCGGCGACCTGCTTGCAAAAGAAATTCTGCAGGAGACCGTCAAGCTCCTTTCCCTGTGGTTGAGCAACCTTATCGATCTGTTGGAGCCGGATGTGATCATCATCGGCGGCGGCGTCGCCGCCATGCTGGATCCATTCGACGGCGAGATATCCCATTGGCTGGGAGAGTATTGCATCAACTCACGCTGGGATGAGATTCCCCGGCTCAAAGCGCACTACGGAGTGGAATCCGGCATCGCCGGCGGGGCCGCGCTGTGCTCGGAGTATTCGAGTCAGCCATAGATCGGGGAGGTTGTTTGACAAGACAGAATGACGAGAACCCGCCGCTTCCTGAGGTTTCGATAGGAGTCCTGATCATGAAATTAATTTCGTTTTGCCTCTTCTGCCGCCTCAGCGCGGCTTTATTTTTTCTGGCCTGCTGGTTTTTCCTCACCCTGCCGCTCGAAGCCGCCGAGCCTTCCTCACGATCGCTGGACTCGGGCTGGCAGTTTCGCGCGCTCGGAAATACCGACAAGCCCGAGATCAGGCAATGGCATCCGGCGCAGGTTCCCGGAGTTGTGCACACCGATCTGCTGACAAACGGCCTCATTCCAGAGCCGTTCGATCGCGACAACGAATTCCGCCTGCAGTGGATCGGCCTGGCCGATTGGGAATATCAAACTACGTTTCAGGTCGACGCCGCCGCTTTGTCCCATGACCACATCGATCTGGTATTCGATGGGCTGGATACATTCGCCGATGTCTATCTCAACGATCAGGCAATTCTCCACGCCGACAATATGTTCCGCCGCTGGCGAATCCCCGCCAAAGCGCAGTTGAAGCCAGGCGCCAATACGCTGCGCATCGTCTTCCATTCCGCGGTCGAGCACATGATTCCGTACGTCAAGTCGCTACCCTTTATATTGCCCTCGATTTCGACAATGATTTCAAACAATGAGGAGAACATCGCAACCGCACCCTATACCCGCAAAGCGCCATATCAGTACGGCTGGGATTGGGGGCCACGCTTCCTGACCGAAGGCATTTGGCAGCCCGTGCGTCTGGAGACCTGGGATGGTCTTCGTATTGACAACTTTCACATCCACCAGCACTCGGTCACCGCAGACACTGCCAACGTTACCGCCGAACTGGACATCGAAGGCGGCAAGTTAACAACAGCCACTCTTGCTTTGGGCCATCAGGAATTGTCCGGGGCGCAGACGGCCGATGGAACTCAGACTCTGCAACTCGATCCTGGCATGAATCACGTTTCGTTTCCAATTCGTATTACATCGCCGAAGCTCTGGTATCCGGTCGGCTACGGGGCGCAGAACCGCTATGAGTTCTCCGCTGTAATCCGTACTGGCAAGGACGTCGCCGCACGAGCGGAGGTGAAAACCGGATTGCGTTCGGTGGAACTCCGCCGTATGCCTGACCACTGGGGAAAAAGCTTCGAGTTCGTGGTGAATGGCATCGCCGTGTTCGGCAAGGGTGCGGACGTCATTCCTTTCGACAGTTTTCCCAACCGCGTGACGCCCGCCGCGCACCGCAAGATTCTGCAGGCGGCGCGCGACGCGCATATGAATATGGTGCGGGAATGGGGAGGCGGTTATTACGAGTCCGACGATTTCTACGATATCTGCGACGAGCTGGGCATCATGGTCTGGCAGGAATTCGCCTTTGGCGGCGACATGATTCCCGGGGATGTTGCCTACCAGGAAAGTGTTCGCCGGGAAGCCATCGACCAGATCAAGCGGCTGCGCGACCACCCCAGCATTGTGATCTGGTGCGGAAATAATGAAGTGGAAACCGGCTGGTATCACTGGGCCGACCGCCAGCAGTTCAAGGAATCGATTTCGCCGGAGGAGCGCGATCGCGTCTGGCAGGATTACATCATCATGTTTGCCGACATCCTGAAGAGCACGGTGCATCAGTATGCCGATCCCAGCCCTTACTGGCCGAGCTCTCCCAGCGCCGATTTCGAGGAGCCTCCGGATAATCAGCACAACGGCGACATGCACTATTGGGCGGTGTGGCACCAGCAGGCGCCGGCGGAAGACTACACCAAGCAGTTTCCCCGTTTCATGACCGAGTACGGATTCCAGTCCTTTCCCGAAATGCGCACCATCGAGACTTTTGCCAAGCCGGAAGACTTTGACATTCGTTCCACCGTCATGCAGGCGCACCAGAAAAACAAGGGCGGGAACGAACGCATCCTCACCTACATGCTGCGCGAGTACCGCCAGCCCAAGGATTTTGCTTCATTCGTGTATCTGAGCCAGGTGCAGCAGGCGGAGATCATCAAGATCGGCGCTGAGCATTTGCGCCGGCAGATGCCCCGCATCATGGGATCGCTCTACTGGCAGTTGAACGACTGCTGGCCCGTCGCCTCATGGGCCAGCATCGATTATTACGGGCGCTGGAAGGCGCTTCAATACTACGCCAGGCGCTTCTACGACGATGTCCTGATCTCGCCCTTTTCGCACGACGATAGAGTCGACGTCTACGTGGTATCGGACAAGCTGCAGCCGCTCACCGGAACGATTCACACCAGGCTTCTGGATTTTTCCGGCAACCTGCTTCTCGATCAAACCAAAGACATTCAAATCCCGGCGCAATCGAGCGCTATTTATCTCACTCTCAATAAAGCTGACCTCACGGCAAAGGCTGATCCACGCCGCAGCTTCTTGGTCTTTGACCTGGAGGTGGGTGGGAAGCGCGTGTCGCGGAATCTTATCTTCTTCGGCGTCATGCACGACCTGGAACTGCCGGTGATGCCGGCGATCGATGCCACCGTCAGCCAGGCCGGCGCGGACTACACAGTCACACTGCAATCCTTGAAGCTGGCTCGCGGCGTCTATGTTTCATTCGGTGATCTTGACGTCACCAGCTCGGATAATTATTTCGATTTGCTTCCGGGTGAGCCGGTCACGCTCACTCTCAAGTCCTCCGCCACCGCCGATCAGATCAAGAATGCGCTCAAAATCATGTCTCTGACCGAGGCTTACGCGGCGCACTGAGCCAGCCTGGCGTTAGCAACAGGAGTGTATACTGTGCCAGAATTTCAAGCCGCTGTACGCTCGCCAGAGGATTCGCGTGAACGTCATCAGCATCGGTGAAGTGCTTTGGGACATCGTCGGGCAAGAAGAACACTTGGGAGGTGCTACTTTTAACTTCTCTGCCCACCTCAGCCGGCTGGGACACCGGGTTTCTTTTGTCAGTGCCGTCGGCGCAGACGAGCGCGGCCAGAGGGTGATCGACAACATGGCTCGGCTTGGCCTGTCGACAGAATTCCTGCGGATAGAAAAACATCATCCCACCGGGATTGTTTCAGTGGCCCTGGCCAGCGACGGCCAGCCCAAATTCATTCTTCATCGCCCCGCCGCCTACGATTTTCCCCAACTTACGCCGCCGCAGTCCGAGCGATTGTTTTCGCAACCCGTAGACTGGGTTTACTTCGGAACCCTCCACCAGATCGGTCCTCAGGCTCACCAACTGACCGCCGAACTTGTGGATCGAGCCACGAATGCGAAGCGGTTCTACGATGTGAATCTGCGTCCCGACGCTTATACTCCTGCTCTTATTCAGGAACTCATGACGCGGGCGACGGTGGTGAAGCTGAATCATGAAGAAGTTGAAGCCATCGCTCATATGTTCGGGTCCCGGCATCGCTCGCTCGAGGATTTCTGCCGGAATTATTCCGCGTTATACAAATGGTCGGGCGTGTGCGTAACCCGCGGCTCACTCGGGTGCGCAGTTCTCATGGGCGGACAATACATCGAGGCGCCCGGCTACCCTGTTCAAGTTGTGGATGCGGTCGGCGCAGGCGACGCTTTTGCGGCTGCTTTTCTGCATGGCCTGGGCAGCGGATGGCCTATCGCGGAAATTGCCGACTTCGCCAATCGCGTGGGAGCGCTGGTCGCCAGCCGCCGCGGCGCGATTCCGGACTGGACAATTTCTGAAGTGAAGGCCCTGGAAACAAGAATCGGACGGCTGGAGACGGCATGAAGCTGAACTCGGTTTTGTTGAAGAGCACGGGCGTTGCCGCTCTCGGCGGCTTGTTGTTCGGATTCGATACTGCCGTCATTTCGGGCACTACTGGCCAGCTGTCGCAGTTCTACGGATTGTCTTCCAAGAGCCTGGGAATCACCGTTTCCATCGCGATCTGGGGCACGGTGGTGGGCGCCATGCTCGCCGGTTTCCCCGGCGAGCGCTTCGGACGGCGCAATAGCCTGCGCGGATTGGCTCTCTTCTATTTTGTCTCCGCACTGGGCTGCGCCGTTGCCTGGAGTTGGGGATCTCTGGTGGTCTTCCGCTTTATCGGCGGGCTCGGGATCGGCGGCTCGTCGGTGTTGGCGCCAATGTATATTGCCGAGATCGCTCCGGCGAAATGGCGGGGGAGACTGGTCGGGATGTTTCAATTCAACGTGGTCTTCGGCATCCTCCTCGCATATCTCTCAAACTACCTCATTGCCCTGGGACATTTCGGCGTGCACGAGTGGCGGTGGGACCTGGGAGTGGCTGCCTTTCCCGCCGCTTTGTTTTTTGTGATGCTATTTACTATTCCGCGCAGCCCTCGTTGGCTGGTCAAGAAGGGCCGGGTGGAAGAGGCAAGAACCGTTCTTCAGATGACCGGCGACGAGAATTACGAACGGGACCTGCAGGAGATTGTCGAATCCATCGATGTAGAACAGACGCAGGCGGCGGAAAAATTGCTCTCCCGCAAGTACGCATTCCCGATTTTTCTCGCGGTAAGCATCGGCCTGTTCAACCAGCTGTCGGGCATCAATGCCATCCTTTATTACCTGAACGACATTTTCGGCTTCGCGGGATTCAGTCGACTCTCCGGCGATGTGCAAGCCGTCGCCATCGGAGCCACCAATCTGGCTTTCACCATGATTGCAATGTCCCTGATCGACCGGCTGGGCCGCAAGACTCTTTTGCTGGTCGGCTCCGTCGGGACGGCGGTGTGCCTGGCTGGTGTCTCCGCGATTTTCTTCACTCACAGCCACCAGAATCTTCTGGTGTGGTTGCTGGTGGGGTACATCGCCTTCTTCGCATTCTCCCAAGGTGCGGTAATCTGGGTTTATCTGTCGGAAGTCTTCCCCAACTCGGTTCGCGCCAAGGGACAAAGCCTGGGCAGCTTCTCGCACTGGTTTATGAATGCCCTGATCTCCGCCATATTTCCTCTCATGGCGGCATCTTCCGGCGCGTATCCGTTTGTCTTTTTCTCGTTCATGATGGTCCTGCAATTTTTCGTGGTACTGTTCGTTTATCCCGAGACCAAGGGCCGCACTTTAGAGGAGATGCAGAAAGAATTGGCGCTCACGTAGCGTAGAAAATCGGTTTTGATAAATTAAGTCACCGCAATGTCCATGACAACAAACAACGCGAATACTTCCGCCACCACAACCACCGCGCCTTCCGCCACGTATCGGAGTGCGCTGGTCGTCGTCACCACGCTGTTCTTCATGTGGGGATTTCTCACCTGCCTCAACGATATTCTGGTCCCGCACCTGAAGCCGATCTTCGATCTGAGTTACGCGAAAGTAATGTTCATTCAATTCGCGTTTTTCTCGGCCTATTTCATATTTTCCGTTCCCATGGGAAGGATCGTGGAGTGGATCGGCTACAAGTGGACCATGGTGGCGGGGTTGTTCACCATGGGAATCGGCGCCATTCTGTTTATTCCCGCTGCCGAAGTGCCGTCATATGGACTCTTTCTGGTCGCATTGATGGTCCTGGCCGCGGGCATCACCGCGTTACAGGTTGCGGCAAACCCATACGTCGCCGTGCTGGGCCCGGCGCGAACCGCTTCCAGCCGGTTGAATCTGGCGCAGGCTTTCAATTCTTTGGGAACGACCATCGCGCCTTACGTCGGCGGGTTATTCATACTAAGTGCTGCGCCCAAAACCGCTGACGAAATTCGGCAAATGTCCGCCGACGTGCTACACGCCTATCGATTGCATCAGGCAGCCTCCATCAAGCTCCCTTACCTGGCGCTGGGATTAATCGCGATGGCTCTGGGCGTCGCCATCGCTCTTTTCAAACTCCCTCCCGTCCCGGAAGCCGAACGTCACACCGGCGACCGTTCCGGTCTCCCCAGTCTTTGGAAATACCGGAATCTGGTATTGGGCGCGGTCGGGATCTTCGTTTATGTCGGCGCGGAAGTCTCGATCGGCAGCTTCATGGTGAACTACCTCGATCAACGCAACATCGGCAATCTCACGGACAAGGTGGCCGCTGGCTATTTGTCCTTCTACTGGGGCGGCGCGATGGTGGGCAGATTCATTGGCTCGGCGATTCTGCAAAAAGTTCGCACCGGAATTGTCCTCGGTACGGCTGCGGTCGTCGCCTGCCTTCTGGTCACGGTTTCCATGTTGAGTTTCGGCCCGGTTGCGATGTGGAGCATTATCCTGGTGGGCTTATTCAACTCCATCATGTTCCCCAGCATTTTCACTCTCGGCATTGCGGAACTCGGTCCTCTCACCGGCGAAGGCTCGGGAATCATGATTATGGCAATCGTGGGTGGCGCCATCATTCCGGTTCTGGTCGGCGTCCTGGCAGATAGAATCGGAGTTCACCACTCCTTTATCCTGCCGGCAATTTGCTACCTCTACATTGTTTACTACGGTTTCAAAGGATCGAGGCCGGTCCGCACCGCCTGAACAGCAAGCCATTGCGCCTCCCGAGCCGCCTTGCTTCCGGTGCGGCACGCATCGCTTTTCCCTCCGCTTCATCTAATCTGACATGGACAAGGGATTGGCGGTTTCGGTACTGGATCTCGTAGGCATGCGCGCCGGGGAGTCGGCGGGCAGCGCAATCGCCCGGTCGGTCGATCTGGCGCAGCATGTGGAGAAACTCGGCTACCAGCGCTACTGGCTGGCGGAACATCATTCGATCGCCGGCCTGGCTTGCTCCGCCACATCTGTGTTGATTGGACACGTGGCGGGCGCGACGAAGACGATTCGGGTGGGCAGCGGCGGAGTGATGCTGCCGAACCACGCGCCGTTGGTGGTGGCCGAGCAGTTTGGGACGCTGGAAGCGATGTATCCCGGGCGCATCGATCTGGGACTGGGACGGGCGCCGGGCAGTGACGCCCACACCATGAGGGCTCTGCGCAGAGATTTGCGGCAGACCGGCGAGGATTTTCCGGAACTGCTCGACGAGTTGCGGACGTACCTTGGGCCGGAGAAACCTGGCCAGTTTGTAAAAGCGATTCCCGGACAGGGCAGCAATGTGCCCATCACGTTGCTGGGATCGAGTGACTCGAGTGCGCAACTGGCGGCCCGGCTGGGATTGCCGTTTGCGTTTGCCGCCCACTTCGCTCCGGAGTATCTGTATGTGGCCGCCGAGTTGTACCGCGAGCGGTTCCGTCCGAGTGAAGTGCTGCAAAAACCTCACTTCATGGTAGCCGTGCAAATCATCGCCGCCGAGACCGATGCGGCCGCACGGCGCTTGTTTACGACGCCACAGCAGCGTTTTCTGCGATTGATTCGCAACCAACCGGTGGAGCTGTTGCCGCCCGTGGATTCCATGGAGGGGTTGTGGAATGACGCGCAGCGCGCGGCGGTGGAGAGCAGGCTGGGCGCGGCAATTGTAGGATCCGACGCGACCGTGAAGGCCGGCCTGGAGCATTTGGTCGCCGAAACCGGCGCCGACGAGGTGATTGTCGTGACCGATACCTATGACCATGCCGACCGGCTGCAGTCATACCAACGCGTGGCTGGCATTGCCGCCGAGATTGAGGGAAAGCAATCTGCGGTGGTCCCGGCCTGACGCCGGAACTATGCGACTTCCGCCGAGGGGGGATGCAAGGGTCGATCTACCTGGCTTAAGTCGAGTTGGGGCTGCTGCAGGTGTTGACCTGCGGGAGACAGGATACGAACCGTGACAACCACCGCCGGGATCAGGTAAGCGAAAGTAACAACCACCCACATGAGAGCTCCGGCGGCTTCCTGATCCTGCAGCGCTGAAATATTAAATGGCCCCCGCGCGTGAAGATAGTGGGGATAAATAACCCGCCCGCAGAATGCGAGAAACGCCGACAGCGCATCGCACGGCAGAGTAGCCAGGAAGAGATATAACGGAATCCACCACTGCGGCGAGCGGCCGGGGAACCGCCATGGCTGCATCACCGGCCACCAGAAAAGCAATCCCCCGCCCAGAAAGCTCACGCCTTCGATAGCGTGCCACCTCTCTGATTCCATCGCAATCTGAAAAGCTGCTGGGAAATGCCAGCCAATCAGCACCGCCGTTGCGATGAGAAGAGCGACTCGCGGCCTGGTGAGAATCTCCCCAATCCGTCGCGCAGGGATCCAGACGGGATGTTGGGGCACGCGCATGCCACTAACGGCTGCTGGCGCGCCCAGCTGGAAGACGAATCCGGGATCTCCCAGCAAGAGCAACGGCGGAGCCACTGTCATCAGCAGCAGATGTTGCAGCATGTGCATCGAGAGCAGCTGATGATCCAGCCCGGCCAAAGGCGAGCCGACTGCGGCCCACAACAAAACCACTCCGCCCAGAAACGAACCCAGCTTCCATCCCGGCGCAGCGTCCGCAGCGCTGCTCCGAAGTCGAATCCATCCACGCAAATAGATCAGGGCTACCACCAGGAATACGGCGGTCGCGGAAATCGAGACCGGTGCGAAAACGGATTGGTGAGTTGCGGACATCGGTTCGCCTACGGACTCGCCGACGGAAGAGAGTTCGCGCTGCTCTTTGGCAATAAATCCTGGGAGGCATTGTGTGCCGGCATCTGTCGCGCGGGATGCAGCGTCCCGAGGAATGCTACCAGAGCAGTAGTCTCGGCCGGCGTCAGATTTTTTCCATAGGAAGGCATGTTCCCACCGCCCTGGATCACCTGGCGAATGAGTTGATCGTTGGTAAGACGCAGCGCAACACTATCGAGCGCCGGTCCGCGGTGGCCGCCTTGCTCTGCCAGCGCGTGGCAATTGTGGCATTGCTTCGCCTGAAAGACTAATGCCCCGCGACGTTCGAGGGCGGTGCGTCCCTGCAGAAATTGCGCCGGGATCGGCTCGCTACTCCACGCATCCATCACCGGACTCCAGGGCGCATGTTGTGCCAGCCGAGTAAATGTCCCCAACACTACCGCAATCAGCAGGACGGTCAGAACGGCGATAGGCCGCCGCTTCCAGCTCTTCTCACCCTCACCCGCGACAAACGGAAGACCCAGCAGAACAACCAGCGCGACCGCCGGTCCGACCAGCAATATCGGCGTTTCCGCCGCCGGAGGAAGAAATGAAAGCAGCGCATAGAGCCACAGAAAAAAGAAGTCGGGCCGCGGCGCGGTTTGAATAATGGTCGGATCGGGCTGACCACTCGGACCGAAGGGTCCAAGGATCGCCGCGCAAGCGGCGACGGCGAGCAGGATAAAAGCGGAAAAGAAAATGTCTTTCCAGATGGCATCCGGCACAAACGGCACTCCCTCTTTGTGAGTGAGTTCCTTGTAGTCCTGCAAATAGGTAGCGCGGCGTACGATGCGCCCAGGCATCGGCCATTCGTTGACTCCCAGTTTCAACACCATCAGCAGATGCAATCCGACAAACCCAATCAGCAATCCGGGAATCACGAAAACATGCAGTGCAAAGAACCGCGACAGAGTTGCCCCGGCGATTATCGGACCACCAAGCAGGAGCTTCACCGTCCAAGGACCAGCGACCGGAACCCGACTCGCGATCGACGCGCCGATGCCAAGTCCCCAATAGGCATCCTGATCGAAACGCAACACCTGCCCGGTGAAGGCCATCCCCAGCGTCACCAGCAGGAGCAGCACTCCGATGATCCAGGTCAGCTCCCGGGGAAACTTATAAGCTCCAAAAAGAAAAACCTGGGCCATGTGAATCAGGACAATGGCGACCATGAAGTTCGAGCCCCAACCGTGCAGAGCTCGAATGAACCACCCCAAAGAAACGGTGTGATTCAGCACCTGCAGGCTGTTCCAGGCCTCGCCCGCCGAAGGAACATAGATCAGCGCGAGAAGAATTCCGGTGACCACCTGCAAGCCGAAGACAGTGAGCGCGGCGCTGCCGAAGACGTAAAACCAGCTCGCCGACTGGCGCGGAACGGGATGCTCAGCGGTCTCTCGGATTACCGCGCCAACCTGCAACCGCTGGTTTAGCCAACCCCCGACTTTTTCGATCAGGCGCATCGTGTTGCATCCTTCGACAGCTTCGCCGCCGTGCCGGGCGTGGGCAGTTCGCCCGCTTTGATGAACAGCTTCCCTGCTTCAATCTTGTAGGGGTATACGAAGAGGCCGCGCTCGGGCGGACCGGACGCGCGCGAGCCGTCCTGATAATAAGCGCCACCGTGGCAAGGGCACATGAACAGGTTCGATTGCGGGAACCATCGCACTGGGCACCCCAGGTGCGCGCAGTTGATGGCGAAGACCTGAAAATTCTGCGCGTCTACATTTCGCACCCAGCACGGAATTTCGGCGGTCGCTCCATCCCACGGATCGACCACGGGATTTCGATATGTCGCCAGGCGGGTCTGCCCGGGCGGGAACTGGTCCAGCGTTCCCAGCGAGAGCCACGAATCGTAGCCCGCATTGCGCCCACGGGAAATTGGGGACAAAAGATATCGCACGACCGGCACGGCCAGAACCGCGGCGACGATGCCGTTCAGAAACAGTCCCAGCTTCACCAGCGCCGTGCGTCGTGACATTGGAGATGCAGTCATGGAG
>Ga0335078_10013431_pt1 | contig 12136 bp, 12 predicted proteins | sample Lox_Sample_32_FD_206711 | JGI IMG/M metagenome (GOLD analysis project Ga0335078, IMG submission 206711) | Soil microbial communities from Loxahatchee National Wildlife Refuge, Florida, United States - Lox_Sample_3.2 | ecosystem: Environmental > Terrestrial > Soil > Wetlands | place: USA... | reverse complement strand
TTCGTAATCTCTCTTGATTCACAAGTGCAGCCCCCTCCGCGGGCTGCACTTTGCATTTCCCCGCTCTAATCTCGCAGTACACTCTTCGCCATGAACCTGCGAAAAAGTCTCCACATACGGAGGGGCCGCCTCGTCACGGCCCTGCTCTTGACCTCGTTGATCCTGAGCGCCAGGCACCTGTACCTCCATGGACAGGATCGATCCGGCTTCCCCGAGGGCTACGACGCCGTGCAAGCCGCTCCCGGCAGCCACAAGGTCATTTTCGAAAACGAATTGGTGCGCGTGCTGGAAGTCACCGTGCCGCCGCCCGGCACGACCATACCGATGCACCACCATCGTTGGCCGAGTTTCTTTCTGGACTGGGACACGGGGGGCGGATCACCGCATATCCGGTACCACCGGGCGGATGGCAGTGTGCGGGACATCCCGGCTCACGAAGAGCCCGCTCATGCCGGCGTTTGGAGTGTGGGTTGGATGAAACCCGAGCCAATGCACGCCATCGAAGTCGTCTCCAAGCCGGCCAGTGCCGTAAGCCGTCCCGAAGACCCTCCGGGCCTGCGCATTGAAATCAAGTGTCGGCCTTGAGCTGTTGACAAGGCCGCGGTGCCGTGCGGGGATGGTTCGTTCGCGAAAGCGGATCGAGCGTCCTGTGCCGGGCGCTCCGCGTGCGGCTTCTAGAAGCCCTTGTTTCCGCTGGAAGGAGTGAAATGCAGAGTGAAGGAATACCCGGGCAGGGTGACCGGAACGCTGTATTCCGCCGCGACATATACGGCCGGCGCTCCAGGGGTGCCGATACGCTGCACTTTGATCTGTTCAGGCGCAAGCGGAATCTCGTGTTCCTGCGCCTTTTTCATCACAGCGTCGATGAGATCCTGGTCCGTCTGGTGAGGATTGGAGCCGCCCACCATCGCGATATTCCGCAAATCGTCGGTAAACGAATAATTCGTGAGCTCCGGTGGAATGATCTGAAACCCGGCATAGACGCAGCCGATGATCACCAGAAAACCGATAATCGCTTTAACAGTTCCCATGTCCCACGATCCGCTCCATCTGGGACTGGGAAATCACCTCATCCCGCCCGGCGGAGCACTCCCTGCAAATATTCCACAACTGCGGAGATCGTAACATCGCGTACTTCGCGAGTCGAGCGTAGAACGACTTCGACAGTGCCTTCGGTAACCTTCTTTCCGACCGTGATTCTAAAGGGGATACCGACCAAATCGGCGTCCTTGAACTTGACTCCGGGCCGCTCGTCCCGGTCGTCGAGCACAACGTCGAATCCAGCCGTCTCGACTCTTTTTGCAATGTCCTCGGCCGCCGATTTCACTGCCTCGTCTTTGACGTTGACAGGAGCGACCACTACTTCAAACGGCGCAATCGACGGCGGCAGCCAGAAGCCGTTTTCGTCGTTCCCTTGCTCGACTGCCGCCGTCAGGATGCGCTCAATCCCAATCCCATAGCAGCCCATGATCGGCATCACTTCCTTGCCGTTCTTATCGAGCACGCGCGCCCCCATGGACTCTGAGTAGCGGTAACCCAGCTTGAAGATGTGCCCAATTTCCACCGCCGTATCGATCCGCAAGGGCTTCGCGCAATTCGGACAAGCCTCCCCGGCCGTCACCGCGCGCAAGTCGACATACGCGGTCGGATGAAAATCTTTCCCCGGCGTGATGTTCTTCAGGTGATAGTCCTCTTGGTTGGCGCCACCAATCAGATTCACGCGACCTTCCAGCGCCCGGTCGACGAACAGCACGGGCTTGTCCGCGTCTTTCTTGCGATCCCGAGCCCATTCAATCCCCACCGGACCCAAATATCCTGCTGGAGACTTGAACAGAGCCTTGATCTCATTCTCGTCCATGGGCCGGGTCGCCCCGCCCACTGCGCCGTTCAGCTTGGCCTCATTCAGTTGATGATCCCCGCGCATCAGCACCACGATCGCGTGCGACTTTTTCTTCCCCTTTTCATCAGTTTCGTCCGCCATGTAAGCCAGCGTCTTGATCTTGTTCTTCGGCGACACGCCCAGGAACTTCGCGACATCCTCAATCGTCTTCTGTCCCGGCGTATGCACCAGCAGGGGCTTCCCGTCGCCCTCCGGAGCAAGATCTCCCCAGGCTTCCAGCTTCGAAGTCGCCTTCTCGAGGTTCGCCGCGTAATTGCACCCGTCGCAGCTTACAATCTGGTCTTCGCCGGCTGGGGTCCGCACCATGAACTCGTGCGATTCCTTTCCGCCCATCGCGCCCGAGTCGGCCTCGACCACCATGTACTTCAGCCCGCACCGGTCAAAAATCCGGCAGTACGTCTCGTAATGCTTCTTGTAGGAAACATCGAGCCCGGCCGCGTCGATGTCGAACGAATACGCATCCTTCATCATGAACTGCCGCACCCGGAGCAGCCCCGACCTTGGCCGCGGCTCATCGCGAAACTTGGGCGCAATCTGATACCAGATCTGCGGCAGCTGCTTGTAACTGCGCAATTCTTTCAAGGCGATGGAAGTCATGACCTCTTCTTCCGTCATCCCCAGGCACATGTCGGAGCCCTTGCGGTCTTTCAGGCGGAACAGGTTTTCCCCCATCAACCCCCAGCGCCCGCTCGCCTCCCAGATTTCGCGCGGATGCAGCGCCGGCAAATAAAACTCCTGCCCGATCCGGTCCATCTCTTCGCGCACGATGCGCATGATCTTGTTGAACGACCGGTTGCCCAGAAAAAGGTACGAGTAAATCCCAGCCGAAAGCTGGCGGATATATCCCGCCCGCACCAGAAACTTATGCGAGGCAACTTCGGCGTCCGCCGGCGCTTCGCGCAATGTAGGAATAAAGAGTTCAGACCATCGATGCATAGTTGAGTCCCGAGTCGCGAGTACCAAGCTACAGCCACTCGCCGATTCCACAGGGGAATTGGTTATTGTAAATGATTCTCCTCAACTCACCGTTGATTCCCCGCAGTTTCGCGGATAGCATTCCCTTGCTGTCATGAGGCCTATTCATGCAGAGCGACCCCATTCCATTCTTGATGTTCGGATTCTTCATCGCGCTAGTGGTCGGGCTGATCGTGTGGGGCATGCGCTACGGCAAGAAACGAACCGCGCAATTTTCACAGGTGGCGCAGCTGATCGGGTTCCAGTTCCTGGGGGACACATGGCGCGGTCCGATGCTCCCGCCGCAACCCAATATGTGCCTGATCCAACGCACACGCGGGAGATTCAGCAACGCCATGATCGGCTCGTCCGGCGGTCTCAACGTCAGCTTGTTTGATTACACCTACCATGTGGGAAAGAATACGGCGACCTACACTCTGGCTGCTTTTTCCTACGACGTTCAACTGCCGCCTTTCGAGCTGCGAGCCGAAAATGTCTTCGACAGGATCGGAGACGCTTTCGTGCACAACGACATCGACTTCGATTCGAATCCTGAGTTTTCCCGGCGCTATCTCTTGCGGAGCCCGGACGAGACGGGCACTCGGCAGACCTTCACTCCGAGCTTGCTGACGTACTTCGAGCAGATTCCGACCGACAAGAAATGGCACGTTGAAGCGTCTGGGATGACACTCATCCTCTATCGAACTACAGGCCCCTTGAGACCTGGCGACATCCAACCGTTCCTGAGTCAAACTTCTTCCATCGCGCGAACCATTTTCAGCAGCGTTCCAGTCAAGCGATCATCGTAGCGTCGTCGAACAAAAAATGTGCCGTTGTTTAGGGGGGCTACGCCGTCAACTGCTTCAAAATCTCTTTCCCCAGCTTCTGCGCCTCGGCGAAGAACTTCTGGTACTCAAGAAACAACCGGTTTAGCTCCAAGGCCTTGTCGGTTGACGGGTGCTTGCGCAAGATCATGTCGCGCACATGCACCGGGTTGGGCAGGGTCGCATCTTCCGTCAATTCTTCCAGCGCCGTATTGGGATCGTAGTGATACATGGGAATCCCTTCGATTGAGAAATTTCGCAATTGAGTAATTTCGTAATTGAAAACCGAACCGGTTGACCTCAAGTCTTCAAATTACACAATTACCAAATTACACAATTGCTCAATTCCGCCAATTCAAACCAGTTCCGTGGTCCACAGATCATGCAAGTGCACAATCCCGTCCAGCTTCCCGCCGGCGCCCACGACCATGAGCGACGTGATCTTCTTTTCTTCCATCAACGCCAGCGCCGTCACCGCAAATTCGCCCGCCAGAATCGTCTTCGGATCGCGCGTCATGGCTTCGCCAGCCGTCAAATCCACCACATCTTTGCCGCGTTTCTCCAGCAGCCGCCGCAAGTCGCCATCGCTGATAATCCCAACCAACTTCTCGCCTTCTACAACCGCCGTCACGCCCAGTTTCTTCCGGGACATCTCGTAAATCACGTCCGGCATCTTCGTCGAAGGCGTCACCCGCGGCAACGCTTCACCCGTATGCATCAATGACTCGACTCGCGCCAGTCGCTTCCCCAACTTCCCCCCAGGATGCAAGTTGGCAAAATCCTCTTCCTTGAACCCCCGCCGTTCACTCAGAGTGACGGCCAGCGCATCCCCCAACGCCAGCATCGTTGTCGTCGAAGCCGTCGGCGCCAGCCCGAGCGAGCACGCCTCCTGCGCGATCGAGCAATCCAAAGCCACATCCGCCGCCGAAGCCAATGTCGACACAGATTGTGTAGAACGGGCACTCCTGCCCGCTGCTTTTGACTTGGATTTCAACTTGTTCCGGGAATTCCTTGAAATCGATGCCGCCCCAACCTTCGCGACCTTCGAAAGGCAGGCTTTGTCATCGATTCGAGATTCGCACCCGGCATCCCCGGTCATCGCAACCAGCGGCACCCGCAGCCGCTTGATTGTCGCCAGCAGCGCCAGGATCTCCTCAGTCTCTCCCGAGGCGGACAGCGCCAAAACCACGTCTCCCCGCACTACCATTCCCAGATCCCCATGCAGCGCTTCCACCGGATGCAAATACAACGCCGGAGTCCCAGTCGAACTCAACGTCGCCGCAATCTTTCGCGCAATCAGACCGCTCTTGCCCATCCCGGTGACCACGACGCGCCCCGCGCAGCAGAACATCAACTCCACCGCCCGCTGAAACGCTCCCGCCATGGGACCAGCGATGCGATCGGCCAGCGCGCGCAAGGCCTCCGCTTCAATGCGCACCACATTCTCGCCTGTATTCGTCATTCTTTGTTGAATCCGGAAAGAAGGAATGTTAGCACCGAAACTCATCATGGAGACGCGGCTCGCGACGTTTCCCAGACCACAATCGGGGCTCTGCTTCTGAGTCCACGCTTCAAAGATGTTCAGAAGTGATCCTCGCCCACCGCCGGAATGGACGTCTTCTGCCCAAGAACTGCGAGCCCGCGCGCCTGAATCAATTTGTCCCAGGGCCCCGCCTGCCAGTTATCGCGGATCTTCTCCTCGTGCCTCCATGCCGGCAGTGTCAACATCAGATTCCGCGCAGTCGAGTGCACGTAGGGCTCATACATCGAGCGCAGCTTCGCCAACTTCTCGCGGCCATACTCGTCGCTGCGCAACTGCAGTCCAGCTGCCGCCAGCGCACCCTTCAAGACATCGAACTCGGAGGCCGGAAGCCGGTCTGCCGCGCTCGGATCGTAGCGCGCATTCACCACCTGCGCCAGATCCACCGCCGCGTGACGCGCCATTGCAAACGTGAGTTTCGCCTGGCCTGGATGCACTCCGTCGATGCCAGTCAGGACCAGCGAGGTCACATCCAGCATCGTCGTGAGCGCGCCGAGCCAGGACTGGTTGCTGTGCTGGGAACGAAAAAATGACAGCACCGGATACGAAATCTGGCTCTCCAGCAACTCGCTGGCCCAGCGCTCCCACTCGCGTAAGACTTCATCGAGAACTCTCTGGTCCACGCCCGGATCTTCCGATCTCCCCGCCAGCCGCACCAGCAACTCCGCCGCCGATGGAGGCGATCCCGCCCGCGCATCCAGCATGGAGATCTGAATTTCGCGCCGGGAAAATGACGAGTACACTACCGGAATATATCCAATCACCACGCCCAGAAACGCGAAACCCATCCCCGCTTCGATTACCGACAGCGCCCGTGCCGCTCCCGACGTCGGCACAATGTCGCCGTAACCCAGAGTGAAGAAAGTCTCCCCGCTGTGATAGATGATCTTGCCGAAGGTCAGGGGCTCTTTACTGAGTTGCTCATGCCCGCCGATGCCGTGCTGGATAAGCGCAAAACCGAAGATCAGCCCTGACGCCCAGAACCCCAGCAGCACGATCAGAGACAATGGGCCGAAATATCCCAGAAAGTTCTGCTGTCGCGAAACCTTCTTGATGCGGCCTGCGATGTTCCGCCACGGAATCCACGTTCGCCGGTAAAAGTACGCGGTCAGCTTGAAATTGCGCAGCACGCGCCGCGGCAAAACCACCGTCTCGAACGCGTCCAGCAACACCACCCAGATGATGGCAAACCCACACACCGTCGCGACAATGCTGCCGTGGGAATTCATGGAGATCAGATCTCAGCCCTCGCCGTAGCCCTCCGACCCAGCATAGCGAGGTTCAAATGTAGATGCGGTGGGAAGGTTAACAGATTCGGGGGGCTGGGGTCAGAGGTCAGAGCTCAGGGGTCAGGGGTCGGGGGTGAGAAGCTGGGGTCAGGAGCTACGGTCTCGAGGAATTGAGGATGAGCAGCAGACACCGGCGCAGAAGGCTAGTCTCTGGCCCCGGACTCCAAACCCCTGCTACTGCGGCTTTGCCGGGGCCTGAGCCGCTGGGGGCTGGGTCTGGCCCGCTGCCGGCTTCGCCGTCGTGGGCGCGGGTGTCGGCTTCGCCGCGGGCTTCTTCTTTACTGCCGGTTTCTTCGGCGGCTCATTGTCGTCGACCACAATCTTTTTCGGTGGCGCCACCGGCACCGCTGCCTGCGCCGTCTTCAATTCGGTCCGCAGACGCACGATCTCCGCTTCTTTCGCCGACGACAAGCTCTCAATCCGTTCGGCAATCTGCTTGCGAGTACCCTCAAACCCGTTCAGATCGTTCGAAAGCGATTGCAAATCGTCCTTCGATCCAAACGCCCCCGCCCCCTCCACCACGGTGCCCAGCACGCTGTTGAGTGCGTCCAGATTGCGATAGAGCTTGAACGTAGCGGTCAGATCTTCAGGCGCGGCCCGCAGTTGCGAAATGATCTCCGGCAGCGCGCCCTGCAGGTTGCGCTGAATCGAATCCACGTCGCCAAGAGCCTGTTTCTTGTAGGTGTTGTCGGTCTTCCAATGTTCGATCCGCAGCTTGACCAGGTCGGCCTGCGTGTTCTTCGAGGTCGCCTCCAGTTGAGCCAGCAGTCCGTTCAACTGCGAAACCGACGCGTACGACACTGGCTCCGTTCCCTGCGCGGAAGGACCCGAAGATTTGCCCTGTGTCGAATACTGCACGTTTCCGGGACTTGCCCCCGGCGCAGAATTCGGGCCTGACTGCCCCAGGACGGTAGCTGCCCACAACAGGGAGAATAGACTTAATGATAAGAGGATCAACTTACGTTTCATTTTTTGGGGCGGTAGCGCTCGCGGCAACAGCATACTACAAGCGCCGCTCCACTGTTGATCGGGCAGGCCCTGTAGGCTCTTGCACGGCCGCAGTCGAAGCTTTCCTTCGGGAACCTTAAGTGTCCTTAGTGGTAATGCCTTTCTGTGTCCCACGGGGGCTGTGGTCTTCGAGGTCCCGCGATTCGACTCCCAAGCCTTTCCCGGCACATAATCAAGGCAGGCCATGATTCTGAAGATCATCCCGAAAGCCTTGCTGACGGCCACAGCGTTGCTGCTTGTGCTCTCCTCGGGTGCGCATGCTCAGGATCTCGCCCGGCGCCTCATCCTCAAAGATGGTTCCTACCAGTTGGTCACGAAGTATGAAGTCAAAGGCGACCGCGTGCGCTATTTGAGTTCTGAGCGCGACGAGTGGGAGGAGATTCCCACCTCGCTGGTCGACTGGCCTGCCACAGAAAAATACGAGAAAGACCGCGCCGCTGGAGCCTCGGTCCCCGAAGCCGTACAGCTCGACAAGGAGCTCGAACACGAACGCGAGCTCGAAGAGGCGCAACTCCCCCAGGTCGCTCCAGGACTTCGCCTGCCTGCAGACTCGGGCGTCTTTATTCTCGACAGCTTCGAGGGCGAAGCCCAACTGAACGAGATTCAGCAGACCGCCGGTGACATCAACCGCAACACCAAAGGCAACATCTTCCGCGGGGCCCTTAATCCAGTGGCCAGCGCCAAGCAGAGCATCGAACTCGAGGGCGCGCACGCCACTATCCAGTCCCACGTAGCGGTGCCATCGATCTACATCAATGTGGATTCGGCGCCGGACCAACCCGGAATCCAGCCGGATCAGCCAGGCGCCAAAGATTCCGGCCGCGCCTCCCCGAGTCCACAGCAACCACAGCAACCGCAGCAGCCCATCGTGCCCTTTGACCGTTATCGCATCGTTCATGCCGAAGTAAAAGGCGGCAAGCGAATCGTCGGCGATGTGAAACGCCAGGTCACCGGCAAGATCAGCCAGGAACAGAAACTGGTCAAGACCACCATCACGCGCGTGAGCGGAGGCTGGTTCAAGGTCACGCCGACGGAACCGTTAGCGCCGGGAGAATATGCCCTGGTCGAAATGATGGGCAAAGAAGGGATGAATCTTTACGTCTGGGATTTCGGCGTAAACCCCAAAGCCCCAGCCAACGCCAACCCGTGGAAACCAGATCAAAAAGAAACGAAGCCGGCCGCAAGAAAAGAGAAAGGGGAAGAGCCTCCAGCCAAAGAGGAAACGCCAAAGTAGGAGGGAACGCGACAAAGTTGAACCCGCTCCCAGCCTGAGTACTGAGTACTGAGTACCGAGTACTGAGTACAGCTACTTCAGCACTCCCCGCTGCGCAATCCCAATATTGTCTCGGGTGGAATTCTTCACCATATACATCATGCCGTCGGCCTGCCGGATCACATCATGCGCCGTGCGCGCATCATGCGGATACGTCGCCAGCCCGATCGACGCCCGAACGTTGAGATTCAGTCCCTCTTCGCGGCAGAAACTGCTCGCCCGCAGCGCATCGCGCAAGCGTTTGGCCACGACCAGCGCCGCATCTTTGCTGGTCTGCGGCAGCAGCACTACAAACTCATCTCCACCGTAGCGGAAGGCAAAGTCAATCAGCCGCAGTTGCGCCTTCACCAGATAGCCGATCTCCGCCAGCAGCTTGCTGCCGATCAAATGTCCGTGCGTGTCGTTCACCGTCTTGAAGTGATCGAGATCGATGAACAGGATGCTGAACTCATATCCAAAGCGCGACGAGCGGTAGACCTCGGTTTCCAGCGTCTTATAAAGATGACGCGCGTTGTACAGACCGGTGCAGTCGTCGGTGATCGTCAATTCCTGAATCTTTTCCACCCAGCGCGCGTTCTCGAGGGCAATGGCGGCAAAGTCGCTCAACGACTGCAGGAAGAACAACTCCGCATCGGTGAACTGCGACATGTCCACATTCACCAACTGGATCACGCCCAGCACGCGCAGCTTCGAGCGCAGCGGCACGCAGATGACCGATCGCGTCTCCCACTTGGTGGCTTCGTCCACGCGGCTGGCAAAGAACGGATCGTTCCGCACATCGGGAACCACCCGCGCCTCCCCGTTTTTCGCGACCCAGCCCGCAATGCCTTCGCCCATTTTCAGCCGGACATTCTTCAGGACCTCGGCCTTGTCTCCCACCGCAATCGCAAAGTAGAGTTCGTCCTTGCCCTCGTCCACCATCAACAGAGACCAAGTGTCGGGGCGGAAATATTCCGCCATTTTTTCCATGATGGTCTGCAGAATGGAGTCGAGGTCCAGCGACGACGTGAGCGCTTTGGCTACGTCGTGGAAAATCGTCAGCTCCTGGCTGTGGCGCGTCAATTGAGTGCCGGCCTCAGGCATGCAGAAAATACCGTAGTCCTCGCTGAACGGGTGGCAGTTGAAAAATTATATTCGTCACTTTCGTGCACGGGCAATGAACGTTGGTAACGGGTACCCCTAAAGCCAACGGGATGAACCGTTTCCGGCCAATGCTTCCCCATTGACGGCAGGCGTAGTCTTAATGAATATGAATAAGAATTGCCTCAGAAACCGCCTTGCCCTGCTTCTCCTCTTTCTGTTCGTCGTTCCCGTACTTGCCATTTCGCAAGCCAACACCTCCGCGCCAACGCCCGACCCCAAAGCCGTCCCCGTCCTCGATGGCGCGGCCGGACCCTGCTCGGCAGACTTCACCATTACCGACGCCGCGGGTGCGCCCGTCTATGCCGCCAAAATCAACGTCCATATCGCTTATCGCTTTGGAGGCTTTCACAAGCTCGACCTCGAACTGAGCACCAATGCCGACGGCAAGGCGAGATTCACGGGTCTGCCGGACCGCGTTAAGCGTGGAGGCCTGGTGTTTCACGCCTCCGAGGGCGACCGCACAGGCGAAGCCTTCGATGACCCTGCCAACACCTGCAAAGGTCAGTTCACGATCACCTTGCAAAAGAAGAATCCATAGCACAGGCAGACGTCCCGTCAATCCGCGGAGTGATCCGCTTCGTTACCAATGGCGGTGGCGCGGCTGTGTTTGTTGTCCTATGATGATCCCGTTGCGGTGCGGGCGGGCTTCTCTCCCCGCTGGGGATTGGTGTGGGCGAGTTCGGGGACAAATTTCGCAAGGAGCGCGAGAAGAAAGGCATCTCGCTGGATGACGTTTCCAACGTCACCAAGATCAGTTCGCGCATGCTCCAGGCGATTGAAGAGGAGCACTTCGAGCAGCTCCCCGGCGGCGTCTTCAATAAAGGATTCATTCGCGCCTACGCCAAGCACCTCGGGCTGAATGACGAAGAGGCGGTGACTTCGTATCTGGCCTGTCTCCGCCAGGCACAGATCGACGCCCACGAAGTCTGGGAGGCCGCGCCCGCCTCAAAAAGCCCCGTCGTCGCGGCCAATAAAAGCGTGTCCGGCAAAGTCACGCAGAACAAGGCTCCGGAAAAAACGCAGGCCTCGACCCAGGTTGAGGAACTGCCCGAGTTGCAACTGCCCCGCGCTGAAGACATACGTCCCCCGCGCAGGACCTATATCGATAGGGGCGAAACTGGGATTCCATGGCGAATCGTCATCGTCGCCGCGGTGGTCGTCATCCTCGCCGCGGTTTTGTGGATTCGTCGCTCGCACCGCACGCGCACGGAAACTGCCTCCGCTTCGTCGACGAATCCGACTCCGGTAACGCAGTCCGCGCCCGCGTCCCTGCCTGCCGCGCCGGTTACCACTCTTGCGAATCCGGCAGCTGGAGCTGGTTCCGCAATCAAAACGGCAGCAACCGCGCCGCACCCGGCGACTCCGAACTCGCAGTCGCCTTCAGTCGCCCCATCAGCAACGGCGGTTCATCCTCCGGTCCCAGCCAAACCAACGACCGACCCGTCGCAAGCGAATACGGGAGCGAATGACGTCACAGTTCGCTCGCTCGAGCCTGCGAAGCCCGCCGCTACCTTGAACCTCACGATCCGCGCCTCGGAGAATTCCTGGATTTCTGTCGTCGCCGACGGCCAGACTGTCAGCGAAGAGACGCTGATTGCTCCCGCGCACACCTCGGTCCACGCTAACCGCGAGATTGTCGTGAAGGCAGGAAATGCGGCCGGTGTTAGTTTCCTCTGGAACGGCAAGGAAGTCCCCGCCGAGGGTACCGAGGCTGAAGTGAAAACCTATGTTTTCGACGCCTCCGGCATGCGTGTCCTGACCCCGAATCAGAACCCGTAGTTGCATGCCACCCGCTTCATGCCGCGAACGAGCACATGAATCCAAAGCTCCGGGCGCCGTGGGTGCTGGCGTAATGCGTCAAGCAGATCGACGTTTTTAACTCGCCGGTTTCCCCCCGTGATCCTCTGTGCCGTCTGTGGTGAAGGTTCTTCGCTGGAGACCACGGATCTGGCGATCGAGGCGCAATGCTACCGATCACTCTCCTCGACGCGTCACATTGGGCGGAAATGTGTGAGTGATGAAGGGGCAAAAGAAGGCTTACGGAAAAACTCTGTCAGGAACGATACCCAGGTCTCGTCCCCGATCCCAGAAACGCAAAATCCCCCGCAACCGCGCGGGATCTCACATTCCGATTAAAACTTGGTGCCATCGAAGGGACTCGAACCCCCACACCCTTGCGAGTACATGGACCTGAACCATGCGCGT
>Ga0335078_10013430_pt1 | contig 12136 bp, 9 predicted proteins | sample Lox_Sample_32_FD_206711 | JGI IMG/M metagenome (GOLD analysis project Ga0335078, IMG submission 206711) | Soil microbial communities from Loxahatchee National Wildlife Refuge, Florida, United States - Lox_Sample_3.2 | ecosystem: Environmental > Terrestrial > Soil > Wetlands | place: USA: Florida... | reverse complement strand
CTCCAGGCTTTCGAAACCGTCGGGTGTGTGGGGATTTAAGGATCCACGTACCGCTGGACTTTTGCCCCTCTGGCGGCGAGTCTTCCGCAACTGTCGTGTATCTCCGATATATGTGTTGAGCGTCAGGCACCCGGCTGCGGTGGCTGCTTCCCTCGATCGGAGACACGGGATCTCAAGGAGAGCCAGCGAGCTGCTCTGGCTGGAGCGTTACTATCAGGCCTGCAGCATTCTGGGATCTCAGATCCGCTGCGTTGTCCACTACGAGGACTGGTTCTCGAATCCGCTTGAACAGGCTCGCCGCCTGCTGGACGCCACGGGACTGGCATGGCCGTCATCGGAGCCGGAGCTGGAAGAAACACTGCGGGTGGCTGCCGATGCTTCGCTGGCGCACCAAAAGTCATCGGACAGGGTCGAAATCCAGGCTGTCCGGGACCTCTACAACTACTTCCGCGAGTATACCGCCGTGCCCCCGACCAAATTCCTCCATAGGTTCGAGTTTGCCATTGGCCTCTCGCGGGACTATGCGGCTGTCGCCGCCGAACTTCAGAGGCGGCCGCTCATCGGCGCCACCAGCCTGGTGAACCGGGAAGCGGAGCTGGCGCAACTGCAGGTGCCGGCTGAGACGCCGGCCGCGGCGGAAGGACCGACCGAATCTGTCGAGGTCGAACCTCAGGCACCCGCTGTGGAAGTAGCCGTGCCACCGGCTGAGGCGCCGCTCACGATTGAGCCCAACGAGCCCGTAACGGTGCTTTCTGAGGAACAGCCCGAATTCGGGTTTGAGGAGGCCGTCTCCGGAGAGGCCGTCGCAGCCGGGGAAGCCTATGTGTCATCGCCGCCCGTGGACGCCGCCACAGGGGGCGCCGGTTCCCCCGAGTTCGCCGTGGCCGTTGACATACAGTCAGACGACTCCCCCATGGCGGAGCATGTGCACTCCAATGGTTTCGGTTAAGAACCGGGTATTGCAGGGCATTCGCCGGAATTCCTCAGCCCGTTGTTTTTTGCCCTCCGCTCATTGGCACGACACGCAATCGACGTTAGGATGACGAGGACGGTCGCGTATCCGGGCGTATCTACGGAGCCGACAGAATACTCAACGTCGCCGAAGCGATCTTTTGTGCGGCAGGGTTGGGGCGAGACTCCGCTCGTGGCCCAGACTCCACCGAAACAATCAACTCCCAGATGAACACCCAACCCTGACTTCGCGTTGGGGGCATTGGCTGGGCGCCGCCATCAACCCGTCGGCAACATGCCGTCACCTGCCAGGTCAGCCAGAGCAACGGGGCGATGGAAGAAAAGAAACTGTGATGTGAGGAATCGAAATCAGGTGGGGACACACAGAAGAGAATCGAGAATCGGCAGACCGCGGGGATGTCGTTGGGCTATCGACAGGACTCGCCAGCCCGACATCTCGAGCAACTTCGCAAGCAGGGCGGGCGAGTAGATGCTGAGATTGGTTGGGGACTCGGGATAGTTCTCTCGATAGCCAAAATCGCCCTCTTCCAGGCTGGCCGAAAAAAACAGCCACCCCTGGTCCCTTATGTAGCGACGCAGCGTCGCGAAGATGGCCGCAGCATCTTCCGGAAGCTGATGAGTGATGACCGAGAACATGCAAATTATATCGAACATTTTATTGCCAATGGGCAGCAGCATGTCTCGCGTCAAAGGGGCGCCATTCTTGTTGTAGTATGGATTCCGCGCGTTTATGTGGAAAAAAGATAATCGAGAATCCGCCACATTCGACGACAGAAAGTCGATCATCTCCTGATAAACGTCAACACCTACGTAGGTTTTCAGGCGTACTTGCCGATTGATTATCGAATCCGCAAAACGTGAGCCACAGCCGAAATCCAGGACATCCAATCCCTCGAGATCGGGAATCCCAATGCGCTCACACATGTACTGGATTAACGACAGCCCCGTGTCCGCGGGCGCCCCCAGCGCTCTCACGCTGGGAGCATTTCGATTGAATTTATCCGGGACAACCAACACCACGCGCTCCTGATCCGATTCAACACCAACCCACGTTACGTCGTCGCAATGCCCGAACACTTTCATCGTACCAACATCGCTCATAGCACCGGAGACCGCATGTATCTTTCAACGGCGCCTGCGGCCAACTGCCGCTGCAGTCACCGCGCGGTGCCGCCGAAGCTGCACAAGGAGCGAACGCGACATGGCTCCGTCCAGGTCGTCCGGCACCGCAGGCGACTCCCGGTGAGGCGCAGTTACAAGGGATGATCGGCACGTGGGTTGCGGAGACTCGCCGACTGCGGCAGTTCCCTTGTCCATGCCGTTGGCCGCCGGGGTGTCTCGGTGCCGGAGTCTGCTGGCAATCGCTTTTTCCGTCAGTCTCCAATTGACATAACGTCCCAGCTAAGGTTAGGATGACCTGACAGCCTGTGTCATGCGCAGCGGCGCTGACAAGTCGTTGCAAGGAGGATTCAAGATGAAAAGTCTGCGGTTTGGGTTAGGAATTCTGCTGGCTCTTTCCCTGAGTTCGGTACTCAGCGCTCAGGCGACCCGTACGTGGGTCTCGGGCGTCGGCGACGATGCAAATCCCTGCAGCAGGACGGCGCCGTGCAAGACATTCGCCGGAGCGATTGCCAAGACGGCCGCCCACGGTGAGATCAACGTCCTCGATCCGGGCGGCTTTGGCGCGGTCACCATCACCAAGTCGATAACCATCGATGGCGGCGGGAGCATCGCCGGAGTGCTGGTCTCCGGGACCAACGGAATCGTGATCAGCGCTGGCGCCACGGACCTGGTCGTTCTTAGGAATCTGGACATGGATGGCCTCAATACCGGGCTGGATGGAATTAAGATCCTCGGCGCGGGAAGCGTGATTCTGGAAAACGACGACATCTACGAGTTCACCCAGAACGGCGTGGAGGTAGCGGTCACCGCCGCAACGCCAACACAAATTTCCATCGATAATTGCAGAATTGACGATACAACTCTGGCTGGAGTGCTTGTGAATTCAACCAGTGCCACGGCTTCCGTCAGCATTGACGGCTTGCGCGCTTATCGCACGTTCTCGCCGATCGTCGGCAACACGAACAGCTCCATTCACGTGGCGAATTCCGATCTCGCTTTTGGCCGCAACGGTATCAAACAGGATGCAGCGTCGTCCACTATCACAGTGTCAAATAGTCAGTTGAGTAATTTCACGACGAACGCGCTGTTCGGTTTCGGCGGTGCGAAAATGTTCGTCTCCGGGACCACCTTTGCACAGAACAACACGTCCGTGGCACCAAACGGCGGGACCATCTCGAGCGATGGGACGAATGTCGATCTTGGAAGCACCAACCCGAGCAGCTTTAACGGGACTAAGGTGAACCAATTTTAGCCGTTGAGCGATTCTACTGCGGTGTTTTGGATTAATCGCGCGGCACCGTCGCGTTAGCAGCAGCGCGAGTATTCGCGATGAAGCTCGTGATGACATTGTTGTTACGGGATGAAGAGGATATCGTTGCGCGAAACATCGAATATCATCTTCACCAGGGCGTCGATTTCATCATCGCCACAGACAATCTGTCTGAGGACGATACAAGTGCTATTCTGCGCGATTACGAGCGCCTTGGGGTTCTGCACTACCTCCACCAGGCGGACGATGACTATGAACAGGGTTGCTGGGTCACAGCCATGGCCCGCCTGGCTCAACATAGTTTTGGGGCGGACTGGGTAATAAACAACGACGCCGACGAGTTCTGGTGCCCGGAAGAAGGCACTCTGAAGCAAGTCCTCGAGAGGGTACCAGTCGGCACCGGAGCGGCTGCCGTGAAGCGGGTGAATTTCGTGCCCCGGCGCTCCATGAGTTCTTTCGCGGACATGACCGTGCGTGAAAGACAGTCGCTGAATGCTCTGGGCGAACCTTTACCGCCAAAGGTGTGTCATCGGGCCTTCGCCGACATCGAAGCTGGGCAAGGCAACCATGCCGTGAGCCGCGCTGGCCAGCCCCTTCCGGCAGACCGGGTACCCATCACGATACTTCACTTTCCCCTGCGTTCGTATGGCCAGTTCGCGAACAAGATCATCAAAGGAGGCGCTGCGTACGCGCGCAATACGCGCCTCGCCGGAATGGGCGGCACATGGCGTTATCTCTACGATCTGTACAGCAAGGGAGAATTGGAGCGATGGTGGGAGAAACAGTTGTATGATGATGCCAGAATTGAGGCTGGCCTCGCGGACGGTACCCTGGTGCGCGACGATCGCATTCAGAGTTTCCTGGCGGGCCGCAAGAGGATGAACGGCAGTGAGCTCTGACTCCGCACCGTTGCAGGGCATTGTGACTCTTGCGGATCATCGATACTTTCCCGGATTAATGCTCTTATACCGGTCCGTGCAGGAGGCACTGACCGCGCCTGTGGTCTGTTTCGATGCGGGCCTGACCGAGGAGCAGCGGGCGCTGGCGTCCAGAAGGTGTCCTCAGTTACGGATTCTCCCCATTCCCGACTTCAGTTCGCTCGACAGGATCAAGCGGATTTCGGCGGCCGAGGCGCCTCGCCAAAAGCAGGACAAGCGGGCGTGGCCCATCTGGATATGCCCTCTCCTGATAGCTGCGGCTCCTTTTCGAAGAGTGTTCTGGCTCGACTGCGATGTCGTCGTCCTCAGGAATCTGGACCTGCTGTTTGCGCTGCTTGACAACGGGCCCGTCTTTACGCCTGAGAATTTCGCGCCCGAGGTCACGCCGAACAAACCCGAGCTCTATGAGCTTCTGCCGATCGCTCGTTCGTTCGACCCGCGCGAGCCAAGGGTGAATTCCGGTGTCTCGGGGTGGGATCTCATCCGTGACAAGGATACCCTCGATGCATATGGCTTTGCGGTTGAGTCCGCCTTCGAAGATGCCCGCATCCACGACGCAATTTCCTGGCGGGAGCAGGGCGCCCTTATCTGGGCGATCCAGAAAACCGGAATGGAGCACCGCGTCCAGCAAACCACGGTTTGGAATCGTTGCGTGATTCACACTCCGCTCAGGGAGCGCCCGGTCCCATGGAACGACGATTTTCTCGCCAGTGCCCGGAAGGCGGTACCGGACGCGAATCTGATCCACTGGAATGGCAACCGTGTACCATGGGCGCAGTAGGGCCCACGTCGATCATGAACAGCTCCGTTGTACCGAAGGAGTCCTCCCTTCGCTGCCGCTAGCGGGCGGATCAAAGCCAATGGGATATTCAAGTTCGCTTGTGTCTCAGCCGATTCATTGCCCCCGCATCAGTGTTATCGTCGTCGCGTTCAACATGCGGAGAGAGATCCCTCGCACGTTGCACTCGCTGAGCGCCCAGTACCAGCAGAACATGGCGCGAAGCGACTACGAGATCATTCTCATGGACAACGGGTCCGCCCGGCCGTGGACGGCCGAGGATCTGGCCGGTGTTGATGCGAACATCCGAATCGTGAACATGGGCGCGTCCGCGGCGCCATCGCCTTGCGCCGCGATTAACGTCGGTCTGGGACAAGCTCGCGGAGAACTGATCGGCGTAATGATCGACGGTGCCCACATGGTCACGCCGGGGCTTCTGAGTACGTGTGCCCGAGCGGCGCGGATTCATCCTCGCGCAGTGATCGCAACTCTCGCCTTCCATCTTGGTAACGACCGGCAAATTGTAACCGTGCAGCGAGGGTATACAGCGGCCGTTGAGGACCAACTCCTTCGATCGATCGATTGGCCCTGTGAGGGATATCGCCTGTTCGAGATCGCGGCGTTTGCCGGCCCAAGCCGGGGAGGCTGGTTCCGTCCCGCTATGGAGTCCAACGCCCTCTTCATGTCCGCGGGAATGTGGCAGGAACTGGGTGGATACGATGAACGATTTCGCTCTGCCGGAGGCGGCATGGCCAACCAGGACACCTACGAACGGGCAGTCACCCTGCCGGACGTGCAACCGATCATGATCCTGGGCGAAGCGACCTTTCATCAGGTGCACGGCGGCGTCGCCACGAATTCGCCAATGTATCCAGGGAACGAGTGGCTGGCCGAGTATAAGCGGATTCGAGGCAGGGATTGGCGCCCGGCGGGGGTTCCTCTCAGCGTCTTTGGGCGGCTTCCGCCGAGCGCACTCGGCCATTTGGAGGCCGGCGTCAGAGCGGCCCGCGCGAGCACATTTCCCGGCGATGTGGGGGGAGAGTATCTCGAACTCCTGAAGAGAACGTTGCTTCGTGACACCGCGATGGGCTCGAACGCGGCCGGGGCACCTCACCAGATCGATCGGAAGCGGATGGATCACCTCCACGATTGCATTAACACCGCACTACGCCAGAATGTCACCGGCGATCTGGTGGATTGCGGCGCCTGGCGCGCCGGCGCCGGCGTGTTGATGCGCGGGATCATCCGAGCCTCGGGCCCGCGGTTTCGGAATGTGTGGGTAGTGGGCGATTCCAGGGAGGAGACGAGAGCGCTCTTCGATCGCTTCGGTGTGCTCGACGATAACCTCCGCTTTTTGCCGGAGCGGGTTTCCGAGGCTCCGCCGGGCGGCCTGCCGGAGCGTATCGCGCTGTTCCGGGTCGATGCTTCGCGACTCGCAGCGCTGGAAACCCTGTACCCAAGGATATCGCCGGGCGGGTTTCTTGTCGCAGACGGGCCTGGAACCGGCGGTGGAACAGCGTGGAGAGCGCCGTTCGATCAGTTTCGGCGGCTCCACCATATTGAAGCGCCTATCGAGGAAATCGACGACGGCGCGTTTTCGTGGCGCAAGCTCGAGTACGCGGAATGATCCTCGCGATGCGTCCGTATTGGCGAACGGCGGCTGCCCAGGGGCCGAACCCGGAGTATTCTAAAACCTGGCTCGCTCGATGATTTGCCCGCTTTCGCGGATGGAAGAGCACGGATGGAGGAGATGCGGGAAGTTGAGCGAGCCCGGCAGTATCTTTGAAATCGAGGGGCGTGAACCACCGTGATCGACGGGTGTGAGCATGAGGGGGAACCACCGGTACCGGTTGCCTCATGCGACCCGCCAGCGGTTGGAATCCGCCATCAGATGGCGGCCGCCGCTCTGCCCGGGCCGCAGTACCGGGAAGTTCTGCGCTGGATCCACGAGCTTCTTCAACCGCCTACCTACATCGAGATTGGCGTCTGGAAAGGCGACTCGCTGCGTATCGCCGGGGACCAGACGACATGCCTGGGGATCGATCCGCACCCGCTTATCGAAGAGCGCTCGCCGCGCACGCGGGTCTTTGCCATGACCAGCGACGAGTTCTTCGAGCGGGAGAGCCTGCCTTCCCTCCTCTCGGGGCCTCATTTCGCGCTGGCGTTTATCGACGGTATGCATGTGTGGGAGCAGGCCCTTCGGGACTTCCTGCATCTGGAGCTCTATGCTGGTGCTGGCTCCGTGATCCTCATCCACGACTGCATTCCTCTGGATGAGGCTACCTCGGAGCGCACTCGGAGCACCGGATTCTACACCGGCGACGTTTGGAAGCTCCCGCTCTGCCTCAGGGAAAATCGCCCGGATCTTCGCATCGCCATCGTTCGAACGGCGCCGACGGGGCTTTGCCTCGTCACCAACCTGGACCCGGCGAACAGAGTGCTGACATCGCGGTATCAGGGGCTGGTGGATGGATACACACCCCTTATCTACGCAGACTATGAGGCCTCATTAGATCGGATGCCGCCGTCGGTTCCGAACAAACGGGAGGCCATCGCCACCTGGCTGGAGGCAGCCGGCGCGATGCCCGAGCGGAAACGCTCTTGTAACCCGGACCCCGGCCGGTAAATCATCCGGCGACTTGACGAACCAGGAAACCGCGCGGCGCAAAAGTGAATCCGAACTTCATCTCTCGCTCAGTATCTTCCCGATAGTCGTCGGGATGAAGGAGGAAATACTCAGTGAGCGCCTCATAAGGGCCCTCGCCCCATCCGGGAAGGACCGGGTGTCCGTTGATGTTCCCGTCCTCTACGATGACGTAATCCCCAGGCTCTGTTACGTCCCGCAGATTCTCGAGTTCTGCCAGCACGTGACCCTTCGAATGGTCGCTGTCGACGATGAAGAACGCCGGACCGGGCCGCTCTCCGCGCAGGGAACGAATCCTCTCCGCCACCAGGGGACTGGCGCTGTCGGCTTGCATCCATTGGATACCCGCATGTTGCCTGGCGCGCTCGTGGAGGCGGTTCAGGCTCACATCGACGGCAAGCACAACCGAACCGGGCCGGACTCGCGAGAGCAGATCGGCAAAGTAGAGAGCGCTTCCGCCACAGAGGCTTCCAAATTCCACGACCAACTGCGGCTCCAGCCAACAGATAATTTCCTGATAATTCCACAGATCGCCGAGCCATTTCTGTATGGGCACGCCCCTGTACGTCATGCTCATCCAGACCTGCGAATCATAGTACCAGCGATGATAGTCCGCAGCGGCGTTCGAGAGATCTGGCATAAGTACGCCAGCGTCGATTCTATCAGCGTCGAGAACACGCGGTCTGCGCTCCCGTGCCCGGCAGGTCTCCGGCTCATCCTGCTCGGGAACGCTCGACTTCGGTACAACAATCGCTCCGTGGCTGTCTTGCCCGCACAGGATTGCGTGGCGATGATCGCGTTGCGGTGCGGCATAATGGACACGTGAGTGTCGCGGACGCGATGTGCCTCGAACAATCGGCTTGCCAGATCGACTTGCCGGGCGCCGGCTCGATGCAGAGCGAGTCCTGGAACGCCAAACCGATTGCGGGACACCCTACGGCGACCGCATGAGCTCTATGCTGACGCCTGTCCTGGTCGCCGGTTTCGGCCGAAGCGGCTCCACGGCGGCCATGAGTCTGCTCACCACCGATCCGCAGGTGGCGGCGAATAGGAGCTACGCTCTTGAAGAGCGGCTTCTCACCTATCTGGCGAAGCTGAGCCTGGTTGCTGCCGGGGGCTCCGAAGCGGCGTTCAGCGCTATGCAAATGTGCGATTTCGACGATCGAACCGTCGGATCGCCTCCTTTTTTCAGGAAACTGTCGACTGGAAGTCCCCCCTCCAGATACGAACTCTCCGCCGGTGAATGGCTCCGCTCGTTCTGGGCCGGACTGAGCCGGGACATACGTGACCGCCATCCTGAGGCAGTGTTTTACGCCGAGAAGGCCCCGGCGTGGCTCCCGGCGCTTGCCCGCTCCGGTTTTCCGTCGTACACGATATACCTTTTCCGCGATTTGCGGGATGTCTACCTTTCCGCAAATTCTTTTATGAGGTCTCGCCAACGGCTTGCTTTTTTTCGGTCCCCGGAAGACACTGACCTTGAATATGTACGCCGTCTTGCGCTCGAATGCGTCAGCTTTTTCGAGAACTACTTCATGGACAGGAAGCGCGCGGATTGCCTGTTGGTCCGCTATGAGGATCTGATCACTCGACCCGATGCCATTTTGCAGGACCTGCGGCGTTGGGGGTTGAATGCGTCGCGTGAAGGGATGGACATTTACCTCGATCGGCACCGGACGACGCCGGGCTCGGCGCCGTCCCTGAATCGCTGGCAGACCGAACCCGTGCCGGAAGAGGTGGCGAAGTTCATCGAAGACAACCTTGGCAAGGAAATGCACTGCCTCGGCTACCGCGACACCACCATCCCGCTGGATGGAAATCGATTCCTGAGCTTCGGCGGTCCGGAGGCGGAAACCGCCGTCCTGGCTCTCTCGGCGGACGGTTCTATCTTCGCGGCGGAGGAATGCAGTCGCGTGACGATTACCGGCGGCGATTTCTGGATGATTCCGGCCATCGCGCCGTTTGACAGCCGCGAAGTGCGTGAGATCTGGCTATCGGTACAAAGTGGGGCTGGAGATCACTGTTCCATCTACTGGCAAGGCGACGGCGAGGACTTTTCGGAGCACCGGTGCCTGCGCCAACCATGCCGCCCTGCCGCTCATTGGCAGGTCCTGCGTTTCCAGCTTTCCAGGCATCCCCTGTGGCAGGGCCGCATAGCTCGCTTGCGTGTCGACCTTTTCAATACCTCCCGGGCGACCCGCGCCAGCGGCAACGGCGCGGTCAGGTGGCTACGTTTGATTAGCTAGATCGCCTGCTCATTTGCGTTTTGGAACGCTGGTTCTCCAGCGCGCAGGCACCACGGTAATATTACCCGGCAGCCCCGGATGGCACATCACTCAATTTCATGCTCCACTTGAAACGAAGCCTCCTTGTCTGCAGAACGCCTCCGGCAGGACCGGCCAGGGCGATCCCCCGAGCATCCGCGACTCGTTTATTCTGACTCGTTTATTCTGACTTGACCTTGAGCCCGGAACCCGATACAGTGAGGACGAAGAAACGGGAACAATACGATGCGGAAATATCGTTCGGCATACGTTTTTCCAGCCTGCGCCGTTGTTGCTCTGTCCTTAGGTGCGACCGCCCTGGCGCAGAACAGCCGGAGCTATGTCAGTCAGTCCGGCAGCGATTCGAACTCATGTACACTCACCTCGACGTGCCGGGGTATCGCGCGAGCCATGCAGGTCACCAATGACGGCGGTGAAATCATCCTGCTCGATTCCGGATCGTACGGCGCGCCATTTACGATCACTAAATCGATCATAATAAACGCTGCTGGCATCGTGGCCTCCATGACCACGCAGGCAGCCGGGGCGAGTCATATCACCGTCAACACGACGGAAAATGTCACTCTGATCGGTCTTACTTTACACGGGATCGGCCATGGAGCCAATGGAATTCTCGTTCAACAGGTGGGTGTGCTGAGGTTGTACAACATCTTTGCGGATGGCTATACAAACGATGGCGTTGACTTCACGGCTACGGGCAACCTCGCGATTTACAACTCCGAGTTCAATGACAACACCGCTAACGGCCTCGCGGTGACGAACGGCTCGGCATACGTGCAGAACACCGGCTTCGACCACAACAACGATGGTGTGTTCGTAGGTGGCGGCAACGTCACGGTAGCCAACTCCTGGTCGCACTACAACCTCAACGGTTTCGAATCGTCTGGCGGCAACCTCGTGCTCACCGACAGTTACGCTATTCTCAACAGCACCGGCCTGCTCACCTCCTCAGCGGGCGGTTCCATCGATTTCGTTCGCTGTGTCGTAGCGGAGAATAGTACCTACGCTTTCAACAGGTTCAGCGGCAGCACCCTGTCCGGCTCCAACCCCGGAACCAGTGTCATACTCGGCAATACCAACGGATCCCTCGGCGGCGCCAACGGGCTCAATTAATCTTGACCCTCATCCATAGGCCTGTACCTGTTAATCAGGGGCAGGCAGATCGTACAACTGGTCCGTCCATTCGTGCCGATCAATGAATGTTCCCATCTGAGCTAGAGCACGCGGCCCGGTTGCGGGGTGGAGATCTGCACCGCCAGGCGCAATGAGACCACGGACCACCCCATTCAGACAGAATTGAGTTCAATCTGGCAGAAGTGGACGCGCCGGCCCTTTCTTCAGGCTGCGTCGAGACGCGGCTGCGCTTTCGGGAAATCGCAACGAAACTCTCCGTTCAGCGCTTGACCTTGAGGCATGGGCCTGGGTACATTTGTTCACACGCCCTATCGCGATCATCGCATTTGGCAAGGTCAGCGAGAATGCGCACGTGCACACGGAGGAGAAGGAACACAAGAATGCGGAAACTTCACTCGACGTTTGATTTTCTGGCCTGCGCTGTCGTGGCGCTGGCTTTCACCATCACTGCCCAGGCGCAGAACAACAGGACGTATGTGAGCCAGTCTGGGCTCGACACGAATTCCTGTATCGAGACGTCCCCCTGTCGAAGTCTGTCCAGGGCGCTCGCCGTTACGAACCTGAATGGGGAGGTTGTTGTCACGGACTCGGGATCGTACGGAGCGCCCTTCACCATAACTCAGGGAGTTACAATTAACGCCGTCGGTGTGCTCTGCTCCATGAGCACCGTGGCAGCCGGTAGCCACATCACAATCAATACAACCGGGAATGTAACGCTCATCGGCCTTACACTGCACGGCGTCAACGCGGGTACGAACGGTATTCTGGTTCAGCAGGCCGCGACACTTCGCCTCAAGAACGTCGCGGTGGATGGCTACACGAACGATGGCCTGGACGTTACCGCCGCCGGTAAGCTGATCATTGACGATTCCAGTTTCGAAAACAACGGCTCCAATGGTCTGGAGATCAACAGTGGGTCGGCCAAGGTTTTCGCCCGCAAATCCGGCTTTGATCAGAACGGCAACGACGGCGTCCTCGTGACGAATGGTACGTTTA
>Ga0335078_10013429_pt1 | contig 12137 bp, 14 predicted proteins | sample Lox_Sample_32_FD_206711 | JGI IMG/M metagenome (GOLD analysis project Ga0335078, IMG submission 206711) | Soil microbial communities from Loxahatchee National Wildlife Refuge, Florida, United States - Lox_Sample_3.2 | ecosystem: Environmental > Terrestrial > Soil > Wetlands | place: USA... | reverse complement strand
CACCGCGGTCGGGATCGCGCTCCTGCTACAGGGCGGCTGGGCGCCCAAGCTCGGGCAGACGTCGCTCATCGGGCTTTCGGTCGGCGTGGTGGCGACCGTGGGCTTCGTCATCGCGCAGCGCGCTGGTTTGTTCTTGTTCATCGAGCGGCTGACGCTGCGCATCGTCGCGCGCGACGCCGAGCTCCGCCCGGCCGGCGGCGTGCACGAGGCGATCGTCGAAGTCTATCGCCGCGCGGGTGCGTTGTTCTGGGGTTTCCTGTGGCACCTCGTGGCCTGGTTCGCGTCCATCCTCGAGGCGTGGATCGCGCTCAGGTTCCTGGGCGCGCACCTGCCGCTGCCGCAGGTCGTGGTGCTCGAGACGATGATCTACGCGCTCCGCAGCGCCGCCTTTTTCGTGCCGAGCGGCTGGGGCGTGCAGGAGGGCGGATACGTCGTCCTCGGCGCGTTCATCGGCTTGGCCCCCGACATGGCGCTCGCGCTTTCGCTCGCCAAGCGCGCGCGCGAGCTGACGATCGGGCTGCCGGTGCTGCTCTGCTGGCAGGCGATCGAGGCGCGCCTGTTGCGGCGCGGCTCTAGCGCTTCAGCCTGAGCATGCGCACCGTGTTGGCGTGGTAGAGCTTTTCGCGCTCTTCCTCGGTGAGCTTCAGACTGTCGATCGCCTTGATGAGCTCGCGGATGAAGAGCGGGCCGCCTTCGGGATCGAACGGGCAGTCGGTGCCGAACATGACATGGTCGCAGCCGAAGAAGTCGAGGCCCAGGCGTATGCCCGGCGCCCAGCCGTTGATCGCGGTATCGGCGTAGAACATCTTGAAATAATCGACCGGGCTGCGGCCCTTCTTCTTCATGTCGGCGATGATTTGCGGATAGTGCGGCTCGGCCAGCTCGCGCGAGCCGAGCTGCTCGAGGCCGAGGCGGATGCGCGCCTCGAGGAAGGGCGCCATCGCGCCCAGATGATGCGTGATGATCTTGAGGTTGGGCCAGCGGTCGAAGAAGCCCGAGAACACCATGCGCGCCATCGCCGCGCTCGTCTCGTAGGGCCAGCCGAACACCCACCAGATGTCGAATTTCGACTGTTTCTCGGTCGGATAATCGGCGAAGCCCGCGGGCCGCGTCGGGTGCATCCAGATCGGCAGGTCGTAATCCGCCATCTTGGCGAAGATCGGCTCGAACTCGGGATCGTCCAAGGGCCGGCCGTTGACGTTGGTGAAGATCTGGATGCCGCGGGCGCCGAGCTTCTCGATCGCGCGCGTCATCTCGTCGAGCGTCGCCTTGACGTTGTTCATCGGCACCGACGCGACGAAGGCGGGGAACTCGTTCGGGTGCTTGGCGCAAATGTCGTGCATGCCGTCATTGGCGATGCGCGCGAGCTCGGGCGATTTCTCGGCCGGCGCCACGAACTCGATGGCCGGCATCGACAGCGTGAGGATCTGCTGATAGTCGCCGAACTCCTTCATCATGCGGAGCCGCGCGTCGAGATCGAACAGCACCGGGATCGCCGTCCAGCGCCGCACCGCCGCCTTGTTGGGAATGACCTCGACCATCTTCTCGAAATAGGCCTTCGGAAAGATGTGCGGAAAGACGTCGAGTTTGCGCATGGCGTTTGCCGTCCCTGTTATCGTTCAGAGCGGATATGTCACGCGCCCCGCGGCAATGTCAAACGGCGCGCCCGAGCGTTCCCGCGCCCGAGTCGCCCGCCTGAAACCGCTCCATGCCCATCCATGCCCATCGCCGCGGCCGGCGCGGACCCCGGTTTTCGGCGCAACCGCCTGATGTCGCTGCATAAAGCGTACGTATGCGCCGATTTTCCCGCCTCTCGCAATCGCCTTTCCAGCACTTCCAATCACTTTTCGCGCCAGGTTTCAGCAGCGCCATCGTGGTTTTTGCCGCCGAGCCAGGCACCCGGCCGCGCCGGATTCCGGACCGAACGTACTGTATCACAGTAGCGTACAATAGTCAAGGCAAAAAAGCCCGCGCGAGAGCGATGGATAAGCGCGGCGCCGGCGCTCTAGAACCGGGGCGGATGGACGCGGTGAGCGGAAACGGGGAACAGGCCTTGGCGCGTGTGCTGGGCGAGGCGCGCGCCTGCCGCGTCTGCGCCAAGCACCTGCCGCTCGGGCCCAAGCCGGTGCTGCGCGGGCGCGTCTCGGCGCGGCTTCTCATCCTGAGCCAGGCGCCGGGGACGAAGGTCCACGAGACCGGCCTTTCCTTCAACGACCGCAGCGGCGAGCGCCTGCGCCAATGGATGGGCATCGGCCGCGACACGTTCTATGACGAGGCGCGTATCGCCATCCTGCCGATGGGCTTCTGTTATCCCGGCCGCAACGCAGCAGGCGGCGATCTGCCGCCGCGGCCGGAATGCGCGCCGTTGTGGCATGCGAAGGTGCTGGCGAAGCTGCCGCGGATCGAGCTGACGCTGCTGGTGGGGTCCTACGCCATCACGTATTACCTCAAAGAGCGGCGCAGCATGACCGAGACGGTCGCGCGCTGGGCCGACTATCTTCCGGCCCATTTCCCGCTGCCGCATCCGAGCTGGCGCACGACCGCGTGGGAGAAGAACAATCCGTGGTTTGCGGCGGAGGTTTTGCCGGAACTGCGCGCCCGGGTCGCGGCGCTGCTCTAGGCTTCGTTCTCGATGCGATGCATGTCGTCGTCGCTGAAGCCGAAATGGTGGCCGATCTCGTGGATGAGAACGTGGCGCACGATGCGGTCGAGGCGCTCGCCGCTCTCGCACCAATAATCGAGGATCGGGCGGCGGTAGAGGAAGATCATGTCGATCGCCGGCCTCGGGTACGAGACCGATTGCCGCGGCAGCGCCACGCCGCGATACAGGCCGAGAATGTCGAACGGGCTTTCGAGCTCCATCTCCTTTTCCGTCTCCTCGTCGGGAAAATCCTCGACGCGGATCACGACCGGGCCCAAATGCCGCTTGAGGCTTTGCGGAATGTCGCCGAGCGCGCGGTGCGCGAGCTTCTCGAGATCGGCGAGCGTGGGGGCGAGAGGATCGCTCATGGTGTATAGTCCGCGAAAATCCGAGGAGGCAAGCGATGGCCGAGAGACTGGCGGGCGCCGCGCGCAAGGAAGCGCTCAAGGAGCTGCACGGCTGGACCGAAGTCGAGGACCGCGACGCGATCCGGAAAACCTTTCACTTCGGCACCTTCGGCGAGGCGTGGGGCTTCATGAGCCAGGTCGCGCTCATCGCCGAGAAGATGGACCACCATCCGGAATGGTTCAACGTCTATAACCGCGTCGAAATCATCCTTTCGACGCACGACGTGGAGGGCCTGTCCGAGCGCGACGTGCGGCTCGCGCACGCGATCGACGCGGTGGCGCCGCAACGCGACCGGCGCGGCTAGCCGTCCTAACGCGGCGCCATGCGGAGCGCGCCGTCGAGGCGGATGACGGCGCCGTTCAGCATCTGATTGCCGATGATCGCGAGGACAAGATCGGCATATTCCGCGGGCCGGCCGAGCCGCGCCGGGAAGGGCACCGACGCGCCGAGGCTCTTTTGCGCCTCCTCGGGCAAGCCCGCGAGCATCGGCGTCTCGAAGATGCCGGGCGCGATGGCGTTGACGCGGATGCCGGAGCGCGCGAATTCGCGCGCAGCCGGCAGCATCAGGGCGACGACGCCTCCCTTGGACGAGGCATAGGCGGCCTGGCCGATCTGTCCCTCATAGGCCGCGACCGAAGCGGTCGAGACGATGACGCCGCGCTCGGCTCCGTCGAGCGGCTCGAGCGCCATCATGCCGGCGGCCGCGAGCCGCATCAGGTTGAACGTGCCGACGAGATTGATGTCGATGACGCGCTTGAAATGCGCGAGATCCATCGGCCCGTCGCGCCCGACGATGCGCTCGGCGACGCCGATCCCGGCGCAGTTGACGAGGATACGCGCCGCACCCTGCCGCGCCCGCGCCGCGGCGACCGCGGCTTCGGCCGAGGCCGCGTCCGCCACGTCGCAGCGCACGGCGACGCCGCCGATCTCCGCCGCCACCTTTGCGACCGCCGCCTCGTTGAGGTCGAGCACCGCGACCTTGGCCCCGCCCTTTGCGAGCGCCCGCGCCGTCGCGGCGCCGAGCCCCGAGGCGCCGCCGGTGACGAGCGCTGCGTGTCCTGAAAGCTGCATGAGACGCCCCCACCCGAGTCGCGCGCGAGCCTAGCACAAGGCCCGGCTTGGCGCGGCAAGCTTGGCCGTGCTATTCGGATGACAGGGAGGCGCGGCCCATGGCGAACAAGGTCTATGCAGATCCCGATGCGGCATTGGCGGGGCTTTTGCGCGACGGCATGCTCATCGCGGCGGGCGGCTTCGGCCTCTGCGGCATTCCCGAGGCGCTGATCGAGGCGATCCGCGGCGCCGGCGTCAAAAACCTCACCGTCGTCTCGAACAATGCCGGCGTCGACGGCGCCGGACTCGGCATCCTGCTCGAAACCAGGCAGATCAAGAAGATGGTCGCCTCCTATGTCGGCGAGAACAAGCTTTTCGCGGAGCAATATCTCGCCGGCGAGCTGGAGCTCGAATTCAATCCGCAGGGCACGCTTGCCGAGCGCCTGCGCGCGGGCGGCGCCGGCATCCCGGCCTTCTTCACCAAGACCGGCGTCGGCACCATCATCGCCGAGGGCAAGGAGGTGCGCGAATTCGGCGGCGGGCGCTATGTCATGGAGCGCGGCATCGTCGCCGATCTCGCCATCGTGCACGCCTGGAAGGCGGACCGCGAGGGCAATCTCGTCTATCGCAAGACGGCGCGGAACTTCAATCCGGTGATGGCGACCTGCGGCAAGGTCACGGTCGCCGAGGTCGAGCATCTGGTCGAGCCCGGCGAGATCGACCCCGACCACATTATGACGCCGGGCGTCTTCGTGCACCGCATCGTGCATCTGAGGAATCCGGTGAAGCGCATCGAGCAGCGCACCGTCCGCAAGCGCGGCTGAGGAGGAAAGCGATGGCCTGGACACGCGAGGAAATGGCGGCGCGCGCGGCCAAGGAGCTGCGTGACGGGTTCTATGTCAATCTCGGCATCGGCATCCCGACGCTGGTCTCGAACTTCATTCCGCCCGGCATGAGCGTGCAGCTTCAGAGCGAGAACGGCATGCTCGGCATGGGCCCGTTCCCGTTCGAGGGCGAGGAGGACCCCGACCTCATCAATGCCGGCAAGCAGACGGTGACGGAACTGCCGACGACGAGCTATTTCTCGAGCGCGGACAGTTTCGGCATGATCCGCGGCGGGCATATCGACATCGCCATCCTCGGCGCGATGCAGGTGGCGGAGAACGGCGACCTCGCCAACTGGATGATCCCGGGCAAGCTGGTCAAGGGCATGGGCGGGGCGATGGACCTCGTCGCCGGGGTCAAGAAGGTCGTCGTGGTGATGGAGCACACCGCCAAGAACGAGGCGAAGCTGCTGCGCCGCTGCACCCTGCCGCTGACCGGCGCAGGCGTCGTGGACATGGTGATCACCGATCTCGCGGTTTTCACGATCGACAAGAAGAAAGGGACGATGGCGCTCGTCGAGATGGCGCCCGGCGTGACCTTCGAGGAAATCCGCGACAAGACCGAGGCGAATTTCACGACCGGGTGAGCGCTATTTCCCCTTGAGCGCGGCGAGCGCCGCCGTCACGGTCTTGCGTTCGGGCGCTTCCGCCGGCAGCGCGGCGAGAAGCCGGTTCCAGTACGAAGCCGCCTCGTCCGGCTTCTTCGCCTGCGCCGCGGCGAGGCCGAGATACCACAGCACCTCGGGCTCTTGCGGCGATTGCGCCTCGACCTCGTGCAGCAACGCTATGACGCGGTCAGGGATCGGCTGATCGAGCGCGTTACCGTCAAGCAGCGCATCGACCTCGTTGAGCTTGATCTCGACATTCGTGGGATCGAGCTTTGCCGCGTGCTCATAGGCGTCGGCCGACTGGTCGCGCTCGCCGAGGACGGAATAGGAGCGCGCGAGGCGGAGCCAGCCCTCGCGGTCGCCGGGCTTGTCCTTGAGCTGCGCCGCGAGCTGAGCGACCATGCCGCGGATCATCTGCTCGCGCTCGGCGGGCGTCATGGCGGCGGCGGCCGCCATCTGCGCCGCGTCGGGACCGGGCGGCGCGGCCGCAGCGGTGGACGCGGGCGGCGCCGGGGCGGCCGCGGCGGCGGCGGGCCCGGGCGGCGCGAGCGGCGGCGGCGCGATGCCGGCTTCCTTCGCTGCCTCGTCGATGCGGCGCTTCAATTCCACGCGCACCGGGGCGTCGGCGGGCGATTCCGCCGCCATCTTCTGCCAGGCGGCGATCGCCGCATCGGTCCTGCCCGCCTGCGCGTCGGCGAGCGCCATATAATAGCGCGCGACGCTGTCCCCGGGATCGCGCGCGAGCGCCTTTTGGAAATCGCCGAGCGCGTGCGGCGTCACGACGCCATCGGCCGCGAACGTCTCGGCCTCGCCGAGCGCCGAGAGAAGATCGCCGCGATCCGGCGCGAGCGCCACCGCATGGGTATAGGCATCGGCGCTTTTCTGCCAGTCGCGCAAGCCTGCCTCGGTGCGCGCGAGCGACGCCCAGCCTTCGGCGTCGTCGGGCTTCGCCTGGAGTTGCGCCGCGAGCGTCGCCGCCATTCTTTCCAGATCGGCGTCGCCGCCCGAAGCCGTCGCCGCCGTGCGCGAGGCGGCGGGCTCGTCCGGCACGCCGGGCGAGCCGAGATAGGCGTAAAGCGCGCCCGCGCCCGCGGCGAGCGCCAGCGCCAGGCCAGCCGCGGCGAGCGGCAAGGCGCGTCTCTCGCGCGGCGGCGCGCGGTCGGCGCGGTCGGCGGCGAGGAGGCGGCGCTCGATCTCGAGCCGCGCGGTTTCGGCCTCGCGCTCGGCGATGAGGCCGCGCGCGCGGTCGCGCTCGAGCTCCGAAAGCTGATCGCGGTAGACCGCGCGGTCGAAGTCGAGCCGCGGCGGTGCTGCCGCAAGTCCCTTCATCAGCGGCGCGATCACGACGACGAGCGCCATCGCCGTCACGAGCGCGAGCGCAAGCGGCAGCAGCATCAGCGTTCGCCCTCGCGCAGCAGCTCGGCGACGCGGCCCTCTTCCTCGGCGTCGAGCGGCCGCGGCCCGTCCGCCGCGCCGGGCCGGTGACGGCGCAGATAGAACACCGTCCCCGCGCCGGCGAGAAGCAGCAGGAAGGCGGGCCCGAACCACAGCGCATAGGTCGCCGGCTCGACCGGCGGCTTCAGCAGCACGAACTGGCCATAGCGATCGACGATGTACTGGATCGCCTGCTGATTCGTGTCGCCGGCTACGAGCCGCTCGCGCAGGATGATGCGCAGATCGTGCGCGAGCGTGGCGTTCGAATCGTCGATCGACTCGTTCTGGCAGACAAGGCAGCGCAGCTCCCGGCCGATCGCGCGGGCGCGCGCCTCGAGCACGGGGTTCGACAGCATCTCGTCCGGCTCGACCGCGCGCGCGACGCCGGCGAACGCGAGGCATGCGAAGGCGGCGGCAAGGACGCGCCTCACGACCGGCCAAGCTCCTTGACGAGCGGCGCCAGCTCCTTCGTCACGTCCTCTTCGGTCAGGGGACCGACATGGCGGAGCCGGATGCGGCCCTCCTTGTCCACGACATAGGTCTCGGGCACGCCATAGACGCCAAAATTTATGCCGACGCGGCCGCTCTCGTCGAGGCCGACGCGTTTGTAGGGATCGCCGAGCTGCTTCAGAAACTCGGTCGCGTCGTCGGCCTTGTCCTGCCAGGCGATGCCATAGACCGGAACGTCGAGCCGCTTGCCCAGATCCATCAAGAGCGGATGCTCGAGCCGGCACGGGATGCACCACGAGGCGAAGAAATTGACGATGACGACGCCGCCGCCGAGCTGCCGGCGGCTCAAACCAGCGGCGCCATCGATTCCGGCGAGCGAGAATGCCGGCGCCGGTTTGTCGATCATGGCGGACGGAAGATCGTGCGGATCGCGGCCGCTTTCGAGCGCGAGCCAGAAATATCCGGTCAGCACTGCAAAGAGGAAAAGCGGGAGGACGAACAGCAGGCGCCGCATCGAAGCCGTCATGGCGAGGCGTCACTCCGCCGGCGCGGCGAGCGGGCGCGCGCGGGCGGGCTGCGCCGCGCCGACGCGCCAGCGCCGGTCGGACAGGCTCATCATGCCGCCCGCCGCCATGATGACGGCGCCGATCCAGATCCACGGCACAAGCGGCTTCCAATAGGCGCGCACCGCCCACGCCCCCTTCCCGTCCGGATCGCCGATCGCGAGGTAATAGTCGGCGAAGAAATTGGTGTGGATCGCGGTCTTTGCGGTCGTCTGCTGCTGCAACGGGAAGAAGCGCCGCTCGGGATGGAGGACGGCGATCGTCTCGGGCCCGCGGCTCAGCACGAAATCGCCCTGATCGGCGCTGAAGTTCGCGCCCTGCACTTCCTCGACGCCGCGGAATTGCAGGTTGTACCCCGCCATCGAAACGACATCGCCGGGGCGCATCTCCTGAATCCGCTCCTGCTCGAATGCCGAGCCGGCGAAGCCCGCGACCGCGACGGCAAGACCCAGATGGGCGACCGTCATGCCATAGGCGGCGCGCGGCAGGCGGATGGCGCGGCGCGCGCTCTCGCTCGGCCCGGCGCGGAAAAGCCGCACGCGCTCGGCCCATTCGGTGAGCGCGCCGCCCGCGACCCACGCCGCGAGCGCGAAGCCGAAGACCGCGAGCACCGGCCCGCCGTGCGTGACGTAGAGGCCCACGAGCGCCACAACGATCGCCGCTGCGAACGCGGCCCAGAGCCGTTGCAGCGCGCCCAGGAGATCGCCGCGCTTCCAGGCAAGGAGCGGACCCACCGCCACCGCCACCAGAAGCGGCACCATCAGCGGCGCGAAGGTGCGGTTGAAGAAGGGATACCCGACCGAGACTTTCGGGCCGCCCACGGCGTCGAGGAAGAGCGGATAGAGGGTGCCGAGAAAGACGGTCGCCGCCGCGCACGACAGCAGCAGGTTGTTGAGGACGAGCGCGCCCTCGCGCGAGACCGGCGCGAACAGGCCGCCGCCCTTCAGCGTCGGCGCGCGCACGGCATAGAGCGTGAGCGAGCCGCCGACCGCGACCAGGATCAGCAGCAGGATGAAGGTGCCGCGCAACGGATCGACCGCGAAGGCATGGACCGAGGTGAGCACGCCCGAGCGCACCAGGAACGTGCCAACGAGCGACAGCGAGAAAGTGATGATGGCGAGCAGCACGGTCCAGCTTTTGAGCGTGTCGCGCTTTTCCACGACGATCGACGAGTGAATGAGCGCGGTGCCGGCGAGCCACGGCATGAGCGAGGCGTTTTCGACCGGGTCCCAGAACCACCAGCCGCCCCAGCCGAGCGTGTAATAGGCCCACCAGCTTCCCATCGCGATGCCGATGGTGAGCGCACACCACGCCGCCAGGGTCCACGGCCTGACCCAGCGGGCCCAGGCGGCGTCGACACGGCCCTCGATCAAGGCCGCGACCGCGAACGAGAACGCGACCGAGAAGCCGACATAGCCCAGATAAAGGAATGGCGGATGGAACGCGAGCCCCGGATCCTGCAGCACCGGATTGAGGCCCTGGCCATTCGCCGGCGCCGGAATCTCGCGCAGGAACGGGTTCGAGGTGAACAGGATGAAGAGCAGGAAGCCGCTGCCGATCATGCCCTGGACGGCGAGCACGCGCGCGCGCAGCTCGGGCGGAAGATTGCCGCCGAACCACGCCACCGCCGCGCCGAACAGCGTCAGGATGAACACCCACAGGACCATCGAGCCCTCGTGGTTGCCCCAGACGCCGGTGATCTTGTAGAGGAGCGGCTTGTCGGTGTGGCTGTTCTGGACGACGTTCACGACCGAGAAGTCGGACGTGACATAGGCGTTGATGAGCGCGGCAAAGGCCAGCGCCACCAGCACGAAGCTCGCGATCGCGGCGCCGCGCCCGAGCTCCATCATCCCGAGCTGGTGCTTGGCCGCGCCCCAGAGCGGCAGGCTCGCCTGCGCCAGCGAAATCACGAGCGCGAGCACGAGCGCGAAATGGCCGAGCTCGACGATCATTGCGGCCCACCCGCGGTCTTGGCGCCTTCCTGCCAGCGCCCGGCCCGCTTCAGCGCGTCCACCACCTCGGGCGGCATGTATTTCTCGTCATGCTTGGCCAGGACCTCGGAGGCCTGGAAATTGCCGTCACGCTCGAGCGCGCCTTCGACCACGACGCCCTGCCCCTCGCGGAAGAGATCCGGCAGCGGACCGGTGTATGTCACAGGCACATCCTCTTTCCCGTCGGTGACGCGGAAGTCGATGGTGCGGCCGTCGTCGGCGTGCGTGACGCTGCCGTTCTCGACGAGACCGCCGATGCGCACAAGCCGCCCCTCGGGCACGTCCTTCGCGCGCAGGTCCGAGGGGCTGTAGAAGAACACGAGATTGTCGCTCATCGCCGACAGCACGAGGCCGCTTACGACCGCGAGCGTCCCGAGGCCGCCGAGCACGAGATAGAGCCTGCGACGCTTGCGCGTCATCGCCCCTTGCCTTCGAGCGCATCGAGCGCGCGCCGCGCCCGGCGGTAGGAGCCGACGCTGTCGACGAGCATCCACAGCAGCGCCGCGCACGCGACGCCATAGGCCGGCCAGACGAAGCGCGCATAGCCGCCCATCGCGAGGAAATGCGCGATCGCGTCCATCAGCGCGCCTCCTCCAGGGCGCGCGGGCGGCGGCGGGGGGCGCGCGCCTCGTCCTCGCTCGCCGCCATGCGGAGCGCGCGGAGCCGCGCCGCCAGGAGCGCCGCGCGCATGCGCACCAGCAGCATCGCCGCAAAGAACAGCATGAAGCCGAGCGCCATGACGAGAAGCGGCCACAGCATCGATGGCGCGATCGTCGGCCCGCCGAGCCGGAACACGCTCGCCGGCTGATGCAGCGTGTTCCACCAATCGACCGAGAACTTGATGATCGGCAGGTTGATGATGCCGACGATCGCCAGCACCGCACCGGCGCGGCTGCCGCGCGCGGGCTCGTCGAACGCGTTCACGAGCGCGATGTATCCGAGATAAAGAAAGAACAGCACCAGTACCGAGGTGAGACGCGCGTCCCACACCCACCACGTGCCCCACATCGGCTCGCCCCAGAGCGAGCCGGTGACGAGGCAGACGAGGGTGAAGCCGGCGCCCAGGGGCGCCGCCGCGCGCGCCGCGATGTCGGCTAGGGGATGGCGCCAGATCAGTCCCACGGCGCTCGCGAGCGCCATCACGGCATAGACGAAGCTCGCCATCCACGCGGCGGGCACGTGCACGTACATGATGCGCACTGCCTCGCCCTGTTGGTAGTCGGGCGGCGCCACGAACAGGGCGAGCACCAGGCCGACCGCGATCAAACCCCCGGCGAGCGGGCCGCACCACGGCAGGACCGCCGCAGACATCCGCATGAAACGCGCCGGATTGGCGAACCGATGCATCACGGACAATTCCTAGCGCATCCGGCGCCGTTATTCGAGCGCCTGGCGCAGTCCGGCCGCTGCGGCAAAAGGCGCGGTGGGCGCGGCGAACGCGAGCAGCACCGCCAGCAGCAGGAGATGCGGGCGCGCGGTGAAGCCCGCGGCGGCCGCCTCACACGCGGCGACGCCGAAGATCAGCACGGGAATGTAAAGCGGCAGGATCAGGAGCGAGAGCAGCACCCCGCTCCGGCGCGCGCCGAGAGTCAGCGCCGCGCCGACCGCGCCGATGAGGCTCAAGGTCGGCGTGCCGAGCGCCATGCCGAGGACGAGCGCGGGATATGCGGCGCCATCGAGATGAAGGAGGAGACCGAGGAACGGCGCCATCAGCGTCAAGGGCAGGCCGGTCACGAGCCAGTGAGCGAGGCACTTGGCCGCCACCATCGCCTCGAGCGGCAGCGCCATCAGCGCGAGCGCTTCGAGGCTGCCATCCTCGTAATCGGCCTGAAACAGCCGGTCGAGCGACAAAAGCGCGGCCAGGAGCGCCGTCACCCACAGGATGCCGTCGGCGATCCGGCCGAGAAGCCCCGGCTCCGGCCCGACACCAAAGGGGAAGAGGATCACGGTCAGCACGAAGAACGCGAGCACCGTCGCGGCATCGCCGCCCTGGCGCAGGGACAGTGCCAGATCGCGGCGGACGAGGCGGACGAACGGGCTCACGCGAACTGGTCCACGAGAGGCCGCGCGGCGAAATCCGCAAGCGACAGCGTCGCCGATCCCTCGAG